>Ga0187781_10002759_pt1 | contig 13303 bp, 12 predicted proteins | sample 0715_SJ02_MP02_2_FD_132447 | JGI IMG/M metagenome (GOLD analysis project Ga0187781, IMG submission 132447) | Tropical peat soil microbial communities from peatlands in Department of Meta, Colombia - 0715_SJ02_MP02_20_MG | ecosystem: Environmental > Terrestrial > Soil > Wetlands > Peat | place...
ATTCCGCCGGCGGACCAGATCGAAGTGGTGCCGCGCAACCACACGCGCAAGCCGGTCGAGGGTTTTCTGCCTTACGGCACGAACGGCGACCTGGTTCCGGAAATGGTGCACGCGGGCGAGGGCTACAAGTTCCATGTCACCGGCCTGACCCACGACGAGCGCGGCTATCCCAACATGACTCCCGCCATGCAGCAAAAGCTGGTGACCCGGCTGCAGAACAAGATTCGCAACAACGTCGACCGCATCACCATGTACGAAGAAGATGCCACCCGAGGCGCCGACGTGATCGTGGTGTCCTACGGCATCACCTCGCGCGTGGCGCAGCGGGCCATCGATTTGGCTCGCGCCCGCGGCCTGAAGGTCGGCAAGCTTCGCCTGATTACTGCCTGGCCGTTCCCCGATAAGAAGATCGCGGAGTTGGCAGCGCGGACGAAGGCTTTCGTGGTGCCGGAACTCAACCTCGGGCAGATGTCCCGGGAAGTGGAACGCGCCGCCGGAGGCAAGGCGAAGACCTACCTGGTACCACATGCCGGTGGCAGCGTGCACCGGCCCGAAGAAATCCTCAACGTGATCCTGGAGGCAGTCCGATGAGCTCGCTCGTGAATCCAACCCAGATCGACCCGGGGAACCCGGTAGAACCGTTTCTGCGCTCTGACCGCATGCCGCACATCTGGTGCCCGGGATGCGGCATCGGCACCACGGTCAACTGCTTTGCCGAAGCGCTGATCCAGTCGAAGATCGACCTGAAAACGCTGGCGCTGGTTTCGGGCATCGGTTGCAGTGGCCGCGTCGCCGGCTACGTGAAGCTCGACTCGTTTCACACCACGCACGGGCGCGCGATTCCATTTGCCACGGGACTGAAACTGGCTAATCCGAAGCTCAACGTGGTGGTCTATTCCGGCGACGGCGATCTTTCCGCGATCGGGGGCAATCACCTGATTCATGCGGCGCGGCGCAACATCGACCTGAAGGTGATCTGCGTCAATAACCTGATTTACGCGATGACGGGCGGCCAGACGGCGCCAACTACCCCGGGGCATGCGACCACTTCGACTTCTCCTTACGGGACGTTCGAGCCGGCGTTCAACCTGCCGCATCTGGTCGAGGCATCGGGCGCGGTTTATGTGGCGCGCTGGACGACCTTCCACGTGAAACAACTCGCACGTTCGATCGCCGAGGCGTTCAACAAGAAGGGATTCAGCTTCATCGAGGTGATCTCGCCTTGCCCCACCCTCTACCAGCGACGCAACAAACTGGGCGACGGGCTGGACACCATGAAGTACTACAAGGAAAAGAGCAAGACCAAACATGGCTGTCCCACCAATGAGGTGGGGCTGACCATGAATGGCGAGATCATCGTGGGCAAGTTCGTGGACCGCGACCGGCCCGATTACGGCACGCTGCTCAAGACGCAGATGCACGAGAGCCTCGGCGATAAGTACGTGGATTACGACGAAGAGCAAGGTTATTACTCATGCGGCGTGGATGCCAGCTGCGAGGAGGATTCATGTCACTAACCGTAATTAGAGTTGCGGGATTTGGCGGCCAGGGCGTCATTCTAGCGGCCAGCGTGCTGGGCAAGGCGTGCTCCATTTATCAGGGCCAGTTTGCCACCATGACGCAGAACTTCGGTCCGGAAGCGCGCGGCGGCGCTTGCAGCGCACAGCTGGTCCTTTCCGACACGCCGGTGCTTTACCCTTACGTCACGCACCCTGACATTATGGTGGTGATGTCGCAGGAAGCGTACTCGAAGTTCTCGCCCGAACTGAAAGACGGCGGCTTGCTGCTGATCGAGCGCGATCTGGTGCGCGTGACGGACCTGTCGAAGCAGCTGAAAATTTACAGCGTGCCCGCCACGCGCATTGCCGAAGAGATCGGCAAACGCATGGTGCTGAACATCGTGATGGTTGGATTCTTCGCGGCGGTGACCCAACTGCTGGCTCCCGACTCGGTGCGAAAAGCCGTAGCCGATTCGGTTCCGGCCCATTTCAGGGACCTGAATATCCGGGCCTTCGACAAAGGATTCGAGGCCGGCATTGCTGCTCTGGCAGCCGGGCCGGAAACGCCGGACCTCGAGCAGAACGCAGCGGTCTCGCAGGAAGTGGTGTAGCTCCCGGAGACAGCTCAAGAGGAACAGAAGTTACTCGGAAGTGGGTCTTCTGCTTTTCAACCATGGGAAAGCAGCTTGTTCCATGGGGAAAGTTTACTGCCCTTTTACTCTTCCACCGGCTGCGCGTTAAGTTCCTGGGCGGGTTCGCCGCCCGCCAGTCCCTGCGCGATGATGAGCCGCCGGGCTTCGATGCGCAGCTCGGGCAGCGCGCGCCCAAACCAGATCGCCCCAAAAACGCAGGCGATGCCTCCAGCGGCAACTGTGAGCGGCGCCCCGAAGCGGTTGGCCAAGGCCCCTCCGGACAGGGCGCCGATCGGAGCCATGCCCATGAACATCATGGAGTAGACCGCCATGACCCGTCCGCGGAGCTGATCGGGGACCATGGTCTGAATGAGCGTGTTCGAACACGCCATCTGCAGCATCATGGAATAGCCTGCCGGCAGCAGCAGCACCACTGAAATCCAGAACCAGGTCGAAAAGGAAAACAGAAACAGGCTCACGCCGAACGCGGCGCACGATAGCGTCACCCACCGTCCCAGGCCCTTCACTCCAGTTTTTGTGGCCAGTGTCAGAGCGCCGAACATCGCGCCAACGCCGGTCGCACCCATCAAAATGCCCAAGCCACGCGCGCCACCGTGCAAAATTTTGTCGGCGAAAATGGGCATGAGCACGGTGTAGGGCATGCCGACCAGGCTGACCAGGCCGAGCAGCAACAGGAGAGCGCGGATGATCCTGGTCTGGCTCGCCCAGCGAAAGCCTTCGATGATGTCTTCGATCGGCGAACGTCCGCCCGCGCGAGGCGGGCAATGGACCTTCATGAGCCAAAGTCCAACGATGACGGCAATGTAGCTGACCGCGTTGGCGCCAAAGCACCAGCCCTCGCCGATGCGCGCCACCAGAATGCCAGCCACGGCGGGACCGACAATCCGTGCGCCGTTGAACATGGACGAGTTGAGCGCGATGGCATTCATCAGGTCTTCTTTGCCGACCATATCCACCAGAAAGGATTGCCGGCCCGGGATATCGAAGGCGTTGACCACCCCCAGCAGCGCCGCCAGAACAAAGATGTGCCACACCTGGACGCGGCCCGTAAGGGTAAGAACAGCAAGTATGCCTGCCAGCAGCATGGAAGCGACCTGCGTGGCGATGACCAGGTGCTGGCGGTTCACGCGGTCGGCCGTAGCTCCGCCGATCGGAGCGGTGAGAAACACGGGAATCTGGCCGGCGAAGCCGACCGCGCCGAGCAAGAGTGCCGATCCAGTAAGACGATAGACAAGCCAGGACTGCGCCACGGTTTGCATCCAGGTGCCGATCAGGGAGATCAGTTGTCCGCCGAAGAAGAGCTGGAAGTTGCGATGGCGCAAGGCGCGGAGTGTGGTGGACCCTCCGAAAGATGCCGTCTTTGCCTTGGGAGTGGTAGCCGGTTCGGGCCTGGGTTCCGGGCTGATCGGGATTGGCTTGCTGCTATCCGTCACTATCATCAACCTTGGCACATCTTTGCGGCGCGGGCAACTCGGGAAAAAAGGGGCGGATTGGAAGGTGGAATCGGAACGCGGAGCATGACGCCGCCCCTGTGAATCGAATCGTTCAGCACCGCGCCGTGTTTACTTTCCTAGCAGTTTTCCACAGGCAAAAGAGGTCACCGGGTTGTAACTTCCCGGCAAGGCGGTTCCGGGGTAAAGTAAATTGTCCAGTTTTGGCGGATTGCGGGTCGAGCGTAGACGGTGATCGACACTGAGTCAAATCGCATGGAACGCCGCGCCGCCCAGCGCTTCGAGCTGAACCTCCCGGTGGCGGTTCGCTACGATGGCCGTGTTTTCCCGGGCTTTACCCAGAACCTGAGCGCCCGCGGCATGTTCTTCTATTGCGAAGCTTCCCTGCCGGAAGGCGCGCTGGTTGAACTGACTTTCACGCTGCCATCGCAAATCACTTTGGGTGAAAACATGCCAGTGCGCTGCCGGGGACGCATCTTGCGAGCGGCGGCCTGCGGTCTCGGGCAACGAAACGGATTCGCGGCTCGCCTTGACGGGCACGAATACCTGCCGGCTGGCCAGGATGAGTCCATCTCGCAGTTGGTCCGGGTGGCGACCGCGGCGGCTGAGGCAACCCGCCCGCTGACGCGCTAAAGATCGTCCTCGCGCCTCCAGCACCCGTTTCCCAGCCTCCTTTAACAACGGCTAATGCTTTTGGTCGATCTTTTCAACCCACGATTTCTGTCTTACAATCAGTGGTATCAAGTCTGCCGAAGTCTCAGATTCCTTGAACCGTGCAGCCGGTTTGCCCGTTTCCCATGACGCTCGTTCCGTTACGATGGTCACTTGGCCCTGAAGGCAGGAAGCTCGTAGCATGGCTTTGAACACCGAGAACCGACTCATGCAGGGCATAGCCATTGCCATCCTCGCCGAGGATCGCGAGCAGTCCGTCATCCTCAACACGCGCGTGGAAAGCACCCACCTGGCTCGTACGGTGTTGAGCCACACGGGTTTCCCGAATGGCCCGAGCGATGCGGTTCTGCGGCAAATCGAAGAGCAGCGCGCCGAAATCGTGCTCGTGGATATCGACCCGAAGCATGTGCAGCGGGCGGTGCGCACCATCGAACTGATCCACTCCAGCGTTCCCGATATCACGATTTTTGCCGTGGGCGAGATGACCCAGCCCACGACTATCGTATCGGCCATGCGGGCCGGGGCTGGCGAATTTGTCGACCGCGCGGCCGGGCACGAGGCTCTGATCGATGCTTTCACCCGCTTCACTTCTTCCCTAAGCCGCGCCCAGCGCAGTTCGAGTAAAGCGAGAGTATTTACGTTCCTCAACGCCAAGGGCGGCGCCGGGGCCACGACAACTGCGGTGAATACGGCGGTCGCGCTCCAGGAACTGCACGGGCGCGTGGTGCTCGTGGATTTTGCGCCCATCGGGCATTGCGGGTTGCAGCTCAATCTGCGGCCGCAGTTCACGATTATCGACGCGCTGCAGAACCTGCATCGCATGGACGTCTCGCTGCTCGATGGCCTGATGGCGCCCTATCGCAATGGCCTGCATCTGCTGGCGGGCGCGCAACAACCCTACGCAACCATGCCGACGGTGTCAGAACTGGCGCGGTTGTTCGATTTGCTGGTCAGTCAGTATCACTTTGTAGTGGTGGATTGCTCGGGGCGACTGGACTCGCTGATGCAGATGATCTGCGACCTTTCGAACGCGGCTCTGCTGGTGACGCAAACCGATGTGGTCTCTCTGTGGAGCGCGGGACGGGTCCACCAGTTCCTGCAAGAAGGAGCAGGACGGGACCGGCTGCGCATGGTGCTCAACCGCTACAAGAAGATCCCTGGGTTCACGGACGAAGATGTCGAAAAAGCGACGAACTGCAAAGTCCTGTGGAAAGTGCCCAACAACTACCAGCTGATCGGTCCGGCGATTGACAAAGGGATGCCGGTCTCGATGATGAGCGGTCATGAGATCAGTCGCTCCTATCAGGGCCTGGCGGCCGAACTGGCGGGCGCGACGGCCACGTCAGACGGGGCCTTGTCGCTGGTCTATCAGCACGACAAGGCCGATGGCAAGAAGCGGGCTTCCGGCCAGCTGCTCGTCTCACCGATCCGCGCCGGACAATAAACAATGCTGCGAGCCTCGAGCCACGAGCTTCGAGGAACCCCGAGAGCCTCCCTAAAGTGGTCATAGTTCTCTGTGCGCCGTTGTCATCCTGAGGAGCGCCTTTCGCGACGAAGGATCTATGCATTTTGTCGGCGCCATCGCGATCCGATTCGCCCGACTTCAGAGCCCGTACTCCTAACCCCGTTTGTTAGAATCAAGCTTCGCCATGTCGCCGAGAATCGTCGAAATCCTATATCAGATGATTGCCTTTCTGTTCGCGATCAGCGTGCACGAATCGGCGCACGCCTGGACCGCCGCTCGTCGCGGAGATCCGACGGCGTTTATGCTGGGTCGCGTCACGCTGAACCCGATCAAGCACATCGATCCATTGGGGACCATCGTGCTGCCGCTGGTGGCCGCGATCAGCCATATCCCGCTGCTGGGTTGGGCCAAGCCGACACCGGTGAACCCGCGCAATTTCAGAAATCCGGTGCTCGACGACATCCTGGTTTCGGTCGCCGGTCCGGTGAGCAATTTCCTGGTGGCAACCGCCGCGCTGCTGGTGCTGGGCGGAATTTCGCTGTCATCCGAAGTCGGGCACTCGCTGATTCGCGGCCTGATGGCGGGCTATGGCGTCATGAACTCGGATTCGCCCTTCGCCCCGGTGGCCGTGCTCCTGTTCGAACTCATGCTGATTAACATCGTGCTCGCCGTCTTTAATTTGATCCCGGTTCCGCCGCTCGACGGCAGCCACGTGCTGCGGCATTTCCTGCCGGATACCCTGCGCATGGCTTACGATCGCATGGGTTTCTTCGCGTTGTTGTTGCTGGTGTACCTGGGCGGAGGACTGATCAGCGGCCTGATCTCACCGTTCGTGCGTGCTTATCTCATGGTGCTGGAAAAATTCTGAATGGCGAATCCTTCCAAGAAGCGCGTGCTTAGCGGCATGCGCCCCACCGGCAAGCTCCATCTGGGGAACTATGTGGGCGCACTGCCAAACTGGGTGCGCATGCAAGAGGAATACGAGTGCTTCTTCTGCGTTGTCGACTGGCACGCGCTGACCACCGACTACGCCGACACGTGGATGGTGAAGGAAAACACAGTGGAAGTCTTGTTGGACTGGCTGGGCGCGGGTCTGGACCCGGAAAAGTGCACGATGTTCATCCAGTCGCATGTCCCCGCACACGCCGAGTTGCACCTGCTGCTTTCGATGATTACGCCCCTGGGCTGGCTGGAGCGCGTCCCAACTTACAAAGAGCAGCGCGAGAACATCAAAGACAAGGACCTGGGGACCTACGGATTCCTGGGCTATCCGGTGCTGCAGGCAGCGGACATTCTGATTTACAAGGCCGATCTCGTTCCGGTGGGTGAAGACCAGGTAGCGCATATCGAATTGACCCGCGAAATAGCGCGAAGGTTCAACGGCTTCTATAGCGGCAAGCGCGAATACGTTTTCCCCGAGCCGCAATCGGTCCTCACCCCCGCGCCGCGTCTGCCGGGAACCGACGGTCGCAAGATGTCCAAGTCATACGGCAACGCCATTCTGCTAACCGACCCCGAGCCGCTCGTCCGCCAAAAACTGAAAACGATGGTCACCGATCCCAGGCGCATTCGCCGCAACGACCCCGGCGATCCCGACGCCTGCCCGGTCGGCGATCTGCACAGAATATTTAGCAGCCAGGAAACGGTGGCCAAGGTCTACGAAGGCTGCCGCTCGGCCGGCATTGGCTGTATCGAATGCAAGGGCTGGGCGGCCGATGCGCTGGTGAAAGTGCTGAATCCGATGCAGGAGAGGCGTAAGAAATACGAAGACAATCCCCGGCTGGCGTGGGATATTCTGGAAGCAGGCTCGGCCCGCGCCCGGGATGTGGCCAGCACAACCATGAAAGAAGTTCGCGACGCCATGCACATTTCGCTCGACTACGAGCCGCCAAAGGATCCGTCCGCAAAGAGCTCCTCGAAGTGACCGATTATTCCCAATCCGCGCGCGAAGAGTGGAGCGACCGGCGCCCTCGCCCATCCGGCGAAACTCTTTCCATTCCTTCCGGCACCGCTGAATCCAGACATACGCAGCCTGCGCCCGTCGTGCCTATCGACGCGCATTCCAAGTCGGGGCTTACGCCAGAGCAGTCGAAGTCCTCAAAGAAGGAGAGCGACTTCCCCTTCGCGATCGCTCTCGGCGAGATCTACGAAGGGCCGCTCGACCTGCTGCTCGACCTAATCCGCAAGCAGGACATCGACATCTACGACATCCCGATCGCCAAAATCACCGCGCAATATCTGGCCTACGTCGAGCGCATGCGCGAACTCGACGTGAACGTGGCATCGGAGTTTATTTACATGGCTGCAGTGCTGATTCACATCAAGTCGAAGATGCTGCTGCCCCGCGACCCCCTGGCGCCGACGGATGCGCAGGAAGATCCACGCAACGAGCTGGTGAACCGTCTCCTGGAGCACGAAAAATTCAAATCGGCGGCGCAAATGCTCCTGCAAAAACAACAGATCGAAGACGCGGTGCTGACGAACCCGGCGATTCGGGAATTCATGAACGCGAAAGGTACCGAGCCGGAGATCGCGGCCGATGTGATCGATCTGGTCAAGACCTTCCAGCAAATTCTCGACCGCGCCCGTTCACGGCCGATTCTCGAAGTGGACGAGGAGACAGTTACGGTGGGACAGATGATTCAGTATCTGCACCGTAGGCTGTCGTTCGAAGACCGTCCCATCCGGCTGAAGCAGATGTTGCAGACGATGCCCTCGCCGCCCGCGCTGGTGTGCATGTTCCTGGCGCTGCTCGAACTCGTGCGCTTGCAGGCAATCCAGGTGCGGCAGGACCACGTCTTCGGCGAAGTGCTCGTCCGGAAGCATTCGCACTTCGACGAGGTGATGACGGAACAGGCCGCGGTACGCGACGACTGGAAGTGAGAAAAATCAGGTTTCAAAGTTTTAAGGTTTGCAAGGTTTCAAAAATGACGGACGGGGATAGATATTCTTGAGAACTTTGAAACCGCCGGGTTTTGAAAACTTTGAAACCTTGACACTTTGAAACCTTGAAACCTATGTCTTTAAAACCCCAACTCGAAGCCATCATCTACGCTGCCGAGACCCCCATCTCGCTCGATCAGATCATCCCGCTCGTCAAGGACGCGGTTCTCGCCGAAGCGCCCGAGATCGACGCGGTTGAAATCCGCTCGCGGGTGCGCGCCGCGATCGAAGAACTGATTGCCGACTATTCCATCGCGGCGCACGGCATTGAAGTGCGGCAGGTTGCCAACGGCTACCGCATGTCGACCAAACCCGAACAGCACGACGTAGTGCGCGCCTTTGCCAAGAGCTTGAAACCGCCATTCCGTTTGTCCCTGCCCGCGCTCGAAACGCTCGCCGTGATTGCTTACAAGCAACCGGTGACCGTGCCCGAAATCAGCGAGATTCGCGGCGTGGATTCCGGCGGCGTGATCGCAACCCTGCTTGAACGTAAGCTGATCACGACTGCGGGGCGGAAGGCTGTAATTGGGCGGCCCATCCTCTACAAAACCAGCAAAGACTTCCTGCTCCGTTTCGGACTCAAGGACATTCACGAACTGCCAAGCATGGAAGAGTTCGAGAAGCTGCTGGCGGAGTCGTTCCAAAGCGACCTGCTCACCGGCGAGTCCGGACCGGGTGAGGCAACCGCGGTGGACGAAAAGCCCGACGCGGCCGAAGAGACGGAGGCGGACGAGCGAGAAATGGCGCGACCGGAAGCAGGACCTACGCTCGCAGCAGTTGGGCGCGATGAATCATCCGACATCAGCGAACACGCTCCGGCGCCGACCGGGACCGACAGCAAGTAGCCATGCCCGCCGAGCGCCTTCAGAAGATCATTTCCGCGGCCGGCATCGCGTCTCGGCGCAAAGCCGAAGAGCTGATCACGGCCGGACGCGTGCTCGTCAACGGACAGCCGGTCACTGAACTTGGCACGAAGGCGGACCCGGATCGCGATCACATCCGCGTGGATGGCAAGCTGCTTCATGCACCAGAACACTTCTCCTATTACGTCCTGAACAAACCGAAGGGCTACGTAACAACAGTCAGCGATCCGGAGAATCGTCCCACCGTGATGGACCTGGTGCGCGGAATCAAGGGACGCGTGTATCCGGTAGGACGGCTCGACTGGGCCAGCGAAGGCCTGCTGCTGCTCACCAACGACGGCGAGCTGGCCAATTCACTCATGAAGGCTGCCTCGCATGTGGCGAAAACGTATCTGGTGAAAATCGCGGGGCAGCCCGAGGAAGCCAAGCTCGACAAGCTGCGGCGCGGAGTTTCCATCGCCGAGAAAGGCGGCCGGCGCGTGCGCACCGCTCCGGCGCAGATCAAGCTGATTCGTGAAGGTGCAAACCCCTGGCTCGAAGTAACCATCATCGAGGGCCGCAACCGGCAAGTGCGAAAAATGTTTGAAGAAGTCGGCCACCACGTAGAAAAAATTCGCCGCGTTCGGTACGGGCCGCTGTCGCTCGATGTGCCGCCGGGAGAGTTCCGCAGCCTGACGCTGGAAGAGGTCGGTAGACTGAAGGCGGCGGCGAGCGGAGCCAGATCCGCAAAGCTGCGCGTGGGGCGCACGCCTAACCACTCCATCCAAGGCAGGTTAAAGTAGAGCGCCCAACGACGCATGATTCGCATTCGCAGCCGCCACACAGCAAATACCCTCTATCAATCAGAAAGTATGCGCTCCTGACATGCCCGCTATAGTACCTATCGCATGGCTTCCGGAATCATGGGCAAGCGGGCAGCCCCAATCAGGCCGGCGTCGCTGCCCAGCTGGGCCCGAGTGACAATGGTCTTAAAGCGCAATCCCGGCGCCAACTGCGCAGAAGCGCGGGTTGAGGGTGCCGGATCCGAAGGCGCCGTCGCCGCATACACCATCGAACGCCACCGCAGTTCCTCGAAGATCGCCGGCGCGAACGCATCCCAGGCGCTCGACGCCCCGCCGCCGATCACGTACATCGGAAGGTTCAGCCCATTGATCATGCCGGAGAGCACAATGCCCAACGCCCGACCGACGCGGCGGAAGACCTTCCGGGCATCCTCATCGCCCTGCATCGCCAGATCGTAAACCGATTTCGAATTGAAGCCCGGGTCCGTGGCGGCGCGCGCCAGCGCCGAGTTCGGGTTTGCCGCCGCCGCTTCCTTCGCCATGCGCAACATGGCGGTCGCTGAAGCGTACTGTTCGAGGCATCCGCGATTTCCACACTTACAGGGATGCCCTTCCGGTTCGACGTTCGTATGTCCCCACTCCCCCGCCATGCCGTTCATGCCGTGCCAGATCGAGCCGCGCAAAACCAGGCCCCCGCCAACGCCGGTTCCCAGAGTGAGCATGGCCATATCGTCGAACTGGCGGCCGGCGCCCAGCCATTTTTCGCCGAGAGCGGCGACGTTGGCGTCGTTCTCAAGAATCACGACCGTCTTGAGGCGCCGCTCGATTTCTGCGCGCACGGGGTAGTCGGCCCAGCCGGGGAGGTTTGGCGACTCGCGCAGCAGGCCCGTTTGCATGTCGATGATGCCGGGAACACCGATCCCGATGCCGAGTAGCCTGGCCGAACTCTCGTATTTTGCCAACACCTGCTCGATCGCCCCGCACATGTCGTCGATGACGCGATCGCGCCCCAGCGAAACCTCGGTGCCGAGCGCGACTCTTTCGACCACAGTGCCTGCCTCATCGACTGCGGCAATGCGTAGGTTGGTGCCGCCAAGATCCACAGCGATCGCAAAGTTCTTCATGGGAGAGTCACCTCTTAATCATGGCTGGTCTTATGATGTGTCTTCTTATCCGTTCGGCCCACAAAACCATTTGCGAATATAAATCTTATTTCTGGCATCGGGGACAATAATGACTGCTGCGGCTGGCGAGAACCACCCGGCGAATCGCGGTCCCGCAGACAAGGCAGGGCTCGCCTTCGCGGCCATAGACGCGATGCTCGAGCTGAAAGAATCCTTCCTCACCGTCGGCGTCCACGTAATCGGAAACCGAGGAACCACCCCGCGCGATGGCCTCGCGCAGGACTTCCCGGACCGAACGATAAAGCTTTGAAAACTCCTGGCGCGTGACAGCAGCGGCGCGCCGCCGCGGACGAATGCCGGCGCGGAAAAGAGATTCATCCGCGTAGATGTTGCCAACCCCGCGCAAAAGTTTTTGATTGAGAAGCGCGCTCTTGATGGGAGTCTTGCGCCCGCGGAACAACTGGACGAAATTCTCTTCCCTCACGTCGAGCGGCTCGACGCCGCCGGGATCAAAGCCTCCGGCGTGGACGCTGAGTTTGCCGAACATACGCGGATCGACAAACCGCAGTTCACGCCCGGAGGCGAGTCTGGCGATGAGGTGCGTGTGTTTCTCGATCTCCGCGGCTGGATCGCAGACCAACATGCGTCCCGTCATGCCGAGGTGAACGATCCACTGCGCGCGGCCATTTCTCGATGCCGCGGACTTTTGGCGCCTGCCAGAACCCGCCGCCTGCAAATCGAAAACAATGTGCTTCCCCGCCCGTTGCACGCGATCGATGCGCTTGCCCTCCAGGGTGCTCGCGATGTCCGCGGCTGGAGATTTCAACGGCTGCTTCTTCGAGCCAATCCAGACGGACTCAATCGTGTCGCCGCTAATGCGGCGCTCCAGGCCACGAACGATGGTTTCAACTTCGGGAAGCTCCGGCACCGGTTCAGGATACAAGACGGCAAGCGAAATTTCCGGCGAGCGGATGACCATGCAACGCCACGCCCAAGCTCGGGCGAATGCCGCACACCGTACTGCCGGCTGTTTCCGGCGGGATATTGGTTGCTCCGCCTCTCGCGGATTCGGTATTCTGACTTGTACACACTAAGCTTCGCCAGTCTGCAATCGTCTTCCAGGTACGTTTTGTAAGGACCAATCCCTGTGTGAGGCGGAACGGCTGGTGTGTGCGACCCCGGGAAAATTTCAGAAGCCGATTCGGCAGCCTTGCTTTGTTCTGCCGAAGATCCGGGGAGCGGTGGGGCACAACACAAAGTCCGTGCGGAGTAAACATTGAGTCGAGGCAGAACGGCTGTGATTGTCGGCGCCCAATGGGGCGACGAGGGCAAGGGGAAAGTTGTCGACGTTCTCACCCGGACGTTCGAGGTGGTGGCGCGTTACGCCGGCGGCCACAATGCCGGACACACCGTCATCATCAACGGCAAGAAGTTCATTCTGCAGCTGGTGCCGGGCGGCGTTCTGCGGCCCGAATGCACCAGCGTGATCGGCAACGGAGTCGTGCTCGATCCCCTCGCCTTTTTGAAGGAAGTCGCTTCCTTGCGCGCGGCGGGCGTGAAGGTTGAGGGCAATCTTTTTGTCTCCAGTCGCGCACAGGTGATTTTGCCCTATCACCGCATGATGGAATTGGGCGCGGAAAACGCCCCTGGGCGTGTGAAGATCGGCACAACCTCGCGCGGAATCGGGCCCACATACGAAGACAAGATGGGCCGGCGCGGCCTGCGCGTGGCGGACCTGCTCGACGAGAATCTGCTGCGCACCCACATCGAAAACGCCTGCCGCGAAAAGAACATGATCGCCCACGCGCTCTTCAATTCCGATCCGCTCGACCCGGACAAGATGTTCAAGGA
>Ga0187781_10002761_pt1 | contig 13295 bp, 18 predicted proteins | sample 0715_SJ02_MP02_2_FD_132447 | JGI IMG/M metagenome (GOLD analysis project Ga0187781, IMG submission 132447) | Tropical peat soil microbial communities from peatlands in Department of Meta, Colombia - 0715_SJ02_MP02_20_MG | ecosystem: Environmental > Terrestrial > Soil > Wetlands > Peat | place...
CAACAATGTGGACCAAGCTCTTAAGGTCTTGAAGAGAAAGATGCAGCGCGAGGGCGTGTTTCGCGAGATGAGGCTGCACCGTCAATACGAAAAGCCGTCCGAAAGGAGGAATAGAGAGAAATCGGAAGCGATTCGCCGCGCCCGTAAGCTTGCCCGCAAAAAATTGCAACGCGAGGGGCTCCTGCCGATGAAGCCGCGCGTGGTCCCGGGAACTATGGGACGTGAAGGCCCAGCGCGTCCCGCTCGCTTCTGACAACGGGTGCAGGCGTCTGTTTCTGATGGCAAACGAGATCAAGATGACGCCGCAAAACGCAGGGATGAGGGAGGAAGAAGACCCTAAAATACCGCCGCTCGATTTTTCAGAGGCGGCCGCCGCGAGTCTCCTACGCACTGCCACGATGCGCGGTTATGTCGCCGACGACCCGATCAACTCGTTGCGTTCCTCGGAGGACCCGAAGGGCGAGCAGACCGAGGATATTCTAGCGACGTTTGGTGAAATAGGCGTCCGCTTGGGTGACATCGAGGCGAAGATTGAGACAGAACTACCGACAAATAAGCAATCGGCGGAAGAAGCCGGGGGCGAGAACGAACTCCAGCGAGCGTCAGTTTCTGTCAAGGCCGAGACGAAGGATGCCCCCGATCGCACGGATGACCCCGTGCGCATGTATCTCCGGGACATGAGTTCAGTGGAACTGCTTTCGCGCGCGGGCGAGGTCGCCATTGCCAAACGTATCGAGGCCGGCCGCGGCGTCATGCTCTCGGGGCTCTGCGACAGCCCGCTCACCTTCGAAGTTTTCGCACTCTGGCGGGACGAGCTCAACAACGGCGAGGTCTACCTTCGTGACATCGTCGACATCAACACAACGAACGCCGCCTCCGAGGCTCTGGATATGCCGACGCCGGCGACTGGTCCTGATCGTCCATTGAACGTCGGTATCGTCGCCCCGGCCCAATCTGGGTGGCTATCCCAGGTGCCAGTGCTAGCTGGCGCGGTCACCGCCCGGGTTGGGCCGGCCGAGCGCGCCGATGGCAAGAAGACGGCAGGCGACCGCACAATCAATGAAAACGACCTCGACGACGAGGATGATGGGGAGAATTGGCTCTCGGTGGCCGCCATTGAAGCCGAGCTCAAACCCAAGATAATCGAAGCCCTCACGGGCATTGTTAACAAACACAAGCGATTACGCCGCTTCCAGGACCGGGACACTCGGTTGCAGTTTACGAAGATGTCACTCTCGCCGGCGCAGGAGCGCCATCATCGAAGACTTAAGAATGAAATAATCAGCGAGGTGAAGTCGCTCCGGCTGACCCGGGCGCGCATCGACGCGTTGGTCGAACAGCTGCATGAGATCCACAAGCGCCTAGTCGGTATCGAAGGCCGCCTGCTCCGACTTGCTCAGGGTCATGGCATCGACCGCGACGATTTCCTCAAACATTATCTGGGCCACGAGTTAGATCCGCTCTGGCTCAATCGCGTGTCGAAACTTTCGGCCAAAAGCTGGAAGAATTTCGTGGCCCGCGACAAGGACAGCATCAAGGCACTACACGGGCAAATTCACGCACTTGCAAGCCACCTCCGCTTGGAGATCGGTGAGTTCCGAAAAATCGTGCAGATGGTGCAAAGGGGCGACCGTGAAGCGCGCCAGGCTAAGAAAGAGATGATCGAGGCGAACTTGCGCCTCGTCATTTCAATCGCGAAGAGATATCGCAACAGGGGCCTACAGTTCCTCGATCTGGTTCAGGAAGGCAACATTGGCCTGATAAAGGCGGTCGATAGGTTCGACTATCGCCGGGGCTATAAATTCTCAACCTATGCAACTTGGTGGGTTCGACAGGCGGTCGGCCGTTCGCTGGCTGATCAATCGCGTACGATCCGCCTGCCCGTTCACATGACTGAGATCATCAACAAGATCTTGCGAACAAGCCGCCAGATCCTCAACGAGAGCGGTCGCGAGCCAACGCCAGAGGATCTCGCTAAGACGCTTTGCATGCCGGTGGAAAAGGTCCGTAGCATCTTGAAAGTTGCCAGAGAGCCGCTCTCGCTCGAGATGCCGTTCGGCGAGGAAGGTGACTTCCACCTTGGCGACTTAATTGAAGACTCGAATACCATCCTTCCGATTGACGCCGCGATCCAATCGAATCTGCGCGACGTCACATCGCGACTTTTGGCTTCGCTGACGCCCCGTGAGGAGCGCGTCGTTCGCATGCGCTTTGGTATCGGCATTGGCAGCGACCATACATTGGAGCAGGTCGGCCAACAGTTCTCGGTCACGCGCGAGCGAATTCGACAGATCGAGGCTAAGGCACTGCGCAAACTCAAGCACCCGAGTCGATCAGAGATGCTCAGGAGTTTTCTCAAATAGTCTAGGTGTCTGAGACCGTCCTAACATGCGAAGCGGATGGTTCATCGAACGGCGTAACGACGAGAAATCTTTTGGCAGCCAGTTACTCGGCCGAATGACGACTGACGAAAATGCCTCCGGCCGGCAGGCGAACAAAGCCTGCTTTTCACTTGTTGTGGATCGCGACTGTGTGTTGTCAAAACGCCTCGTTGAAGATGTCGCACCCGCTACTCTAGTTAAGGTTCGCTATTTCTTTCGGTTGGAGTGCACAGTAGGCATCGAACTACGCTCTGTTTTGAGGCGATCGGACTTCGATGTGCACCGCCTCAAAGAAGGGAGATCGCTTTGCACCCGCACTATTCCCGATACCGCGCACGTGACTTTGAGCGCCGCTGGCAGACGCGATTAAAAGCGCCTCTTGAGCGTTCGACTGCCGAGCTGCATGTCGTGGTGACTCACCGCTTCTCGGCACCTAAGCGGTACGGTTGGGAGCTTCGGCCGCCGACGGGCCTTGCCGTTGAAGAATCGCGAATTCAATTCGCATCGTGGGAGGAGGCCAGCCAGGCCGGAAGACTCGCTCTGAAACTATTTTCAGAAAAGACATAGAATGCGCAACGAACACAACAATCGCGCGCTAGCACCTTTGGCGACGGTCGGGCTGCTGTTGGCCATAACGTCTTCCGCGGGTGCTTGGGGTCTTTCGGATGAAGACTATGACTATCTCAAAAGGACGCAGAGTCTCGAACGATACGACGCCCCGATGCTTCATCTCAGTCCGAAGGAGCAGTCGCACTTGCACTATTTGATCAATGACTCTCAATTGGACGCAGCCGTGCGAGACAAGAATGTAGGAGATACGCTGCGCCTATTTTTAGAGCATCAATTGTGGGAAAAGGCGCATCCAGGGGAATTGTGGGACATACCAAAGAAGTGAAATGCTCAATGCCGCTGATAGAAAGCCGCATAAAGGTCGGCCAGTGCTACGGAATGACTATCGGCGGCAAGATGATCGTCGCCAAGGTCATCCAAATCTATCCTTTGGATATTGGGGTGAAGAAGAACCCCGTGAAGGAAAATGTCGTGCGTTGGGCATGGAGGGATGCGGCTGGCTCGGGAAGGTGGACAGAGTCGCCAGGATGGCTACTTCCGGCTTTCGCCTTTGCAGCGGACAACGAACTGGCCTGTGAGGAGGAGTCAATATTGAACGGTCATGAAGGAAAAGCGATTGAGCGCCGACGATCGTGATGAAAGAGATGACCCATGACGTCACTTGCCGATTTGCTTGACCCGGATCAATGGATGAGGTCGGGCAAAAATCTCACCGAGTTTCCGTGGCCAGACGGCAACAATGAACGAGAGGCGATGAAGCTCATCCTTTCCACGCGGCCTCTGTTGAATGCGCACGTAGAGCGGTGGTCAAAGCGCGTAATGGAGGCGCTTGGCCGACGCGGGGGCGACAAAGTCGGTGACGTCTTTGCAGAAGATTATCTGCGTGAACTGTGGGAGCGAGCCCGCGCCTCATCCTGAAGAGAGTTAGATATGTTATTCGCTTCCTCAACAAATCCAACGGGAATCAAGCAAACTAATCCATTGCGCGATGCCGCTAGCGGACGATATGGCGTACCCACGCTTGGCGTGGTGCCTGACGTGCCGATGGCGGGGCGGCCGACAGCGGAAATGGCACCACCAAAGTACCGATCCGCCTCGCGCTCGGTTCGCCGGACGCGTCAGCGATGAACCTAACGCTGGACGACGTGGCGCTTTTGAAACAGCTAAAGGCCGCTGGTGAGAGCGGGCGTACTGTACGCGTTTATAATGTGCGTCTCGCCTTGGACCGCTTGGCAAAGGGTGGTTATGTGATTGCTCGCCCGACATGCCTCGACTTGGTCCACTATCGGATCACAGGGCGTGGAAAAGAGGCTCTGGCAGAACACGATTAACCTGGTTCGGGCCTCATTTTATCGTCTCCGCAACAGAGAGATCCGGTGCGCACGCTCCTCGTAATTGCAGTGACCCTGGCAATCTCATACGGCGCAAGCGCGGCAACCTATACAATCGGTTCATATCCCGCTGGCCTCGCCGAGGTACCCTGCGATGCCTTCAGAAAGGATCCCGACGGTTCATGGACGCAAGTGGCCATCCTCATTGCGGGGGGCGCGCTCATTCCGGCCGGTAACAATTTCAAGAACACGGCCGAGAGCCGCATTATCGAGAAGAAATGCGACAAGTAACGGGGATTGGCTTAGGCCGACCCGACGGCAAGAAAGGGCCTTTTGGCGAAGCCGTGAAGACCGAGTGCCGGCAAGCGGCCGTCCGGGTTTAGCCCAGCCACTAAGAACGCGGCGCTTCTTTCGGCCAGGGCCTTAAGGTCTTGCGCTGTTTTATAGTCCAAGCGTGGGATGCCGGCGCAGCCAATGCGGTGCCGTGTTTTGACCAAACAAAACCCAGTATCCAGCCATCATTGAGACCGACAATCCCCAGCGGGATGGACTTGGGAGGGGGACGCCATGGACCGCGACACGGAAACGAGTGTTCTGACAAGGCTGAAAGAAGAGGCGCGCTTTCGACACCAAAACGCAGCGGATTCGCGAGATGCCAATAGGGCGATGAGTCTGAGGATTAACATGATCATCGGTAACTGGTACACCGACGAACTCGGCAATCAGGCACGAACCGTCAAAGCTCGTGACTGAAGAAGAAATGACCTACGCTCTTATGGCGAGGAGATGTGGCCGCGGAGCTCTTCGTTTCTATAGCCTTGGACTTTTGACGAACCGAAGCGCGCCGGGCCCTACCCGCGCTCCCACGAGAAGACCGAATGATCTTGCGACCGGGGAACGCCATGAGAAAAGTCCTTCGCGGTTACGCCAGAGACAAGAACGGCAAACTCATTCTTATTGGCACCATTCCAGTGCCCATTAGCAAGGACAAATGCCCTCCTGTCGCTCGCCGGGAAAGAAGACGTTTAATCAGGCAGGGCGCAACGATCTTTAAGAAGGAGGCCGTCCGCTAATCGGTGCAGTCTTGCAGCTCGTCGACAAAGCTTCGCAGACTGTGGCGAGGAAGATTACACCGATCGCGGACTGAGCCGGGCATCAATAATCTGCTTTGCTTCCGCAACAATTTCTTCTGTGCGGCTTTTCCCTAAGTTGGAGGGGCTATCAGCTAATGCGCGGGTCGATCCTGGCGCAAAGATTACTGCCCTCCAACCCCTCCCGACGGGACTAAGTTCTATTCGAAATCCCTTGTATTCGACTACGGTCATTGCTTTTCGCGATATCCACCACGAGGCCGATGGACACTTCGCTCGTCGCCTTCCGGTTCGACGCGCATAATAACATGTCTCAAAATGAAAAGATGCTGTTGGTATGGCGTGATCGTTAGGGCCAGATGCGCGCCAAAATGCGCACTCAGGTGAAGATATTTCGTGGTACGATAGCCTGAGAAACGGCCGAGCAACGACATGAGTGATCACAAATTCAAGGTTGGACAATCAGTAAATTATCTATCCGGCACCTATGGACGCGAGCCGGGCAGCGGCGTCTTCAAAATCATGCAATGCTTGCCGCCGCAAGGTGGGGACTATCAATACCGCATAAGGGGTGCAAACGAGCCGCACGATCGAATGGCCAAGGAAAGTGAACTCGAGCGAACGATCTGATGGATATCGAGTTTGACTACCGCTCGCCCGCCGAGTTGTTCATTCCGAAGCACGGCGACGGCAAGCGCCGTCAGCGCATTAACTACCGCCGGTTCACGACCGCAGCGGAGGCTATCCGCTTCGCAGTCGAGGAGTTTCCCGCCGTTAGGACACTCGGTGCATCGATGCAAGTTGGAGATCAAAGATACGACAGCAATGAGATTTGCAGACTGTACGAGAGCAGCAGATATCCACTGCGCAAAGCGTCCGCTTGACCTTGGCCAAGCGTATCATGGCGGTTTCAGACACGAATGGTAACTCGGCAAGAACGAATCGACGATTTTGATCATGAAGGAACGCCGCCGCCGGATCGCCCCTTTCACATCCTTTGCGAAGATCACGCCGGCACGTACGTCGTTCCGTTCCTATGCCGATGGCACGACGGCATGTGGCGAAGCGTGGCCACCGACAGACGAATAGAAGCTACAGTGATCGGCTGGCGCGCACCGAAACAAAATCAGCGCTGAACCCTGAGATTCTCTGCCGACGTCTTACCCCTATTCGAGGCTTCTTGGTATTCGACGATCTGACCCTCATTGAGAGTACTGAGGCCCGCGCGCTCTACCGCAGAAATATGAACGAATACATCCTTGCCGCCATCCTGCGGCTGAATGAATCCATAACCCTTAGTCGAATTGAACCACTTCACGGTACCGATAGGCATTAGTCCGCTCCAATCGAGATTTTGACACACTTAGTACAGTAGCACCCTTTCCAGGTGAAAATCGAATTGAGACGAAACCGATCGCTCCTCCCGTCCTGAACGCAGCCGGGGCCGCCTTCGTGACTGTGACAATGCTTCCCGTCTTGGAATTCTGCCGGATCGCGCGAACCGCGCCTTTTACCGTGAAGCCCGTAGTTCAGCCATGAAAAAGCCCGTGGGGGCACTGATGCATGACCGCTAGACCCGCGGCATGATACAACTATCACAGTTTTGGGCCTCTCTGGATGAGGCGAAGATCTTCCCAGCTGACTGACTTGTCGATCAAACAGCATCCAACAAGCTGAGGCACAAGACGATGTCCGGGGTCTCGATGGGTGGATGCCATTAAAGCGGCTATCAGGCCTGGAGACGAAATCTGGAATTTTTGCAGTCCCGCGGAAACATGGAAGCCTAGATGGGCAGCTGCGGGATCGTTCTTCTGCTGAACGGCGAAGAAATCGCTCAAGTAGTGACGGTGAGGAATTGAACAGCCCTCAGACGGTCGGCGCCGTCGTCGCTAGAATAGCGCTGTAGCCATTCAACGGGTAGAGGACGCACTCAGCGTCATGGGCTTCCTCCGGCCCGATACATTCGACCATTTGGATGAAAGCGCACCCGGATGATCCCACGTGGTTCCAAGGACGGAGCCGGCGAACGTCATCGGCTAGCTGTCGGCGCGGGTGAAGTCGGGTTAGGCTTGCTCAGGCCGCTACGGGCACAACTTTCCGACGGCAACGGCATCCGTCAGGCCGGGGCGGGGTTTGCTTTTTGGCGATGTGAAGGCGCCTTTGAGGTCGGCCGCCGCGTCTCGCTTGCAGTAGCCGTTCCAAATCCCGAAACGGAACACTTGAGAGGCGAGGGTGCACATCCGCGAAACCGTCTCATAGTGTTCGCGGGCTTGGACCTTTTTCAGGGGACCCAGCAACTCGGGCGCTCCGATCTCACCGATGAGGCGATCCCCGAACTCGGATTTCAGCTCGCGCATGAGCCAGCGGTCGCGCTTCAGCGTCGCCTCTGATTGCCCTTCGGGCACACGCTTGGTCTCGAACCACTCGTCGGCCACCTGGCCGAACGTCCGCGCCGCGGCGGCGGCACGCTTGTCGGCTTTTCGTTTTTCGGACGGATCGACCCCCTGGGCGAGCAGCCGCCTTGCTTCGAGTTTGGCCTCGCGGGCCATTGCCAGCGCAACCGCTGGATACGAACCGAGCGCGATGGTCTTTTGCTTGCCGGCGAAGCGGTACGCCAGCCGCCAGAGCTTGGAACCCTCCGGCATAACGCTCATGTGAAGACCCTCGCCGTCGCTCTTCTTGTAGGGGTCCTGCTGGGGTTTGAGGTTGCGGATGGCCGTGTCGTTCAGTGCCATGGATGGCTCCTTGGTTAGGAATTCATGGGGAGCCTCCTTTCGTTACGGCGCCGGGATACCAACAAATCTACCAACAAAATTTCTGGCTGCTCATGCACGACCACGGACAGTCATGAACGACCATCGGGCGAAAGCCTTGATCGCGCAATGGTTTTTTCGACGGCTGTGGACAGTGGTGAACAGAAGCGAACAGGTATTGGCTCCCCGGGCCGGATTCGAACCAGCGACCAACCGGTTAACAGCCGGTTGCTCTACCACTGAGCTACCGGGGAACACTGCCGCGCTCACGTGCAAGACCGTTGCCTATAACAAAGCTGCATCGGCTTTGAAAGGACTCAAAAGGAGGAGAAGGCCGGAACCTTAACCGCAGTCTTGGATGTCCAGCCGCCGCCCGGCGGAGGCCCCGGTCCGAGTTGAACGCGGGGCAGACGGCTTGCAGTCGCTCGCGCGCCGTTTTTGCCCTGGAGCGGAATGACTTTTCCTCAAATCGTCATCCTCTCTACCATCTTGTTTGAGCAGGACCTTTTCGGAAGAGAGCGCAAACGCAGAGCAGCGGCTGTTAATGCCGCAACCCGGATGCTCGATCAGTCGGCGAGCCCAAGCAGAACCCCGCCATCGATGACAATTTGCGACCCGGTGACGTAGCTCGATGCCGGCGAGGCGAGAAACAACGCCAGGCCTTGAATTTCATCAGTTGATGCGAGCCGGTGCAGCGGCGTGAAACGGGCAAAGGCGGCAACCGTCGCCGGGTCGCGCATATGGCCGCCGGCGATGTTGGTGACGAACGGTCCCGGCGCGATAGCATTGACGAGAATATTGTATTTGGCGAGCTCAAGCGCCGCCTGCCGCACCAGATGGGCGGCGCCGGCTTTGGCCGGCATGTAGGGCATGCCGACAATGGCCTCGCCGCGTATCGCGGCCACGGACGTGGTGACGATGATGCGTCCGCCTCTCGCGTTCTTCTTCATGTGCGGGACGGCGGCTTTGATCGTGCCGAACATCGAGGTGAGATTCGTCTCCATGATCAGGTCCCAGCGCTCGTCGGAAACATTTTCGAACGCGCCTTTGGGGTTGCGTTCTCCGGTCATGCCAAGAAAGCCCGGCGGTGAATCGATGCCGACATTGGCGAAGACGACGTCAAGCCTGCCGTAGTAGGCGGCCACCGCATCGATGCCGGCGCGCAGGCCCGGCCGGTCGGTGACATCGAGCGTCTGCGCGCGGACATCGCCGCCCCGTTCCGCAAGCCGCTGCACGGCGGCGTCGAGCGAGGACGCATCCTTGTCCATCAAGGTCACGCGCGCGCCGTTGTCGGCCATGGCCTCCGCATAAGCGAGCCCGATGCCACTCGCCGCGCCAGTCACGATCGTGACCAGCCCGCGCACGTCGAACAATTCCGCTGTCTTCATCGTATCCCCCCGATTTCCCCGTTGGAGGCGCCGCTTTAAGCGCCATCTCGCGTCGACAAGATTGCAAGAAGCGTGGGCGCGCGGCTATGCCGCGCCCAAATTCAGATTGCTTGAACACGATCGGTATCGTTACCAGCGTCAATAATAAGATGAAAGAGAAGGCCTCCAGCGGCACGCGCTAGCGTGGAGCGACATCTGAGATGGGGCGGTAGACGCCAGGCGGGGCACCATAGCGCTTTCGAAACGCCCGGTTGAAGGTCTCCTGGTTGGCGAAGCCCCAGCGCCGCGCGATGTCGCCGAGCGCGAGATCAGCGTATCGCGGGTCTTTGATCTGGTTGAGGCTGCGCTTGAGCCGCTCCTGCCGGATATAGGAGGCGAACGCCAGTCCGACGCTGCTCAGCGCCGCGAACATATAGCTTCGCGAGATATTCAGGCGATGGCATGCGTACTTGGCGGACAGTTGCGGATTGTGGAGTTCCTCCTCGATGAATTTTAAGATGCGTTGGGCGGTGTGGCGATTGTCGGCAGTCGGCTTGGCCGATGGATGATCGAGCGCGAGCGCTTTCACAATCAGCGCGCAAAGCTGATCCGAAGCCAAATCGTCCAGCAGTTCGAGATCATCCGGAATGTCGGCGAGCGCGCCGAGATAGGCGGCAGCCAAGCGTCCGGCGCTCTGGCCCGCTATGACATTGCTCGGCCGGTGCGACATCTGCCGCTGATGCCGGCGCAATCTGTCGCCTGGAATGGTCGCGCAGATGATATCGCAGCCTTGCTCGAAGCGAATTGAGAACGGCTGGTTGGTGTCGACCAGCACGATGTCGCCCGCTCGCGCGCGCATGCGATTGCCGTGCTGCTCGACGATCGCCTCCCCGGCGACCTGGAGGTTGGCGAAGAACGAGCCGTCTTCAACGGCGGCGATGCCGCCGCGCGTTCGCCGCACCGCTTGGGCCACCGTCTTGATCCGCGACACGTGCAGGCGATCGGCGCTGACGCTGTTCAAATAGCCGTCGAAACAGCCGGCGCTCAACGCCTGCGGTTCAAGCGGCAAATAATTCTGGCAGACTGCTTCGCGCCAATAGGCAAACCTTTGTAGAGGCGGCACGTCGCGCATGTTCCAGAAAGTTCTGTTCATGGCGGAGACCGGAACAGTGAGCCCGAGCAAATGCGTTCAAAATCCATGCCAATGGCACGGACATTTTGCCAAGCCAGTATGGACGCCCGGTCAATGACGTGGCAACCGCTGGGTTTAGATTCCTCTGTCGCTCACCCGGATTTCGTTGCTCAGGAAATACCGGGGGCGTCGCGCGAGGAGCTCAATCATGCCGATCGATTTTACGCTGACAGCGGACCAACGCGAACTGCAGCACTCGGCGCGGACATTTGCGCGCAGCGTGCTCGCCGGTGTGGCCGAGGCCACGCGGCATTTGCCGACACCGGCCGAAAGGTTCGCGGCCACGAGGCCCTTCTACGAGCAGGTCGTGAAGGCGGGCTTTTTGCGCCGCCTTATCCCGGTTCCGTTCGGCGGCGAGGGCACCGGCACGCTTGACATGGCCGTGGTCGCGGAAGAATTCCAATCCGTCGACGTCAATGTGTCGCTGACCATGTTTGGCGTGCTGCTTGGCCTCACGCCGGTCATGATTGCCGGTACGCCGGAGCACCAGCGCCAGTTCTTTGCGCCGTTCCTTGATCGCTCGGGAACGCCGCTTGCGGCCTTTGCATTCAGCGAGCCGGGCGGCAGCGCGAATTTCGCCTCGCCGCCGCCCGGCGCTGGTGTGCGTACCACCGCGCGTCTTGAGGGCGACGGCTGGGTGATCAGCGGCGCCAAACAATGGGTATCGAGCGCAACCGGCTGGGACGGGAAGGGCGCCGATCTGATCTGCGTCGTGTGCCGCACCGATCCTGCTGCGCCACCGGAAAAAGCCATTTCGGTCATTGCCGTGCCGCGGCCAGCAGGCGGCATTGTGCTCGAGCGTCTATCCGAGTCGATGGGGCATCGCGCCCATCTGACGCCGCGCTTCCGCATCGAGAACGTGCGCGTGCCGAAAGAGAATGTGCTCGGCCGCATCGGCGGCGGGCTGGAACTGGTGGAGGCGAGCTTTGCCGGAACGGCGGCGCTGGTCGGGGTGTTCGGCGTGGCGCTGATGCGGGCGGCATTCGATTTCGCGTTGAATTTCGCGCGCACCGAGCATCGCGGAGGCATCGCGCCGATCATCGAGCATCAGACCGTGGGTTATGCGCTGGCCGATGCCAAGACCTCGATCGAAGCAGCGCGCTATTTGAGCTGGAAGGCGTGTCACGCCATCGACACCCAGGCGCCCGGCGCTTTTGAGCTGTCGCTGCAATCGAAGATTTTCGGCTCGGAAACGGCGGTGAAGGTGATTACCGATCTGATGCGCGTCGTCGGCATCGACAGCTACGATCATCAGCTGCCGCTCGCCGGCCTTTTGCAAGACGCCATGGCGTTTCCGCTGTTCGATGGTGGCAATATGGGCGTTCGTCGGCGCCAGCTCCACACGCTGCTCAAGAGTCCCGACTATCATCCGCTGACCGCATCGGGCGCGAACTAGCGCGCAAACGGCAGCGCGTGAGCGCGAGAGCAGGGCCATGCCCTACGGTCAGGGCTTGACATACATTATTCTAAAAGACCAACATGACCGTCTTCGCTTAAAAGACTTAAAGGCTATCGAAAAGCAAAGGCCGCGCGCGGGGGCGCAGCGTGCCGCTGTCGAGCGGTGGAGGAACGCTTGACTGATCTTCAAGCCGATTGTCGCTTTGGCCCACATACTGCCGCGCATCTGCTGCCGGCGCGCGCGGTTTTTAAGCTTTCAAGGTCGGTAGAGTCTAAGCGGACCTCGCCACGATGAACGCGGCGTATTCATCGGTTCTCGTGCAGAATCTGAAAGTCACCTTGCTGGATCAAAAGCGGGGTGACGCGCCGGCGAGTATGCTCGACTGTGCGGCGCACATGCTTTTTTGCTTCGACGATCCCGAAGCGATGTACAGCGCTGCGTTGCGTTTCATGCTGGAGCGATTCCGCGCAAGCCGGGTCGATTTCGGATTTGGCAGCCCCGACAAACCGGTTTACATCCCCAACGCGGTTGAATTGGTGCCCGATCTGTCGATACCGGCATTCGACGGCGCATTTCCCAACCAAATATGGCCGGTCCAGCAAGTGTGGCGGGCGCGCGGGCCGGTCTATCAAAGTCTCGAAAGCTCCCCCGGCATCGAGAAATATTGGGCCGGCGTCGGCTCAAAATCCAAATTGGCCCGGCGCTTGGAGGTGGAGGACCAGGTCTTCGGTCTCATTTGCATCGACGATACCGACGCGGTGCGGGGCTGGGACGCTGTCGACATTCGCTATTTCGATCAATTCATTTCCGAGTTCTTCAGTCCGATCGTCAGAGCCCAAGTCCGACTCGAAAAGCCGTCGATCCTTGCGCAACTGACAACGGCGGAAATCTCCGTGGTGCGGCTCGCAGCATGCGGCTTGACCTATAAAGAGGTTGCGCGGCGGCTGGGAAAGTCGCCGAACACGGTCGATAATCAGCTCCGCAGCGCGCGTGCCAAGCTCAAAGTCCGCAATCAAGTGGAATTGGCCCAAGCTTGTCTGAAATGGCTTTGAATGTAGTGTGGCTTTTGGATTTGAAGTTCCTCTCAGAGCGTGCGGCGAAAATAGGAGGAACTTCAAATCCGCCACACTAGTGAATGTCCGTCATGGCGGCCGGCGATCCCGATTGCTAGGTTCTTCCTCAAAAATGCGCGAAATCGGACCGCCCGCGGC
>Ga0187781_10002762_pt1 | contig 13293 bp, 8 predicted proteins | sample 0715_SJ02_MP02_2_FD_132447 | JGI IMG/M metagenome (GOLD analysis project Ga0187781, IMG submission 132447) | Tropical peat soil microbial communities from peatlands in Department of Meta, Colombia - 0715_SJ02_MP02_20_MG | ecosystem: Environmental > Terrestrial > Soil > Wetlands > Peat | place...
AAGGGGGACAACCTCGGGGTCGGCGAGAGCCCGGTCGACGAGCGGGTCGAGGAGGGCCGGGTCCTGCCCATACAGCTGCGGTGCGAGGGCGACGATGACGTGACGGCGGGAGAACACCTTGCGCCGCGCCAGCTCGCCGTCGTCTCCCAAGACTTGGGACACAAGCCGGCGGGCGTCCCTCAGCGTCATCGGCCGACAGTCACCTCGGGCCGCCTCGACGGAGACTGCCAGCTGCTCGACCGGCCAGCCGGCGGTCTCGAGCTCGGCTCTCCAGCGGGCCACCAGCTCTCCCTCTGCCTCGTGCTCTTTGGCCGAGCGGGTGGTGCGGGCGGCCACCCGTCTGGCCCGATAGGACGTGCCGCGCCGGCGCTTGCACTCAGCCTCGATCTCCGCGGCCCGCTTGGATTGCAGCTCGAGGACCTCGTCGGGAAGGCCGGCGATCCGCCAATGCCCGAGTCTCCCCGACGGGCCGGGGTCTGCTTCGATCCCGTAGCCAAGCTCGACGGCTGCTCGGGCCGAGGCCACCCGTCCAACCATCGTGGCGGCATGCAGGTGCTCTCGCCACAGCGTCGTGTCGGCTGCCTTCCAGCCGCCCCGCTCGTCCTCCATCTCGACCAGGTTCGCGAGAAGGACGTGGTCGTGCGGGCAGGGATCCCCCGCCCGTGAGGTGGCATGCCGGGTGTGGGCGTAGATGAGCCCGCCGGTCTTGGTCGCCGCTGCGGCTCTGCCTCGCCGCCCCCCCATCTGGCGGGTAACCCGATCGAGGTAGGCCAGGGTGGCGTCGCGCTCGGCGTCCATGATGGCGTGCATGTCCTCGGCTCGGCCAATCACACCCAGCTCTGCGACGCTCTTGTGGGCAGAGATCACGAGTTCCATACCGGGACGGCGCGTCGCCACCAAACGTTCTGAGGTGGCCGGACGGCGGGCGCCGCCCGGCCCGAAGACCGCCTCGTACTCCTCCGGCGACACCGGGCCGGACACACCGAGGCTCACCGCACCCGACCCGCCCCATACGAGCGGGGTCTCGCCCCGAGAGGCGTAGTACTCGAGCGCCATGCCGGGATGGTCATCGGCGCGCTCGAGCACCGTGGCACGGTGATACGCCACCGACTCTGCTCCCATCATCCGCATCCACGCCACAGCTCTGTCACCACTTCCGTACGGCGGCCCGGCCTCTGGCAACCCAATGGGTTGCAATCGTGTTCGCCTTGATTGGTGGTTATAGCAGGAGTGTATGTCTTGAGATAGGGATATATGATGGACGGTAGATGGCGGACAATAGTGGTGAATAGTGGTAGGGAAGGCGGGGTCGAGGAGTCGTCGATGGCTGGGCCTGCGCGCTGATGGTGTGCCAAACGTGGAGCGCGATTCGCCGTAGATAGCGTGGACCTCCCAGCGGCTAAGGGTGCAGGCTCCTGCACCGGTTGTCACGGCTGCTGGTGTTCGGGGCCCCGTCGATACATAGAGCCCCTCTGAACGGAGACGACAATGGCGAACACCGACCCGCTGCCCCAGCTGCTCACCATCGATCAGCTCGCCGAACGGCTCGGCGTCAGCACGCGCCACATCCGCCGACTCATCGCTGAGCGACGGGTGCCTTACCTCAAGGTTGGGTGGCTGGTTCGCTTCGACCCCGCCGAAATCGCCAGCTGGCTCGACAACTCACGTCACCCTCTACGGGCTGGCGTCGATCGAACCGCCTGACCTGACCCTTGTCGCGATCTTCCGAGCAACCGGAGTCTCCGGCGCAACCCGCGGCCGCAATGCTCACTGCCGCTACGTGCTACTGGTGGTCCACAGCCGACTCGTGCTCCGCTTCAGCGGGAGTCGGCCTGGACGCTCGGTCGCTTGCGGGTGAGCCCCTCTGGAGGCCGACGATTTCTTAGGCCCCGCCAAGACCGCCTCGATGCGTTCGTTGGCGAACGTCTCGTCGCCGGCTAGGGCGCCGACGTACGTGGAGACCAGCGTTTCGACGCTGTGACCCATTCGCTTGGCGACTTCGCCAAGCGGGACGCCCGCCCCCAGCCAGGTCGTCGCCGCAGCGTGGCGGCAGTCATAGATGCGGAGGGGCGAGCAGCCGCTCTCCCGCAGTGCCCGTTGAAACGCTCGCGACCAGTTCGAAGCTGTTGGACGCCTACCGGTGCGGGTGCGGAACAGAAGATCGTCGCCCGAGTAGCCGCGCTCGTCGACCCAGTCCTGGAGCAGGTCGACCAACTGGCGTGGGATCGGTACCGAACGGGGACCGGTCTTCGGCTCACCGGGCTGGTCGAAAGCGACATCAGCCTCGGTGACGTCGATGCGGCCCCACCCGTTCTCCGGGAGCTCGAGGGCCCTCGCTCGGATCATCACGACCTCGGACGGACGCAGGCCGGCGTAGTAGGCGACGGCAGTCATCACCCGGTATGTCCGACTCGCGGGCTGGTGGCTTGCGATGGCGTCGATGACCGTAGCCATAGTGGCGGGATCGGGCAGGCTGCGGATCGAAGCCGTCCGCGTGATGCGGGTCGCCTTGCGCTTGGAGCGACCTCGCGGCGGAGGCGGCCACGGGTCGGCGTCGAGGATCCCCAACTCAACCGCCCGCCGGATGCAGGCTCTCGACACTTTTCGGAACCGACCGGCAGTCGCCGGACCGAGCGGCTCGCCGTCGTCCCGCACAACGAGCCGTCGGTCGACCACGGCGAGTACTGGCCGCGAGAGCTGTCCCAGTTGCAGACACCACTGCTCCAGCCACCGCTCAGCCTCATCGTCGCGCCCGCTTCCGTCCGGCCGGAGGGACGAAGCAAGGTAGGAGCGAAGCGTCGTCGGCGGCGCGGGCGCCGTCGGGGCCACGAGGAGCGGTACTAGGCGGGTGAGCGCCTCTACCGCTGACACCCGGGTGCGGGGCGCCCACTCCGGCCATTGCTCCGCAAGCCATCGTCGGGCCCACTCGTGCGCACGCACCTGGTCGGGCAACGGCTGCCACGACAGCGGCTCGCCGGTCGCCTCGTCGAACGCCTCCCCCGACTGCACCGCGACAAGCAGCCCCGACCGGAACCGCTCGGCCTCCGACTTGGTCCGAAAAGCTCGGCTGCGCTGGCGGCCGTTAACTGACCAGCGGGTGATCCAGGGCCGCTTGTGGCGCTCAACGGAGCGACGCTGCACGCTGTAAACGGAGACGTCCGCCAGGGGCCGCCCGCTCAGCGGGAGCGTTGGGAGGGCCATGGGAGGAGCATAGTCACCCTCTCACCTCACCCATCATGAACTGCAATTTTATCGCGAAAGAGTCCGGCCTCCGGAGCCGGGTGCGCAGGTTCGAGTCCTGCCGAGGGCGCTGCAAAACCCCAGCTCAGACCACATAACACAGAGCCTCCTCATAGTCGGGTCGGGCGTCGGCGTCTTCGTGGCCCGCCACCGACAGGCGAGCAGACGGACTGCCGGGGCTGAACGCACACCGGAGCCTCACGGCCGCGCCGCCAACATCAGCGCCGCAGCAGGTTGACCACGACCGTGAGAACGACGGAGATGATGATCATCGTCGCCAGCGGAATGTAGACGGTCGTGTTTCCTCGGTGGATGACAATGTCGCCGGGCAGATGACTCCAACCGAATCGATGGCCAATGACGAAAAGCAGCCCAACCAGCACGATGACCAGGCCCACGAGGATAACGAGCCATCCCAGGCTCCGAAAGTCCATGCTTTGCTCCTATGTCGAGCCGCCCTCCAGCTGGCTGCAGCGACATCTCCTCCGGCTGCCTGTTCGACCGTGGCGAACGTCGGTCAAGGTTGCCGGCTGGCCAGCATTCCAAACAGGGTGGGCACATGCTCATTTTGGGGAGCCGTGCACCTCTGGAGTAGGGCCCAATGGCCTCACTTATGAAGCTTGAGCTTGTCAAATAGCTCAGCGCGCCGCCCGAAGTGGAACAAGGGTGAACTGGCCACTCTGGCCTCGAGCCTCGGTCGCATCCGCCGACCGCCTCCGAAGCGCAGGGATTACGAGGGTCCTTGATACGCGACTGCCGGTGGACAAGGCTGGGCCGGCAGACCAAGAGAGAGTGCTCTTGCCCAGGTGCTGACGGTCCGTCGCGTGCGGCCCGACCTCGGTGCGAGTAACTCGTACCGCCATCGGCCGAAGGAGACGCAATGTTGCGAGGGATGACGACTCGATCACACTGGCGGGCGTTTCGCTTCACCGGAGCCTGTGCTCTCGTGATCGGGCTGGCGGCGACGTCGCTCGTGGCGACGACCGTGGCAAGCGCATCAATGCGGCCCGCAGTGGTGGGGACGAGATCTCTCCGCCTGCTGCAAGGCCGCAGCCTCCACCTGCCTCAGGGCCACTTCCCGCTGGGGCAATTCGTCGCCTTCGCCCGCCGAGCGAGCGCTGTCGGCGAGGGTTTCGGCAACCTCGGAGACCCTGCGCTCAAGGGACACCTTCGCAGCCGTCTCTCGCGTCCACGGCCGGCGGAGCCGCGCGTGCCGCAGGCGGCCACCACCTTCACCGTGAACTCCACGGCGGACGATCCCAGCTCGTCGCCCACGAGCACGACCTGTCTCGCCACGAATGGCAAATGCACGCTGCGTGCGGCCGTGGCGGCTGCCGACAATCTCGGCAAGACCGTGAACATCAAGCTCTCGTCGTCTGACTATGTCCTCGACGACACCGCGGTGGGCACCATGGTCGTCAGCGACCCGGGTGCGGTCACGATCGAGGGGACCTCGCCCACCAAGACGATCATCTCCGTCCTCTTTGGCGATGACATCGAGCCCTTCGCCGTCGAGGAGAACTCGCAGGACGAGGGCGGTGTGCTCTTCCTGGCTTCTCTCTCCATCGAGGGGGGCTCGGCGGTCTCCCCGTCGACCGACGGTGGCGCCCTCACGGTCGATGCAGGATGCGACGCCGTCGTGACCGACGTCAACCTCGAGTCGAATGTCGCAAGTGATGAGGGCGGCGCCATCGCTTCCTTCGGCAACCTCTGGGTCTCGGACTCGACCATCAAGGACAACACGGCGACAGAGGACGGCGGGGGCATCTTCGCCGTAGAGGGGTCTGCGGAGATCGCTCGCTCCACCATCACCGGCAACACGGCCGACAGCGGAGGGGGCGGCCTGGCGATCGCCTCCCCGGCAACCATCATCGACACGTCGGTGTCCTCCAACACCGCGGGCACGACCTCCACCGCAGGTGTGGGCGGCGGCATTCTCGCCGAGGGTGTCAGCTTGAGCCTGAGCGGGACGACGGTGAATTTCAACCGTGTCGCCGATGACGGTGAAGGGGGCGGGATCTTCGCCGATGGGGCGGGTCTCGTGATGCAAGGCGGTCAGCTGTCGCACAACTCGGCCATTGGCGGCGCAGGAGGGGCGGCGGCTCTCCTCGAGACGGTGGTAGCGGCCTTCACGAAGGTCGTGGTGAATGCGAACACCGGCAGCCTCGGCGGCATCCTGGCATTGAGCGGCGACGAGTTGCCGACGGCTCTCGACATCACCGGCGGATCACTCTCCGGCAACACGTCGGAAGCCGTCGTGGCGCTCGCGCCGGCGACCGGGGCCAGCGTCGAGCTCGACATCTCCGGAGCCGTGCTCGACGACAATGGGACCTCCTCCTCCGCGGTGCTCCCCTGCGCCGCCGCCGTGTGCGCCGCCACTCTGGCGGCGGGGGCCACCTTCAAGCTCATCCTCGCCGATGACACCATCGACAAGAACAGCGTGCAGCCGGTGACGGAGATTGCCGGCGCCGTCGAGGCCGTGGCGGCTGAAGGCGGCTCGGGCTCAGTCGATCTGCAAGGCGACACCGTCGACGACGACTCGGCCCCGGGCGCAGCCTTGAGCACCGGGGCCGTGCTCTTGTCGAGCGTCAGCGATCGGTCCACGCCGGTGTACTCACCCCTGCTCGTGGACATCACGGGCGCGACGTTCGAGCACGACTCAGTCGGCGTCGGAGGCGACGGCGGCGCCATCGGGGTCGCCTCCTCCACGACCTCCGGGGACACCGACAGCGCCTCGGTCACGATGTCCGACGACACCTTCGCCAACGACACCGCCGGGGTACCCTCCGGGACCACCGAGACCTACGGCGGCGCCGTGTCGATCGCGCCGGAGACACTTGGCTCCATCACCGACAGCACGTTCCGCGACAACGCCGCCAAGGGTGCGGACTCCGCCGGCGGTGCGATCCTCGACGAGGACGAGGCGGCCTTCACCTACGCCGACGACACGTTCACCTCCAACACCGCACACGAGGCCGGGGGGGCTTTGGCGCTCCTCTCAGAGGCCGCAACGATCGAGCAATGCACCTTCTCGAACAACAGGGCCGAGGAAGGAGGGGGCCTCCTGCTCGCCGAGTCGGAGTTCTCCATCTCCGGCTCCACCTTCAGCGGCAACAGCACTCCGGTTGCCGACGGCATGGGTGGAGCCCTCGTCCTCGCCGACGTGCGGGGGACCGTCTCGAACTCGACGATCACGGGCAATCTTGCGGGCGCAAGCGGCGAGGGTGGGGGCATCTTGGTCGCGGGCATCGTGACGCTCGACTCGGACACGATCACCGCCAACGTGGCAGGGACGGGTTCGGCCCTCTACACCACCGAGGAGGGTCAATCGGTGACGCTCGAGGACTCCATCCTCAGCCACAACACGACCAAGGCCAAAGGCGGCGGGGAGAACGACTGCGGCCTCTCCACCTCGAGCGGCGAGGTAGCCATTGCGGCCGCCTCCGAGGGTGGGAACGTGCTCGGCTCCGCGAAGTGCGTCGTGGAGCTGGCCGCCGGCGACAAGGTCTCGACCAACCCCAAGCTCCACCCTCTCGCGAGCAACGGTGGGCCCACAGAGACAATGGCGCTTGAGGCCAGCTCGCCCGCCCGCAAGATCGGCCTTGCCTGCCTTCCGACTGATCAACGGGGCCGGCCCCGCCCCGTCACCAACTGTGATGCCGGCGCCTACGAGCTGCCCAAAGCCTGAACACGCATGGTCGAACCGGCCGGCGTGTCCTTCCGGAAGGGGCTCGCCGGCCGGGAACAGGCGGGCTAGCCGCCTCAGGGCTACCAGACGAATGGGACCAAGCGTTTGTGCTGCTCGGCATACGCACGGTACCTGTCGCCCAGCTCCTCGAGCAGGGCCTGCTCCTCGACGTAGATGCGATAGACCAACCCGATGAGTGTCATCAATGCCAGCGCCCCCAGTCCGAGCCAGTTCCCCCACACGGCCCCGGCTCCGATGGCGATCAGCAGGATCCCCGTGTAGGACGGGTGCCGCAGGACTCGGTAGGGGCCGCTCGTGATCACAGGTTGATCACCGCTGGTCTGGACGGTGTAGGTGAAGTACCTGCCGAGCGCCGCTTTCGCCCACACCCGCAGGCCCTCGCCAGCCGAGAAGATCACGATCCCGGCAACCACCGAGGCGAGGGGCGGGCGGATCTCGGCGGCGGGCGCGATCCTCGGCGAGAGAAGGAGCAGGGCGATGCCGGCAATCTCGCAGACACGGAGAAAGACTCGACTGCCCCTGTCCCTCTTGGTCGCTTCCGGGCGCAGCCGGCCGGCACCCGCCAGCTCGATCAGACCGGCGGCGATTGCCACTCCCACCCACACCCGCCCGATGAGATGGGTCTCGACATAGGGCTTTGCCAGAGCTGCAAGGACCGGTAGTGACACGGGGGCGTTCCGCATCGTTGCAGTCCGCTACACACGGCTGACGCGCCCGCCCCGTCGGCGTCGCAAGAGTGCGTCGGCGACAAGGCCGAGAGCCAGCAGCCCGATCAAACCGGTGATGACGAGTGCCAGGTGCAGGGCGGGCTGCTCGAAGCCGTCATAGCTGTCGTTCGGGAAGAGGCCGGCGCCGTGCAGGAGGAAATACTCAGAGAGCGGATGGTCGTCGGTCAGCAGCGGCCCGGAACCTGTATACGCATTCACCTGGCCATTCACCAGCCAGACATGCTTACGAATTATGGAAGGCCATGTGCTCGTCGGGACACGGGGATAATCCGGTGCGTTGGCCAAGTCAGCTCGAGCTGCGGGTGAACCGAACACGCGCTCGATCGCGCTGGCACGAAAGATCATCGGCGAGTCGGAACCGAGGAGGTACAGGCCCTCAGGTCGAGGCCCTGTCATGACGGTCATGTAGGGAAAGGAAGCCCGAAACGTCCGCACGAACAGCTTCTGCTCGGGACGCGCGCTGTAGGGCATGAAGACGGCGAGCACGCCACCGGGATCGAGACGAGCCTTTGCCTCCTGGTAGAACTCGTGCGTCATGAGGACGACCGTCCCTGCGCTCCAGATCGGGGGCGGGAAGTCAGCCGTGATCAGGTCGTAGTGCTTGTTCGTAAGACGCACGTAGTTGCGTCCGTCGGTGATGATGATATGGCCGAGGGGATTGTGGAGGTACTTGTTCGCATCCGGGTAGAACCAGGACATGACCGACGGTACGGTCGGATCCAGCTCGACAGCGGTCGTGTTCAGGCCGAGAATGATCGAGGAGCGATACGTCGAGCCCATTCCGAAGCAGATATCGAGCATGGAGGTTGCGTTCGGCCTCAGCGCCTTCGGGAGGTAGGCCAGGAGCTTGGTGTCGATCGTGAGGCGAGTGATCCCGGTCCCGTTGACGAAGAGTCGGCGCTGTAGTGGAGGACCCCCGACAACGTCGACGGTGGCGACGGTGTCTTCGAAGTGCCGAGTCGGCCACCCTTTGGCGGCGATCGTTCTCTGCGTGTAGGTGAGCGTGGCGGCAGGAACGAAGAGCATGAGGACGAGAGCGCCGGTGAGGAGAAGCGCCACACTCGAGCGGAGGAACCGGTGGGCCGGTGCAAAGGCGATCACCAAGGCACCTCCGACGGCGGCCTCGAGTATGCAGAGGGCGATGATCGAGATGTTGGTGCCAAGCGTCGGGATGAGAACGAAGCCGGCGATCACCGTCCCCACGACACATCCGGCCGTATTGGCCGCGTAGACGAGCCCGACCCCGCGACTGGCGTGGGCGGCACTGGCGACGAAGAGCCGCACGGTGAGGGGAAAGGCGTAGCCGAGGAGGGCGGTTACCGGGACGATGAGCAGGACAACTTTGGACAGTTCGCCGGGACCACGGACGTCGCTGAGGATCACGGGCAGGAGCGTGAGGGCGGCGGCGCCTGCCAGGCATCCGCCCAGGGTCGAGATCCGAGGCGGGCCGAACCTCTGCCGCTCGTACACCAAGCTGCCGCCGGCGATCCCGATGAGGTAGACGGCCAGGACGGCGACGAAGACGTAGATGGAGGAGCCGGTGGCCTGTAGAAGCACTCTGGTCCAGAGCACCTCCAGGGCGAGGCTGACGAAACCCGACATGAAGGTGACTGCGAGCAGGAGCCCGCGGCGACCATCGAGCCGCAGCCGACTCGCCCGCTTGGGCACCGCTTCGACGTAGCCGATTGGCAGGGTGCGCGAGATGAGGAGCGCCCCGACGCCCGCACAGAAGTTGAGCGCCACGGCCACGTAGGTGGTCCCGAGGAGGCCGAGCAGCTCGATGAGAGCGAAACCGCTCGCCGCCGTGCCAAGGACGGCCCCGAGCGTGTTGAGCCCGTAGAGCCGGGCAATCCGCTCGCCCACGTCCGGGTCGCTCCGCACGAGCTGCCGGGTCAGCACGGGCATGGTCATCCCCATGATGAGCGTCACGGGCGTGAGCACGCAGAAGGCCAGGGCGAAACGGATGAGACCCACTTCACCCGGGGGAAGCGAGAGATAGGCGTTGCGGAAGACGGTGGCGATGGCGTCAAAGGCGAGCGGCATGCAGAGGGCGAAACAACCTACGGCGATCTCGAGGAAGCCGTAGACGACGAGCGCCCGTCGCAGCCTCACTCCGAGGGCGGCCCCGAGCAGCGAGCCGATCCCGAGGCCGGCGAGGAACGCCGTCACGGTCGTGACAATGGCCTGGGTCGTGTTCCCGAAGACGAGCACGAGGTCATGAGTCCAGACGACCTGGTAGATGAGCCCGGCCGCACCCGAGGCCAAAAAGAGCAGGGGAACGCAGGCGTCGGAAGCCAAGGATGCGAGGCGAGCGGGTCCCGCAGCGTCCGCGGCGGGCGAGGTGGCCGTCACGCCCCGCGAGGGCTGGGCCTCTTGAAGCTCGTATGTCCCGGCGGCGGCCGAATTGGCGTCGCCAGGAGCTGCCACGCATGCGAAGCTAGCTGGCCCAGGCCGCCCGTTACAAGGCGCCCCCACCGCTCCTCAGGCGATGCCACCCCGGGCGAAGGATCTGAGGAGGATCAGCCAGGCGTGCAGCACCGCCGGCCCCTGGCGGAGCACGGTCGTGCGCAGGAGAACGGCGTGATAGCGAGCCAATTCGTGCAGAGCTGTCGCGAACTGGCCACCGGTGGTGCTGAGCAGCAGCACCTCGGCAGGCCGTCGGTGAGCGAGCTTCGCCGCGACGCCGGCGGTGAAGACGGCAAAAGGTGGTGGGAGCGAGTTGAAGCCGTCGTGGAACATGCCGGCCGGCTCGTTGAGGGTGCCCAGCTGGTGCCAGGGGAACCACATCAGCAGCTGCTCGCCTTGGTAGGTGGGGTTGCCCACGAAAGACGGGAGCTCGGCGCTGACCTGGTACCAGTCCATCAAGAGGCCGGCCGAGCCACCGAGAGCACTCGCGTAGGCGGGAGCGGGGTCGCCCGCCTCGGCGATCCCGCGAAGAGCTGGATGAGAGGGTTCTGGCGCCACGGTGAGCACGAGGAGGGATCCAGCCATGCCGACGACGACGAACGCTATGGCGGAGCCGAGGGCGAGGCGGGCCGCCGGGTGCGCCCCGCCTCCGCGGATCCCGAGCCGCATCGCCCCGGCGAGAACGACCGGGATCACCGCCACAGCGAGGCCAGCGGGCAGCCAGCCGAATGCAGGCACGGCCGGCGCTCTCTCGTACGCGAGCGGGACGGCAACGAGAAGCAGGGCCGGCAGCCAACGCGCCCACGGGCTGGCGAAAAGGGGCTTGCCCAGCTCGGCCAGGGTGACGGCCAGCGTGAGGCAGACCACGCCCCAGAGCGTGGAGGAGAAGAAGTGCATCTCGAGTGTCTCGACGTCACCGAAGAACTGCAGGAGGGCGAAGACGGCGACCTGCCCCGTGCACGCAAGACCCACGAAGAGCTGGGGCGTCGGGATGTGCGCGAGCTTGCGGGCGAACACCGCCCAGAACGCCGCGATGACCGACGGCGGGACCAGGAGATAAGCGACGTAGAGGATCCATCTGGGGTTGCTGGAATGGAAGGCCGCCACCTGCGGCGGTTTGCTCAGGTAGATGGCGGCGAGGATGGTCGGCCGGATGAAGTCGAATTGGCCGAGGAGGACGAGGGAGGCGAGCATCAACAGGAGGGTGACGGACGCCCCGATGGCGACGAGACGGACGATGTCGCGGCCGAGGTGCTCCCGGTCGCGCAAGCGTCGCACCACGAGGTAGACGCCGATCGTGGCGGCGGCCAGCACGAGGCCCATCCCATGAGACCAGACGGCGAGAGTGAGCAGGACACCGGCCGCCGCCAGCCACCACGGCCTCCACCGGTCCCGGCAGGGGATCGCCAGGCAGGCGACGGCACCGACGACGTAGGAGACGACCGCCGAATCGGGGTAGTCGGTCCCCCACGCCGTGATGATGACAGGTGAGCTGAGGAGGGCGACGATGGCGAGAGCGCCTGCCGGGATGCCGTACATCCGTCGCACGAGCACGTAGGCGGGCACGATGGCGATGAGGGCGAAGAGGTAGCGGGTCACGAAGAACCCGGGTACGGCTCCAAAGGCCAGATAGGCAAGACGTGCCACGACGAGGAACCCCGCCTGGGCGCCTTCGCGCAAGTGCGCCGTCGGGCTCAAAGCAGCCATGTAGCGGGTGAACATGTCGGCGGGATCGACGATGTAGATCGTGTGCATGCTCGGGTCGGGCAGGTCAACCGGCGCCATGCCGCGCACCTTCAGCACGAGGAACACGAGCAAGGGCGAGGCCAGCACCGAGACGCTCTCGACGACCAAAGACCAGCTCCACCGCCGTGACAGGCGCGGTTCCGAGGTCGACTCGGCAGCCGCGCTGCGGGTGGCGAGCACGGGGGCGAGATTACTATGCACCGCCGTCGCGCCGACTTCAGTTTCGCGGGCGCCCGACTACACTCGCACGGTGCTCAACGGGAAGCGGATCATCACGGTTCTTCCTGCCTACAACGCCGGTGAGACGCTCAAGCGGACGGTGGCCGAGCTCGATCGAGCCGTCGTAGACGAGATTCTCCTCGTCGACGACGCCAGCACCGACGACACCTTCGAACAAGCCAAAGAGCTCGAACTGAAGTCGATCCGCCACGCGGGCAACCGCGGCTATGGGGCGAACCAGAAGACCTGTTACACGGCCGCACTCGATCTCGGCGCCGACGTCGTCGTGATGGTCCACCCCGACTACCAGTACTCGCCGCTGCTCGTACCGGCCATGGCGGCCATGATCGCCTACGGCGAGTACGAGTTCGTGCTCGGGTCGCGCATCCTCGCCCAGAATTCCATCGCCCGCGGCATGCCGCGCTACAAGTACGTGGCCAACCGCGTGCTCACCTTGTGCGAGAACCTTGTCCTGCACCAGAAGCTCTCGGAGTACCACACCGGGCTGCGGGCCTACAGCCGGAGCTTGCTCGAATCGCTGCCCTTCGAGCGCAACTCTGACGATTTCGTCTTCGACAACCAGATCATCGCCCAGGCGGTCGCCTTCGGGGCGAGCATCGGTGAGCTCTCCTGCCCGACCCGCTACGAGGCGGACTCCTCCTCCATCAACTTCCGCCGGAGCGTCCGCTATGGCTTCGGGGTCCTGCGGACCACCGCGCAGTACCGCCTCCACATGAGTGGCGCCAGGCGCTACGACTTCCTCGAGGTGGCGCCCCGGGAGGCGGCGGGTGACCGCCTGAGGGCAGCTGGCAGAGACTCTCTCGACCGTCTGGGCTGAGAATCCGACGGTCGTCGGAGGCCTCGGGGCATTATGGCGTCACGGCGGCGGCGCCGAGCCGTCTCTCACCTGCTCAGGATGGATCCGTGGACGCTCTCAGGGCCTCAAGTGACCGCTGTCTGGAGCCGATGAATTACGCATGACGGGTGTATGGAATCGCAGCATCAGCAGCCCCGACCGCAGCGCCTCCCGCAGGGCCGGCGGACGTGCACGGCGCCTCGGGCGGATCACAGCGTCGGCAACCCTCGCCGCCACGGCGGCGGCCGCAGTCTCCATCACGGGTCGAGACGGGGTCGCCGGAGCCCAGCCAGCTTCGGCCGCTCGCGTCAATTTCACCCTCGTGTGGACGGACTCCTTCCCGAGCGACCATCGCCCCTTTGCCCTCTCCTCGCCGGTGCTCGCCGAGC
>Ga0187781_10002763_pt1 | contig 13291 bp, 17 predicted proteins | sample 0715_SJ02_MP02_2_FD_132447 | JGI IMG/M metagenome (GOLD analysis project Ga0187781, IMG submission 132447) | Tropical peat soil microbial communities from peatlands in Department of Meta, Colombia - 0715_SJ02_MP02_20_MG | ecosystem: Environmental > Terrestrial > Soil > Wetlands > Peat | place...
CCGGCGGCATCGTCGAGAAGGAGGCGGCGATCCACGTCTCCAACGTCGCCCATATCGATCCCAAGTCCAGCAAGCCGACGCGGGTCGGCTACAAGATCCTCGGGGACGGCCGCAAGGTGCGCTTCGCCAAGCGCTCCGGCGAAGTCCTCGACGCGTGAGGAAGCGATGCAGACACGTCTCCAGGAGCATTACGAGAAGGTGGTGAAGCCGGCCCTGATGAAGGAGTTCGGCTACACCAACGCCTTGCAGGTGCCGAAGCTCGACAAGATCGTCATCAACATGGGGGTCGGCGAGGGCACCCAGGACGGCAAGAAGGTCGACGCCGCGGCGAACGATCTCGCCGTCATCTCCGGCCAAAAGCCGGTGGTGACCCGCGCCAAGAAATCGATCGCCACCTTCAAGCTGCGCGAGAACCTCCCGATCGGCTGCAAGGTGACGCTGCGCCGCCAGCGCATGTACGAGTTCCTCGACAGGCTCATCAACATCGCGCTGCCGCGCGTGCGCGACTTCCGCGGCGTCTCTCCCAAGAGCTTCGACGGCCGCGGCAACTACGCGCTGGGCCTCAAGGAGCAGCTCGTGTTCCCGGAAGTGAATTACGACCAGGTCGATGCCGTGCGCGGCATGGACATCATCATCGTCACGACGGCGAAGACCGACGCGGAGGCGAAGGCCCTGCTGCGCCACTTCTCGATGCCGTTCATCAACTAAAGGGCAAGCCCCATGGCGAAGACGAGTTCGGTGAACAAGAACAAGCGGCGGGCGGCGCTGGTGAAGCGCCTGGCGGCCAAGCGCGCGCGGCTCAAGGCGATCGCCGAGGATCGCTCGCTCGCTCCGGAAGAGCGCTTCGCGGCGCGGCTCAAGCTTGCCGAGATGCCGCGCAATTCCGCCGCCATCCGCGTGCGCAACCGGTGCGAGCTCACCGGCCGGCCGCGCGGCGTCTACCGCAAGTTCAAGCTCTCGCGCCTGGCGCTACGCGAGCTCGCCTCGGCCGGCCAGATCCCCGGCATGGTCAAGTCGAGCTGGTAAGGGAGAGATACGGCATGTCGATGACCGATCCGCTCGGCGACCTGCTCGCCCGCATCCGCAACGGGCAGCGCGCGCATCAGCCCATGGTGCAGTCGCCGGCGTCCAAGATCCGCGCCAACGTGCTCGAGGTGCTGCAGCGCGAAGGCTACATCCGCGGCTATACCCGCGAGGAAGTGCGCCCGGGCGTGGCCGAGCTCAAGATCGAGCTGAAATACGTCGACGGCGAGCCGGTGATCCGCGAGATCACCCGCATCTCCAAGCCCGGCCGGCGCATCTACTCGCGCGTCTCCGATCTGCCGCGCGTCTATAACGGGCTCGGCATCGCCATCCTGTCGACGCCGCGAGGCGTCATGTCGGACAACGAGGCGCGCGCCGCCAATGTCGGCGGCGAGATCCTCTGTCGCGTGTTCTGAGGTGCAGTGATGTCGCGCATCGGCAAGAACCCCGTCGCCATCCCGCAGGGCGTCACCGTCGAGATCTCCGGCCAGACGCTCACCTGCAAGGGCAAGCTCGGCACGCTCAAGCTGCCCTTGAGCGGCGAGGTCAGCGCCTCCGTCGCCGACGGCAAGGTGACGGTGACGCCGAAATCGGCGACGAAGCGCGCGCGCATGCATTGGGGCACGATGCGCGCCACCATCGCCAACATGGTGAACGGCGTCTCCAAGGGCTACACCAAGAACCTCGAGATCGAGGGCGTCGGATATCGCGCCGCGGTGCAGGGCAAGAATCTCGTCCTCCAGCTCGGCTACAGCCACGACGTCACCTTCCCGATCCCGGGCGAGATCAAGATCACCTGCGAGAAGCCGACCTCGATCACCATCACCGGGCCCGACCGCCAGCAGGTCGGGCAGATTGCCGCCGTGCTGCGTTCCTACCGCGAGCCCGAGCCTTACAAGGGCAAGGGCATCCGCTATGCGTCCGAGCATGTCCGCCGCAAGGAAGGCAAGAAGAAATAGCGAGGCCCGAGCGATGACGAGCAAAGCGAAATCCCTCTTCGCCCGCCGCCAGATGCGGGTGCGCTATCGCATCTCGCGGGTCGCCAAGGGGCGCCCGCGGCTGGCGGTGTTCCGCTCCTCGCGGCACATCTACGCGCAGGTGATCGACGACGCGCGCGGCCATACGCTGGCGGCCGCCTCGAGCCTCGACAAGGACCTGCGCAAGGACCTCAAGACCGGCGCGGACCGGGCGGCGGCGGCGGCGGTGGGCAAGCTGCTGGCCGAGCGCGCCAAGGCCGCCGGCGTCACCGCCGTGGTGTTCGACCGCGGCGGCTATCTCTTTCACGGCCGGGTCAAGGCCCTGGCCGACGCCGCCCGCGAGGGCGGCCTCAGCTTCTAGGAAAGGCGCTTCATGGCACGTGCACCAGGCAGCAGCGCAAGGCCCCCCGGCGGCGGCAGGCCGCCGGGCGGCGGCGAGCGAGGCCCGCGCGGCCGCGGCCGCGGCCGCGGCGAGGGCGATCGGGCGCCGCGCGACCGCGATCGCGACCGCGAGGAAGGCGAATTCGTCGAGAAGCTCGTCGGCATCAATCGCGTCGCCAAGGTGGTGAAGGGCGGGCGCCGCTTCGGCTTCGCCGCCATCGTCGTCGTCGGCGACGGCAAGGGCCGCGTCGGCTACGGCGCCGGCAAGGCGCGCGAGGTGCCGGAGGCGATCCGCAAGGCGACCGAGCAGGCGCGCCGCGCCATGGTGCGCGTGCCGTTGCGCGAGGGCCGCACGCTCCATCACGACATCATCGGCCGCTACGGCGCCGGCGAGGTCATCGTGCGCGCGGCGAAGCCCGGCACCGGCATCATCGCGGGCGGCCCGATGCGCGCCATCTTCGAGGCGCTGGGCGTGCAGGACGTGGTGGCGAAATCGGTCGGCACCTCCAACCCGCACAACATGATCAAGGCGACCTTTCAGGCGCTTGGCCGCTCGGTGAGCCCCCGCTCGGTGGCGGCGCGGCGAGGCCGCAAGGTGAGCGAGATCCTCGGCCGGCGCGACAACGCGGCCGAGGCGCGGGAGTAGGCCATGGCGGAAGAGAAGGACGACAAGAAAAAGCCCCCTAAGAAGACGAAGCCCGAGGGCGAGGCGGCCGGCAAGGCGAAGGCCGCGAAACCCGCCGCGGAGGCGGCAAAGGCCAAAGCGGCGCCCAAGGGCGACCTCGCCGCCGCGGCAGCCGAGAAGGCGGCGCGCAAGGCCGCCAAGAAGGCGGCGAAGAAAGCCAGGGCCGCGGCGGCGCGGGCGGCACGGGCGGCGCAACCGAAGCCGGCGAAGCCCGCGCTGGTGGCCAAGGCGCCGCGCCAGCCCAAGCCCAGGCAGCCGCCGGAGAAGACGGTCACGGTGACGCAGATCGGCAGCCCGATCGGGCGCGAGAGCTACCAGCGCGCCACCTTGAAGGGGCTCGGCCTCAACAAGCTGCGGCGCCGGCGCGTCCTCGAGGACACGCCGGCCGTGCGCGGCATGATCGAGCGGGTGAAGCATCTGGTGCGGGTCGAGGCCGGCTGACGGCGGCATCCGCGCGGGCGAAGGCGGTGGACGATGAAGCTCAACGAAATCAAGGACAACAAAGGCGCGCATTACCGCTACAAGCGCGTCGGCCGCGGCATCGGCTCCGGCAAGGGCAAGACCAGCGGCCGCGGCGGCAAGGGCCAGACGGCGCGCACCGGCGTCGCCTTGAACGGCTTCGAGGGCGGCCAGACGCCGCTGCACCGCCGGCTGCCCAAGCGCGGCTTCAACCGCAAGGAGTTCCAGCCGAAATTCCATATCGTCAATCTCGGGCGGCTGCAGGCGGCCCTTGAAGCCGGCCGGCTCAAGCCCGATGTGACGGTGGACGGCGCCGCCCTGGTCGCCGCCGGCCTGTTGCGCCGGGTCGGCGATGGCGTGCGCCTTCTGGCCAAGGGCGAGCTCAAGACGCCGCTCACCATCGAGGTGGTGGGCGCGTCGAAGGCGGCGGTCGCCGCGGTGGAGAAGCTCGGCGGCAAAGTGGTGGTGACCGGCGCCCGGCCGGCCGAGGCCTAAACGCTAGGGGGCGCGGAAGGCCCCCGGGAAGGGATCGATGGCGTCAGCCGCCGAACAGCTTGCGGCGAATATCAATTTCTCCGCCTTCGCCAAGGCGACCGAGCTCAAGAACCGCATCTGGTTCACACTGGGCGCGCTGGTGATCTACCGCCTCGGGACCTACATTCCGCTGCCGGGCATCGATCCGCAGATCCTGCAGGAGATCTTCAGCCGCAACGCCGGCGGCATCCTCGGCATGGTCGACATGTTCTCGGGCGGCGCGCTCGGTCGCATGACCATCTTCGCGCTCAACATCATGCCCTATATCTCGGCCTCGATCATCGTGCAGCTTCTGACCGCGGTCTCGCCGCAGCTCGAGGCGCTCAAGAAAGAGGGCGAGGTCGGGCGCAAGAAGCTCAACCAGTACACCCGCTACGGCACCGTCCTCCTCGCCGCCGTCCAGGCCTACGGCATCGCCGTCGGCCTCGAAGGCGCGGGCGGCGGACGCTCGCCGGTGATCGATCCCGGCCTGTTCTTCCGCTTCACCACCGTGATCACGCTCACCGGCGGCACCGTCTTCCTGATGTGGCTCGGCGAGCAGATCACGGCGCGCGGCGTCGGCAACGGCATCTCGCTCATCATCTTCTCCGGCATCGTCGCGCGCATGCCGGCGGCGCTGGGCTCGCTGCTCGAGCTCGGCCGCACCGGAGCGCTCTCGACCATCTTCATCGTGCTCTTCCTGCTGCTCGCCGTCGGCGTCGTCACCTTCATCGTCTACATGGAGCGGGCGCAGCGGCGCATCCTGGTGCAATATCCCAAGCGCCAGGTCGGCAACAAGATGTTCGGCGGCGAGGCATCGCATCTGCCGCTGAAGCTCAACACCTCGGGCGTCATCCCGCCGATCTTCGCCTCCTCTCTGCTGCTGCTGCCGGCGACCTTTGCCAGCTTCGGCGGCAGCGATCAAACCGGCATCATCGGCTGGTTCAGCATCTATCTGCGCCACGGCAGCCCGATCTACATCTTCCTCTATGTGGCGCTCATCGTCTTCTTCTGCTTCTTCTACACCGCGATCGTCTTCAACCCGGTCGAGACGGCCGACAATCTGCGCAAATATGGCGGCTTCGTTCCGGGCTACCGCCCGGGCAAGACCACCGCCGATTATCTCGACTACGTGCTGACCCGGCTCACCGTCGTGGGCTCGCTCTACCTCGCCGCGGTCTGCGTGCTGCCGGAGATCCTGGTGTCGCAATACAGCGTGCCCTTCTATTTCGGCGGCACCAGCCTGCTGATCGTCGTCAGCGTCACCATGGACACGGTGGCGCAGATCCATTCGCATCTGCTGGCGCATCAATATGAAGGGTTGATCAAGAAGGCGAAGCTGCGCGGGAGGCGCGGGTGAACATCATCCTGCTGGGACCTCCGGGCGCAGGGAAGGGGACCCAGGCCAAGCGCCTCGAGGAGAAGCTGGGTCTCGCCCAGCTTTCCACCGGCGACATGCTGCGCGCCGAGCGCAAATCCGGCAGTGCGCTCGGCCAGAAGGTCCAGGCGGTGATGGACGCCGGCAAGCTGGTCTCCGACGACATCATCATCGAGCTCATCGCCCGGCGCATCGACGCCCTCAAGGGCGGCAAGGGCTTCATCCTCGACGGCTTTCCCCGCACCGTGCCGCAGGCCGAGGCGCTCGATCGCATGCTGGCGGAAAAGGGGCTGAAGCTCGATGCGGTCATCGAGATGACGGTCGATGAGGCGGCGCTGATCGACCGCATCGCCGGCCGCTTTAGCTGCGCCCAATGCGGCGCCAGCTATCACGACAGCTTCAACCGGCCCAAGCAGGACGGGGTCTGCGACGTCTGCGGCGGCAAGGAGTTCGTCCGCCGCGCCGACGACCAGCCCGAGGCGGTGAAGATCCGCCTCGAGGCCTATCGCCGGCAAACCGCCCCCATCCTGCCCTATTACCGCGGCAAGGGCGTGCTGCGCTCGGTCGACGGCATGGCCGATATCGACGAGGTCGGCCGCCAGATCGAGGCGATCCTCGCCCGGCCGTGACCGGGCGGGCTGGCGACGCCCCAGCACCGCTGGCGCAGCGGCTGCTCTTCACCCTCGGGGCGCTGGTGATCTACCGGCTTGGCACCTACATCCCGCTTCCGGGCATCGATCTCTATGTCCTGCAGGACATGTTCGGCCGCAACGGCGGCGGCTTCCTCGGCAAGGTCGACATGTTCTCGGGCGACGCGCTCGGGCATATGAGCATCTTCGCCCTCCACATCATGCCTTACCTCACCGTCTCGTTCTGGGCGCTCCTGCTGGGCGCGCTCTGGCCACGCTTCGGCGCGTTGAACCGGAGGGGCGGCAGGACGTTCGATCGATACATACGTGCTGCCGCCGTCGTGGTTGCTGCCCTCCAGGCCTACGGCATCGCCGTCGGGCTCGAAAGCGCGGGCGGCGGGCGCTCGCCGGTGATCGATCCCGGCCTGTTCTTCCGCTTCACCACGGTGATCACGCTCACCGGCGGCACTGTCTTCCTGATGTGGCTCGGCGAGCAGATCACCGCGCGTGGCATCGGCAACGGCTATGCGCTTCTCCTCTTCACCGGCATCGTTGCGCGCATGCCGGCGGCACTGGGCTCGCTGCTCGAGCTTGGCCGCATCAGTGCGCTGTCGACACAGTTCATCCTCTTGTTCCTCCTGCTCGCCGCCGCCATCGTCGTCTTCATCGTGTTCATGGAAAGCGCGCAACGGAGCATCCGGGTGCACTACCGCCCGCGGCTCCTCGCCGACAGGATGTTCGAGGGCGAGGGCGCCTATCTCCGGCTGAAGCTCAATCAGGCGGGGATCATCCCTCTCTTCATTGTCCCTCAGCTCCTGCTGCTGCCGGCGACCTTCGCCAGCTACCGCGTGGAGGCTCAGGCGGACTGGATGGATTGGCTCTTCGCCCATCTCAGCCGCGGACAACCCGGCTACCTCCTGGCCTATGCGGTGCTGATCGGCGGATTCTGCTTCCTCTATACGGCGTTGATCTTCCGGCCGAGGAATATGGCGGAGACGTTGCGCAATTATGCGGGTTTCATTCCAGGCTATGAGGAGGAGCGGCAGGCGGCCGACCATCTCACCGGCGTGCTCACCCGGCTGACCCTTGTGGGGGCGCTTTATCTGGCATTGGTCTGCACCTTGCCGGAGATCCTGGTGGCGCAATACGGGCTACCGTTCTATTTCGGCGGCACCACCCTCCTGGTCGTGGTCTGCATCGCCATGGATCTCCAGGCACAATTCAGCGTCGAGCTCGCGGAGGCCGCCAAGGGGCGGTGATCGGCCCCCCAGCCAAGCTGCCGGCTGGACCGGGCGTCCCGGTTGCAAAAATCCGGGAAATCGCTACATAGGGCCTAAGCCTGTGAGACCATTGACTTTGGGCCGCAGATTCCTATAATGCGCGCCCTCGGTTCTGCCGCGGCTTTGCATTGCCGGACATCACACCTAAGGAGAAGCGCAGGTGGCGCGTATTGCTGGCGTCAACATCCCGAGCCAGAAGCGGGTTCCGATTGGGCTCATGTACATCCACGGCATCGGCCGCACGACGGCCGAGAAGATCTGCGCCCAGCTCGGCATTCCGGAGCAGCGCCGGGTGCATGAGCTGACCGACGACGAGGTGCTGCGCATCCGCGAGCTGATCGATCGCGACCACACGGTCGAGGGCGATCTCCGGCGCCAGGTGGCGATGAACATCAAGCGGCTGATGGATCTCGGCTGCTACCGCGGTCTGCGCCACCGCAAGGGGCTGCCGGTGCGCGGCCAGCGCACGCATACCAACGCACGCACCCGCAAGGGGCCGGCGCGGCCGATCGCCGGCAAGAAGACGGTGACCAAGTAATCCCCGGGGATTGGAAGAGATATGGCGAAGCCTGCTGCAGCGCCGCGTCTGCGCCGTCGCGAACGCAAGAACATCACGTCCGGCGTGGCGCATGTCAACGCCACCTTCAACAACACCATGATCACCATCACCGACGCGCAGGGCAACACCATCGCCTGGTCGTCGGCGGGAACCATGGGCTTCAAGGGCTCGCGCAAATCGACCCCTTATGCCGCGCAGGTCGCCGCCGAGGATGCCGGCCGCAAGGCGATGGAGCACGGCATGCGCACGCTCGAGATCGAGGTCAAGGGGCCCGGCTCCGGCCGGGAATCGGCGCTGCGCGCATTGCAGGCGGTGGGCTTCGCGGTGACGTCGATCCGCGACGTCACCTCGATCCCGCATAATGGGTGCCGGCCGCCCAAGCGGCGCCGGGTCTGAGCAGGTCGGCCGGCGCCCGGGCGCCGCGCCGCGTGGACGCGCTTGCCGCTCTCCCGGCGGCCGCCGCGTCCGGAATTGATGGCAGCGGCGTCCCCGTCGCGCCAAACGGCATGAGGTTCCGCTCGTGATTCAGAAGAACTGGCAAGCGCTGACCAAACCCAAGCAGCTCTCGGTCGAGCCCGGGGACGATCCGACGCGGGTCGCCACCGTCGTCGCCGAGCCGCTGGAGCGCGGCTTCGGCCTGACGCTCGGCAACGCGCTCCGGCGCGTGCTGCTGTCCTCCTTGCAGGGCGCGGCGATCAGCTCGATGCAGATCGAGGGCGTGCTGCACGAATTCTCCTCGCTGCCGGGCGTGCTTGAGGACATCACCGACATCGTCCTCAACGTCAAGGGCATCGCGCTCCGGATGCATGGCGAGGGGCCGAAGCGCATGCGCCTCAAGGCGCAAGGGCCGGGCGAGGTCCGCGCCAGCATGATCGAGACCGGCCACGACATCGAGGTGATGAATCCCGACGCGCTGATCTGCACGCTCGACAGCGCCGCCAGGATCTCCATGGAATTCACGGTCGAGACCGGCAAGGGCTACAAGCCCGCGACCGAGAACCGGCCCGAGGATTCGCCGATCGGGCTCATCCCGGTCGACGCGCTCTTCAGCCCGGTGCTCAAGGTCAGCTACCGCGTCGACAACACCCGCGTCGGCCAGCGCACCGACTACGACAAGCTCTCCATGCGCATCGAGACCAACGGCGCGGTGACGCCGGAGGACGCGGTGGCGCTCGCCGCGCGCATCCTGCAGGACCAGTTGCAGCTCTTCATCAATTTCGAGGAGCCGCGCGCCGCGACCGAGGAAGTGCCGGCGCACGAGCTGCCCTTCAACAAGAACCTCTTGCGCAAGGTGGACGAGCTCGAGCTTTCGGTGCGCTCGGCCAACTGCCTCAAGAACGACAACATCGTCTATATCGGCGACCTCGTGCAGAAGACCGAGGCGGAGATGCTGCGCACGCCCAATTTCGGCCGCAAGTCGCTCAACGAGATCAAGGAGGTGCTGGCGCAGATGGGACTCCATCTCGGCATGGAGATCCCGAACTGGCCGCCCGAGAACATCGAGGAGCTCGCCAAGCGCCTCGAAGAGCCCTATTGAGCGCCGCGAGGGTCCCGCCATGCGTCATCGTCTGCACGGCCGCAGCTTCAGCCGCACCTCGGCCCACCGCAAGGCCATGTTCGACAATCTCGCCCACGCGCTGCTGAAGCACGAGCAGATCACCACCACCTTGCCCAAGGCGAAGGATCTTCGCCCCGTGGTCGAAAGGCTGATCACGCTCGGCAAGCGCGGCGGCCTGCACGCGCGCCGCCAGCTCATCGCCACGTTGCAGGACGCGAAGCTTGCCGACAAGGTCATGACGACGCTGGCGGAGCGCTACAAGGCGCGCGCCGGCGGCTATACGCGGGTGCTGAAGGCCGGCTTCCGCTACGGCGACGCCTCGGCCATGGCGGTGATCGAGCTGGTCGACCGCGACGTCGAGGCCAAGGGCCAGGATTCGGGCCCGGTCCAGACCGCGGAGGGCTCCGAGGAAGAGGCCGCCTGACGCCGGTCCCTTCCCTCCGGCCAAAGGGCAGCCCGCGGGCTGCCCTTTTTGTTTCCGAGGACTCGCCGTCATCATCAAACCGTCACGCCTTGACGATCGGATCGTCATATCCCGCCGATAGCTTGTCTCCGCCGCCAGACCTGATTTCGGAGGAGACCCCGCATGTTTCGTCAGACGATCCTCGCCGGGCGCGCCGGCCTCTTGGCCGGCACGGCCCTGGCGATGAGCGGCGCGCTCGCGCCGGGCATGGCCCAGAACGCCTTCATCCCCGACACCCTGGTGGTGAGCCGCATCGTCTACAACGGCGACACCAATCCGGCGCGCGCCGGCGAGACCTTCCCCACCATTTTCAACGATCCCAATGTGAGCGGCATCCAAGGCAGCATCTTTCTCGACAGCTACCTGACGGTGCCGTTCTCGCCTCGCCTCGCCAGCTTTCCGCTGACCCAGAACAGCGCCCGCGGCACCATCATCACGACGAGCTTCAGCTCGAAATCCGAAGGCTCGCTGCACCTCTCCACCAACGGCCAGTTCCTCACCTATATGGGCTATGTCGGCCCCGTCGGCGTCGAGGGCGTGTCCAATTCCGAGACCACGCTCGCCGCGGCGCAGATCACCGGAGCGGCCGGCCCGTTCTTCGACCGCGCCGTGGCGCTGGTCAAATATGACGGCACCTTCCTGGTCCAGAACGAGAATGACGCCTATAGCGGCGACAATCCGCGCGGCGCCATCAGCATCGACGGCACCCAGTTCTACATGGCGGGCAATGCCGACAGCACCGAGAACAAGACCACGCCCGTGACCGGACCCGGCACGACCATCGGTGCGCGCCTCGGCCATCCGGGATCGTCGTCATCGATCCAGCTCGGCACCTATCTTGCCACCGATCGCCCCGACGAATCGGCCAAGCAGCATATCAAGGACAACAACTGGCGCGGCATCGGCATCTTCAACGGCAATCTCTACGTCTCCAAGGGCAGCGGCGGCAACGGCGATGACGGCGTCTTCCAGGTCGAGGACGGAACCGGCAACGGCGTCCCGACCGGCGGGACGACCAACACCATCGTCCAGCTCTTGGGGACGCAGGCGACCAACCCGATCACCGGCGCCAGCTCGCCGCTCACCCCCTTCGGCTTCTTCTTCGCCGATGCGAACACGCTCTATGTCGCCGATGAAGGAAACTCCACCATCACCACGACCGAGCCCGGCGGGACCGTGATCTCCTCCACCACCAGCGACGGCACGACCACCTATACCGATCTCGTCAGCGACCCGCTGGCGGGTCTCCAGAAATGGAGCCTGATCGGCGGCGTGTGGACGCTCGACTATGTGCTTCAGGATGGCCTCGGCCTGAACCAGCCGGTGGATGTCCCCGGCTATGGCGTGCCGACCTATACCACCGGCCTGCGCAACCTGACCGGCCGCGTCAATGGCGAGGGCACCGTCACCATCTACGCCATCACCGCCCAGACCAGCTCGATCTCCGGCGGCGAGCCCGATCCGACCCGGCTGGTGGCGATCACCGACCGGCTCGCGGCAACCTCGCTGCCGCTGCCGCCCGAAGGCGGGTTTCCCGATGACGGGTTGGAGACCTTCGTGACGCTTCAGGCTTCGCGTTCGGGTGAAGTGTTCCGCGGCGTCGCCTTCGCGCCCTGCGCCTCCTGCGAGACGCCGTGATCCCGGCGGCGGGCTGACCGCGCGCCCTCGATCCGGGCGGACCCGCCCGGATCGAGGAGCGCTCGCTTTGCTCGCAGCCCGTGCCGGCGGTGCCGCGACGGTGTAGGCTGGACGCCGACGCGCCATGCCCTACGTCGCTCTTTCGGAGCTCCTGAGCCTTGCCGGTCTGCCGGCGGAGGCGGCCCAATCGGTCGCGTTTACCGGCGCCGATCCCGTGCTGGCGACGCGATTCCGCATCGGCGCCGCCGGCGCCGCCGCCATCGCGGCCGCTGCGGTTGCCGCGGCGGAGATCCACGCGGCGCGCTCGGGCCGGCCGCGCCAGGCGATCGCCGTCGACCTTCGCCATGCGGTGGCGGCGCTGCGTAGCCTCCGCCTCTTGCGCATCGACGGCGCGCCGCCCAAGGACGTCTTCGATCCCATAAGCGGGTTCTATGACGCGCGCGACGGGCGCGCGGTGATGTTGCATTGCAATTTCCCCAACCACCGCGCCGCGGCGCTGGAGGCGCTGGGGCTCGCCTCGGGCGTCATGCGCCAAGCGGTTGCGGCGGCCGTCGCCGGCTGGGAGGGTTTGGCGCTCGAGGACGCCGTGCACGAGGCCGGCGGTTGCGCCGCGCTGGTGCGCTCGCGCGAGGAATGGCACGCCCATCCGCAAAGGGCGGCGGTGGCGAGGCTGAAGCTGCTCGAGATCGAGCGCATCGGCGATGCGCCGCCGGAGGCGCCGGCCGCCGCCGGCCGGCCGCTGGCGGGCATGCGCGTGCTCGATCTCACGCGCGTGCTCGCGGGCCCGACCGGCGCGCGCACGCTTGCCGAGCATGGCGCCGAGGTGCTGAAGATCTCGGCGCCGCATCTGCCGTCCAAGCGCGATATGGACATCGACACCGGCCTCGGCAAGCGCGCGGCCTTTCTCGACTTGCGGCGGGAGGAGGATGGCGCGCGGCTCGCCGCCCTCGCCCGCGACGGCGGCGCCGACGTGTTCGTGCAAGGCTACCGCCCGGGCGCGCTCGCCCGGCGCGGCTTCGGCGCCGAGGCGCTGGCGCGGCTCAGGCCGGGGATCGTGGTGGTCGAGCTTTCCGCCTGGGGCCGGCTCGGCCCGTGGTCGACGCGGCGCGGCTTCGACACCATCGTGCAATGCGCGAGCGGCCTGGCGCTGATCGAGGGCGCCGGCGCGCCGCGCCTGATGCCGGTCCAGGCCATCGACTATGTCAGCGGCTATCTCATGGCGTTGGGCGCGATCACGGCGCTGCTGCGTCGGGCGCGCGAAGGCGGGAGCTGGCGCGTGCGCGTCTCGCTGGCGCGGACGGGGCAATGGATTTGCGATCAGGGCCTGCTCGATGCGGCCGAGGCCGCCGCCGCGCCGAAGGAGATGCCGGAGGCGGAGATCGCCGGCTTCAGCGAGGAGATGCCGTCATCCTTCGGGCGTCTGCGCCATCTGGCGCCGGCGGCGCGGATGGCCGAGACGCCGGCGCGTTGGACGAGGCCGCCGGTGCCGCTCGGCCATGACGCGCCGGAATGGCCGCCGCATTAACCCGCTTTGCGCAGCCGCAGCACGAGAAGCGCCGCGCCCGTGTTGGCAAGCCCCACGGCAAGGAAGATTTGCGGCACGGTGAGGCCGAGCTTCAGCATCGCCGCGCTCAGCGCGCCGGAGACGACGATGAAGAGGGCGTTCAGCACGTTGTTGGCGGCGACGACGCGCGAGCGGTGGCTCTCCTCGCTGCGGGCCTGGAGCAGCGCATAGAGCGGCACGGTGA
>Ga0187781_10002764_pt1 | contig 13289 bp, 9 predicted proteins | sample 0715_SJ02_MP02_2_FD_132447 | JGI IMG/M metagenome (GOLD analysis project Ga0187781, IMG submission 132447) | Tropical peat soil microbial communities from peatlands in Department of Meta, Colombia - 0715_SJ02_MP02_20_MG | ecosystem: Environmental > Terrestrial > Soil > Wetlands > Peat | place...
CGTGCATGCCGCCGCTGGGAATCTCAAGAAAGTCTCCCTGGAACTGGGCGGGAAATCTCCCAACGTCGTGTTCAAGGACGCCGATCTCGAAGCCGCTATCCCCGGCTCTGCCAGCGCCATCTTCTTCAACCACGGCCAGTGCTGCTGTGCTGGGTCGCGGTTGTACGTCGAAAAGGCGGTTTACGATCAGGTCGTCGAAGGAGTGGCCGCGAACGCAAAACAAATCAGAGTCGGCTCGGGACTTGATCCGAAATCGCAGATGGGACCGCTGGTCTCGGAGGAACAACTCAATCGCGTTTGCGGATACCTCGAGGCCGGATTCGCTGAAGGCGCCAAAGCCGTTGTCGGTGGCCACAAGGCAGGCGACCGCGGATACTTTGTCGAGCCCACAGTGTTGGTCAACACGCAGGAAAACATGAAGGTAGTGAAAGAAGAAATCTTCGGACCGGTGGTGACAGCGATGCCGTTCACCGATCCGGAGGAGATTATTCCTCGCGCTAACAACAGCGACTACGGTCTGGCTGCCGCGGTGTGGACGCGCGACATCAGCAAAGCGCATCGCATGGCGGAACTGCTGCGCGCCGGCACCGTCTGGATCAACTGCTACAACATCTTCGACGCGGCGCTGCCCTTCGGAGGCTACAAGCAATCCGGCTGGGGCCGTGAGATGGGCCATGATGTGCTCAATCTCTACACCCAGACGAAGGCGGTGTGCACGAAAATAGCTTAGATGATTGCCCATCGGAACGAAGAAGGACGGCGGAGTATCCGCCGTCCTTCGTTCTTGGCGAATCGTACAGCGCCTACTTCTCCATCAGCAGAACCTTTTCTGCCTCGTCGATCTCGGTGAGTTTGACCTCGATCACCTCGTTCATGGTGGTCTGCACGTTGCGGCCGACGAAGGTGGCCTCTACGGGAATCTCGCGATGTCCGCGGTCAATCAGCACGCAGAGTTGCACGCGCCGCGGCCGCCCGTGCGAGAAAAGCGCATCCAGCGCAGCGCGTGTGGTGCGGCCAGTGAACAGAACATCGTCTACCAGCACGATGTTCTTGTCCTCGATCTCAAAGCCGATCTCTTTCTCCTGCACCACGGGCTTTGGCCCCAGGGTCGAGAGATCGTCGCGGTAGAAGGTGATATCGAGAGATCCGACGGGGACCTTGGCATTCTCGATGCGGGTGATGATCTTGCCCAGGCGCTCGGCCAGGGGCACGCCGCGGCGGCGAATTCCGACCAGCCCCAGGGCGTCGACACCGCCGTTCTTTTCCACGATCTCATATGCCAGCCGCACCAACGTGCGCTCAATTTCCGATGCGGACATGAGTTGTGCTTTCTGACGCAGGCCCGTCTTGCGGGCGGGATTCTTTGCATTCATGGCTACTTGTCCCTCGTGAGTTATGAGAACCGGCTTCTCAATGTAGACAACCGGCTTGCCGAGGTCAAGCGGGTCCGGGCGAACCCTGTCTCCCTCCGCGGGTTTTGACGGAATGGGCTATCGAGTACGACCCAACCGCCCCTCCGGGCAAGCCCAGGTCAGGCTGGCAAACCCACATGTTGCTAGACGCTGGACTTGTTGGCAGGACGCGTGGCTTCGGATTGCCCGCCGGAAGCCGTGTTCAGGACCGGGCATTGCGTCAGGACAATGCGGCACAGGCGTGAGTTGACTTCCTCCACCGACTTCACCGTGATCGCCTGAGGACTTCTGACGGCGCCGTCGCTGGGCACGATTCCCACGCCGACGTTACGGCCCAGGGCTTTCGCCCGATACAAGGCCGCATCGGACAACGCGATGGATTCTTCGGCGCAGATCGCCTCATAAGCGCCGCGGTACCAGGGAAACGCCGCCCATCCCACCGAGCAGGTCTTGCGCACGACGATGCCGTGGCCCAGATCGAACGGTGTCGCCGCCACGACTTCGAGAATGCGGCTGCAGAATGCCGGGGTCCCGGCGGGATCAGTGGAGCGGCTCATGATAAGAAATTCCTCTCCTCCCCAGCGCACCAGCACATCGGATTTGCGCACGACCATCCCCAGCCGTTGCGCGACTAGTTGCAAGAGGCGGTCGCCGGCCGGGTGGCCGTGTTCGTCATTCACTTCCTTGAAGAAGTCCATGTCGACCATGATAAAGACCAGATCGCGATGGTCCAGCTTGCGGATGTCTCCGCCACGGGCCCGCTGGTAATTGCGCAGGACCTGCTCGGCTTCCGCACTGACGATCTCCTCCATGTAACGCCGGTTCCACGCGCCGGTCAGCACATCGGTGAAAGAGATTTCCTGCAGTTCCAGATTCTTGCGTTGCAGTTCCAGACTGTGCCAGCGAAGCGATTGCTCTTTGCCTTCGAGCGCATCCTTCATGCGGCACATCTCGTCAAGATTGTGCCGGGTCAGGCGCAACAGGCTGAGCAGTTGCTGGTCGAGTAAATGTTGCTTCAGGATGATCAGGAATCCCATCACCACCATCACGGCGACCGTCAGAAGCAGGCGGTAGGATCGCACGCGCTGCGGCGCATTGCCGCCAAACTGGGCCCAGGCCACCATCAACGGGGTCAGGGACACCGCCAGCATGGCCAGGCGCGCTTTCCAGATGCCCTGGCCGCGACTGCCTACCTCCTCGGCTGGGCCGTTCGCGGTGGCCTCGCGCGCCAACAGGCCAATGCGCACGAACCACGCCATAGCCAGCACCAGGGGCACGTCGAACAGGCTGCCGGTGTAATAGAGATGCAGGTCAATGGCCTCGTTGGCCAGAAACGAACCTCCGCAAGACAGCAGGGCGGCGGCAAAAAATTCGCGGTAAATGCCCCGCCACACGCCAGTGCTGCGGTACCACGCACGAATCAACCCCAGGCCCAGGACCAGTTGTTCGCAGGTGTACAAGACGTCGAAGCTGAGGCCGTACGTGCGATCCGCCGGGTACACATACTGCCAGGGGATCACGATAAACAGATAGAGGAAGAGCCACCAGGTGAACAGCAGAATGAAATCAAGAGTGCCGACGCGAATGGCGTGATCACCCTGGCGCAGGTGGGGTTGCACAGCCACCGCTGCCATCATGGGAACTACGTGCAGAAACAGAATCACGTCCCCGACGAACGGGTTGGGGGCCTCCTGGCGGAGGAAGACCTCTAAGTAGGTCCACAGTAACTGCACAAAGAACCACATGCCAAAGCCCAGACCCATGAGGGTCCAGAAAAGGCCGGTTTTTCGGGAAGCAGACTTTACGTTGGCCAGAATGGCCGCCGTCGCGCAGAACAAAAGAACACTTTGCAGTAGATCGCCGAAGGCGGTGAGGGCAAACCCGCGGGCCACGCTCAGAGACAGAAAAACGTGGGCGCACACCAGAACACAAATGGTGGCCGTCCACGCCCGGGCGTGCTTCAGCGCTACAATCCCCACGCTAGCATTGTAAGTTTCGCGCCAGGACAGTTCCGTATTACGGAGGTAATTAGAGGCCAGACGCAAGTGGGGCCTGTTGGCTTACGAAAGGGGGAGGGTCCAACGTGCCAAGGGATGGTGTAAACGTCTTAGAATGAGGCGGTTCGGTTGACGTCCCAAGCGTTCAAGCCCCCCGTTCGACGAGATATCGGCGGAGCGCATCCTGCCACGTGGGCATAGCGATTCCATAACTCCGCAGGCTCGTCGACGACAAAACGGAGTAAGCGGGTCGCGGTGCGGGCCGCGCCATTTGCGGTGTACTGACCGGCCGCACTTCCGTGGCAAGTCTCGCGCCCCTCACGATCTCGCATGCGAACTCAAACCAGGAACAGTGCCCGGCATTGGTGACATGCACGATGCCGGTCGCGCCCTTGCGGCACAGTTGGATGATGGCCCGCGCCAGATCCACCGAGTACGTAGGACAGCCACGCTGGTCGTTCACCACATCCAGCGCGGGGCGGCTGGCCGCCAGCTTCAGAATCGTGTCCGGGAAGCATTTGCCGCCTCTGCCGAACATCCATGCTGTCCTTACGATGCAGCACTGCGGAAGGACTTCCAGCAACCGGACCTCTGCCTCCGCCTTCGACCGACCATAAATGCTCTGCGGATTCCGGGGATCGTCAATCTCGTAGGGTGATGTTTTGGTCCCGTCGAAAACATAATCCGAGCTGAGAAAGAGCAATCTCGCGCCCGTCTGATTCGCCGCTTGGGCAACATTCACCGCGCCATCACGATTCACCGAAAACGCCAGTTCCGGATTGCTCTGGCACCCATCTACATCCGTGTAAGCAGCTGCCAGTACAGCCCAGTCCGGCTGGTTCTTCTCAACCACCTCGCGCACTTTGGCCGCGTCGCGAATGTCCACATCCTGAACGCTGAGACCCGCAACCTGGTCTCCCTTCCATTCGCGCATGAGCGCCTGGCCTAACAGGCCGGAGGCGCCAAAGATCGTTACTCGCATGGCGTTGATTTTCTCTTTCCTATTCGAAGGTCTCGGCATCACGGAGAGCGATGCCGCGCTGGTCTTTCGGAGATACGATCGGTGCGCCGTCCAGTTCCCAGTCAATCTTCAGGTCCGGATCGTTCCACGCCAGCGTGCGCTCGTACTCCGGAGCATAGTAATCGGTGGCTTTATAGAGGACGTGAGCCTGATCAGAAGTCACACAGAATCCGTGGGCGAAGCCCGCCGGTATCCACAGCATCCGCCGGTTGCCGCCCGATAGGCGAACGGCTTCCCACTTGCCAAACGTTGGCGAACTGCGGCGAAGGTCCACGGCAACATCGAGGATCTCGCCCTCAACGACGCGCACCAGTTTGCCCTGCGGATGCTTGATCTGGTAATGCAGCCCGCGCAGGACCTTGCGCTGAGAGCAGGAATGATTGTCCTGTACGAACCGCTCGTGGATACCCAACTCCGCCAATGCGCGCTGGTTGTAGCTTTCCAGGAAGAATCCGCGCTCGTCGCCGAACACGCGGGGCTCGAGAAGCAACAGGCTGGGCAGAGAAGTCGAGCCTTTCCTGAACGCATCCATCGCAGGTTTCACCAGGGAAGCTTCACTCATCAGAATACCTTCTCCGTCAAAAGCTGCAGCAGATACGCGCCGTAGCTGCTGTTCTTCATCGCGCTCGCAATCTGCTCCACCTGGGTGGCAGAGATGTAGCCGGAACGGTACGCGATCTCCTCCGGGCACGCGACCATCAATCCCTGCCGCTTCTCGATCGCCTGGATGTAGAGCGCGGCATCCATCAGTGACTCGTGCGTGCCGGTGTCGAGCCACGCCATACCACGCCCCATCACTACGACTCTGAGTTTTCCGTTCCTCAGATAGACGCGGTTGACGTCGGTGATCTCGAGTTCGCCGCGCGCGCTCGGTTTCAGGGATTTCGCGATCTTCACCACGTCAGAATCGTAGAAATAGAGCCCGGTTACGGCATAGCGCGACTTGGGTTGCTTCGGCTTTTCTTCGATGCTCAATGCCCGGCCTTCGGCGTCGAATTCCACTACGCCGTAGCGCTCCGGGTCGTGCACCGGGTACGCGAAAATGCGTGCCCCGCCAACGTTCTGCGCCGCCTCCCGCAAATCGCGGACCAGGTCATGCCCATAAAAAATGTTATCGCCGAGAACCAGGGCACAAGGACTGCCGGCAAGAAACTCTTCGCCCACGAGAAATGCCTGCGCGATTCCTTCCGGCTTCGGCTGTGCCCGGTATTGCAAACGAATGCCGTACTGGCTGCCGTCACGGAGCAACGCTTGAAACTTGGGGACGTCGTCCGGAGTCGAGATGAGCTGGATATCGCGAATCCCCGCCAGCATCAGCGTGCACAGCGGGTAATAAACCATGGGTTTGTTGTAGACGGGAAGCAGACTCTTGCCCATGGCCTGCGTCACCGGATACAGCCGTGTGCCCGATCCTCCCGCCAGAATGATGCCTTTGTAGCGCGTGTTTGTCGTCATGATTCTGCCTGCTTGTCCCTCCCCCACACACAGGCAATTGATTGTAATAAAAAAGGACGGGATTAGCCCCGTCCATGGTGCGAATCACCTAGTTTTGCCGTCATGCCCCTAAAGGCAGCGCAGACGGTACAACCGTAGCGTGAAAGGAGAAGTCGGGCTCAACCGCCACGCCTCTTGGACCATTCTGGTATCCGGTGAGCCGTACTTGGTGAACACCGCCCTGAGCGGAACCCATCCCTATCCCGCCCGGCGCTCTGCACTTCCACTCGCGCTGGCTCGGGCGGCCAATTTCTTCGGCAAAGCCTCGAGCTTCGTCCATCCCATTATTTCCAAATAGGCCTTTTCTATGTCATCGGCAATCTTCTGCCACTGATACTGCTCGCGGACGCGCTTCTTGGCCGCCTTGCCTGCGGCCTCGCGCACCGCCGGATTGGCGATCAGAAAACGCAGGCGATCCGCCAGGTCTGCCGCGCTTCCACGTTGGAACGTGAACCCGGCGCCATCCACGACCTCGCGATTTTCTGGAACATCGCTCGTCACCACGCACAACCCGGCACCCATGGCGTCAAGCAAAGCCAGAGAAAGTCCTTCCAGGTCCGATGGCAGTACGAAGAGCATGGCATTGGTGAGCAGCTCATCGAGCGTTTCGCCGGAGACCCAGTCGAGCATGCGAATGCGCTCACTCGCGTGTTGGCGTAATTCACGGCTGTATTCTTCGCAGTAGCTCGATGCGCCGGCCATGACCAGTTGCGCATCCGTTTCGAGTTGTTCGAACGCGCTCACCAGCAGATGGCAACCCTTTTCCGGCGAGAATCTTCCGAGGAACAGGATGTAGTTCGCGGGCTTGATCCCCCATCCGAGAATCTGTCTTGGTTCCCGCCACTCCCGCAGCACGCCGCCGTTGGGCACGTAGAACGCCTCGATGCCGTGAATTTCGCGATATCGTTGCTGGAGCGCTTGCGATACGACCATGGTGGCGTTCGGAAGCTTTACCGATGCCCGCTCGCCCACCCGCAACACAGCCGACGCCATGCGTCCCCACTTCTTGCGCTGCCAGTCGAGGCCCTGTACCGTCACGGCCGTTTGGCTTCCCAGTACTCGTGGAACAAACGAAAACAACGCGGGCCCGAGCGCGTGGTAATGGACGATGTCGTAGCGCCGGGCGAGGGCGTGGGCCGTGCTCAGCAGGGTGTGCACCACTGTCTCCAGGTGCTTCGACCGGATGGTTGGCAGCCTCACCACTCGCATGCCGTTGTATTCCGTCAGGCGCGGCGTGAAATAGGTGCGGCAGTATACCGTAACTTCGTGTCCCATCTGCGCCAGCCGCTTGCCGACTTCTTCGTAATAGGACTCGATGCCGCTGTACTTTGAGACGACGCCGCGGCCGCCGAGGAAGGCCACGCGGAGCCTCCGGCCCGGCGTCGCGGTCGAATCTTCAAGCGCTGGCGCCGGCCACGGGTGGCGCGACTGCTTCCACGGCGGGTCGTCGGTGGTCGGGACCAGGGTTGTGAGCAGCCGTCGATCTGGCCTTGTCTTCCTGGCGACCAGATCTTCGTATAGGGAAAGCAGACGCTGATGATGCTCCGCCGGAGTGTGGTGCTGTCGGACCAACTCCCAGCCCACGCGGCCCATCCGTTCGGCAACTTCAGGTTTTGAGTCAAGGGCCAAGATTGCCGTTGCCAGTGCGTTCGTATCGCCGACCGGATAGAGAAGACCGGTCACGCCTGGCTGAACCAACTCCCGTCGCGAGCCCAGATCCGACGCCACCACGGCGCGGCCTTGCGCGTAGGACTCCAGAATTGTCTTGCCCAGAGTCTCGTAGGCATGAGACGGCAGCACGGTGAAGCGCGATTGGGCGATCAGAGAATCCCGCTGCGCGGGCCCGAGGTGTCCGGCGAATTCGACATTGCTCAGACCTAGGGAGGCGGCCAAGGTATGCAATTCCGCGCGCTGTGGGCCATCCCCGGCGATGATCAACCGCACCTGCGGAATGCGCTGCATGGCCCGCAGGAGATCGTCAACTCCCTTTTCTGCCGACAAACGGCCGAAGTAAAGTACCGGCGCATCTTTGCCCCAGCAGGATTGGGGAGAACCGTGGGCTTGCTGAAAATGCGGGAGCACTTCAAACTTGGTGCTGTCCCAACCCTGCTCGACGAACTTGTCGCGCACAAAGCGGCTGGGCGCGAGAAACAAGTCCACGCATTTTCGGTAGGTGCCGAGACAGCGATGAACGTAAGCCTCGGTCATCAGCGTCAGGCGCGCGCCGAGTCCCGGATAGCAGCGCGGCCGCAGCGCATGCCAGAAGGCTCCGCCCTTGCAAGCTTCGCAAACTTCTCCCTGCGAAAGCAGGTTGTAGCTGGGACACAGCAGCTTGAAATCGTTGAGGTGATAAACGACGGGAACGTTCTGCGCCTTTAGTTCCCAGAGGATGGAAGGCGAGAGATGATGATAGATATTGCGCACATGAGCCACGTCCGGGCGGAACTCCTTGATCATGGCCCGGATGTGCCGCCGCGCCTCTGGCGAATAAATCAGGTGCCCGGCGCGCCGCAGTCTTTCCCAGAGTCCAGCGTCTCGTTTGAAGTCGATGTGGGGCACGAAATGCCGGTCGTAAGGAGTCGGCTGGCCGCGCGGGTCAGCCATGGCAAACAGCGCCACTTCGTGGCCGTGTGCGCGGGCCAACTCCATCAGTTCGAACAGGTGAACTTCGGTGCCGCTGAAGGGATAGTTATATTTGTTGCAATACAAGATTCTCATTGGGGTGGCTCTCGATCTGCGCTGCGATTCGCGGGATGAACAAGCCGGCGAACGATTCCAGATTTTTCTTGCGGTTGAAGTTGTGGCGGATTTGCACCCGGGCCCCGTGCCGTATCCAGTCGAGTTGTCTCGCGCTGACGACAGAGGGATTGGGATGAAGATCAGGACGGTGCTGCGCCTGGATCAACGAACGAATGAAAAGCAGCCGGTCAACAAATTCGTCCAGTGACCCAGCCTGGTACAAAAAGCCGGTTTTGCCTGGGATGACGAGCTCGGGAATGCCGGTGATAGCCGGTGCCAGCACGATTCTTCCCCGAGTCATCGCTTCCATCAGCACCAGCGGGATGCCTTCGCTGCGGCTGGTGAGCACGACGACGTCGGCCCGGTCATAAAGCGAGCCCATTTGGTCGCGAGGCACGTGTCCGAGCAGCGTGACCTGCCGCTCGATTCCACATCTCCGACTTAACCGTTGCAGGCTCCGCCGCTCCGGACCGTCTCCCGCGATTGAACATTCAAACTGCACCCCACGCTCGCGCAAAACAGCGCAAGCCCGCAGCAGGAAGGCGTGATCTTTCACGGCGCACAGCCGTCCCACGGCCAGCAATGTAAATCTCTCGGCTCGAGTTCCACGGCCCAAGGGAGGGTTGTCGTCGCACTCGCTGGCCTCCACTCCCAACCGCGACACCACGACCTTGTGTGGGTCGACAGCGAGGTAGTGCCCGAGGACGAAGCGCCGGTTGTACTCCGATATGGTGAGGCAGAATGTGCAGGCGGCGAGCTTGGCATCGAGATAGGCGGCGCGCACCAGCAAGTCAGACCCGTGGAGCGTCATGCTGAAGCTCGCATTCAGCAGCCGGGCCGCCACCATTGCGATCCACGACCCGAAATATCCGTGGTGCACATGGATGTGGTCGACGCCGAGCGCTTCCAGGCGCAGTGCGTAACAAGCGCCCATCCATGTGTGCAGCAAAGCCTTAGCCCGCTCGATCGGTCCCTCAACACCGCGGAAAACGATTCGCGCCAGCAAGGGCGAAATCCGTTTCCACCGGCGTGCGCAGAGCAACAGGGCGCGCAGCAGGACGCTGATCCGAAGCGGCTCGAGCACAATCTCTGGCGCGGACGCGCAGGCGCAGATCGCTGCTTTCGGCGCATTGGGCTTCCGTACGCTCCCGGCAACTACCCGAACTCCACGCTGCCGCAGTTCCCGAATTTCCTCGCCCACGTACGGCTCTACGGCAGAAGGGAACCGATTGGAGAGATAGGCGATCGTCAACATCGCGCGGAAGCCCGCGCCCTCTGGCGTTGCGCTGCCAACATTCCCGCCAGGGTGAACAGCAAGCCATTCACGAACTGATAACTCATGACCACAGCGGCCGCGTTCACCCAGTACACGCCCAGCAGAATTGGCCACAAGCGGTGAAACTCGGCGTCGAGAAAGCTGCCTTGATCTTCCGCGGGCACGGATCCGCGTCCCAGGCGCCACAGCTCCCACATCAGCCACAGATACAGGGCCAGCCCGACGATGCCGTCTTCGACCAGCAATTCCAGATAGGTGTTGTGCGGGTAGAGCAGCTTCTCCTTGTAGCCGCTGACGTGCCGGGGCAATTCGGCGGGCATCTGGTTGACGCCCCAGCCGGTCAGCGGACGGGCGAGGAACATCTCCCACCCGCCGGCGTACACGGCCTGGCGATATTCGACTGGCCCTCGTTCTTCGAGCCGATCGCGCAGTGCACCGCCCAATTCATGCGAACTGAGCACCCCCGCCAGTCCGGCTCCGCCCACAAGAACGATCCCGATGCTGGCGCGACGAAGCGTTCGGTTGCCGGAGATAAAGATCAGCGCCAGAACGGTTCCGGCAAACGACAACCACACCGCCCGCGTCATGGTGGCCAGGATCGCGATGGGCACCGAGGCGAGCAGCAACACAGCCTTCACGCCCCGCAGGCTGCCTCGTCGAAAAGCGTGCAGGGCCAGCAGTCCCAGCAAGTTGAGCGACACGCCGTTGGCCACAGCCTGCAGCAGCGGCCCGCGCGCCCGGTCCGCGTGATAGCCCAGGCTCTCGTCAAGAATGAATCGGGGAAAAATCAGAGTCCGAGCGCCCACTAAAAAAGCGATGGCGGTGAAGCTCAGGTAGGCAAGAACGACCAAAGCAAAAATTTCAAACTGGCGGAAGCGCTTTTCTTCTGTGAACACCAGCCGGGCGAGATGAAACAGCGTGAAAGGGACAATACATTTTGCGGCCAGCAGGCTCCAGGTTTCGTTGTCGAATGGACGGCCGATTACGCTGGCCAGCGCCAGGAGCGTCAGCCCAAGCATGGGCCAAGTCGCCCGCTCGATCACGACCAAGCGGTGCTGGAAAATCACGGCGCGACCCACGACGCCGACCACAAGCATTGCAAAGGCCACGCGGTCGATCTCATAGAAACGGACGTCAGGATGCCGCAAGAGCATGGCCGCGAGCGCGGCCAGGAACAGGAGCGTGGGAGCAGCCGTCAAGGCCTGCAATGGACGCAGCGCCAGTTCGGCGGTATGGGCGGCGAACGCGCCCGGCAGACCCTGCTGTATTGCCACTGGCGGAGAGGCAGCCTGCGTCAATCGCCACTCCCGAGCACCACGGTTAAGACTGTCTTCAGCAGGATGCGCACGTCCGACGTCAGACTCCAGGTGCGGATATATTCCCGGTCCAGTTCCATGCCGCGTTCAAAAGACGGATCACGCCGCGCCGTCACCTGCCAAAGGCCGGTCATTCCCGGCGTAACGTCCAGGCGCGCCAGATGTCTGACTTCATACCCGGCAAGATCGTCCAGGGGATGCGGGCGCGGCCCCACCAGGCTCATCTCGCCCTGCAGCACATTCCAAAGTTGAGGAAGTTCATCCAGGCTGTAATGCCGCAGAAAACGCCCCAGCCGCGTGATCCGCGGATCATCGGCAATCTTGAAAAATGGCCCGGATCGTTGGTTGTTCTGCCGCAGACTCTTTTTCAACTCGTCCGCATTCGAGACCATGGTGCGGAACTTGTAGCAGAGGAACGGACGGCCCTTGCGTCCCGCCCGCGCGGCGCAGTACAGCACCGGACCCCGTGAATCCAGCTTGATCAGCCCGGCAATCACCGCCAGCAGCGGCCACAACAGTCCCAGTGCAAACCCGGCCCCGGCGATATCGACCAGCCGTTTCAACCACAACCCAGCGGCCGGCAAACGTTCGGCGTGCAGGCAAATTACTGGCAGGTCACCGATATGCCCGGCCTCGTCCTCGGCAGGCTTGCAGCCGAACAGTTCGGGAACGATTTCGACATCCAGGCGCAGACGCCGCGCTTCGCGCAAAACTTCGAGCGTCAACTGCCGGTCGTGAGCGGCCAGAATCACTTCGTCAACAAACTCAGTGCGCGCGACGCGGCTCAAGTCGTTCACGCGCCCGATTACTCCGTCACCGAGTGGCGCTTCGTCGTCGAGGAACCCGCACAGCACACGGTCTGTTTCAGGGTGCCTTTTCACCTGCGAGGCAACCCGACGCCCCAAAGTGCCCGCGCCCACGATCAGCACGTTGCGTGCGCCAGGTATCGGCGCTCGACCGTGCCGCTTTTCGCTCTGCCAACGCCAGGTCCAGAGGGCGGCAAAGTTCAGGCAACCCACCGCGCAGACCAAACCGCTCGTGGTCCAGGCTGCGCCCTGCAACAGGTAGGCAAAGCACAACACCACACTCGCCCACAACGTCGACTTGCCGAGAATTCGTGCCAGCTGCCGCAGATCGCTGCCCTCGGCATACAGTCCCTCGGAGTGACCGAGCAGCGTGATCAGGGCCGCCTGCAACACGGCGATACCCAACAACGATCCAGGGGCGCCCGCCGCGAATGCGAACGCGTGCACGTGCGGGAACAGCGATCGCAGAGGCACGAGAGCAGATCCAGCCAACAGCCAGTTCAACCCCACCAGCGCGAAGTCGGTCGCGGTGGACCGCAACCACCTCAACGCAGCCCGGGTTTGTAACGGACGTGGCGCCAGCAGGGTTAGCGTGTGCCCGGCAGCATCAGCTTCTTCCCGCGAGACACTTGGAACCTCTTCCGGCGCGAATTCCGCGGATTTCACCGCCTGCGAGGGCTTCTTCTGGCCCCGCAACAAGGGGACTTCTCCTGGAATGAGCCGCTCTAACCCGCCCGCCTGCGGCGGTTGCTGCGTTTGGGAATTAAAGAGGGGAGAAGCCACTTCAGACCGTTTCCACTCAGATGAGTTCTACCTCGTAGCCCTGGATCTCAATGGCCAGCGAGCGCTGGATGGACTCAATCGAAATCACCAGTCTGCCCTTGTCGCGCCGCGCGAGGATGCCCTCCACGCCCTGCAGGCAGCCGCCGCGAATTCTCACTCTCTGCCCGGCGCGCAGGAAGGGATACAAGGAAAACGGAACGGCCTGGGTCAGAAGCAGGCGCAAATCCTCGATCTGCTTCTGCGGTACAGCGGCTGCCGTCCCGGCAAAGCTGACGAACCCCATCACGCCCGCCGTCTGCAACACCTGCAAGCGCAGCGCGACGGATCGTGCCGAACGCACGAACGCATAGCCGGGAAATAAGGGGACAGTCACTTGTTTCTGGCGGTCACTCCATACGCGGTTTTCGGTGCGCAGGGGCAAGAACACTTCCAGCCCTTTGGCCGA
>Ga0187781_10002765_pt1 | contig 13288 bp, 8 predicted proteins | sample 0715_SJ02_MP02_2_FD_132447 | JGI IMG/M metagenome (GOLD analysis project Ga0187781, IMG submission 132447) | Tropical peat soil microbial communities from peatlands in Department of Meta, Colombia - 0715_SJ02_MP02_20_MG | ecosystem: Environmental > Terrestrial > Soil > Wetlands > Peat | place...
CGTTCGAAACCCACGCGTGAGGGCGCAGGAGTGCATTTGCGTCGGGCCTTCGGCTTTGGCAACACCTCGGACTTCGATCCCTTCCTGCTGCTGGATGATTTCCGCAACGACGTGCCGGAAGATTATCTGGCCGGATTTCCTTGGCATCCGCATCGTGGCATCGAGACGATCACTTACGTGTTGGCGGGAACCGTGGAACACGGCGACAGCCTGGGCAACCGGGGAGCCATCGCTTCGGGCGACGTGCAATGGATGACCGCGGGCAGGGGCATTATTCACCAGGAAATGCCAAAGGGCGATTCTGCGGGACGCATGCATGGGTTTCAGTTGTGGTCGAACCTGCCCTCAACTTTGAAGATGACTTCGCCCCGCTATCAGGAAGTGAAATCGCCGGACATCCCGGAAGTGACCGATGACGACGGAACACACGTGCGCGTGGTCTGCGGAAACTTTTGGGGAACGAAAGGGCCGGTAGATGGGATTGCCGCCGACCCCATCTACCTGGATGTTTCCGTGCCGCCGGGAAAGCGCAAGGTGCTGCCGATAGAGACTACGCGGCATGCTTTTGCCTATGTGTTTGCAGGGGCCGGGAAGTTCTGCAATGCGTCCGATCCACTTTCGGTGCCCACGGAACCGGTGAGCTGGGCGGACACACATCCGCCGTCGGAAGCAGACAATCGGTCGCTCGTGCTCTTTGATCGCGGAGATGAAGTGATGGTCCAGGCCGGGGACGACGGAGTCCGCTTCCTGTTGGTCTCCGGCAAGCCTCTGGAGGAGCCCGTCGCGTGGTACGGTCCGATTGTGATGAACACACAGGAGCAATTGCGCGAGGCCTTTCACGATCTGGAAAAAGGCACATTCCTGAGGTCGAAATAGCGGGCGCTTAAATCGGACGGGATCCCGGCGCCGGCAAACGCTGCAGTCGCACCCATGCTTCTTGAATGATGGCATAGAGAAAGGCAGTTGAAAGCCCAAAGAGAATCAGCCCGTTCAGCGCTTCGAGCGCGCCCATCAGCTGCCAATGCGGCTCCAGATTCATGCCGGAGTGTCCGAAGGTAGTCATGGCATTCAAGGAATAAAGCATGGACGATTTCTTGTCCGGCAAAGCGTGGAGCAGGCGGAAGCCCATGGCCCAGATGGCGGCCTCCAAACCGTGCAACAGCGTGACAGAAACCGTGGTGCCGGCCATGAAGCCCAGGGCGATGAATTTGATCCGGGGTTGATGGAGATTCAGCAGTACGTGATCGAATCTCTGTCGAATGACGTACAGGCCCAGCACGTGAATCACGACGGCCATGACACTCAAGGGCAGACTCCACAGCCAGTCTGAACTCCAGGGGACCATATTCACGGGATCGATGTTCATGGAAACTCCTTGCAGTTTTTGAGGCGCGAGGGAGATTTTCTCGTCCTTCACATTCGAAGAGAAGAGGATTCTCGTTCCATGTTTTTGGAGAGAGTCATCCTGAAGGCACGACTCATTTCTGCGTCGACGGATCTAGAGTGAAAGAAACGCTTGGCCCTCAGTATCTAGTAGATGATAGGGAGCTTCGAAAAGTCGGACTCGGAATCTTCGGTAACGCGCAGCACGAGCAAAGTGCGGTCGTCATGAGGCGGACGACCGACGCCGGCGTGTTCATCGGTGGCTTTAACGATGCGCTGCGCCACGGTGTAGCCCGGGTCTTCTGGATTCACGGTGGCAAGCAGCGCTTTCAGGCGATCGGCACCGAATTCTTCCTGATCCTTGTTCATGGATTCGTGGATGCCGTCGGAGGCGAACACAACCATGTCCCCTGGGAAGAGAGTAATGGTCTGTTCGTCGAATTCGGCGTCCGGAAGAAGTCCAAGAGGCATACCTGTGACGTTGATTTCGGTGACTTGTCCGTTGCGGACGAGAAGGGGTAGCGTACCGCCCGCATTGGCCACGTTGAGCTCGCGCAGGGCGGCGTCGTAGATGCCGAACTGCATGGCGATGAATTTGGCGTCCAGGCGCGCGGCCAAAAGGCGGCTGTTTAGTTGGCGAAGCATGTCCGCGGCGGAGGCTTCGCTATCGTGCACAAGTTCGCGGAGGATACCAATGGCCAGCGATCCAAACAGAGCAGCGGCGGTGCCCTTGCCGGAGACGTCGCCATTAACCACGGCCAGACGTCCAACACCGTAAGGAAGCAAATCGTAGAAGTCCCCACCGAGTTCGCGCGCAGGGACGTAGGCCGTCGCCAAGTCCAGGCCAGGCACTTCACGCGCTCCGGACGGGAGAAGCTGGCGCTGAATTTCGCGGGCCGTCTCCAGATCATTCTGCAGCCGCGTCTGGTTTTCCCGAGACTCTTCGAAAAGGCGCGCGTTTTCCAATGCCACGGCAATATACGAGCCAAGGATGTTCAGCAGTCGCTCGTGCTCGGCGGTAAAGGCATGCGGCTCGGTGCTTTCTAGGTCCAGCACGCCGATCAGACGATCCTGCAGAAGAAGTGGAACAACAAGCTCCGACCGAACCTCCACATCGCTTTCACACTGCAAATAGCGCGGATCCAGGCGGACATCCACCACGCGGATCGTGCGTCGCTCCGCCGCCGCTGCGCCCGTGATGCCGTGGTTCAGGGGCATCTGGAAACGGGTAGGAATGTCGTTCTGGAAGCGCTTGGAGAAGACGCTGTCCAAAACCTGCGCTTTTTCATCCCAAAGCATCACGGTAAAGACGTGATAATCGACCAGCTTTTTGACCCGTTCCGCGATACGCCGCAGGAGCTCTTCCCGGTCGAGGATCGCGGTCAGCTCATGGCTGATCTCATAGAGAAGGCTCAACGTCTGGGCCTGCTCCGGTTGAGCCACATAAAAGCTGGGAGGAACCGGGTCGGCGTCGCCGAGCAACGAAAACGGTGTCAATTTGGGGGTCAGATCCATGGGAACGATTCTAGCTGCTTCTATTGGATGTGGGGCAAGAAAGATGGTTTCATTGCGGAAAAGAGTTCATTTAAGCGGTCAAACAGCGCATTGAATGGCAATCACAGCGCGAGAAAACGGAAAATGATGACGAAACGCTGGAAGAAGAGCGTGACGCGCCTCTGATAAACGGGGAATCGGGGATGCTACCGGGAGCGAAATCTCAAGAACGACAGGATGCCTGCGAAACCAACCACGAGCAGCACGAAGGAGGAAGGCTCTGGCGTTGCCACAGGCGGGCCCGGCGGAAGCGGGGGCGGAGTCGAGGGTTTGCCCGGCCCGGCGCAGCACGGAATGATAGGGCCAATCGGAAGAAATGGAGGACCACCTGCGCCAGGGACGACGGGCGCTGTCGGCCCGGTCAAGGGAAGAAAAATTGGGGTAGGGTTTTCGGCCCAAATTGGGGCTTCCGGTGGAGAGTCGGTGGGAAACGCTGGTGGCCGCGGGAACACGGGCTTGTCGAAAGTCTCTATGGGCGGCTCGGCAGGCGATGACGGTCCGTCCGGCACTTCCGCCACGCGATTGCCGCAGCGTGTGCGGGCGAAGTGAGTGCCATCTGTTAGAAGAGTTTCGCCTGGGCGCAGCGTGAGTTGTTTCCCGGTCCAGAAAACTTGGCTACCGATGCGATAAGAAACGTGAACCTTGCGCATATTGGAGAGATGGACAAGCCGCGATGAGCTTACATTAAAGTTCGCGTAATGCGCGGCGGCGACCGGATCGTGTTTCAGCGCTTCCTGCAGTTCTTTCGCGCTTTTCACACCGCCGGGAATTACGGAATACGCGTAGACCGCGCGAGTTTCTTTGGACTTTGACGCGATGGAAAAGTCCGGATCGCTCCAGAGAAGGCCGAGAAGGTCTGACGGTGCATCCGAAGCTGCAGCCGGACTGGTTCCACGCGATGAGGCAGAAGGACGCACGAAGTACGAGGCGAGCAAGTACGCCAAACTTAGGAGTCCTAGAACCAGGATTATTTTGACTGCTGAAGGCCTTTTGTGTTTGTTTGTGTTTTTCTGACCGATGGACCCGATGAACATTCGAAGAGAGTGACCCCCGTCACTCTACACTTTCCCCCGTCTAGTTAATGTGCACGTAAAGTTCCATCTGCTCGAAGCGCCGTATCGACACATAAACACTGGCGATTTTCTGCTTTTCTGGAAATGGAGAAGGCGCCGGCGCCCGCGCATCGAGGAGAATTCTTTTCCCGAAAATAGAAAAGTCAAATCTCGAGAATCGTGTGCACAAAAACAGGGCAGTTCACTTTCGGAACATGCCGCGTGAGCAAGCATAGAAAAAACTAGTCTTCGTTCGGAACGCAGTCTGCGAGTCAGGAATCTTTCTTTCTCTGGGAATTTGGATCGAAGAGAGATTCATCGAACAAAAAACGCGCGAAGAGGTCCTCGCTTGCACGAATGATGGGGAATCGGATTACGGAAAGGGGCACAACGTGTTGTGCCCCCACGAGGAGAAGCCCAAGAACACAGACTGAAGTCTCTGCTACAGAAGGGCGCGCTACTTCACTTCCCAGGTGTCGCCCGCGCTCAGCAGAGAGGCCAGATCGCCGCCGCCTTTCTTTTGCATGACTTCCTGGACCTGGTCGTTCATGACGTCTTCGTAGCGCGGAAGATCGACCCACGCGCGGAAAACGCCGACAGGAGTGGGGAAGCCTGGACGCCCTTCCATGTGAGAAAGCAAAAACGCATAGGAAGGACGCGGATGATGCGCATCGTGAATGATAAGGTCGGCTTCGGTGTACCCCAAGCCGAGCTGAACGACTTCAATATCGCCATCTGGCTTGCGGCGAATACCCTTGTCGCGATTTTTGCCGAAGACGAGCGGCTTACCGTGTTCGAGCTGCAGCACGTGCTCGCTGCGGGCATCCTTTTCGGTCAAGCCGGTCCACGCGCCATCGTTGAAAATGTTGCAGTTCTGGAGTATTTCGACGAAAGCAGAACCGCGATGAGCCGCGGCGGCCTTCAGCGTGTCCTTCAGGTGCGCCTGGAAAATGTCCACGGAGCGCGCCACGAAGGTAGCTTCCGCACCGATGGCCAGCGAGACGGGATTGAAAGGACGGTCAGGCGAGCCGTAAGGCGTCGACTTGGTCACCTTGTGAAATTCAGAGGTCGGCGAATACTGTCCCTTGGTCAAACCATAGATCCGATTGTTGAACAAGAGGACCTTGATGCCGACGTTGCGGCGCAGCATGTGGATCGTGTGATTGCCGCCGATGGCCAGGGAGTCGCCGTCGCCGGTGGCAACCCAGACTTCCAGTTCCGGATGGGCAATCTTGATGCCCGAAGCCACCGCGGGCGCGCGCCCGTGAATGGAGTGGAAGCCGTACGTGTTCATGTAATACGGGAAACGGCTAGAGCAGCCAATGCCGGAAACGATTACGAAGTTTTCGCGCGGTATGCCCAGTTCCGGGAAAACGGCTTGCACCGCTGCAAGAATCGCGTAGTCGCCGCAACCGGGGCACCAGCGGACTTCCTGGTCGGTCTGAAAGTCCTTCTTTGAAAGTGGAGGAAGTGCGGTCGTGGTCATGGCGGTCTCCTAAATCCCCAACATTTCTTCGATCTTCTGATCGAGTTCCGTCTGCTTGAAAGGACGGCCCTGAATCTTGTTGAGGCCGACCGCATTGACGAGGTATTTGGCGCGAAGAACCCACAGGAGCTGACCCATATTGAGTTCGGGCACCAAAACTTTCTTATAGCGCTTCAGGATGTCGCCGAGATTTGCGGGAAGCGGGTTGAGATAGCGCAAATGGAGGTGGCCGATCTTGCGGCCCTTCTCGCGCTGTCCCTTCACGGCGTGCGTGATGGCGCCGAACGTTGAGCCCCAGGAGACGATGAGCAGGTCGCCTTCAGCATCCCCGCTTGGCAGAACATTAGGCACATCCTGAACAATGGCATTCACCTTGGCGGCGCGGATGCGAACCATGTTTTCGTGATTGAGCGGTTCGTAGTTCACATTGCCCGTGACGTCCTGTTTTTCCAGCCCGCCGATGCGATGTTCGAGGCCCGGCGTGCCAGGAACGGCCCAGGGACGAGCCAAAGTGTCTTCCTCACGTTTGTAAGGTTGGAAGCCGTCCGGATTCGTGGTGAATTTCACGGGAATGGACGGAATTTCGTCGAGATTCGGAATGCGCCAGGGCTCCGCGCCGTTGGCGAGGTATCCGTCAGAAAGAATGATCACCGGGACCATGTATTTCAAAGCGATGCGGCTGGCTTCGACAGCGATCCAGAAGCAATCCGCGGGAGTTGCGGCAGCGAGAACGGGAATCGGCGCTTCCGAGTTGCGTCCGAAGAGAGCCTGCAGAAGATCGGCCTGCTCCGTCTTGGTCGGCAATCCCGTGGAAGGTCCACCCCGTTGAATATCGCAGATCACCAGAGGCAGTTCGGTCATGACTGCGAGTCCGAGTGCTTCGGTCTTCAGCGCCATGCCGGGGCCTGAGGTGGTGGTGATGGCGAGCGAGCCTGCATAGGAAGCGCCAATCGCCGAAGTGATCGCGGCAATTTCATCTTCCGCCTGGAAAGTAAGTACGCCAAACTCCTTGTATTGCGAAAGTTCGTGCAGAATGTCGGAAGCAGGCGTGATGGGGTAACTGCCGAGGAATAATCTCAAGCCTGCCTTCTGGGCGGCGGTGACAAAGCCGAGCGCCAGCGCCTGATTGCCGCTCAAATTGCGATACAAGCCCGGGCTCAACTGCGCCGGAGGAATTTCGTAGCTGATCTGAAAGGCCTCTGTGGCTTCGCAATAGGAATAGCCCGCTTTCAGAGCCAATTTGTTGGCTTCGACCAGCAGCGCCTTCTTTTTGAACTTGTCTTCAATCCAGCGTACGGTGGGCTCCATCGAGCGGTTGTAAAGCCAGTAGCACATGCCCAGCGCGAAGAAGTTTTTGCAGCGGTCCATGGCCTTGGCGTCGAGCCCGAGATGCTGCAAAGCCGCGCGCGTCAGCCTTTGCAACTCGACCGGGAAGACACGGAACTTATCCAGAGAATGATCTTCGATCGGATTCGTGGTGAGCCGGGCTTTGCGGAGGTCGTTTTCCTTGAAGCTATCCGAGTTGACGATCAGGATGCCGTTAGGCTTCAAGTCGCCGATGTTGACTTTAAGGGCCGCGGGGTTCATGGCGATCAGAACATCCACGGAGTCGCCCGGCGTGTGCACTTCCCCGGACGAGAAGTTCAGCTGGAAACCGCTGACCCCCGGCTCGGTGCCGGCAGGGGCGCGAATTTCCGCGGGATAGTCCGGGAAGGTGGCAATATCATTTCCATAAAGCGCGACGGTGTTCGTAAATTGGCTTCCCGTGACCTGCATGCCGTCACCGGAATCTCCGGCGAAGCGGATCACAGCCTGCTCGATGACTTGGCGTTTGCTTTTACCTGCGGGAACTTCCGTAAGTGTGGACATCGTACCCTCTTTGACCCCCGTCTTGTGGTGACTCCTGACCGGTGAGAGAAGGAGCACAGCCCTTCCTGTATAGCGGCAAGGTGTTTTGCTGAATGGGAGCGAGCGCCGAGCCGCTAAGGGCTAACTTCGTAAGAATAACACATGGTTACCGGCGAGAAGGAGCAGGACGGGTGATGGGAGAGGGAATCGGCGGGAAACCCGCGGGGGAGCCGTGTGACGATGCTCACAGACGTGCGTTCAAGTTATATCCATTCCCGCTTGAGGCAATCACGCCCTCTCTGTGAGCGGCGTCTCTGAGACCTCACTTTGCTCCTCGCGAACAGCGAATTGCAGCTTGACGCTTTTCATACGGAAAAAAAAGAGCCACCATACGCTGACGGGGAGCAGAAAAATGACCAGCGCCACGGCAATGAGCTGTTTCAAGGCCTCTACCTCTCCGACATAGCGGTCAGGGAAGAAGAAAGTTTCATACGGGCGCAGAGCAATCAGGCTAAGGCAAAAAGCCAGAGTAATCGCCGCCCAGATCATGGCGGAAATTCGCGCCCAGGGACGCAATTGAAACAGGCCAATGCCTGTCCGAATGCCTACCGCGATCACGCCGGAAGGAATCAGCGCGATACAAAGAGTGATCCAGGGATGCAGATCATAGAGATGTCTTCCCCGATCGTCGGGAGGCACGTTCAGAAACAGCAGCAGATAATAACCCCAGAAGAAGAAGGCGCTCCCGCAACCGAGAATAGCAAGCGTCGCGGCAGCGGTAACGCCGGCAGAACGGGGAGAGGGATTAGCCATACACAGTCAAGATGCCAGCAACCTGGGGCCAAACTGAATAGTACGGTTGGGATAGAACCGCATCGAAAACGATACTTGACGTTCGCTTTCTTTTCGCCTAGAGTAGAGATGCCAGGTTTTGCCGGAAGGCAGCGGCGAGCGGGCGAAAGGTTCGAGCGGTTCTGCGGAGGTAGCAATGGCTCTGACAAAACGGCAGAAGGAAGTTCTAGATTACCTGGTTTCCTTCGAGACGCGCCACGGTTATGCGCCGAGTTTTGAAGAGATCGGCAAAGGACTGAAGTTGACGTCGCTGGCCACGGTGCACAAGCACATCAGTACACTGGAAAAGAAAGGTTTCATTCGCCGGGGCTACAACCAGAGTCGGTCGATCGAGATTGTGCAGTTGCCGAAGACTCCGAAGGATCAAGTAATCGAGCGACGGGTTCAAGAACTGCCGCTGGTTGGCCGCATTGCGGCAGGGCGTCCGCTGGAAGCTGTCGAAGAGCGGGAGACCATTTCCCTCGGCGACTTTGCCCGCGGCGGCAACTCATTTGTCCTGCAAGTGAAAGGCAATTCCATGATCGAGGATCACATCATGGACGGCGATTTTGTGGTTTGCGAACAAACGCAAGTGGCGAATGCCGGGGACATCGTTGTTGCGCTGGTGGGGGATGAAGAGGCCACGCTGAAGAGGTTTTACCGGGAAGGTCCCGGAAAAATCAGGCTGCAACCCGCCAATTCAGAGATGGCTCCCATTGTTTTACCTGCGAATGATGTGAAGGTGCAGGGTCGGGTTATCGGCGTCTTGCGCAAATACTGAAATTCGTCATCAATCCTCCTTCCTTCCTTATTTCCAGTTTTTCCCTCAGATTTGCTGTGACCAACCGCTTTCCTAAACGCGTCTAACAGTTTTTGAGGTAAACTTCCGGCTCCTGACGGGAAGGTGTCCTTCCCTTCGGAGCGTGAGGAGGGTTTGTTTGGCGGCTGCTCCAGAAAATGTGCTGCTCGTCGCTGCCGAGGCCGCGCTGCGAGAGTCCTTACATACCCTCTTGCAGGGGGCGGGATTTGACGTCACGCCGGCGGAAACTGCTGAAAACGCGGGATGGATTGTGCGAGGCGGCGAACCCGGAGAAGTCGTGATCCTGGATGGGGCATTGGCGGACACCGCTCTTCAAGGTCTTTTGGCCTCGCTCCAGGGGCTCCCGATTGCGGACAGGCCCCGCCTGATGGTCTTGGCGCGCGGCGATTCCGCGCAACGCGCTTTGTGGCTGGATCGCGGAGTGGACGATGTAATACACGTTCCCTGGGACGACCAGGAGCTTCTGGCACGGGTGCGCGCGCAGTTCCGGCAAAAACGGGCGCTCGGCGAGATGAAGCGGCGCGTACGCAACGCCGAGGAGAGTTACGAGGTATCGCAAACCGCGTTCCGGGCACTGGCGGTCACGGAGAAAATGACGCGCGACGCGTTCTCCCTGGAACGTGCGTTGAAGGTCGGCGTAGGCACCCTGTTGGGCCTGGCGCTGGTGATTGCGGGAATCTTCTTTGTGTACTCGCACAAAACGGAGAAGGAGTCGCGGAGGGCATACACGCTGATCTCGCAGCTGGAGCGCAGCGTCCAGACCGAGCAGCAGCTTCTGGATTCGGCACGGCGCTTGCGCGAAGACCCGGCCAATGCGGACCTGATGCAGCAGAAAGAGCAACTAAAGCAGCAAACAGAGGCTCTGCGACAGAAATTATCCGCGCCCGATGGGGCCGACGTGAACGAGCTCCGCCATCAGCTCGACGAGGCTACCAATCGGCTCACCAAACTGGAGGGCAGCTCTCAACAGTCCGAAGTTATTATCCGCGACTACGCGCCGAGCGTTTGCCTGCTTCATGTATCCGTGGCTTTCAATGAAAAAGACTCTGGAAAGCGTTTGCGCTACGGCGGCATCAACAGCGACGGCTCGCCGCTGAAGGATAGCGACGGCAATACGGTGTACACCACGGAAGGGCGGGCGCAGGAGGTGCGGGCGGACTTTTTCGGCAGCGGCTTCATTGCGGCCGAAGGGAAAATTCTGACCAATCATCATGTCGTGCAGCCCTGGTGGGAGAACAGTGAATTGAATGAGGCCGTCAAGCAGGGTCTGGAGCCCGTGATCGCGGAGATGACTGCATATTTCCCCGGAGAGCCCAATGGCGTGCCCGTAGGCATTTCCCAGATTTCGCAGGATGCCGACCTGGCCGTGGTCCATGGGGATTTATCTGAGCTGAAGCGGCCCATCTTGAAGCTGGATGCGCGGAAGGAAGCCGCCGTAAGCGGCGAAGCCCTGATCAGCTTCGGCTACGCCACCGGCATCGACGCGATTCTCGCACGCGCAGGGGACGACGCGGTTAAGCAGATCGTGAAAACCACCGGCGGCGATCCCAAACTCGTACTGGAAGAACTGGCCAAGCGCAAGCTGATCCGGCCGCTGGTGACTCAAGGGCACGTCGGTGACGTGCTGACGGACAAAATCGTGTATGACGCGCAGACCACTTCCGGAGGCTCTGGCGGGCCCCTCCTGAACCAGCAGGGAGGCGTGATCGGTGTGACTTTTGCGATTGTGAAAGGGTTTGGCGGATCGAATTTCGGCGTGCCGATTCGCTTTGCAACAGCGCTGCTAAAGCACTAGCCGAATGGCTATTGGCTGACGTGCCCATCTGTTTTTCTCATCGATTTCGCTCATCGCATAAATCGGAATTATTGTTCCTGCATGTTTTCCCGCAAAACCATGTAGAATTTTGGATTGCCTTGAAGGGATAAGCTGACACCCGCGCATGAAGAAACACCGACCGATCCGGAAACTCCTGGCTGCGAACCGCAGCGAAATTGCCATTCGTGTTTTCCGCGCCGCGAACGAATTGAGTTTGCGTACCGTGGCGATCTACTCGCAAGAGGATCGCTTGGCGTTGCACCGGTTCAAAGCCGACGAAGCCTACCAGGTCGGTGCTGGCAAAGGACCTGTAGAGGCGTATCTCGATATCCCCGGAATTATTGCCATTGCGAAAGAGCACGACGTGGATGCCATCCACCCGGGATATGGGTTCTTGTCGGAGAATCACGCGTTTGCCCGAGCGTGCGCAAAAGCGGGAATCACATTTGTGGGGCCGACTCCGGAACTTCTGGAGCTGCTGGGAGACAAAACTGCCGCGCGTAGATTGGCTGCAGCCGCTGCCGTATCAGTTTTGCCGGGAACGGAAAACCCTGTTTCGTCTCCTGAGGAAGCGCAGAGAATTGCCGCGGAGATTGGCTTTCCCGTCATTGTAAAAGCCGCAATGGGCGGTGGCGGTCGCGGCATGCGCGTGGTTCACGAACCTCTGCAGCTTGCGGCGAGGCTGGAGGAGGCGCAGGGTGAGGCCAAGTCTGCGTTCGGCGACGCATCGGTCTTCTTAGAGAAATTTCTTCCTCGCGCGCGGCACATCGAAGTGCAGATTCTCGGCGATGAGCACGGCAACCTGCTGCACTTATACGAGCGCGACTGTTCCGTGCAGCGGCGCCATCAGAAAGTCGTGGAGGTAGCCCCGGCGCTCAATCTGCCTGAGCGTATCCGGACAGAGATTTGCGAAGCCGCGCTGAAGATTGCGCGGCAGGCTAAGTATCGTAACGCAGGCACGGTGGAGTTTCTGTACGACGTCGATGCGGAGAAGTGGTACTTCATCGAGGTCAACCCGCGCATCCAGGTGGAGCACACCGTCACGGAAGTGGTGACCGGCATCGACATCGTGCGCGCACAGATTCTGGTAGCGCAGGGCCACAAGCTCCACGAAGAGCCATTGTCGTTGCCGCAACAAGATCGGATTCCACTCTATGGCGCCGCACTCCAATGCCGCGTAACCACGGAAGACCCTGAGAAGAACTTCGCGCCGGATTATGGCCGGCTTTCCACTTACCGTTCGCCAGCGGGATTCGGGATTCGTCTCGACGGCGGCACAGCGTATGCCGGAGCGATGCTTGCGGCGTACTACGATTCGCTGCTGGTAAAGGTCACAGCTTGGGGAACGAATTTGCCGGAAGCCTGCCAACGCATGGACCGCGCGTTGCGCGAATTTCGCATTCGGGGTGTAAAGACGAACATCCCGTTCCTGGAAAATGTGGTCAACCACCCTCGCTTCCGAGCCAGCGAGGTGACCACTTCATTTCTCGACGATTCCCCGGAACTTTTCCGCTTCACCGGACGAGCGGACCGCGCGACGAAGCTGCTCTCGAACCTCGGTGACGTCATTTTGAACGGCAATCCCGAGGTGAAGGGCAAGAAGGTGCCTGCGTCGATCGAAAAAGCGCCTATTCCTTCAGTTCCCGGCATTGCCTCGCCGCCCGGGACGCGCCAGCTTCTGCAAAAACTGGGGCCGAAGAGATTTGCCACCTGGGCGCGCAAAGAAAAGCGGCTACTGCTCACAGACACGACATTCCGCGATGCGCATCAGTCTCTGATGGCCACGCGCGTTCGCACATACGACCTTCTAGCGACGGCGAATGCGGTGGCACAGCGGCTGCCGAACTTGTTCAGCCTGGAGATGTGGGGTGGGGCCACGTTCGACACATCGATGCGGTTTCTGCACGAAGATCCGTGGCAGCGGCTTCGTGAACTGCGCCGTCGCATTCCGAACATCTGTTTCCAGATGCTGTTGCGCGGCGCGAATGCTGTGGGCTACACCTCTTATCCGGACAACGTGATTGTTGAGTTTGTGCGCGAAGCGCATCGACAGGGTATCGACATCTTCCGGATTTTCGATTCACTGAATTCCATCGAGAACATGCGCGTCTCGATCGACGCCGTGCTGGAAACCGGGGCAGTTTGCGAGCCCGCCATTTGCTACACCGGGGATTTGTTCGACAAAAAGCGGCCGAAATATTCGCTAAAGTATTACGTGCAGATGGCCAAGCAACTCGAAAAGCTGGGTGCGCATTTCCTGGCGATCAAGGACATGGCGGGGCTCTGTCGCCCATACGCGGCGTACACGCTGGTAAAGACTTTGCGCGAAGAGATCGGCATCCCCATTCACTTCCACACACACGACACCAGCGGCATCAATTCCGCTTCATTGCTGAAAGCGGCCGACGCGGGAGTCGACGTCGCGGATGGCGCCGTGTCTTCGATGAGCGGCGGCACCAGCCAGCCTAACCTGAATTCCGTGGTGGAAGCGCTCGTCA
>Ga0187781_10002766_pt1 | contig 13287 bp, 11 predicted proteins | sample 0715_SJ02_MP02_2_FD_132447 | JGI IMG/M metagenome (GOLD analysis project Ga0187781, IMG submission 132447) | Tropical peat soil microbial communities from peatlands in Department of Meta, Colombia - 0715_SJ02_MP02_20_MG | ecosystem: Environmental > Terrestrial > Soil > Wetlands > Peat | place...
TCCTGGCCTGGTACCGCGAGCTGATCGCGCTGCGCCGGGCCCGGCCCGAGCTGAGCGATCCCCGGCTCGGCCGGTTGAGCGTCGACTTCGACGAGGCCGCGCGGTGGATCATGGTCCGGCGGGCACGGCTCCGCATCGCGGCGAACCTGGGCGGCGGGCCGGTCCGGCTGGCGCTCGGGCAGCCCGGGACGGGAGTGCTCGCCGCCTCCAGCCCGGAGGTCGCGATCCTGCAGGATACGGTCACGATCCCGCCCGCCGCGTTCGCCGTCATCGAGACCCGGGCGCCGGGCGGCTGATCGATCGGGAGCAGGCTAGCTGCAGCTTTGCTGGGCGGCGGCGATCAAAGGGGTGAAGGTCCACGGGTTCTGCGGCGCATTCTGGCCCTGCAGCGCCTGCGGCAGGCCCTCGGGGAACGTGAATGACGCGTGCGACCAGACCCAGCGGATTCCGGAGGCGGAGCAGACCTTCACCGGCTGGCTGAGCGTCACCACCGCCGCCACCGGGTAGACGTGGCCCGCGGCGCAATCGGGGTTGCAACCGTTGATCTTGTAGATGCCCGTGCCCACCGCCTCGGTACCCGACCAGGTGCTCCACTTCATGCTGGCCAGGAAGGTAGTGGAGTCACTGGACAGCGCGCAGCCGTAACCGCCGCAGCCGGGCTCGTGCAGCAGCGCCCCGTTGAGGTCCTGGGCGGCGGCCAGGAAGGTGTCAGTACCGGTCGGGGAAGCGGTCACGCCCGGGAAACCGGCCGGGGTCCCGGGTGACGAGGCGGGAACGCTCGGCGACCCGGCCGAGCTGGGCGGCGCCGTGGTCGTGCTCGGGGCGCCCACCGTGGCCGGGGCGCGCGAGGCCGAGGATGCGGCCGAGCTGGCCGAGGAGGTGCAAGCGGTCAATAGCACAGCAATACAGGCAAGTGACGCCCAGGCCGCAACCTGCCGGGGTCTCGGCGCATTCGTGATCCCCATGATGTCCAACCCTCTCAACGTGATCATTGGCTCGGCGAGCCGCGTCACATCTACGACGCTGGCAGTCCGGCTGCGGTTGGAACGGCGATGGTGCAGGGCGGTTACCACGGTCCGTTCGGCATCAGCATCAACGGCCGGACCGGCTACGGCGGTTCAGGGTCAGGGCGGGCCTACCCGAAGCACTGGCCCTCGCCCCGGTAGGTCGGCACGGCCGTGACCCGGCCGCCGTCCAGTAGGTAGTAGTCGGTGAAGCGCTCGGCCAGCTCGCCGGCCTTGGCGTGCCGCAGCCAGACGCGATCCCCGGCCCGCAGCCGGCCGGCGGCTGCGCCCCGCACCGGCGTCTGGACCTCGCCGGCGCCCTCGACGCCGATCAGGGTGAGGCCGGCCGGCAGGTACGGCCGGGGCAGCCGGTCCCGCGTTCCGGTTCCGGACGCGATGTAGCCGCCGGAAAACAGCGTGACGACGTCCGGGCCGGGCTTGCGCACCACGGGCAGGGCGAACAGCAGCGCGGCATCGGGGGTGAAGCCGCGGTACGCGTCGAACAGGGTCGCGCCGACCAGCCCCGAGCCTGCGGTCAACTCGGTCACCGACTCGTCCGCGGCGGTCGTCTCCAGGCTCCCGGTCCCGCCGCCGTTCACGAACTCCAGGCTGGTCACAGTCTGGATCAGGCGGACCGCCTCGGTCCGGCGCTGGCGCAGCTCGACGGCCGAACGGTCCTGGATGCCCTGGATCAGGCGGGCCCGGACCGGATGCCCGGGCGGGGCGTCGCCCAGGCCCGCGATCTGGCCCTCGTAGCCCATCAGGCCCACCAGGCGGAACCCCGGCCGCCGGGTGATGGCCCGGGCGACGTCCGCCGCCTGCTGCGGCGTGAACAGCGGGGAGCGCCGGGTGCCGACGTGCACCAGGGGGCGCCCGCCCAGCGGCCGCCAGGAGACGTCAAGCTCGAGGCAGACCCGGATCTCGGCATGGCCGTCGCCCACGGCCTGGTCCACCACGTCCAGGTGCTCGGTTGAGTCGACCATGATCGTGACATGCCGTCTGACGCGCTCGTCCGCGGCCAGGGCGCGCAGCGCCCGCCGGTCCACCGTGGGGTAGGCGACGAGCAGGTCGTCGCTGGTGCCCGCGGCGTGGAGCCAGAGGGCTTCGGGCAGGGAGTAGCACATCACGCCCTGGTAGCCGGGCCGGGCCAGGGCGCGCTCGATCAGGTGCCTGCAGCGCAGCGACTTGGTGGCGACCCGGATCGGGAGGCTCCCGGCCCGGCGGGTCAGGTCGGCGGCGTTCCGGTCGAACGCGTCCAGGTCGACCAGGGCCAGCGGCGGGTCGAGCGCCGCGGTCGCGCGATCGTACCGCCGGCGCCGGGCTTCGGCCTGCGAGGTGCCGCTTGCCTGCCGGAGGCGCGTGGTGGGCTGCCGGCCTTGGTCGACGGACATGCTCGCACAGTAGATACTCTGCGGTAATGAAGCAACCTCCCGGGCCTGGTGACTGGCGGAACTGGGCCGGAACCGCGAGCGCGACGCCCGCCCGGTGGGCCCAGCCGCGGAACGAGGCCGAGATCTCCGCCGCCGTCAAGGACGCGGCCGCCGCCGGGCTCCAGGTGCGGGCGCTCGGCAGCGGGCATTCGTTCACGGCGGCCGCGGCGACCGGCGGCCTGGCGCTTGACCTGTCCCTGTGGTCCGGCATCACCGCCGCGGACACCCGGACGGGCCTGGTCACGGTGCGGTCCGGGACCACGCTGCGGGCGCTCAACGCCGCGCTCGCCGAACTCGGGCTGGCCATGGCCAACCTGGGCGACATCGACGCGCAGACGATCGCGGGCGCCCTGTCCACCGGGACGCACGGCACCGGCGCGCGGCTGGGCGGGCTCGCGACCCAGGCCGAGGCGCTCGACCTGGTCCTCGCGGACGGCTCGCAGGTCACCTGCTCGGCGTCGACCCGGCCCGAGCTGTTCGCGGCCGCACGCGTCGGACTCGGCGCGCTGGGCGTCGTCACCAGCGTGACGCTGCGCTGCGTGCCGTCGTTCACGCTGGCGGCGGACGAACGCCCGATGCCGGTGGCCCAGGTCATCGAGCAGTTCGACGCGCTGGCGGCCGACAACGATCACTTCGAGTTCTACTGGTTCCCCTACGGCCGCCAGGCTCTGGTCAAGCGGAACAACCGGCTGCCCGCGGGCGGCGCCGGATCACCGGCAGGGCGGGCCGCCGCGCCGATGCCGGGCTGGCGCAGGTTCTGGGAGTTCGAGGTGATGGAGAACGCTGCCTTCGGGACGCTGTGCCGGCTCGGCCGCGCCGCACCCAGGCTCATCCCGGCGCTCAACCGGATCTCCTCGGCCGCCCTGTCCGCCCGGTGCTACACCGACGCGTCCTACCGGGTGTTCGTCACGCCCCGGCGGGTGCACTTCGTCGAGTCCGAATACGCCGTTCCACGTGAATCACTGGCCGGCGTGCTGGCCGAACTCCGCCGCGAAGTGCCCAGGCTGGCCGACCCGGTCATGTTCCCGGTCGAGGTCCGGTTGGCCGCGGCCGACGACATCTGGCTGTCCACCGCCTACGGCCGGGACACCGCCTACATCGCCATCCACCAGTACGCGGGGTTGCCCTACCGGGCCTACTTCGACCTGTTCGAGTCCGTCGTGGCCGGGGTGGCAGGCCGGCCGCACTGGGGCAAGCTGCATTCCCTCGACGCCGGGCGGCTGGGCCCGCTCTACCCGCGCTTCGGCGACTTCCTGCGGGTCCGGGGCGAGGCGGACCCCGAGGACCGGTTCGGCAATGCGTACCTGAGCCGGGTCTTCGCCCCGGCGGGATCATCCATTACCGACTGATGACGAGGCCGCCGGGCGCCGAACCGCGCCTGGCGGCCCGCCCGTAATCCGGGTTAGTGACCAGTGCTCGCGGCCGCCGCGAAAGGTCATGGCCCGCCGGCCGTGGAATTCGGGCCGCTGGACCGATGACCACCGCCTTCTTTCGCTCATGGTGACCGCGGCACCGGTCCTGGGCAGGCAGGTCGCGCCGGGCGGAAGGCAGGTGACGGAGATGAGTATCGGTGGTCCGGCCGGCAGGCGGCTGCCGTGCCCCTGCTCGGCCCGGCGCGCCAGGGCGGCGCGCATGCGGGCCGTCTCGGCCCTCGCGGTGGCGGGACTGGTGGCCCTGGCCGTCCTGGGCACCTCCAGCGCCCCGGTCCGGGCCCAGCCCGCCGCGAGCTCGCTGAGCCTGCCGGCCGGACCCGGTGGCGGTTCGGCCGCCGCGCGGATCACGCTGATCGCCATCGCGGTGATCGCGCTGGGCGTCTTCGCCGTGCTGCAGGTCATCGCGCGGTCGCAGCGGCAGCGCTGGTCGGCCTTTGCCGATTGGCGGACCTGGCCGCCCGGCTACGACCCCTGGGCCGGCGCCGGCGACCCGGTGGCCGGCCAGCATGAAGGCTCGGCCTACCGGCCGGGATACGGCTTCCTGCCCGGTCACGGGCTCGCCGCGCCGCCCGCGCGGAGCGCCGGTGAGCGTTGGATGCGTGACCAGGCGCGGTTGGGGTATTTGTGTCAGGACGTAGCAAACGTGCGGAAAGGCTCGCCGTGACCTTAGGCTGGCGCGAGCTCACCGAGCTCGACGCGTACCGCATCACCGAGATACCCCGGCGGCCCGACCCGGGCGATGCGGAAGCCCCCCGGGACCAGGCCGCCGACCCCGGCCGGACCCAGCGGCTCGCCGCCCTGATCGCGGCGTACCACGCTGGGGTCGGCGCCGCGAGCAACGGCCGTCGCGCGCTGGCCCTCGGCTGGGTGCGGCACCGGGCCGGCGGACCGGTCCAGTTCCTCGCGGCGGGCCCGGGCCTGGTCGGCAGCCAGGACGGCGGCGCGGTCCTGCTGACCCTGCCCGGAGGCGCCCGCGCGCAGCCGCTGCCCCGCGGCGGACTGGCCGCCCTCATGTCCGAGCTGCCGAGCTGGCGGGCCATCGGCGGGATCAGCGACGGGCTCCGGCCGGAGGCCGAGCGCCGTGCCGGGGAGCGACCCCTGGGGGCCACGCCGACGCTGGAAGAGTGCCTGCTGGCGGTGTGGCCTGGGCCGTTCGGCTGGCTGCTGGTCGCCGAGCCGGTGGAGGCGGGCGAGATCGTGGAGATCGCCGACCAGGTGGCTCGGCGCGAGGAGCAGGCCGCCAGCCAGGCCGAGCGGTTCTCCGACCGGGCCGTGGCGGCTCGTCGGCTCCAGCTACGGCACGCCGAGCTGCGCCAGGGAGCCTCGACCGGGCTGTGGCGGGTCCGCCTGGCGGCGGGCGGTGCCGACACCGACGCCGCGACCCGGGTGGCCGGGCTGGTCTGCGCCTCGGCCGATCTGGCCGGGCTGCCGTACGCGGTGGCACCGGCCGACGGCGATGCCCGCGGCCTGCCCGAGCTCACGCAGGACACCGGACCGGCGCCGGCCGGCGGGGACACGGCGCTGAGCTATCCGTGGTACGCCAGCACCGAACTGGTCGCGGCGCTGGCCCGGCCGCCCGAGCGCGAGGTCCCGGGAGTGCGGCTGGCGCTGCGGCCCGACTTCGACGTGACGCCGGAGCCCGCGGCCGCCGATTCGGCGGCTGGGCGCGAGGTGATCGCGGTGGGTGAGATCCTGGACCGGAGCCGTCGGCCGGCCGGGCCGCTGGCGCTGACGCATGCCTCGCTGAACAGGCACGTGTTCGTCTGCGGCGCCACCGGGGCGGGCAAGTCGCAGACGGTGCGAGCCCTGCTCGAGGCGGCCACCCGGGCCGGGATCGGCTGGCTGGTGGTCGAGCCGGCCAAGGCCGAGTACCGGCTGATGGCCGCGCGGCTGGGCGCCGCCGCCGAGGTCGTGCGGATCCGGCCAGGGGAATCCGACGCGATCGCGGCCGGCCTGAACCCGCTGGAGCCTGCGCCGGACACCGCGGGCCGCCGGTTCCCCCTGCAGACCCACGCGGACCTGGTCAAGGCGCTGTTCATCGCGTCGTTCCGGTCCGAGGAGCCGTTCCCCCAGGTGCTCAGCGCGGCGCTGACCAGGGTCTACGAGGACGCCGGGTGGGACTTGGCGCTGGGCGAGACGATCGTGGCGGACCCCAACCCCGGCTACCCGAGCCTCACCGGCCTGCAGCGGGCCGCGATCAGGATCGTCCGGGAGATCGGCTACAGCCAGCGGATCACCGACGACGTGCTCGGGTTCATCAAGGTGCGGCTGTCCAGCCTGCGCCTGGGCACCACCGGCCGCTTCCTGGAGGGCGGCCACCAGCTCGACTTCGGCAAGCTGCTGCGGACCAACGCGGTGCTCGAAATCGAGGACGTCGGCGACGACAGCGACAAGGCGTTCCTCATGGGCACCGTGCTGATCCGGCTGGCCGAGCACCTGCGGATGGAGCACAAGACCGAGCCGGCCGGTGAGGTCAAGCTGCGGCACCTCACCGTCATCGAGGAGGCGCACCGGCTGCTGCGCCGCCCGGACGCCGCGGCCAGCGGACTAGCGGGCGGCGCGGCCGCCCACGCGGTCGAGATGTTCGCCGGCCTGCTGGCCGAGATCCGCGCCTACGGCGAGGGGCTCATCATCGCCGAGCAGATCCCCGCCCGACTGGTCCAGGACGTGATCAAGAACACCGCGGTGAAGATCACCCACCGCCTCCCGGCGGCCGACGACCGGGACGCCGTGGGCGCCACCATGAACATGACCGCGGCGCAGAACCGCTTCCTGGTCACGCTCCCGCCCGGCGAGGCAGCGGTCTTCGCCGACGGCATGGACTATCCGGTGCTGGCGCGGATGCCGGACGGGACCGGCCGGGAAGCGGCCGCTGCGGCTGCCACCGCGGCTCCGGCGGGGGTGGTCCAGCCGCGCAGCACGACCTGCGGCGCGGACTGCGCCGAGCGTCCGTGCACGCTACGTGACATGCGGGTCGCCCAGCGCGCCCTGGATGAATACCCGGCGATCAGGCTGTGGGCCGAGCTGTCGGTCCTTGCGCACCTGACCGGCTGGCCCATGCCGGTGCCCAGGACCGTGCTGCTGTCCCTGTTGCAGGTGATGCCGTCCCGGCTGCGGGACTGCGCCGTCTCGCACGGCGTGGACGCGGCGGTGAGCGTCCGGGTGCCGGTCATCGCCGGGCGGGTCAGCCCGGTCGGCCTCGCCGCGCACGTCAGCACCGCGATCAGGGCCCGGGTGTCGCGGGGCGACTGGCTGTGCCAGCAGGAGGAGCCCCGGTGGCTCGCGCCCGCCTATCGGTGGACCCTCGTCCTGGACGCGCTCAAGTCCGCGGACCGGAAGAGCCCCGGTGCGGGCCCGCACCCGCGGAGCTCGGAATGGGAGCGGACATACGGGCAAGCCATCGCCGGCGACACCTGCGCCCGGCAGGTCGGCGCCGTCCAGCGCTGGTATGACGCGGCGCAACGTGATGCCTGGGAGGTCCGGGCGGTGGCGTTCGGCGTGGACGGGCCGTCCGCCATCGAGCGGGCCGTCGGGGCTGCCGCGGAGGACGATGACTTCGAGGAACGGCTGACCGGATACCTTGACCAGTTCGTCGACTGCCAGTGGCCGCGGCTTTACCTGACTGCGGATGCCCTCGGGGATGCTCCGGAGCAGTCCCGGTAGGCCGACGTTATCCACAGGCGAATCCACAGACATGTGCATTGACTTGCCGGTGGCCGCGTCCATCCTGCGACGTTACGTCCTAAGTTATCCACAGTGCGTGCTTGTGGAGAACGCTCGTCAGGCGGCTGGCAGCAGCTCGGGCAGCCTGCCCGAGGAGGCCGGCGCCGCCGAGCGCCAGCCCCAGCGCCCGGACAGGCACAGCCAGACCAGCGCCACGGTGGTGAGCAGGCGGATGCCGGGCGTCAGCCAGGCCCCGTCGAACTGGGTGATGTCGGCCAGCCAGTGCGGCTCGAACGGGCTCTGCACCGCCTGGACGTAGACGGTCGCGCCGGCCAGCAGGCGGATCAGGACCACCCAGTCCAGCCGCGAGGCGGAGTACAGCGCCAGCAGGCTGATGGCCATCACGTCATACCAGGGCCGCTGGAAGGCGGTGACGAAGAGCCAGGCCAGGCTTAGCGCCAGGGCCGGGGTGACGGCCGGCCGGCCCGGCACCCGGTCAGGAAAGCGCGCCACGGCCAGCACGGCCACCCCGCCGAACAGCAGGTACGCGACCAGCTCCAGGTGCGGGGGGACGCTGGTCACGTTGAACTGCGTGTAGCCGAGCACGGGCCGCCAGAACAGCTGGTACATGGTGTCCCAGGTGACCCCGGGGCTGCGGCTGACGAGGATCTTGATCGCGGGGGGGCCCGCCGCGAGATAAGCCGGGACCACCACCACCGCGAAGCCGGCCACGGCGGCGGCCAGCGGCCTGACCGACCGGCGGCACGCCCAGGCCACGGCCAGGCCGCACAGGGCGTACTCCACCTTGATGCCGGCGGCGACGCCGATCAGCACGCCGGCCAGGGCCGCGTCGCGGATGCCGATCTTCCCGCCGCGAGCCCGCAGTGCAGCCACCCCCAGCAGGCCGAACAGCGCGGCGAGCCCGTCGATGTGGCCGCTGGCCACGATTTCCCACAGCAGCAGCGGGTTCACCGACCAGAGCAGGTGGGCACGCAGGCGTTGCGCAGGATCGGCCCGGAGCATCCGGTCCAGGGCCAGGATCACGGCGCCGAAGGCCAGCGCTGCCTCCAGCTTCAGCCAGAACGTGATCCGGGCCAGCGACGACCCGCCCAGCTCGGCCGCGACCCACTCGGCCCCGGTGGCCACGGGACCGTACACCGATACCGTGGTCGTCCAGGTCGGCGGTATCTCGCCGAACGGGATCTGCCGGCCGATCGGGTCACCGCTGCGCCGCAGCTGCAGCGGGGTCATGACGTAGGGGCTGTGCCCGATCACCGCCATCCGCCCGTTGGCGGCATAGGAGATGGCATCGGTCGACCCCGCTGCGGGCAGCACGGTCACCGCCGTGACGGCCAGGAACGCGGCCGCGATGACCGCGCGCGCCGACGGCCGCGCGCCGCGCGCCACGGCCACCAGCCCGGCGATCACCCCGGCGCAGCCCAGCGTCAGCGCGACCCACAACGCCACGGTCACGAACGTGGCCGTCAGATGCAGCGCGTGCCACCAGGGCGGGCCGCTGGCCGCCCGGGGCATGACCGGGACCGAGACGTTCGGGCCCGCGACCGAGATCACGATGATGATGAGCGTCGAGATGGCGATGGCGGCGGCGGCCAGGGCGCCGATGAGGCGGGTCAGACCGGGCGAGCCGGACGGACCGGTTCGTGCGTCCGCGTCGTTCTCGCTCGCCACTTCGCCGCCTGCCGATCATGATCGTGGTCCCGTAGAACTCTACGGAAACCGGTGACTAGCACGGTACCGGATCGGGCACGAGCAGGCGCGGCGTCCGGCCGGGCGGCCTGCGCCCGGACGCCGCGCCTGCTCGTCGTGGCGTCAGCTCTTGGTCGTCGTGACCTGCCCGTTGACCGAGGCGGCCTCGGCCGCGGGGTCCTCGGCCTGCCCCGGCGCATCCGGCTCGGTGGCGTCCTTGGCCTCGGCGGTAGCAGCGGCGTAACGGCGCCGCATCGTGACGGCCACCGTCGTTCCGGCCGCGGCCGCAACGGTGCCCAGGCCGAGCAGCCAGCGCCAGTCGAGCAGCCTGCGCAGGCCGTTCGGGGCGGGCGGGCTGGGCGGCCTGACCCGGCTCGCGGTGACGAGCAGGGCCGAAGACACCTTGGGGGCCACCGTGGTGGTGACGGCGTCCGCGGCGTCTTCGAGCCGGGGCGCAGCCCATACCCGGGCGGCGAACACGTGCGGCGCGGCCCATTCCTTCGCGCCCTGAACGCCCTGGCGGGCTCCCTGGACCGCTGTCGTTCCCGCGCGCTTCCCCAGCGGGACGGCCTGGGCGGCGACGTTCTTCGCGCGCGCGCCGATCGCCGCCATCCCGGCCGTAGTGCGGTCGGTGTTGATAAGGGACACAGTAAACCTCCCGAGCGTGATCTCGTTATCACAGAGTTCCCGTCTGCGCCTGGTTCAACCATCGCGCGCTACCGGTACGGTGATGAATGAGGATGTTTTACGTCAACGAAATATAGGGCCATCGGATGGAGCCACACGCATGGCAGAAACGCTGACGGCGACGTTGCAGACGAGCCAGGGCCGGATCGTGGTCCGCCTTTTCCCTGATCACGCCCCGAAGACCGTGCGCAACTTCGTGGAACTGGCCGAGGGCGGCAGACAATGGACCGACCCGCGCACGGGCCGCGCGACCACCGGCAAGCTGTATGACGGGACCGTCTTCCACCGGGTCATTCCTGACTTCATGATCCAGGGCGGGGATCCCCTCGGCAGCGGCCGCGGCGGACCCGGCTATAAGTTCGCCGACGAGATCCATCCGGACCTGCGCTTCGACCGGCCCTACCTGCTGGCCATGGCCAACGCCGGGCCCGGCACCAACGGCTCGCAGTTCTTCATCACCGTTGTCCCCACCCCCTGGCTCAACGGGAAGCACACCATCTTCGGCGAGGTGAGCGAGGGCGCCGACGTGGTGGACCGGATCAGCCGGGTGAAGACCGGCAGCCAGGACCGTCCGGTGGAAGACGTGACCATCGAGTCGGTCACCGTGGACCGCGCGGCTAGCTGACTGGGATCAAAGGCGTGAGCACGGCCCAGGGGGACCAGCCTGAGGGAACCCCGTCGCACGTCACCACCTGTTACCGGCACCCCGGCCGGGAAACCTACGTCTCATGCGTGCGGTGCGGGCGGCACGCGTGTCCCGACTGCATGCGATCGGCCTCGGTGGGCCAGCAGTGCGTTGATTGCATCAGTCAGGGCGCGGGGAGCACCCGGCAGGCCAGGACCGTGTTCGGCGGCCGCCCGGCCGCGGGCGCCGTCGTCACCTGGACACTGGTCGCGATGAACGTCGCGGTGTTCCTCGTCGCCTGGGCCCGCCCGAGCATCGTCAACGACCTGGAGATGCTCGGGTACGCCTCGTACGGCGGCCAGCTGCACGGCGTCGCCGCGGGCGAGTGGTACCGGCTGATCACGTCCGCGTTCCTGGTCCCGGGCGTGGGCGGCCTGGGCTTCGTGGACATCGCGTTCAACATGTGGGCGCTGGTCTTCGTGGGCCCGGCCCTGGAGGGCTTCCTCGGCCGGCTGCGCTTCCTTGCCGTGTACCTGCTCAGCGCCCTCGGGGGCGCGGTGATGTACTACTTCCTCGCGCCGCAGAATGCCGCCGCGGCCGGCGCCTCCGGCGCCATCTTCGGCTTGTTCGGCGCGTGGTTCGTCGTGGCCAGGCGGCTCCGCCTGGACACCCGCGGGATCGTCATGCTGATCGCCATCAACCTGGCCCTCAGCTTCTTCTGGCACAACGTCATCGCCTGGCAGGCCCACATCGGCGGGCTGCTCACCGGCGCGCTCCTCACCGCCGCCTACGCGTACGCGCCGGGCAAGAACCGTGCCGCGCTGCAGGCGCTCGCGACGGCTGCCATCGTGGCCGTGCTCGTGATCGCGATCCAGATCAGGACCGGCCAGCTGACCGCCGGGGGATAGCAGAGCAGCTCAACGCCACGTGGTGGCCAGGCCGACGCCGGCGATGATAAACACGAAGCCCACCACCAGGTTCCACGAGCCCAGGGCTGACATACCGGGGAACGATCCGCTGGTGATGTAGTAGGTCGCGATCCAGGCCAGGCCGAGGACCAGGCAGATCACGATGGTCGGGCCGACCCACGACGGGCTGACCTTCCGCTTCGCCGACTTGCGCGGCGGGGGCGTGTAGACCGTCCTCTTCCGGGCGCGCGACTTGGGCACGACGGCCTCCTGCATGAAATCCGCGGGGTCCGGGGGGTTCTACGAGTCCGTCCCCTGGGCAAGCACAGCGGTGCGGAACCTAAGCGTATCCGCTCCCGGCCGTGGTCGCGGCCGCCCGAGGTCAGAAGCCCGGGCTGAACCCGCTAGGGGTCGGGCTCGCGGTGGGTGACGGCGGCGGGGACGGGGACGGGGACGGGGATGCGGCCTGCGGCTGGATGTAGATGTTCACCGTCGATCCGCCCGCCACCGGGGTATTGGCGCTGGGACTCTGCTGCCACACGGTGCCCGGGTTGGTACCGGCCGGCCCGGCCGCCATGATCTGGTTCACCTTGAAACCATCGTTCTGCAGCAGGGTCACGGCGCTGGACGCGGGCACACCTACCACGTTCGGCACGTTGGCCCCGCCGGAGACGAAGATGGTCACCTTGGAGCCGGGGGCGACCTTGGTGCCGCCGACCGGGCTCTGGTTGACCACCGTGCCCGACGGCTCGGTCGACGTGGTGTCCGTCTGCACCGCGACCTGGAAGCCCGCATTCTGCAGAGTGGTCTGGGCCGCGTTCTCCTTCTGGCCCTCCACGTCGGGCACCGCCACCGGCGCCGCTCCCGTCGACGCGAACAGCGTCACCAGGGTGTTCGCGGGCACGTTGTTGCCCTGCGGCGGATTGGAGCTGATCACCAGGCCCTTCTGGACGGTGCTGCTAGCCTGGTCGACGACGGTCGAACGCAGGTGCGCGGCCGCGATATCCTTCTGCGCTTCGGCCACGGGCAGGTTGTCCACCAGCGGGACCGAGTAGGTCTTGCCCCCGGCGAGCAGGTAGTAGGCGACGCCAATGACGACGCCGAGGACGAGCACCAGCCCGAGCACCCACGGTATCCACCGGTGCCCGCCGCCGCGGCCGCGGTCATAGCCGGCCCCGGCGTACTCGTAGTCGGCCACCGGCGGGATCGCGGACGTCCGGCCCGTCGTCAGCGGGTCGCCCATCCGCTGGGTGCCCGGGTACATGTCCACCCTGGTCGGCGGCGCGGCCGCCACCGGCAGGCCGGATGCGGCGCGCTGCAGGTCGGCGCGCATGTCGGCGGCCGTCTGATACCGGTCGGCCGGGGACTTGGCCATCGCCTTCAGCACGATCGCGTCGGCCCAGGCCGGCACGTCCGGGTCGACCCGGGACGGCGGGACCGGGTTCTCCCGGACGTGCTGGTAGGCGATCGCGACCGGCGAGTCACCGGTGAACGGCGGCCGCCCGGTGAGCAGCTCGTACAGCAGGCAGCCGGTCGAATACAGGTCGCTGCGGGAATCGACCCGCTCGCCCCGCGCCTGTTCGGGCGACAGGTACTGGGCAGTGCCGATCACCTGGGCCGTCTGGGTCATCGTGGCCTGAGCGTCGCTCATCGCGCGGGCAATGCCGAAGTCCATGACCTTGACGTCGCCGTTACGGGTCACCATCACGTTGCCGGGCTTGATGTCGCGGTGCACGATGCCGGCCTGGTGGCTGTAGTCCAGGGCGCGCAGCACGCCGTCGATGATCTCCAGCGACCGCTCCGGTAGCAGCCGGTGGCCGTCTTGCAGCA
>Ga0187781_10002768_pt1 | contig 13283 bp, 8 predicted proteins | sample 0715_SJ02_MP02_2_FD_132447 | JGI IMG/M metagenome (GOLD analysis project Ga0187781, IMG submission 132447) | Tropical peat soil microbial communities from peatlands in Department of Meta, Colombia - 0715_SJ02_MP02_20_MG | ecosystem: Environmental > Terrestrial > Soil > Wetlands > Peat | place...
GAAATGACTCGCAGCGTCTCCGAAGCCGCCAAGGGCTCCGGCGCCATCACTGAAAATATTCAAGGCATGACCCAGGCGGCCCAGAGCACTTCCTCGAGCGCCCTTGAATCGCAAAAAGCTGCGCAGGAGCTCGCGAAGATGTCCACGCAACTCCGCAACCTGGTCGAGCAATTCAAATTGGAGGGCAATGGCGGCGGCAGCCATCTCCATCGGCAGCGCCGCGCCGCCTGATTTGTTGGGCTGGCCAAAGGATAAGGTGTGCGAGGCCAAGTCGAATGGAAGGGCCACCCATATGACTCTCAAGAAAAAGTTTCGATTGACTGTCGCGTTGGCCGGCTGTGCTCTCCTGATCTTGTCCGTCGTCTGGGTCTTCAGCGAACGCTCCAGGATCCTCCAGGAGAAAAAGGAAAAGGTCCGCAACCTCGTGGATCTTCCTTATTCTGTCTTCGCGAAGAATTACGATCTCGAGAAAGCCGGCTCCGTCACTCACGCAGAAGCCCAGAAGCGAAGTCTTGAAACGATTCAGTCCATGCGCTACGAAAATGGGAACTACCTCTGGGTCAACGATATGCAGCCCAGAATGGTCATGCATCCCGCCAAGCCGGAAATGAATGGCAAGGATCTCTCCGATTTCAAGGACAAGAATGGCACCGCCCTCTTCGTCGAAGCCGTCAAGGTCGTCCGCGAGCACGGCTCGGGATACGTTTCCTACGTATGGCCCAAACCCGGCCAGGATCCCAACAAGCAGGTGCCGAAGCTTTCCTTCGTGAAAGGATTTGAACCCTGGGGCTGGATCATCGGCACCGGAATCTACATTGACGACGTGGATGCCGCCTGGCGCGAAAACGCGCTCAAGGCGGGTCTGCTCACTCTGATCTCCTTGGCTCTTCTCCTGACGGCAAGCGTCCTCCTCTCGCGCTCTATCTTCACCCGTCTCAAAGACATTGTTCATCGCATCCACGATATCGCCGAGGGCGAAGGAGACTTGACGCAGAGGATCGAAGTCACTTCGAATGACGAAGTGGCCGAGGTCGGCAAGTGGTTCAACGTTTTCATCGAAAAAATTCACGAAATAATTTCCCATGTGGCCGACAATGCCGAGCAGGTCGCCCGCGCCAGTGACGGTTTCTCTTCCATCAACCAGCAGATCACCGCCAATTCCGAGGAAACCTCCGCACAGGCAAGCAGCGTCACCGCCGCCACCGATCACGTCAGTCAGAATCTCCAGACCGTCGCCACCGGCGCCGAACAGATGAGTTCCACGATCAAGGACATCGCCAAGAATGCCGGTGAGGCTGCCCGTGTCGCTACCGAAGCCGTCCAAACCGCTCAAACCACCAACACAACCATCACGAAGCTCGGGGAATCGAGCGCCGAGATCGGCAAGGTCATCAAAGTCATCACCTCTATCGCCCAGCAGACCAATCTCCTTGCACTGAACGCCACCATCGAAGCCGCCCGTGCCGGAGAAGCTGGCAAAGGCTTCGCCGTCGTCGCGAACGAAGTGAAAGAGCTTGCCAAGCAGACCGCCAAGGCCACGGAAGACATCGGCCGCAAGATCGCCGCGATTCAGGAAGATACCAGGAGCGCGGTGGAAGCAATCGGGGCGATCACCGGCGTGATCACCAAGGTCAACGAATTCACCACCACCATCGCGACGGCTGTCGAGGAGCAGAGCGCCACCACCAATGAAATGTCCCGAAATGTCATGGAGGCCGCGAAAGGGTCCGGAGAGATCTCGAAAAATATTCACGGCATGGCCGAGGCCGCGCAGAGCACATCCTCGAGCGCGCACGATTCCCAGAAGGCCGCGCAGGACCTTTCAAAGATGTCCGTCCAGCTTCGCAACCTGGTCGAACAATTCAAACTGGATGAATCTGGCTGCAGCACAACTTCCGTCAGGCACCGCCCCGCCGCCTGAGTAGGGTAAGTGGCACCAGCGCCTTTAATTTTCCCGGAAACTTTTGGCCCCGCCGCTCGCGGGCACAACTTGCATTCCCCCAGCCGCCCGAATACCCCTGCACCAAGCAGGTCCGAGCGTTTTGATACCCGAGTCGCTGGTATCCGTCCTATAGTTGTGGCTTAATAACCAATCCTAAATTGCGCGGCGAGGAACCAATGAGAACACCCGCCCTTTCTCTGCTTCTCGCTTTTCTTGTTTGTTCGATTCCCCTGAAGGCAGGCGACCAACCCTGGATCGAGCTGAAGTCCGACCATTTCACGGTCCTCTGCAACAGTGGCGAAAAAGACGCCCGCGAAGCCGCCGTGGATCTCGAACGCATTCGCCTCGTGCTCATTAAATTATTTCCGGCAATGAAGACGGACCCCAATGCCCCCATCGTCGTCTTCATTACCGCAGATGATGCTTTGTATGGCTCCTTGGTCCCCGAGTACAACAAGCGCTCCATTAGCGACAAGCCCTTCAGCCATTTCGTCACAAGCAGGGACCTCAATTTAATCGCCTCCAAATCCGGGATTTTCCAGGCCGGGAGGACCCAGAGCGAGGTCGTTTTGAAAGAAGGTGCTGTCGAACCGACAGATTACAAAATGAAGTGGGACTACGCGGGCCTCATGGCCGGAATCAATTTCCGCCGCGCTCCGGCTTGGTTCCGGGCTGGGATTGGTGCGTTTTTTGGTTATTCCCTCATCACCGAGGATCAAGCGAAGGTGGGTCTGCCCGTTAGAAGATATGCGGCCATCACCTCGCGCGGTCTGATGATTCCTTTCTCTAAACTTGTGACCATGTCTACCCACTCCCCCGAGTACAACGAAGAAGTGCAGCAACACTCTTTCTACGCCGAATCCTGGGCCCTTTTTCACTATCTCATGCTCGCGGACAATGGCGCGTACCGGTCGCAATTGGAGCGCTATCTTCAATTGCTTGGCTCTGGAAAGAAGCGACTGGATGCTGCCCAGGAAGCTTTCGGCGACTTGGGCAAACTTCAGGACAAGCTCACCGTTTATTACAAGTCCTACGCCTTCCCGTACGCTTCGATTCAGCTACCGCCGATGGATCCTGGCCAGGGTTTTGCCGTGCATACTCTCACCACAGGCGAATCCGATTCTTGGCTCGCAGAATATTATCTCCGCTTCAAGCGTAAGACCGATGCCAAGCCTCTGCTCAATGCGGCTATGGCGGAGAATCCGGTGCCCGCGCGCGCTCATGAAGCGATGGGCATCTATTACCTCGAGCAAGCCGATTACGCGAACGCGCAGAAAGAATTCTCAGCGGCCACAGCCGCAGACTCCAATCTTTTCCTCTCCTTCTTCTACAAGGGAGTTCTTGCCGCCAATGGAAAGTCGGGAACCGAAATTCCCGCCTCCGCCGAGGCCGACTTGCGCCGCGCCCTCGAATCGAATCCGAGGTACGCCCCTGCCTCTATGGCGCTCGCCCGCGTGATCATCCGCCGCGGCGGAGCCCCTGCGGATGCTGTTCCCTTCGCGCGCCAGGCAGTGGAATCGGAATATGCTGTCGCACGTTACCACATCGCTTACGCCAATATTCTTCTCCAGGCTGGAGATGCCGCCAAAGCGGAAGCCGAAGCTTCTTTGCCGTTGGAAGATACTCTCCCTGCTTCCGAGGAAGAGGACGCCAGAGCCGTTCTTCTCCTCGCGCAGAAGTGCCAGTCGTCGCCCCCCTGCCAGCCGCTCGGGACCAACGTCTCAATCATGTCGGTCCCGCCGAGGTCGCCTGCGCTCTCGGCCGACGAAGCGAATCCATCGTCCAACGCTCCTGCCCAACCTGCCACTCCTCCCCACTCCAGCATGCGTGGCATCGTTCGCAGCATTTCCTGTGACTCCGAAGAAAGGGTATTGACCTTTGAAGTCGAAGATAAGTCCCTCACCTTCAACCTGACCAAGAAAGCCAACATTTCGCAGCCTGAAACGTATTGGCTATCACCGGTATTCGTGGATGTTTGCAAGAACTTTGTCGGCGAGCCCGGCGAGGTCTTCTTCAAATCGGGCCAACCCGATGGCGCGCCCTTGGAGGCCACATCCCTCCAAATTCTCGATCACTTCTAACCTCTTCACCCTCTTCAACCTGAAAATTGATACCCGCGTACCATTGACGCCTACGTTCCGTTCTGCAATAGTAACTTGGGGGAATTATCGAGTGCTGAGTGACGGGCGACCCGTGAGGGGGCAAGGCGAACCCTTCCCGAAATGGAACTCTCCCCGGGCGAAGAAAAATCTAATCGCAACAGTCGCCCATTCAGAAATCGGGTCAACTCGTTGCAATCAAACGACTTCACAAATTTCTAATCGCAACAAAACCGCCCTTTCTTTCCGGGAAGGTCCGCCGTGGCGGAAGGCACTTTCCGGAATTCCGTCGAGCGCTCCGCCAACTCGTCTTCCACGAATCACAAGGCACGAATTACGAATCGCTGTCTCTATTCCTAATCGTCACATCCCGTTATTAGAATTCCCCGCAACCCATTCAAAACAAAGCCAACTAACTTTTTCTTATCGTCACACATTGGGATGTTTGCCGTTCACTAGCCACTCGCCACTAGCGACTTGCCACTGCACTTCTAATCGAACACGACAACGATTAGAAATCGCTGTAACTTACTCAAAACAAACGACAGATGCATTTTCTAATCGAACATTTTTGCACTGTCACGCGACTAGCTTTCAGCCACTACCCCAGCGCCTGCCTCAGGTCCTCGATCAAGTCCTCCGGATCCTCGACCCCAATCGACAGCCGCACCGTCCCCGGCTCGACGCTCGCCGCCCGCAGCTCCTCGAGCGACATGTTGTAATGCGAAGTGTAAATCGGGAGCACGGCCAGGGACTCGACCCCGCCCAGGCTGGCCGCCACAAGGAAAATTTTCACGCGGTCGCAAAAACGCCGCGCCGCCTTCAGCCCGCCCTTGGCGTCAAAGGCCAGCATCGCGCCGAATCCTTTCATCTGGCGCTTCGCCAGCGCGTGATCCGGATGCGACGCGAGTCCCGGATAATGAACGCGCGCGACTCGCGGATGCTTCTCCAGATATTTCGCCACCGCCATCGCCGTCTGGCACTGCCGCGCCATGCGCACGCCGAGCGTCTTCATCCCGCGAATCAGCAGGAAAGCTCCTTCGGGATCCATCGAGCCGCCAAAATTGATCACCGTGTGGCGAATTTCGGAAATCAGCGAGCGTTTTCCGACGGCCGCACCGGCGATCAGGTCCGAGTGGCCGGAAAGATATTTCGTCGCGCTGTGCAGCACGATATCGAAGCCCAACTCGATGGGCTTTTGCAGCGCCGGGCTCGCGAAAGTATTGTCCATCAGCGAGATGAGGTCCCACTCTTTCGCGAAAGCGATCGCCTTCTGCAAATCCACGAGCCGCAGGGTCGGATTCGTGGGCGACTCGATGTAAAGCGCCTTGGTGCGCGGATTCACCAGCTTCTCGATGCCGGCGAGATCCGATTCGACATGCCGCACGACAATCCCGAGGCGCGGGAAATTGTCGCGCATGAGCCTGTATGTGCCGCCATACGTCTGCCGCGACGAAATCACTTCGTCGCCCGTTTTCAGCACCGAGAGCAGCGCGCTCGAAATCGCGGCCATGCCGGAGGCCGTCACGATGGCGGCTTCGCCGTTCTCGAGTGCCGCGAGTTTTTCCTCCGCGATCGTGAGCGTCGGATTCCCGTAGCGCGTGTAGATGTACGCGGGGCTTTTCCCCTCGGCCCAGCGCTTCATCTCCTCGGTGCTCGAGAAAGTGAAATTCGCCGTCCGGCAGATCTGGATCCCCACCGGCGCGCTGACGTGAACTCTGTGCTCTCCGGCATGGATGGCGAGTGTCGAGTCGCCCTGGCGCTTCTTCTTGGCTGGTTTTTTCATAGCAGGCAATTTGACGCGTCCGGAAGTGCAATCGCAAGAGTCATTTTGGCTTCCAGCAGGAAAAGCTTGCATCGCTGCCATCACGGCCAATCATCTTCCTCGACGTGCTTGGACATTCCGTGGAATGAATTTAGGATGGGCGATCGTAATTCATGCGCGCTTTCCGGCGCTCGCCGCGAGGAGACGATGATCACGGACCCATTGAGATGTGTCGGCGCTGCCTGGCTGGTGTTTGGTCTGTACTGGCTCATGCAAGGCCTGCGCGCCAAGCGGCCCGAGAGGCGCGAGCCGCCGAGCGAGCGCTTGCCGCATGTCGCGCTGATGGTCGCGGCCGCCTACTTCATCGCCGTTCGCCACCCGAATCTCGGCCGCTTGAACGACCGGCTGCTCCCGGACGCGCCCTGGCTCGCGCCGCTTGGCGTCGCGCTCACCTTTGCCGGAGTCGCCTTCGCGATCTGGGCGCGGCATCACATCGGGCAATACTGGAGCGCGCGCGTCTCCATCGTCGCCGAACACAAGCTGATCCGTACGGGGCCGTATGCTCGCATCCGCCACCCAATTTATACGGGCATGCTGCTGGCACTTGTGGGCACCGCGCTCGTCGAGAACGAGTACCGGGTGTTGCTCGGGCTGGCGCTGGCCTTGATCGGATTTGCTCGCAAAGCAAGGAAGGAGGAGGGGTTCCTGAAGGCCCAATTCGGCGAAGCTTTCGACGAACACCAGCGGCAGACAGGATTTTTTCTACCGAAATTATGATGAACGGGGGCGTCATGAAAGCGTGGCGGCTGGAACGACCGGGCGGGAAGCTGACTCTGGTTGACGTGGCAGTGCCTGCGGTTCGTGCTGGCAGTGTGTTGGTGCGGATGGAGGCTATTCCCCTGCTTTCATACTTCAAGCAGTATTTGGAAGGGAAGCTCCTACACTACAAATCTCCTCAAGGCCCATTCACGCCGGGCACGAACGGGGTTGGCATCATCGAAGCGGTTGGGCGTGATGTTTGGCACCTGAAGCCTGGAACGCGCGTTGTGCTCTCGCCTCATTTCGTCGCCCGTGAGAATGTTGACGAGCCCGCTCAAATCCTCATCGGCCTGTCAGCCTTCGACGGCGTCTCTTTGGACATTCAATCGGCTTGGCCGGATGGCACCCTTGCGGAATTCGCCCTGATGCCGGCTTCATCCGTCACTCCGGCTGAGAATCTGGATGGCTTTGATGCGACCCGGCTTGCAGTGCTCAACCGCTTTATCGTCCCGTTCGGCGGACTATTGCGCGGTCGGCTGGCCTCGGGCGAGACACTGATCGTGAATGGCGCGACGGGCGCCTATGGCATTGCCGCCGTGCTTCTCGGAGTTGCCATGGGAGCCGCGCGCGTTATCGCGGCTGGTCGCAATGAGGCTGTTTCGGATGCTGTCGCTCGTGCGGGCGGGCGGCGAGTCGTGCCTGTCAAACTCAGCGGAAACGTGCAGCCGGACGCGGCTGCTCTGCGCTCTGCGGCTGGCGGAGGGGCGCAAGTCGCCTTCGATATGGTCGGGCGCGCCAACGACGCCAGTGCTACCCTCGCTGCGCTCCACAGCCTGCGACGCGGGGGCAGGCTAGTCCTAATGGGCAGCATGACTGCACCACTGGCTCTCTCTTACAACGACATCGTCCTGAACGACTGGGAAATACTCGGACAGTTCATGTATCCCTCCGATGCCTACCCCCAGTTGCTCAACCTAACGCGAACCGGCCTTCTCGATATCATGCCAATCCGCCCGCTTTCCTTTCCCCTCGAGGCTCTAGAGGAAGCGGCGGTGGCAGCCGCGAAGGCGAGTAAGTTTGAATGCGTCGTCCTGCAACCATGACGCAGCGGATCTTGACTAAAAACTCAGCCAGGATTCAACCGGCTTGCAACAAACTGGCACATTGCAAAGGACTTATGCCGTTAGATATTCGCCTTCTATTCCCTATTGGCTTTGGCGATGTTGCCGATGGAATTCAAGTGGACGGTCGTTTGATTCGTGCCAACATAGTAAGAACGGCCGAGCCTGCACTGGACGCAGCGCGATTGCTAGCTAGGAGCATGTTATGAAGAAAAACCTGGGTCTTCTCCTCACCATCGCCGGGATAATGGCAATCCTGCCGGGTTGCTCCTACATGCGCATGGCCGGCCCTTGCTACGGGAATGGATGCCCGGGATTGACGTCAGGCGCTCAGCCGAAAGTCGCCGCGGCGCAGACTGCGCCGGGCACGAATGCTGCGCCGCAGGCCACAGCCGCCGCTGACGCCAATACTCCGGCGCCTCCGCAATCGGCAGACGCCGCGCAGCCCGCGGCGGCTCAGCCGGCCGCAAGCCAGCCGTCAGCGGGCCAGCAGGAAGCGGAACAGCCGAAGCCCGGCAGGTTCACGCGCATGCTGATCGCGCTGCACCTGCACTCGCAATCGTAATTTTGGCTTCAGCAGGTGTGGTTCCGCGCTGTCGAGAAATATCCCGCGTGTGAAAATTCCTACGCGAAACAATTCCTGAAAAAATTTCGCCCGTCAGGCTGAGGCGGCTTCTTCCTCTTCGCCGTGCGGCTTGTGCGCCGCGATCACTTTCTCCGCAATTTCCGACGGAACGAAATCGTAGTGCGAGAATTCCATCGAATAGCTTCCGCGGCCCTGCGTCATCGAAGTCAGTTCATTCGCGTAGCCCAGCATTTCCGCGAGCGGCACCTGCGCCTTCACGATTACGCTGCCCGCGCGCGTTTCGCTCCCGCTGATTTTTCCCCGGCGCCCGCTGAGATGGCCCATCAGGTCGCCGGAATATTGTTCCGGGGCGTAAACTTCGACCTGCATGATGGGCTCGAGCAACGCCGGCCGCGCCTGCTTCATGGCTTCCTTGAACGCGAGCGAGCCTGCAATCTTGAACGCCATGTCGCTCGAATCCACGTCGTGATACTTGCCGTCGTAGAGCACGGCCCGGAAATCGGTTACCGGGAAGCCGGCGAGAAAGCCGCGCTCAGCGGAATCGCGGACGCCCTTTTCCACGGACGGAATCCAGTTCTTGGGAATTGCGCCGCCGAAGATGTCGTCCACGAATTCGATCCCCTTGCCGCGAGGAAGCGGCTCCATCTTGATCCGGCAGACACCAAACTGACCGTGTCCGCCCGTCTGCTTCTTGTGCTTGCCTTCCGCGTCGGCCTTCCCGCGGATTGTTTCGCGGTAGGGAACCTTCGGAGGATGGATTTTCAGCTCGACATGGTAGCGCTTTCGGAGTTTCGCGACGACCACCTCGATATGCTGCTGGCCCGCGCCGGAGAGGAGGAACTCTTTCGTTTGAGGATCCCGCCCAAAGCGGAGCGCGGGGTCTTCCTCAAGGATCTTGTGAATGGCCTGGCCGATTTTGTCTTCGTCCGCCCGCGTCTTTGGCTCGACTGCGAATGTGATCGAAGGCTCGGGGATGCGCGCGGGTGGGTAAAAGATGGTCCCGTTCTTGTCGCCGAGCGTTTCGCCGGTCGTGGTGTCTTTCAATTTGGCGATGGTGCCGATGTCGCCGGCGTGCAAGTCCGCCACGTTCGTGGCCGTTTTCCCTTGCGTTGTGGAGACGTGCTGGAAGCGCTCCTGCGTGTTGCGGTTGTAATTGCTGAGTGTGGCGTCGTTCTTCAGCACGCCTGACATCACCTTAAAATAGGTGATGCGGCCTGAGAAGGGATCGGCCAGCGTCTTGAAGACGAAAATCGAGAGCGGCTCGCTGTCTGCAATCTTGCGCTCGACGGTGTCGCCCTTGTGATCTGCCGCCCTGTGGCCGGCCGCCTTTCCGCGGGCCGCGGGCGAGGGGAGAATTTCGGCGATGAAGTTCAGGACCGCGTCGGTGCCGATGTTGCGAAGCGCAGAGCTGACAAGCACTGGGTAGAGCCGCCTTGCGAGCACTGCCTGGCGGAGCCCCTTCTTCAGGTCCTCGACGGGAAGAGTTCCCTTGTCGAAGAACTCCTGCATCAATTCATCGTCGCCTTCCGCGACCATTTCGACCAGCGCTTCGTGCGCGGTCTTGGCCTCTTCGGCGAGGTCGGCGGGGATGTCTTCGACCCTGGCTTTGCCGTCTCCATCGGGCGTATAAACCAGCGCCTTCATAGCCACAAGATCCACGGCGCCTTTGAAGTTCTTTTCCTGACCGATCGGCAATTGGACCGGCACGACGCCGCGCCCGAAAACCTGCTGGAGCGATTCGAGCGCACGCTCGAAGCTCGCGAGTTCACGATCCATCCAGTTGAGCACGAAGGCGCGTGGCTGGTCGTATTCGGTGGCGTAGTCCCACACTTTCTCGGTGACGACTTGCACGCCCGCTGCCGCGTCCACAAGGATGAGTGATGCGTCCGCCGCGACGAGCGAGGACTTTGTCTCATTAATGAAGGTGGTGTAGCCAGGAGTGTCCAGGAAATTGATCTTGGTCTTCTCGGCCTGCCCGGGAGCTTGCCATTCGGCGTAGGCCACGCCCGTATTGATGGATATCTTGCGCGCGATCTCTTCCTCATCCCAGTCGGTGACGGTGGACCCGTCGCTCACTTTGCCGAGCCGCAGCGTCATCCCCGCCGTGTAGAGCAACGACGACACGAGCTGGGTCTTCCCCGTGTCGCCGTGGCCTACAATGCCCACGTTGCGTATCCATTCGGTGTTGTACGATTTCATGTTTCACCTCGCGGAAGAGTTGGAATTCGGATCGGCGCCTGAGGATTGGCGCGAGTCCAGATAGGCATTTCGTGGCGAGATAATTCAGGCTGCCGTTTCGAGCTGTGTGAGCGAACGAACATCACGACGCCGCCCCCCGGCGGATGCGCGATGACCCTGCGGAAACCCCGAATCGTAGCATATGGTCCAGCCTGCGTCCAACCAACTCAAGTCTCGAGCTTGAACCGGCTCGAAGCGAGGCTGTAGAGGCGGCGCCAGACCAGGCGGTTGATGGTCACGACCATGGCGGCCATTAGAATCGTCGCTGCAAGAAGCACGCGCATGTTCCCGCTGTCCGTCGCGCCGCTTATGACGGCGCCGAGTCCGGTCGTCATGTAAGTCTGGCCTTGGAAATGAAAGTATTCAGCGATGATGCTCGCGTTCCAGGCACCGCCTGATGCGGTGACGAACCCGGTGACGAGGAAGGGAAAGATTCCCGGAAGAAACAATTCGCGCCAGCGTTCCCCCGTGCCGAACCGGAATACGCTGCAAACCTCCTTCAGATCCGTGGGAATCGCAATGGCCCCCGCGATTACATTGAAGAGAATGTACCACTGCGTTCCCAAGAGCAGCAAAACAACGGAGCCGACGCCGATTCCTCCGCCCGCGCGTATCAGAACCAGCAAAATGATGGGAAAAAGCGCCGTAGCCGGCACAGAGGCCGCCACTTGCGCGACCGGCTGGGCAATGGCTGATAGCTTCGGCTTCAGGCCGATGAGAACGCCGATGGGAATCGTCCACAAACCTGCGAGGAACAAGGTGAAAGCGACTCGCAGAAGTGTGGCGCCTGCCCCCAGAAAAATGTCTTTCAATTCCGGGCGCGTCAAATGAACTAGGAGCGCGACCATTTTTCCGCACGCGTAAAGAATTCCAACCAGCATCGCTGCCAGTGCCAGCCGCAGGGTCCACTGATAGATTAAGTTTGGTTTGGCTTCCGGGCTTGCGGCAGCGCGCCTTTTCGCGAAGTATAGCCCCAGGGATTCCCGCGCCGGCTGGACGGTGTAGCGCGCGGCAAATGGCAACACCTTCGAGCTCCGCAAGAATTCCAGCACAGATGACTTGGGTACGTCGGTGGCTTCGACTTGCTCGAACTTGAATTTCTCAGCCCAGGCAATCACCGGCCGCCAGATGATTTGATCAATCAAGATAATGATTCCGATCATCACGGCGAGTCCCCAGTAAATCGCCCGCGTGTTTCCCGCGTTGGCCGCAGTTTGCAGGTAGGAGCCGAGGCCCGGCAGCCGCAAGTCGCGATTTCCGAGCGTAAACATTTCGCAGGCCATCAGGAAAAACCAGCCGCCAGCGACCGACATCATCGAATTCCAGACCAGGCCGATAACGGCGTATGGAAATTCCATTTCCGTGAATCGTTGCCACCAACTCCAGCGGTACACCTCCGTTACTTCGCGCATCTCCCGCGGAATGGACTTCAGCGACGAATAGAAGCTGAATGTCATATTCCACACTTGTCCCGTGAAGATCAGGAGAATGGAGCCCAGCTCCACGCCAAGTTGCCGGGTGGGGAACAGCGACACCATCGCCACCATGACGCCCGGCAGGAAGCTCAAGACCGGGATGGACTGGAGCGTATCGAGCAGCGGCAGCATGAATTTCTCGGCGCGGGTGTTGTAGGCAGCGATATATCCGTAGACAAGCGTGAATGCCAGGCTGCAAACATAGGCGGCTGCAAGCCGCAGGACGGAATACATCGCGTATTTCGGCAATGCACTGGGCGCGAGACTGATTTCCGCCTGCGCGCTCACGGGCATGAGCCAGGCGTGCGTCATCGAAAGGAGCGCGTAAAACAGGCCGAGCGCGCCGAAAATGACCGGCAAATCCCGGATGATCGAAGCAGTGCCGGGAGGGACGATTCCCCATGAATGGACACTCGGGGTGGTTTGTCCTGTGGGCGAGGCCATCAGTGGAGAGGCGCGCTTTCTTCGGAATGTTCTTCGTGATCGGGTTCGTGGAGCCGTAGGGTGTCGTCATCCGGATCATAGCGGAAGATGTCGGCGTAGCGGCCCCAGTTTAGGGCCGTCTCGATCTGCTGTTCCACCTCGGCTTGCGGGAAGCGTTCGTCGAGCAAGTCGCGGAAGAATTCGACGGGCATCTTGTGATCGGATTTCTTCTCAAGGGCGTTACGCATTTGTTGCAGCAAAGCAGCATGGGCAAGCAGGGCTTCGCGGAAGAGTGTTTTCCGGGTGGGAATGTCCGCCTCGGCGAAAGCGCGCCCCTCCGGCGTGATGCGGACATCGCCTTCCTGCGCTTTTGCGAATCCGAGCATCGTCGCGGCGTCGAGAATCGGCAGCAAGTCGTCCACTTCGAGGAGCAATTCTTCCGCGACGTGGTACAAATCCTCCTCGCCGCCTCGATCCGCCAGCAATTCGAGCAAGCCCGCCACACCACCAGGCCGCGCGTGCGGGAGCATTTGCGCGGGAGCTTTTTCCTTGTGCCCAGCTTTTGCCGGCGGGGCGAGCTCGAGCTCGGGCTGCGTCATTACTTTGTAGATGTAATCCACGTAAAGAACGAAGGCGCCCGATTTCCTGTCGCGCGGATGGTCCAGCGGAACGTTAAAATCCGCGCGAATTCTGGCGGGATTGCGGCCCAGAACAATGATGCGATCGGCGAGCAGCACCGCTTCTTCGATGTTGTGGGTCACGACAAAAATGCTGCGCGTCGGTATTTTCTTGGCCAGCCAGAGCTCGAGCAGTTCGCCGCGCAGGTTTTCCGCAGTCAGGACATCCAGAGCCGAAAACGGCTCATCCATGAATAA
>Ga0187781_10002769_pt1 | contig 13281 bp, 11 predicted proteins | sample 0715_SJ02_MP02_2_FD_132447 | JGI IMG/M metagenome (GOLD analysis project Ga0187781, IMG submission 132447) | Tropical peat soil microbial communities from peatlands in Department of Meta, Colombia - 0715_SJ02_MP02_20_MG | ecosystem: Environmental > Terrestrial > Soil > Wetlands > Peat | place...
AGCCTGCGCCCGTCGAATCGTACGAGCCTGCGCCCGTCGAATCGTACGAGCCTGCGCCCGTCGAATCGCGCGCGCCCGCGCCCGTCGAATCGCGCGCGCCCGCGCCCGTCGAATCGTACGAGCCCGCGCCGGTCGAATCGTACGAGCCCGCGCCCGTCGAATCGTACGAGCCTGCACCTGTCGAGCCGCGCACGCTCGCACCCGTCGAATCGCGCGCGACCGCGCCTACGCCCGTCCAATCGTACGAGCCTGCACCCGTCGAGTCGCGCAGGCCCGCACCCGTCGAATCGCGCGCGCCCGCGCCTGCGCCCGTCCAATCGTACGAGCCCGCACCCGTCGAGTCGCGCAGGCCCGCACCCGTCGAACCGCGCACACCATCGCTCCTACCCCAATGGTTCGCCCCCTCGCAGGCGGCCCCCTCGCCACGTCAGTCGCCCACATGGGCAGAGCCGCGCCAATCGCCACCCCGTGCACCGTCGCTCCAATCGCTAGCCCCTGCGCAGTCGGCCTTTGGGTCGCGCCAATCGCAGGCGCCCGCGAGTGCAGCGCCACCGCTCACGCCGCCGCCCGCTACCTCGCCACTCTCGCCCGTACGGCCGACACAGTCTGCAACGCTCGTGGAGCCCTCGCCGCGGCTCGATGAGCCGGCCAAGCCCCAGCGGCTCGATGAGCCATCCGAGCCCCCGCGCCTCAGGGAGGTAGCGGTCCACCAGCCATCACGGGCATTCGACAAGGTAGCGGCCCCCGAGCCCCCGCGACTCGATGAGCCACGGGGCGCCGACCGCCGTCCGCGGCGTGATGAGCCAACCGAGCTTTCGCGCCTCAAGGAGGCAACGAGCCACCAACCACCGCGGGCATTCGACAAGGTAGCCTCCCCCGAGCCCCCGCGACTCGATGAGCCAGGGGGCGCCGACCGCCGTCCGCGGCGTGATAAGCCAGCCGAGTCCCCGCCGCTCTTCGATGCGCGCCCACGCAGAGTCGACAAGCCGGATATCAGTGCGCCGCCGCCCACGACCGATACCACGCTCGGTACGCGCGAAATGCCGGAATTCACACCGATGCAGCGAGCGCCGCAACCCGTCGGAACCGAGCACGTTGCCCGCACCGAGCGCAGGGCGCACCCAAGACCCGCCGCACGAGTCAAACAACCTGCTAAAATAACCCCGACGGTCGACGCTGCACGCGATCTCGTCATTGCGGACGCGGTGCGGCTGGTACAGTGGGGTCGGAAATGGTACGAATTGGCCGAGCTCATCGCTCGAATGGCCGATCGACCCCCGTTACCCGAGGTGCGACGGATATTGAAGGAAAATAAGACGGCCATCGAAAAGAAGGCCGGCGGCGGTTGAGTTCCTAGCTGATAGCGACTGCGCTACCAGTCACGTTTCACATTGACGCCATTTTTTGGGGAACCTCCTTCGCTGAGACGCGCTCAAAGGCGGCCATGATTACTACGAAAAATTTGACCAAGCGCTACGGCGACATACTCGCCGTGGATGATCTCACCTTCACCGTCAGGCCCGGCGAGGTACTCGGCTTTTTGGGAGCCAACGGCGCAGGCAAATCCACCACGATGCGCATGATCGCGGGGTTCATCGCCCCGACCGCCGGAGAGGTCACCGTATGCGGTCACGACATCGAGCGAGAGCCGGTGGCGGCCAAATCCTGCATGGGGTATCTCCCGGAAGGCGCTCCGAGCTACGGCGAGATGACGGTCGGCGAATTCTTGGACTTCGTCGCGGATATCCGCGGCCTCACAGGCAGCCGCAGGCACGAGCGTCGCGAGGTGGTCATCGAGCGGCTCGCGCTCGCGCCGGTGATCGATCAGGTGGTTGAAACGCTGTCCAAGGGCTTCCGCCGCCGCGTGGGACTCGCCCAGGCGCTCATCCATGACCCCCAGGTGCTGATCCTCGACGAGCCTACCGACGGCCTGGATCCGAATCAGAAGCACGAGGTGCGGCGGCTCATCAACGAGCTCAGCAAGGACAAGCTCGTCATCGTCTCCACCCATATCTTGGAAGAGGTTCACGAGGTCTGCACCCGCGCCATCATCATCTCGCAGGGCCGTATCGTCGCGGACGAGACTCCGACGGCTCTCGAGTCCCGCTCGCGCTATCACCATGCAGTGAGCCTGCGCTTCGACCGTCCCGAAGATCTGGCAGTGGCGCGGCGCGAAATCGAGAGTCTTGCGGAAGTGGCCGAGATCGAGGCGGACGAGCGCGAGCTCAGGCTCACCGCGATACCGCGTCCCCACCAGAATGCGCTGCCGGCGGTGAGCGCGGTGATCGTCAAATATGACTGGGACGTCCCGGAGCTACATCTTGAATCGGGGCGCCTGGACGAGGTATTTCGCACCTTGACGCAGCCTGCGGCCTCGCTCACGAGCGCAGCCTCTGCATCGAGCACGACCTGACCGGAGAGCGCAGATTTGAACGAGACACTGGTCATTTTCAAACGCGAGCTGAAGAGCTACTTCGCGACTCCCCTCGCTTATGTGTTCATCGTCATCTTTCTCGTGCTCGCCGCGGTGTTCACCTTTCAGGTGGGCGGCCTGTTCGAGCGCGGGCAGGCGGATCTGCAGCCCTTCTTCCACTGGCACCCATGGCTGTATCTCGTGCTGATTCCCGCCATCTCGATGCGCCTGTGGGCGGAGGAGCGCAACAGCGGCAGCATTGAGCTCTTGATGACCCTGCCGGTCACGCTGTGGCAGGCGGTGGCCGGCAAGTTCCTGGCCGCCTGGTGCTTCGCAGGGGTCGCCCTCGCGCTGACCTTCCCCGTCTGGATCACGGTCAACTATCTGGGCAGCCCCGACAATGGAGCCATCGTCGCCGCCTACGTGGGCAGCTTTCTGATGGCCGGCGGATTCCTCGCGATCGGCATGTGCCTATCCGCGGCGACCCGCAACCAGGTCATCGCCTTCATCACTGCCGCTGTGGTGGGTTTCATCTTCCTGCTTGCCGGGTTTCCGCTGGTGCTCGATTTCGTGCGCGGCGTGCTACCGCAGCTGATCGTCGAGGCCATCGCATCCCTGAGCTTCTGGACCCATTTCGAGGCCATATCGAAGGGCGTCATCGACCTTCGCGATCTGGTGTACTTCGCGAGCCTGATCGGTTTTTGGCTGACCGCAACGGCGCTCGTACTGGACATGAAGAAGGCGCAATAGGTGAACGCGAATCGCTTGAAAAGAACCGGATTCGGCGTCGGCGGCCTGGTGGCGCTCGCCGTGCTCTTCCTGGGAGTGGTGGTCCTGTCGAATCTCGGCCTGCGCGGAATGCGGCTCGACCTGACGCAAAATCGCCTCTATACCTTGAGTGCGGGCACCAAGCAGGTGCTGGCCGAGATCAAGGAGCCGATCAATCTGTACTTCTATTTTTCGCGCGATGCGGCCTCGAAGCAGGCTCCGCTCATCATGCCGTACGCGACTCGCGTGCGCGAGCTTCTCGAAGAGCTCGCCGCGCGCGCCGGCGGCAAGATTCGTCTTCAGGTGATCGACCCGCAGCCGTTCTCCGACGATGAGGACCGCGCATCCGAGGCGGGATTGCAGCCCCTGCAGCTCGGCGAGGCCGCCGGTGGATCGCTCTACTTCGGCTTGGCCGGAACCAATTCAACCGACGGCCGCTCAGCCATTCCGAGCTTTCAGGTCGACCGCGAGGAATTCCTCGAGTACGACGTGGCAAAGCTCATCCATGAGCTCGCGACACCGAAGAAGCCGGTGATCGGGCTCCTGAGCTCGTTGCCGCTGCGCGGCGGGTTCAATCCGATGACCGGTCAGATGGGCGAGACGTGGCCCGTCCTGAGCCAGATCGAGCAACTGTTCACGGTACGCACGCTCACCAGCGACATCGATCACGTCGACAAGGACGTGGACGTTCTGATGATCGTCCACCCGAAGCAGCTTCCGACCAAGACACTTTACGCAATTGACCAGTTCGTGATGCGCGGCGGGCGGATACTCTTGTTCGTGGATCCGTCGAGCGGCGCCGACACGAGTGGGCAGGATCCATCGAATCCCTACGCCGGGATGATGGCCAATCATTCCTCGGATTTGCAACCGCTCCTCACGGCGTGGGGCGTCGATTACGATCCGACCAAGGTGGTCGGCGATCTCCAACTGGGCCTGGAGGTCCGCTCGAGCATGCAGGGACCTCCCACACGCCACATCGGCATTCTCGGATTGCGTCGCGAGGACATGGATCGAAAGGATGTCGACACCGCCTCGCTCGATTCGATCAACGTCGCCACCGCGGGCTTCTTGTCGGCTCACCCCGGGGCCACGACCCAGTTCGAGCCGCTGCTCATGAGCTCGACGAGTGCGGCGCCGATTCCCGCGACACACTTCAACGCGATGATGGACCCGGCGAGCCTGCGCGATGGGTTCAAGCCTACCGGCACGCGCTACACCATCGCGGCGCGCGTGACGGGCCCGGTGTCCACGGCATTTCCGCGGGGCGCGCCCGCAGACGCCAAGCCCGCCTCGGGCCCGCCGCTAGCGCACTTGGCCAAATCCGCCGTGCCCGCCAATATCGTCGTCGTCGCCGACACTGACATGCTCATGGACTACATGTGGGTGCAGACGCGCGAGATATTCGGACAAAGGATCATGCAGCCGTTCGCCAACAACGGCGACTTCGTGGCTAACGCGCTCGACAACCTGACCGGGAGCGGCGCCTTGATCAGCATTCGTGGCCGCGCAACCTTTTCCCGTCCCTTCGAGCGCGTCGAGGCGCTCAAGCGGCAGGCCGATGAGCGCTTGAGAGCCAAGGTTCTGGAGTTGCAGGCGGAGCTGCAGCAGACCGAGAACAAATTGACCGATCTGCAAAAGAAACGCCACGATCAGGCCTCGCTCATGCTGACTCCGGAGCAGGAACAGGAGCTCAAGCGCTTCACGAGCGAGAAGGCGCGCGTGCGCAAGGAGCTCAGGGAAACGCAACGCGGGCTCGATGTCGAGATCAACCGAGTGGAGAGCTGGATCAAGGTGATCAATATCGCCATCGCGCCGCTCGCCGTTGCCCTCGCCGGGGCGCTTATCCTTGCTCGCCGGCGCCATCGCGTCATTACCCGGGCGCATACCGAGGCGCGGTCCACATGAATCGCCGACGCTTCGTGGGGCTGTTGGTCGCGGCGCTCATCGCGATTGCGAGCGCGTTCTATTTGAGCTCGCGGCGAAATACGTCCAGCGAGTCGCAGGGCACGATGCTCTTGCCCAAGCTGGCACAAGAGCTCGATACCGTGACCGAGCTGAGCGTGCACAAGGGCAGCACGACCCCCTCCGTCACGGTGCACCGCGCCGGCGATCAATGGACGGTGGCGCAGCGCGGCGATTACCCGGCGGATGTAACCAAGGTGCGAAACCTCCTGATCGCGCTCGGCGACGCGAAGATCATCGAGGAGAAGACTCGAGATCCCGCGAACTTCTCCATCATCGGGGTCGAGGATGCGACGCAGCCGGGAGCCACGGGCGCCGAACTCACGGTGAGTGCGCGCGACGGCAAGCACGCCCTGATCATCGGCAAACCCGTGGGCGAGGGAAGCTTCGCGCGCCTCGTCGGAGAGAACAGAAGCTACATGGTCCAGCCGGCGCTCTCGGTCGACGCCGAACCGCGTCTCTGGATCGACTCCAAGTTGATCGACATCCCGGCAGCCTCGATTCAAAGCCTCGAGGTCAAGCTCGCCGGCGCCGCCGGCTACACGCTCAAGCGTCTGAAGCCGAACGAAGACGGCTTCGCTCTCGATGGCGTTCCTTCCGGGCGCAAGGCGCTGGAAGCGAAATCCCTGGCGCCCTCCTCCACCATGATGAGCGACCTTGCCGCCGAGGACGTGGCGAGTGCGAGTGACGTCGACTTCAGCAAGCCGTCCGAGGCGATCCTCACGCTGCCCGATGGCAAGCTCGTCACGCTGACGGGTGCGGCGGTCGGCGATAAGCGCTGGATTCGAGTCTCGGCCAGCAACGACGCTGCGCTCGCCGCCAAGACGCAGAACCGCGCCTTCGAGATCGCGAGCTACCGCTACGATTCCATCTTCCGTCCGGTGGATCAGCTCCTGGTGCCCAAGGAGACGAAGACGCCCGCCAACCCGGCGGCGAGCTCCAAACCGGCGGCCGGCTCCAAAACTGCCAAGCCCGCCACGCCCCCGAAGCCCGCCACAAGCTCGAACCCCGCCACGCCTCCGAAGCCCACGCCTCCCTCGACGCCATGATCAGCGGCACGAGTGCCGGGTTCGGTCGGCGGATCGCGGCGCTCATCTATGACGGCTTCCTGCTGGCCGCCCTGCTCATGCTGTACACGGCCGTGGTGATCGGGCCGCACGGCCGCGCGGTTACCGAGAAAGACTCGGGCAGCGGGTGGTATGTGTACCGCGCCGGGGAGCTCTTGATCATTGCCGCCTACTTTGTGCTCAACTGGACGCGCAGCGGGCAGACCCTCGGGATGCGCGCCTGGCATTTGCACGCCGTGAGTGCGGCGGGCCGGCCTCTCACGCTCCGGGCGGCGCTCGCGCGATTCCTGTGGGCCCTTCTCGCTTGGGCGCCGGCGGGCCTCGGCGTGCTGTGGCTGTACGTCGATTCCGAGCGCCTCGCATTGCACGATCGGCTGTCAAAGACCCGCCTCGTGCACGTGAGCCAAGCCTGACTCGCTGCGAGCGCAGAGTCCTCCTCAGCGAGTCCTCGAGATCGCGACGACCGTGCCGAGACCGACCACGCCCGTTGGCAGCCATCCCACGAGCACCGGGTTCAAGCCGAAGAACTGGCCGCCGTTCTCGATGGTGCGGGTCACGAGAAAGAACAGGACGCCGAGCATCACGCCGATCACCGTGCGTGTGCCAGCACCCGTCGTGCGCAGCGGCCCGAACACGAAGGGCAGCGCGAGTAGCGTCACGATGACGACGGCCACCATGCGCGCAATGCGCGACCAGTAGCCGATCTCGTAGGGAGCCGTATCGAGGCTGTTGCGGCGCAAATGATCGATATACGATTTGACACCGCGCAACGTGAGGAGGTCCGGATCGGTCGCTGCCAGCCCGAGGAAATCCGAATTCACCGTCGAGCGGATCGTCACCTCATTGTCCCGCTCGCTCTCGACGCGCTCGTCGGTGAAGCGCGTGGTGAGCACGTTGTGCAGCCGCCACTGTCCGGGCTCGGCCACCGAGATTCGATCGGCTCTCTGGATGGAGCGCAGCCGGTTGCCGTCGATCTCGAACAGCGACACACCGCCGAAGGACTGATCGACCTCGCCCGTTTGCACCCGCAAAATGAGGCTCCCTTCCTTGACCCATGCGCTGCTCGCCCCGGCAAAGCTCACGTCCGCGAACTTCGCCGTGGTCTTCTCGCGCTTGGCGAGCTGCGCGAGCGGCGGAGCGACGTATTCGCCGATCCCGTACATCAGCACGGAGATCGTGAGCCCCGCGAGACCCACGGGCCAACCGATTCGCCATACCGAGATGCCGGACGCGCGCGTCACCACGAGCTCGCTGCTCGCGGCGAGGTTTCCGAGCCCCATGAGCGCACCGATCAGGGCGCCGATGGGCAAGAGCTCAAATGTCTCCTGCGGGAGGTTCAGGAGCGTGTACAGAAATGCCTCGCTCGTCTTGTAATCGCCGATGCCGATATCGTTTTGCTGACTGATGAACACGAACAAGGCGGAGAGCGTGAGCAGCACCGCCATGGCCATCGAGGTATAGATGAGCACGGTGCGGTAGAGGTAGCGATCGAGCGTATTCACGGGGTTCTCTCCTCCCGATACACGAGATACAGCCCGAACGCGAGCAACAGAATATGCACCCACCAAACGCCGATCGCCGGCGGTAGCTGGCCCTTCTCGACCCACACCTTGGCAGCCGACAGCAAATTCGAGTACACGAAATACACGACGATCGCGAATCCGACCCGGGCATAGCGCCCCTGACGGGGGCGCAGCCGGCTCAAGGGAACTGCGAGCAGCGTCAGAACGAGGGCCATGATGGGGCTCGACGCGCGGTACTGGAGCTGAGCGATATCGGACGGTGCGCTCGAGCCCAACAGCTCGCGCGTCGGCTTGGTGTCCGGATCCTGCGTGCTGCCGACCGAGTCCTCGGGAATCACGATCGGAATTCCGTGCTCACGAAAATCGATGACGCGAAAGTCGCTCTCTCCAGGAGACCCCTCATATCGCCGGCCGTCGAACAGCGTCACGAAATGCAAGCCGCCGTTGGATCCGGAAGCCGAATATGTCGCCGTGTTGGCGAGCGCGAGCTCGATTCGATCGCCGGATTGGCGGCGCACGAATACGTTGTGTAGTACCCCCTCTTCGTCGACCCGCTCCGCGTAGAAGACCCCGTCCCCGCCCGCGCTCAGGAACGATCGAAAGCGCCCGGCGTCCAGTCTGCCGAATTGCGCCTCCTTGACCGCCGACTGGCGCAACAGCTGCGCCTGCTGGTCGGCGCGCGGCACTTGGAAGAACGAAAGCCATGCGAGACCCAGCGCGATGACTACCGCGAAGCAGGAGAGCGGCACGAGCATGCGCAACGGCGCGTAGCCGCAGCCTTGCAGGGCCGTGATCTCGCTGTCGTGATACAGCCGACCGAGCGCGAGCACGATCGCGAGCAGCAGCCCGACCGGAACGATGACCGAGAGGTTCATGATGGCGCCGAGCGCAATCAATTCGAACACGATATGCCGACCGTAATCATCGCTCGCCGCCCGTCCGAGGACTCTGGAAAGCTGATTCGACACGAGAATGGCCACGAGAACGCCGGTCACAGCGAGCCAGGCTTGCACGACCTCGCGAAGCACGTAGCGCTGGACGGTCCACCTCATACGTCGAGCTTAGAGCCTTGAGGCTGATCTAGTAAACTAGGGAATCCCGATTTGAACCACAAACTAAAAGGGAGCGGGGACATGGAATTCAAAGCGATCGTCGATGGCAGGGCGCGCAGCGCCGCAGGTTGCGCGGTGGTCGGCGTCTACGAGAACGGCGAGCTGGGCGCCGCCGCCCGCCACATCGATGCACGGATGGGCGGCCTGATCGGCCGCCTGCAGACGCAGGGCGATTTTGCGGCAAAGGCGGGTGACACGCTATTGCTGCCGCAGCCGGCCGATGCCGCTTTCGCGCGCGTAATGCTCGCGGGCTTGGGTCCGCGGACCGGCTTCGGGCGCAAGCCGTACCGCAAGGCGCTGCAATCGAGCGCACAGGCGCTCGTCAAGACCGGCGCGAGCGATGCCGTCGTGTACCTCGCCCAGGAGGATGTCCCCACGATGGACACGCACTACCGGGCCCGCGCGGTGGCGGAAGTGTTCTGCGCTCAGACCTACAAGATACCCGATCTCAAGACCGGCACTAAGCCGAAGCCTCCGAAGCTCGAGCTCGTCAGTGTGGCGGCCGAGAACGCCCGCGGCATGAAGTCCATGGCCGAAGGCCTCAAGATCGGCGCCGCCATCGGCACTGCGCAGAGCTTCTCGCGCGACCTGGCGAATCTGCCTCCCAATATCTGCACTCCATCCTATATCGCAGGACGCGCCGAGAGCCTGGACAAGGAATGGCCGCGCATCAAGACCCAGGTGTTCCACGAGAGCGCCATCAAGGAGCTCAAGATGGGAGCGTTCCTCGCCGTCACCCAGGGCTCGAATGAGCCGCCGCGATTGATCGTCTGTGAATATCGCGGCGCCAAAAAATCGAGCGCCCCGATTTGCCTGATCGGCAAGGGCATTACCTTCGACTCGGGCGGCATCTCTCTCAAGGATCCGCCCGCGATGGATGAGATGAAATTCGACATGAGCGGAGCGGCGACCGTGCTCGGTGCCTTGCGGGCGGCCGCCGAGCTGGCGCTTCCGATCAACCTCGTCGTGATCGCCCCCACGTGCGAGAACATGCCGAGCGGCAAGGCGGTGAAGCCCTCCGACATCGTAACCACGATGTCCGGACAGACGGTGGAGATCTTGAACACCGATGCCGAGGGCCGGCTCATTCTTTGCGATGCCATCACCTATAGCCGTCGCTTCAAGCCCGCCGCAGTCGTCGACGTAGCCACCTTGACGGGCGCCTGTATCGTGGCGCTCGGCAACCATTTCAGCGGCCTGATGAGCAATGACGATGCTCTCGCCGGCGAGCTCGCGGCGGCGGCCAATCGTGCCGACGATCGCGTGTGGCGCTTGCCGATCGGGGAAGAGTACGCCGAGCAGCTGAAGAGCAACTTCGCGGATTTCGCCAATGTCGGCGGACGCGAGGGCGGCGCATGCACGGCCGCCACGTTCCTGTCGAAATTCGCAAAGGACCTCTCCTGGGCCCACCTCGATGTGGCTGGCACGGCGTGGCTCGGCGGCGCGCAGAAGGGTAGCACCGGCAGGCCGGTCTCGCTGTTGGTTGATTTTCTGGTGCATCGCGCCCACTCGAAGCGATCTCGGTCGAAGTGAGGCGCCATGACCGAGCGCGTCGACTTCTACATCCTGAATAGCGCGGAGCCCGAGCGGCGCTGGCTGTTTGCCTGCCGGCTCGCGGAGAAGGCGTACCTGCAGGATCTCTCCGTGCTCATCTGGAGCGACAACGCGGCCGACGCGGGGCGTTGCGACGACCTCCTGTGGACCTTCGCCGACCGCTCCTTCGTGCCCCATCAGCTCGACCGCGAAGGGGAACCTGCGGATGTCGAGACGCCCGTGCATCTGACCCTCGCGCTCGAGAGCGCGGCGAGCGCCGACCTGCTGATCAATCTCGCCGATCGGCTGCCCGAGGGCCTGGCGCGCTTCACGCGAGTGGCCGAGATCATCGATGCCGATCCCGAGCGCCGGCGTCTCGGGCGCGAGCGCTTCAAGGCGTACCGCGAGAGTAAGCTCGAGCTGCAAACCCATCAGTTGAACGACGTTGCGGAGATTTGAGCGTATGTCTGACGAGCCGCACGACCCGCGCGATATTCCGACCCTCACCGAGTCGCTCGAGAAGCCCGCCGAGGCTCCTGTATTCGATTTCAACGCTGCGCATGCGGCCATTCTGGGCGAGACCCTGAAATTGGCCGATTCGCTGCTGCGCCAGGCGGCCAGAGACATCGAAGCGACGCTTTTCGAGCGCGTGTACGACCGCTTGCGCACCGCCCTCCCCGAGCTCGTCGATCGCGCCCTGCGCGAGCATGCGCCGGCGGACAAATCTCCGGAAAAGCCCTCAGAAACGCGCGATTGATCTCGGTTTGGAAAGCCTCGCGCGGCGCTCGGCTGCCCGCCCGCTATAATCTGGGCCGACATGGATAAAGCGTTCTCACCGACCGAGATCGACTCGCGCACCTACGCGCAATGGGAAGCGAGCGGTTACTTCGAGCCGAGCGGCCACGGGCCGCCCTATTCGATCGTCATACCCCCACCCAACGTCACCGGGACGCTTCATATGGGGCACGCGTTCCAAGACACCATCATGGACGCGCTCATCCGCTACCGGCGCATGCGCGGTTTCGACACTCTCTGGCAGCCCGGCACGGATCATGCCGGTATCGCCACGCAGATGGTGGTGGAGCGCCAATTGACCGCCGCCGGGCAGAGTCGCATCGACCTGGGGCGCGATGCATTCATCGAGAAGGTATGGGCATGGAAGAATGCCTCCGGCGGCACGATCGCGCAGCAATTGCGGCGTCTGGGCGCCTCGGTCGATTGGAAGCGCGACAAGTTCACCATGGATGCGGAGCTGTCGCGGGCCGTGATCGAGGCGTTCGTGCGGCTTCATCGTGAAGGACTCATTTATCGGGGCAAGCGGCTCATCAACTGGGATCCGGTGCTCGGGACCGCGCTGTCCGATCTCGAGGTCGTCTCCGAGGAGGAGTCGGGCAGTCTGTGGCACCTGAGGTATCCGCTGGCCGACGGCAGCGGATATCTCATCGTCGCTACGACGCGGCCCGAGACCCTGTTGGGCGACACGGCGGTGGCCGTTCATCCGGACGATGAGCGTTACCGGCAGCTGATCGGCCGCATGGTGAGCTTGCCGCTCACGGGCCGGAACATCCCGGTCATCGGCGACGGCTACGTCGACCCGGAGTTTGGCAGCGGCTGCGTCAAGATCACGCCCGCGCACGACTTCAACGACTACGAGGTCGCCCAGCGCCATGGTCTGCCCATGATCAATATCATGACGCCCGAGGCGGTGCTCAACGACAACGTTCCCGCACCCTACCGGGGCCTCGATCGCGCCGCAGCGCGCGCAAAGGTTCTCGCCGACTTGGGTGCCATGGGCCTCATCGATCGCATCGAGCCACACAAGCTCGTCGTGCCGCGCGGGGATCGATCGAACGCCGTCCTTGAGCCCCTGCTCACCGATCAATGGTTCGTCGACATCAAGCCCCTCGCGCAGCCTGCGGTTCGGGCCGTCCAGGACGGACGCATCCGCTTCGTGCCCGAGAGCTGGGCGGCCGTTTATTTCGAATGGATGCGTCACATCAAGGATTGGTGCATCAGCCGGCAGCTCTGGTGGGGCCACCGCATACCGGCGTGGTACGACGAGCAGGGCCGCTGCTACGTCGGCTGCAGCGAGGCCGAGGTGCGCGCAGCACACGGGCTCGGCGTCGAGGTGGCGCTGCGACAGGACGAGGACGTGCTCGACACCTGGTTCTCCTCCGCGCTCTGGCCCTTCTCCACCCAGGGCTGGCCGCGCGAGACGCCGGCGCTAAAGACCTACTACCCCACATCCGTCCTGGTCACGGGCTTTGACATCATATTCTTCTGGGTCGCCCGCATGATCATGATGGGACTCAAGTTCACGGGAGAGGTCCCGTTTCGTGAGGTCTACGTGCACGGTTTGATCCGAGATCAGGACGGACAAAAGATGTCCAAGTCGAAGGGCAATGTCATCGACCCGCTCGACATCGTCGACGGAATCAGTCTCGAAGAACTGATTGCAAAACGCACCAGCGGCCTGATGCAGCCGCAGATGAAGCCCGCCATCGAGAGGGCGACTCGCAAGCAATTCCCGCACGGCATCCCGACTTTCGGGACGGACGCGTTGCGCCTCACGTTCGCCTCGCTCGCGACCCAAAGCAGGGACCTTCGCTTCGACATGGCCAAGGTGGAGGGCAACCGGCATTTCTGCAACAAGCTGTGGAATGCGGCGCGCTACGTGCTCGGCAACCTCGAGGGCCCGGACACGGCCGTTGCGGCCGGCGCGGCGACGGCGGGCTCGAGGGGCGGTGAGGTCGAATACAGCCTTGCCGACCGCTGGATTCGATCGCGTCTTGCGGCGGTGCTCGAACGCGTGGAATCCGGATTTGCCGAGTATCGGCTCGACACGGTCGCCAATGCGCTCTACGAATTCACCTGGAGCGAGTTCTGCGACTGGTACGTGG
>Ga0187781_10002771_pt1 | contig 13268 bp, 10 predicted proteins | sample 0715_SJ02_MP02_2_FD_132447 | JGI IMG/M metagenome (GOLD analysis project Ga0187781, IMG submission 132447) | Tropical peat soil microbial communities from peatlands in Department of Meta, Colombia - 0715_SJ02_MP02_20_MG | ecosystem: Environmental > Terrestrial > Soil > Wetlands > Peat | place...
CTTAAGGCTGACCCGCGGACCAAAGCCATTCCCATTGTAATTCTCACCTCATCCCGAGAAGAACGGGACATGGTCAATGGCTATCAACTGGGAGTCAACAGTTACATCCAGAAACCCGTCGATTTCGCGCAATTTCGGGAAATCATCAAGCAACTGGGTTTATATTGGCTGGTTGTTAACCAAACCCCACCCCCTGCCGCATTTGGTGCCGGCCCAGACTACGGTTCTATGATTTGATTGCGGATAGCGAAGCGCACGAGCTCGCTGACCGAAGACAGGCCCAGCTTATGCATCATGTTGGCGCGGTGGGCCTCAACGGTCTTCGTACTTATCTTCAAGGTTACCGCGACTTCCTTGTTGCTCTTACCCTCGGCCACCAACTGGACGATCTCGCGCTCGCGCGGGGTCAACACTTGCTGCCCGGCCGACGTCTGGGGAGTTCTTAGATACTTATCCAGGACTGGCCCGGACGCACTGGACGACAGGAACGCTTTATGCTCGACCAAGGCATGGACAGCGGAGATCAAATCCCGGCTGGCGTCGGACTTCAGGACGTACCCGCGAGCCCCAGCCTCCAGCGCCCCCCGAATCAACTGTTCAGCCCCGTGCATGGTGAGGATCAATACCTCCGTTCGAGGAACCCTCTCGATGATTTGCCGCGTGGCTTCAGCCCCATTTAACCCCGGCATGCTGTAGTCGAGCACTACGACATCGGGTTTCAGTTGCTTCGCTTTTTCCACAGCCTCCCGCCCGGTCTCGGCTTCTCCGCAAATCTCCCAGCCCGGCTGGGCTTCCAGCAACTTGCGCAGTCCATGACGCACCACTTCGTGGTCGTCAGCAACGAGTATGCGTACGGTCTTCATCGGACAGCGTCCCCCATCGACAAGCTAGCCCTGATGGTAGTGCCTTGGCTGTTGGACTTTACCTCGAGGGACCCTCCAAGGTGCCGTAATCTCTCCTTCATTCCTTTGAGGCCCAAGCCAACCCGGGAGCCTGTCCGCCCGTCTTCTAAGGTTGCGGCCTGAAATCCGCGGCCTTTATCCTCTACTTCCATAACTAGGGAGTCCGCTTCCCGCTTGATGCGGATTTTGGCCACCTGACTCCCTGAGTGTCGCTGAACATTGGTAAGGCACTCTTGCGCGACGCGAAACAGCGCTGCTTCCGCATCCGAAGGCAAGCGGCAGAGATTGCCGGGCAATTCGAGGTCCACCTGGATCCCGGTGCGTCGGGAAAAACCGTCCGCGTACCCTTGCAAAGCAGAGGCAAGGCCGTACTCGTCCAGCGTGGGTGGATGCAAGAGGTAGGAAAAGTCCCGAATTTCTTGCATGCAACGATTGGCAAGCTGAATACTTTCCGAAACTACCGCGCGACCTTGTGGATCAAGACATCCGACCTGAAGGTCCATTCGCGCCAAATTCATGGCCAGAGCGGCCAGGTTCTGGGCTGTGCTGTCGTGAAGATCCTGAGCGATCCGACGTCGCTCATCATCCTGAGTGCAAAGCAATTGGGCGGAGAGTTGACGCAGAGAATCTTCGTATCGCTTCCGGTCGGTAATCTCATGTAAGACTTCGACGCAGCCGCGCACTTTTCCGGAAGCGTTGAAGAGAGGCGCGGCAGTAGCCTCAAAAACCTTACCGAGCCTTGTGTCCACAAGATCCGACCGTTCCTCTTTCCCCGTCGCCAGCATGCGCGTGCGAGGGCAATCAGGAGGAGGTTGGGACAAACCGTGCAGCGCTTCATGGCAGGGCTGGTCGACCAACTGGGCCGGTTCGACCCCCACGAGTTTTGCCGTGGCCCGGTTGGCATAGCGAATGTGAAGCTGGTCATCCAGGAGCAGGACGGGGTCCGGAACCGTGTTGAAAGTTAACTCCCACTCCTCTTTGGCACGGCGGATCTGTTCCTGCTGTCGAGCGGCTTCGTCAAGGAAAGCCTTGCGGCGCACGGCGCGATCAACCGCTATGGGCACCCGCTCCAACCGGTCCTTAAGAACGTAGTCGGCGGCGCCTTGCCGGACGCACTCAACGGCCGCTTCGTCACCCAAAGCCCCGGTCACAACCACCAGGGGAATGTCTTTCCCGGACTGCCGCACTATTTCCAGCGCGTCTAACGCGGTCCATCCGCCCAGGTTGTAGTCAGCGAGAATGATGTCAAAATCAGCTTCCTCGAGGCGTTGTCGGAAGAGCGCAGAGGATTCTAAGATTTCAAACTTCAGGGCAGGAGTTGCCCGGCGTAGCGTTGCAATGACCAGTTCGGCGTCCCAGGGATCGTCTTCAAGGATCAAGGCCCGAAGGGACTGAGAGGGTAGAAAGTCCTTATGCACTTTGTCCGGCATAATCCCTCCTTTTTCGATCTCCGTCGGAAGCCCCGCTTAGGGACGACTCGTTCGGTCTGGGCAAGAATAGGACCAGTTGCTACGCAATGCTGCGGAACTCCTTGAAACCGGGTGGAATCCCGCTCAGATCGTAGTGCCGACCTTTAGGTCCGCATTCTGAGCCAAAAACCGGTGCCGCGGTGGCGCCGGCGCAGCCCCCGCGGCCTCGGCAAGTACTGGTCCGCCGCCCGCTGAACCAACGTTACGAGTCAAACCTGGACAGCACTCGATACCCGGGGGCTTTTGACGCCCCAACTCGCTTATAGACCGCCCAGGTCTGTTTTGCAAGCGAATTGTTAGGGGAACCCCTTAGGAACCCTTACGCGTTGGGAGTCTCCAATTGCGGGGTTTCGCCCAATTGTGAAGGCCTTCTTGAAGTGGGAAACTATTTGCGGGAAGCTGGCAAAAGAATCAAGTGGTTCAGCGCGCGCAGACCACGGGAACAACGAGGCATGAAATTGCCGGCCAATGAACCAGGCCGTATTTCACAGGGGCGCGCAGTACGGCAGCGACATTTCAGAGTCAGAATCCATTAAAGGAGGACCGTACGTGGGTATTTATAGTTTAGTAGTCATTATCGTTATGATGCTTGCTGCCATCGTGGTTACAAAAGATCCCGATGAAGATTCCGTACTCACTAAACCCGCCCGCAAAAGGAGAGGCGCCGGCTATGTTTCACACGGACGGGGGGAGTCCTTGGCAACAACAGCCGGTACATCGCCAAAGTGATCCGTCGGTTCTGTTAGCCAATGCCAGGAGACGGAATCGGCTTGAACCAAAGGGTGACTCATGGAGGCTGGAGAGTTGTACTTCACCGATGAACAGGAGGTTGGGAGTACCAGCCGCGGAAAGATCCTGATTATTGACGATAATGCGAAAGTTCTCGAGGCCCGCTCTGAGAGACTGCGACGCGAAGGGCTCGAAGTCCGTGCCTTCGCCTCCCTTCCCGAAGGTTTGTCCTGCTTCGAATCCGAACATTTTGACCTCATCGTGGTGAAGCTCAAGGAAGTCCATGACTTGGAAAATGAGGAATTCTGGAGTGTGAGCTCGAGATCCACGGCGGGAGGCCCCGTTTCGTTCTGGCACGCGGCGACCTTTGGACTTGTTACCTGGATGTGGCGTACCTGGGAGGTCTGGACCAATTAGAGCAGGGAATAGGGAGCAGAATAAAATGCCCCCTACTCCCTATTCCCTTCCTCAGTCCATCAGCATGCCGCCGTTTACCTCGATGGTCTCGCCCGTGATGTACCGGGCGGCGGGTGAGGCCAGAAACACAATCACGTCCGCAATTTCCTCCGCCGTGCCTGCTCGACCCAAGGGAATTGAAGCGATAAATCTCTGGAAGATTTCGCCAGGGCTATACCGCTCATGATAGGGTGTGGCGATCACCCCGGGGGCGACCCCGTTCACCCGGACCCCATGCGGCGCCAGTTCCTTGGCAAGACTCTTGGTGTAGGTCAGTAGTCCTCCTTTGGCGGCAGAATAAGCGGCGGCGCCTGGACCCCCGCCGTTTCTCCCGGCGATGGAGGAAACATTAACGATGCATCCACTATTGCGGGCCGCCATCTCTTCCCACACTGCCCGGACGCACAGGAAGACGCTCTTGAGGTTGAGCGCCATGATCTGGTCCCAGTATTCTTCGCTCATGTCGGCCAGCGTACGGCGGGCGAGCAGATCACCGGCGTTATTAACCAGGATATCGATTCGCCCCCATTCTCTGCGCACTGCTTCCACCATGGCGAGCACCTCGGCGCTGCGGGTGACATCCGCGCGAACCACGAGCGCCTTGCTCCCAGCTTTGCGAATGGTTTCTGCCGCCCGTTCCGCCCCGGCCTGATTCTTGCAATAGTTAACTCCGACTCGCGCACCCTGCTTTGCCATCGCCTCTGCCGTCGCGCGGCCAATGCCGCTGGACGCGCCGGTAACCAGCGCCACTTGATCTTCGAAGAGCATGCCAGCCTCCGAATACTCTGCGGTCTGAACCACCCGCCGTCTGCTTGCCCTAAATGATACCATGTAGGGGCGGTTCGTGAACCGCCTCTACGGTCTTCAAACAGTAGGGCAGGATACTGACCCGATGGAGAGGAATCATGCCAACTCTTGTTACCCTGGCGCTGGCATTAGCTTTGGCCGCGCCTTGCACACTTTCCCAGACCTTTACAGCGTCCCCGTTCGCCGGCCTTCATGAACCGATGATAGAAGCCCTTCTTTACAATCCGTCAGTCTCCGAAGTCACCCAGACCTATCCCTACAAGCGGCAGCCGGACCATCTGAAACTGGAACCGGTTCTCCACATTAGCGGAAGAGGACTGCCGGAAGGCGCAGCTACCCTGACCTACCACATCGAAGCCGGAGAGAAGCTTCTTATTAAGGGCACAGCCGAGGTCACGGTTTTCAAGGGCGGAATTCTGGAAAAAGAACTCTCGCTCACGGAGAAATATCCGGAGGCGACACGGGTTTCCTGTGAGCTGACAGCGCCAGATCGACCCGCCGTCCGGGGCTATGCGCCGCTTCGCTGGTCGCGTTTTCGCGGACAAGTGCGATACCTGGATGGCGGCTGGCGATGTACGTACATCGAATTGCACCCGCTTGGCTTCGTATCGCGTACCACTTTCTATGTGCCCGTCATGGACGACGGGCGCTTTGATGCGCTTCTTCCTTCCCGCGTTTACTCGGTTGTGAATGTCAACGGCACCGGCTACAGTTATGATTCGATGGAACGGTGGGCGTGGGATTACGATCTGACTCACGACCGGGTAGATCAATTCACCATCGGCCGCACGGAGCTCTACGGAATTCACGCCTTCAACATCAAAGGTGGTCCCCGAACGGTATTCGTCGCCTCCCGCCCCACGGCGTTGTCGCGTGTTCTACGGTTCGATGTTGATGGCGACGGCTTGGTATCGGACGAGGAGAGAAAGAAGATGGCGGCGGCGATGAAGGAATCCCCAACTGTGATCGGCCCCGAATTAGAGGCCAAGGACGTGATGGTCTGGATCGATGGCAGGCAACAAACAATCGCGCAGTTCAACAAGGTGCCGGAGTACGATGGGGATTTATGGCAAGTGCAGTATCTGTTGCAGTTCTATCCTGACCAGGCCTTGCAGCCCTTCGTGTGGCATGAAATCAAGCTGGAGGTGCGCTCGAAGGAAACCCTGCACGGCAAGGAGGTCATCGATTTCGGCCAGGGTTCGGTTGGTTTCTACCCAGAGTGAGGCTTTGGCAACCTTGTGCGACTTTCAATATTCGTTATATATTAAGGGGTTCAGCTTATGCCCGCACAGACTGGCCGGAGCAGTGCTCCGGCGAAGACGGGAAGGCGCGCCGCGTGGTGGGGGCAGCCTGTGTGGCCGCTTCCGTCAGTCGATGTAGGGCCACGGGCGGCCACTAGGGCCGCCCCTACCAGGCGGCGCGGATGAATGTCCCGAGGCGGCCACTAGGGTCGCCAACACAAGGAAGGATCTCCTATGATCGAAGTTGAAAATCTGACGAAGCGCTACGGGCCAACCATGGCGGTTTCCGACGTAACCTTCGAGGTCCAAAAGGGTGAAATTCTGGGCTTTTTGGGACCCAATGGAGCGGGAAAGACAACGACCATGCGCGTCATCACGGGCTACCTGCCGCCGACTGCAGGCCGGGTCCGGGTGGCAGGATACGATGTGGTGGAAGAACCTCTAGAAGCCAAGCGGCGCACGGGCTATATGCCGGAAGCCCCTCCCGTCTACCCGGACATGACGGTGAGCGAGTACCTCGGCTTCGTGGGGCGAATTAAAGGTATATCGCGCCGCGAGCTAAGCCCGCGCCTGGACCAAATCACGCAGAGATGCGCGATTGCCGAGGTACGCCATCGGCAGATCGGCAAGCTCTCCAAAGGTTACCGGCAGCGCGTAGGCTTAGCCCAGGCGTTGATCCACAACCCTGAAGTTCTGGTTCTCGACGAGCCGACGGCGGGCCTCGATCCCAAACAGATCATCGAAACACGACAGCTCATCAAAGGCCTGGCGGGTCAGCATACGGTTATTCTCAGCACACACATCCTTCCTGAGGTTTCCAAGACCTGCCAGCGCGTGGTGGTAATCAATGCCGGCAAGATCGTAGCGGTGGGAACGCCGGATGAACTCACCCGGCGCCTGCAGGGGTTCGAGACCATCCTGCTGACCGTCGAGGGTATGGCGGGGGAAGTCACGGACAAGCTGCAACGAGTGGGGGGCGTGAATCAGGTGGAAGCGCGCGAAGCCTCCGACGGGCGAGTGACCTACGAGGTGCACGCGGAGAAAGGCAAAGATGTGCGCGCCGAGTTGGCGCGAGCCGTCGTGGAATCCGGCTGGAAACTTTATGAGCTCAGGGGAAGCGGGCTGAGCTTGGAGGACATCTTCCTCAAGCTGACGACGAAGGATCTTGGTGAGGAAAATTAGAAATCAGAAGGCAGAAAGCAGAATTCGGCTGAAGTCCGAATCCAACCCTCTCCCTTGGGGAGAGGGTGGCGAGCGTAGCGAGCCAGGTGAGGGGTTAAGTTTTTGCCCCCGCTCTCTCCTTGCCATGGAACCGACCCCTCACCCGTCCCGCTCCGGCTGGTGAAAACGCCGGCAGCGGGACACCCTCTCCCCAGGGGAGAGGGAAAAGGTATTTCGCATTATTTCTCAGGCAGCTGGGACGAGGTTTTTCTGACTTCCAATTTCTGCTTTCTGCTTTTTCGAAAGGGTGTTTACACATGCGCAACATGTTAGCTGTGGCTGGCAAGGAACTTCGAGCTTATTTCCACTCCCCCATCGCCTACTTGGTCATGACCGTCTATGCCCTGATCTGCGGCTATGTTTTCTACAGCTCAACGGCATTCTTCGTGGTCCAGACGTTTCGAATGGAGGCGATGGGAGGCATGGGCGCACCGCCGATGAGCCTGAATGAAAACATCATTCGCCCCATCCTGGCGGGCGTCATGACGGTGGTGCTGCTTTTCCTGATACCGCTCATTACCATGCGATTGTATGCGGAGGAGAAACGGTCCGGCACTATCGAATTGCTGCTCACCTCTCCGCTCACTGACATGGAGATCATCCTGGGTAAGTTCCTCGGGGCGCTGGCCCTCTTCGCTGTGCTCGAAGCCATTACTTTCCTTTATTTCACGGTGCTTTTCATTTATGGCAACCCTAATGCCAAGCCTCTCATTGCCGGCGGTTTGGGGTTTCTGCTTTACGGAGCAGCCTTGCTGGCTTTGGGCATGTGGTTCTCGACCTTCACGAAGAATCAAATTATCGCCGGGGCCATCGGGCTGGCCGTTTTCCTGCTCCTCTTTCTTCTCGACTGGGTCACCGCATACTCGACCGGCACGGTTGGACGGGTGATGTCCTATTTGGCGCTCACCACGCATTTTGACAATTTCTCGAAGGGTGTTATCAACTTGGGCGATCTGGTCTATTACCTCTCGGTCGTGGTTTTCGGAATCTTCATGACTGCACGCTCGCTGGATGCCCTGAAAGGGAGGCCGTAACCATGGCTTTCAAAGATCTTTTTGGAGGACGCAGGGGGCGGCGGGTCTTGGAAGGCGCGAATGTTGCCGTCTATACGCTGGTCGTCATCGCTATTCTCGGCCTCGCCAACTGGTTTGTAAGCAATCACGATCACAGTTGGGACCTGACGCCCAACAAGAAATACAGCCTGGCGCCGCAGACCGTGAAGATGCTGAAGGATCTGAGCCAGGATGTGACCATCTATGTGTTCGACCGGGAGCGCAGCTTTGGGGAACGGCGTGACCTGCTGAACATGTTCTCGTCGGCCTCACACCGCGTCAGCGTGCGGTATGTGGACGTTGATCGGCAACCCTCTCTCGCCAGGCAATACGGAGTGCGCACCTATGGGACGATCGTGGTGGCTGCCGGTGACCGCCACTTCGAGGCCCAGAGCGATTCCGAAGAAGCCATCAGCAACGCTTTGATTCGTCTATTCAAAGGGCAGCGCACCGCGTGCTTTATCGCGGGCCACGGCGAGCGAGACCCGGACAGTACTGAGCGCACCGGCTACTCGCAAATCAAGAAAGAATTCGAGAATGAGAGCTACTCGATCAAATCCATCACCCTCTTACAGAAGATGGAGATTCCCTCCGACTGCTCGACGGTGATCGTCGCTGGGCCTAAGAACGACTACCTTCCCCAGGAAGTCGATACCATCCGCAAGTATGTGACCGGGGGCGGCAGGGCCATGTTCATGCTTGACCCGGGTGTGGATTTGCCTGAACTCTCGAAACTCCTGGCTGATTGGAATGTCACGGTTCGGAACGATCTGGTGATCGATGAGAATCCGCTGGCGCAGATTTTCGGGACGGAGCCCACCATGCCCCTCATCCTCAAGTACGGCTCCAGCCCCATCACGCAGCCGATCACCCGCCAGGCATCATTGGTTCCTTTCACGCGCTCGTTCGCCATTGGGAAGGAGTACAAAGCGGGGGTGACGGCGGAGTCTATCTGCGACACTTCTGATGCGAGCTTCGGGGTGGCTGATTTCAATCCCAAGATGACCAAGGTTTCATATCGCGCCGGAAAGGACTTCAAGGGCCCACTGACTGTGGCGCTTTCCGGCACACTGAGCGGCGAAGGTGAGAAGAAGGCGGAAGGCCGCTTTATCGCCCTGGGCACGTCCATGGTCCCCGCCAATAATTTTCTCCGATTCCAGGCCAACCGCGACCTGTTTATGAACATGGTGAACTGGCTTTCGGCAGACGTGGATCTGATCTCCATTCGGCCCAAGCCTCCGGAGTCCCAACACCTGATGATGACCGCTGCGCAGATGGGCAAGCTCCTCTGGCTGGGCGTGATTGGATTGCCCCTCCTGATCGTGGCAGCAGGAACCCTGGTGTGGTGGGAGCGTCGATGAGAAGGAAATACTTAAATACGCTGATCGCACTCGTGGTCCTTGCCGGACTGTGGGGAACCATCACCTACGTCGACTGGCGCAAGGGCCGTCAAGCGTCGAAGATCGAAACCCCCAAAGAAGAGAAAATTTTCACCCTGGACAGCAAGCACATAACCTCCATTACCTTTCGTCCCCGCGACGGGCAAGCCGTGACCTGCCAGCACGAGGGGGGCACTTGGGCGATTGCCGAACCCAAGAAGCTCTCCGCCGACCAGGGCACGCTTTCGACGGTACTCAACAACCTGACGACGGCCACGGCGGACGAGATTGTTGATGCGCACCCTTCGGACCTGAAACAATTCGGGCTCGATCCTTCTACCTATTCCCTGGAAGTTTCAACCGACTCCAACCCGCCCAAGTTCACTCTTTTGCTTGGCGATGACACACCGACGAGCGGGGGCATCTACGCGCAGGTGGCAGGCAATCCGCGCGTTGTCACGCTGGCGAGCTATTTGAAATCTAACCTCGAGAAAACTCTCTTCGACCTGCGCGACCGGCGCGCCCTAACGCTCGAGGCCGACCAGCTTCGGAAGATGGAGGTGCAATCCAAGGGGAAGAAGTGGACGCTGGAGAAGAATCCTGAAGGAGTCTGGGATCTCGTCTTGCCGCCTCCGGTGCGTGCCGACCGCTTTTCTGTAGACGGCCTGCTCAGCCAGTTGCGTGGCCTCACGATGCAATCCATCGCCGCAGAGGACAAGAAGGGTCAAGCGGCTTATGGGCTTACCTCTCCGGAACTGCGGCTGGAGTTGACAGGGCCTGGCGGCACGCAGACGCTGCTGCTGGGTAAGAAAGACAAGGAGGGCGATCGTTACTTTGCCGTGAACTCCGCGCTCCAGCCTGTCTTCACCCTCAATTCGACTTTCCTGACCGATTTCCAAAAAGACCCTGTAGACCTACGCTCCAAGGATCTGTTTTCTTTCTCGAGCTTCGACGCGAAGCGCCTTGAGATCGATTCTCCCAAGGGCCACAGTGTCTTCGTGCAGCAAAAAGACAATCAGTGGAAGCAGACCGAAGGTGGGTCCAAGACCACTCCTTCCGCCAAGATGGATACCTTGCTCACTCATCTCCGGGATCTTCGCGCCTCCACGTTTCCCAAGGGGGCGGACCTTGCACAATTCGGACTGACCAAACCCGCCTATCGGTTCAAGGTGCAGTTCGGTGAAAAGAACCAGACAGAGACGCTGGAGATCTCGAAAGTTGGAGATCATATTTACGCCCGGCTTTCTACCGACCCTTTGGCCTGCGAGGTTTCGAAATCAGCCTTCGATGACGTGGAAAAAGCCCTATCGGATATTGGTTCGTAGCGCTCCAAAGCGTCAGCCTCTTTCTCGTCGCCGAACGTGTCCCGCACCCTCCGCCGGGCACGGGGACGAATTGAATAGACAGCCCTCTCCCCCGGGGAGAGGGCTCCGGCGCTTTCACCAACTGGAGCGGGACCGGTGAGAGGTTACTTCCGGTGCCCTGCCTAGCGGCTACACTCAACTAAATTCGCCGCCCGGTGTTATACTCTTTGACTTCCACCGCCTTGCCCCTCAACGGGTGCGCGAGCTTGGTCCCCGGAATCTTCCGACCGAGCAGACGATTATCTGGCGTGTTTCTAGGTCAGCGTATTGAGCCTGGTATGTTCGAAAGGAGACCAGCATGATACTTCAATTCTGTAAATCATCGTTCTATCGGACTCCAATCCTGCTCTGGCTTTTTGTGAGCCTCACCGGACAAATGCTGGACACTCCTCGTACCGTTGCCGCCACTGCGATCACATGGCCCGCCCAGACAACGCCGCGGGCCGTCGGCGGGAAGGGATCTCAGGGGGTGGTCCCCGGCGCTCAGCCCACCGAGGAATACCCACAAATACCCCTGACGGAAAAACAGAAACGCGACCTTTTGAAGTCTAACTTCGAAAAGATGAAGCGAGATGCCAAAGAGCTTGGTGACCTCGCCAAAGCCCTCGAGGAAGAGCTCAACAAGTCCAACGAGAATGTCCTCTCACTGGACGTTGTCGACAAGGCGGACAAGATCGAAAAGCTGGCGAGGAGGATCAAAGGTACGGCGCGAGGCTTTTGAGAATGATGAGTAATAAATTGTAAATTATGTACACGGAAAGGGTGCCCACCAGGCAGCCGACACCTATCGCCACCCATTTCCCGCATTAAGACTTGTCCACAATTCACAACTTAATATTTACTACTCACTACCACCATTTCATTATCTATAATTTACAATTTATAATTCACTATTCACTGTTCTTTTTGCTTGCGCATTCGCATTCCGTAGAACGACCGGTACACGAAGATGTAGGATACGAGGAAAAATGCCGCGGCCAGTCCGTGCGCCAAACCCGCGCCGCCCGTCGCTGTCAACTTGACCGCCAGCTCGACCGCCAGCAACCCAAAGAGCGTGGTGAACTTGATGATCGGGTTCAGGGCCACCGAGGAAGTGTCCTTGAACGGATCGCCCACCGTGTCGCCCACCACGGTTGCGTCGTGGAGCGGGGTGCCCTTCAGCTTCAGTTCGACTTCGACAATCTTCTTGGCATTGTCCCACGCCGCCCCGGCATTGGCCATGAAAATGGCCTGATAGAGCCCGAAAATAGCGATCGAAATCAAGTAGCCGACGAAGTAGAATGGGTCAACGAAAGCGAACGCCAGCGTGGCAAAGAAAACCGCGATGAAGATGTTGAGCATGCCCCTCTGCGCGTACTGCGTGCAGATGGCCACCACCCGCTTGCTGTCGGTGACCGAAGCTTTCTCTGTGCTCTCGAGCTTGATATGGGCCTTGATGAACTCCACCGCGCGATAGGCGCCCGTGGTCACCGCCTGGGCCGAAGCCCCGGTGAACCAATAAATCACAGCTCCGCCTGTGACCAACCCCAGAACAAAAGGGGCGTTCAACAAAGAGAGTTTGTCCACGTTAACCGTGAGGCCCAGCGTGAGCGCCATAATGGTGGAGAAGATCATCGTCGTGGCGCCGACTACCGCCGTGCCGATCAGCACCGGCTTGGCCGTGGCCTTGAACGTATTGCCGGCCCCATCGCTGGCTTCCAGCATGTCCTTCGCGCGCTCGAAATTCACATCCACGTTGAAATCCCTTTTGATTTCCTGCGCAACGGTCGGATCTTGCTCGATGAGGGACAGCTCATAGATCGATTGCGCGTTGTCAGCCACCGGGCCGTAGGAATCCACTGCAATGGTCACCGGGCCCATGCCCAGAAATCCAAAGGCCACAAGACCGAAGGCAAAGACCGGCGCCGCCAGCATGAAGTTCCCGAGCCCCTCGAGGCTGACCCAGGACCCGATGGCCATGAGCACCATCATCGTCAGCCCCAAGTAGTAGGCGGAGAAGTTCCCGGCCACAAAGCCGGAGAGAATATCTAGCGAGGCGCCGCCTTCCTCCGCTCCGGTAACCACTTCCTTTACGTGTCTTGATTCGGTGGAAGTGAACACTTTCACCAGTTCGGGGATCAGCGCCCCGGCCAGCGTGCCGCACGAAACGATGATCGAGAGTTTCCACCACATCGAAGTGTCGCCCTTGAGGCTGGGAATAATCAAACTCGAGGCCAGGAAGGTCAGGCCGATTGAAACTACGGAAGTGATCCAGACCAGCGAGGTCAGGGGGGATTCAAAGTTAAACTTCTCCGCGTTGCCAAACCGCGCCTTGGCAATGGCGTCGTTAATAAAATAGGCCGCTGCGGCAGCCACCAGCATGACGACACGGATCACGAAGATCCACACCAACAACTGCACCTGGACCACCGGGTCTTTCACTCCCAGGAGGATGAAAGTAATCAGCGCCACGCCTGTTACGCCGTAAGTCTCAAACCCGTCGGCGGTGGGTCCCACTGAATCGCCCGCGTTGTCGCCCGTACAGTCGGCGATGACGCCGGGGTTGCGCGCGTCGTCTTCCTTGATCTTGAAGACGATTTTCATGAGGTCGGAGCCGATGTCGGCAATCTTGGTGAAGATGCCGCCCGCGATGCGCAGCGCGGCCGCGC
>Ga0187781_10002772_pt1 | contig 13267 bp, 8 predicted proteins | sample 0715_SJ02_MP02_2_FD_132447 | JGI IMG/M metagenome (GOLD analysis project Ga0187781, IMG submission 132447) | Tropical peat soil microbial communities from peatlands in Department of Meta, Colombia - 0715_SJ02_MP02_20_MG | ecosystem: Environmental > Terrestrial > Soil > Wetlands > Peat | place...
GCACCAGGCGCGTCTTGGTTCGCCCGGGTGCGGATGCTTTCGCCATGAAGGCCATGCCGCAAGATGCGCCGGAATGAGCGTCATTCAATTCCACGCCGTTTGGAACCGAATTTCCGTTGAATCGATCCGCACGAATCATGCGATGCCCCCGCAATTCATTTAGCAACGCAATAAGAACTGTTTGCCAAAGCGATCCCCAAAGCGCCAATCACTTACGCCACACCCTTATCAAGCCTCGAAACACTAAAAAGTTATCGGCTTCACAAACTCGTGATAATCCGCTCGGATCAAACGACCCGGGCTGTGCGACGGCAATCTGTTCATGATCGCGATCTTTACCGCCTTCGCCTCGTGCCTTCGTCAACGCGCGATCAAGCACTCAGCGCGGTTTTGTGATCCGTCTTTGATTGTGAATAGTCTCATCGCGGGATTACAGTTCCAGCTGAATCAGGTTGCGATCTTCCATGCCAACATCGGCCGCCGTATCGCTCACGCATAAAACGAGCCGGCTTCATCCGCTGCCGCTACGAATCATGCATTGGATCAATGCCGTTGCTATTTTCATTATGATCGGAAGTGGATGGAAGATTTATAACGACGACATCATTTTTAGCTTCCTGCGCTTTCCAGACAGCATCGTGATCGGAAAATGGGCGCAGTACGGGCTGCAGTGGCATTTCTTTGGCATGTGGATTTTCGTGCTCAACGGGCTAGCGTATCTCTGTTATGGCATCGCAACCGGGCGCTTTCGTCGCAAACTGTTCCCAATTTCAGTTCGTGAAGTTTTCGTGACGGTCGGAGAAGCGCTGCGGTTTCGGCTGCGCCATGACGACCTTACGCACTACAACGCCGTGCAGAAGGTGCTCTATCTCGGCGTCATGGCAGTCGGCATATTGATCGTGACTTCGGGACTGGCCCTGTGGAAGCCGGCGCAATTTTCCGAGTTGGCGGATTTGTTCGGCAGTTTTCAAAACATTCGCCTCGTTCACTTCTTCTGCATGTCCGCCATCGTGGCGTTCATCCTTGTCCATGTGACGCTGGCTTTGCTGGTGCCACAAAGTCTCGTCGCCATGCTGACCGGCGGTCCGGCGATCGACGACGAAACAGCAGGCGGCGTTTCTGTCGGTCCGAACATCGAACCAATGCACTGACCGGAACAACACGATGGCGATTCGCACGCGCACTCCTTCGATCTTTCGGCCGCGCAAGCCGATCAATCAGAGCGTTCTGACGGAAAATCGCAAGCTCGTTGGCGACGTCAATCGACGCGGCCTTCTCCGCGGCGCGGTCAGCCTCGGCGCGCTGACGATGCTGACCGGCTGCGACGTAAGCGAAATCGATTCCATACAGAAGGCCTTGCGCGCGGTCTCGGCGTGGAACGACGGCGTCCAGCAAACGATCTTCCGTAAGACCCATCTAGCGCCGACTTTCAGCCCTTCCCAAGTCGCCAAGCCGCCGCGCTTTAATGCCTATTATCCCATTGGGGACGTCAAACCGGTGGATGGTACGACCTGGACGCTGGAATTGGCCGGCCGCATCGATGACAAGCGGCCATGGACGGCGCAACGCCTTTACGGCCTTCCCGAGCAGGAAATCATCATCCGCCATGTTTGCGTGGAAGGTTGGGATTATATCGGACAGTGGTCGGGCCCGAACTTAAGCGACTTTCTGCGGCGCATCGGCGCCGATTTGACCGCAAAATACATTTATTTCGTCTGCGCGGACGATTTCACCGAAAGCATCGATATGCCGACTGCGCTGCATCCGCAGACGATCCTCGCCACCAAATATGCCGGCCAGATCATCGGCGATCCATTCGGCTATCCGCTGCGGCTGCGGACGGCAACCAAGCTCGGTTACAAGAACGCCAAATGGATCAAGGCGATCGAGGTCACGAACGAATTTCGCGAGACCTATTGGAGCGAACGGGGTTTCAACTGGTTCGCGGGAATTTAGCTTAATCAATTGCCGTTCCGGATCACCTTCGCATAAATCCGCCACCGGTTATCGCGGCTTTCGACAAGGCGGTAGTCGGCGCTCCCGGCAAATGGATCATTATTCCAAGCCCCATCCTGCGGAACGACGACAGTCACGTCGCAACCGTACTTGGTGGCGAGATCGCCGACATCGTGCGGCGTCCCCTCTCCAGCGAACAGGCGAATGAATTGCGCGTTGATCGCCTCCCGGCGATCGGACGGCAGCGGCGCGAAAGGGATCGCCAATTCGCGCCCTGCAAAGCACGAACTGCGATCAGCAATGAGCGCCCAGGAAATATTGACCGGCCACGGCGTTACGTCCCGCAGGAATAGCGGATTGTTCGCGACGCGTGCGGTCGGGGAAGCAAATCGCCGCACCGCGCTCCATAATTCCGGCGTCTGAGCGAAGACTAGCGCCTCGGCAGCGGCGGTTCCGCTCACATTGGAAAAGGCCATCGCGACAGTATCGGGAAGGCTCAGCACAAGCCCGCCGATCGCAATGGCCACAATGACAGCGCGGCGGGGCACGACGGTCATGGCGACGGCCGTGCTCACGATCAGGATCATGGCGGCAGGCAGTACGGCGCGCATACCGAGATCGTTGTTGTCGCCCAACGGGCTCGCGAGCAGCCAGGACGTCGAAAGACCCGCCGCCGCGAGCGCAACCAAGAGCTTCACGGCGGTCTTTCGCGGACCAACCTCTTCGTTTCGCAGCATCACGATGAGTGAGATGGCGCCGGCGATAAAGGTCGCCGGAAATTCGACGGGCAAGAGGATCAGCCAATAGGCCGGCACATCCAGCACGCGGCGCAGCGATTGCGGGAACAACTTGCCGAGTACTTCGGAATGATGGAGGACGATCGCGCGCGCCTCCTCACGCGCCGAAACGGCGGCGAGCTGATCGCGAATGAACGGGGCGGCAAGGCAAATCGCGAGTACGGCGGCCGCGACCAGACCTGTCGCGACGGCGCGCCGCCGCTTGGCGTCGAGGTCGCCAAATAAGAACGGGGCGCCAACCAGGATGGCAATCGCGAACGTCACCCCGCCGACGAAAGTCGAGCTCTCGAAGCCCGCGACCACGACCAGAGCCAAAATGACGAGGCGCGTCAGGCTTTGCCGTTCCGCGTAGTGCGCAACCAGCAATGTCGCCAAGACAGTGCATGATGCCGACATGAGGTGTTGTGGCGCCCATGCGGATTGGTACAGCCAGCCGGCAAAGCCGGTCGGTTGCTGCAGGAACGGTTCGAGGGTGTAGCTGCCGAACAATGGCTTCAGTGTCTCGCGCAGCGAGGCGGCGGTTGCGAAGGCGACAACCCAAATAGCGGCGTTCGCCTGTTTCCCGAGCCAAACGGCGGCGGCCATCATCAAGCTCAACGAAGCGAAGGCGGTGAACCACGTTAGAGCGATATCCGCTTCCCATCCGCTCGCGTGCAGCGGCAGCGCTAATTCAGCCGCGCTGAAGTGCCAGAGATAGTAGTAGGCGAGCCGACCGGCGGAGCCGCCGAAATCGAATACCGGATTAACCGGCGGTAGCCCCTGCCGCATCATTGCGTCGACGATGGCAATCTTGGAATGATCGAAAATTGGATCGGCAAGGTGAACGCCGCGCGCGGAAAACTTGGGAAGGATGGCGACCGCTGGAATAAGCGCTGCAATGCCGGCCGCAACAAAGCACCACGGGCTTATTCCGCGCTGCGGCGCGCCTTCCGGCGGCGCCGTTTGTAGGAGCAGCGAACCGCCCGCAACCAAGAGGCAAAACGCCGCCAAGCTGGCCACTGCAATGGCGGAAAATCCAATTGCGGTCAGCATTGGCAGCGTCGCGGCGCTGAAAACCGCCCAACCGAGAACCGGCGCTGCGCCAAGCGCCACCACGCGCGGCAATACGTGGCGGGCCAAAGCGTAGCCGAGTACCGTGCAAAATGCGGCTGCAAGCAACGCGCACAAAGCGGCATTGACGGGCGACGCCATGAAAAATCCAAACCGCGAGTTGCTCGCGAATTTTTTAAGACCGGCCGCGGCAGCGCTATGCCGCCTTCATGATCGAGTGCCGGTCAGGGGTCGGGCGTGAGATTCTTAAACGCAGACCAGTCATTTGGAGGTCATCCGGTCGGCGATGGCGGCTTTAGCCGGCGGCCTCTCTCGCGTTCGCATCCACCCATCGCCGATGGCCGGATAACGATCCCACATGCCGCTCAGGCTCAAATTGATATTGTGATGATGCTCAAGCACGTCATTCTCCCCGACTAAGACCGGTTACGATGATGATGATTTCGTTTGTTGCTCGAGTCGAATAATTCTTTTGTTACCTGATCCATCATCCGCTCGCACGGCAGCCGCAGCATTAAGGGGCGCGATGTTCAATAGGCTTCTTCGGTGTAGATCGGATCGACCGAGCCCCGCCACGGTCCGTGAAATTGATCGAGCAATTCCTGCGCCGGCGTCGTGCCGCGCGAGAGCCGATCCTGGAGCGGTTCGAGATACCGCGTTTCGTCGCAGCCCCCGGCATCAAAGCGGTTCCGGCGCGCCAATCCGGCATTCGCCAATTTGAGGACCTCCGTCGCAATCTCGAAAGCAGTGCGGCCGCCAACCATGGCGGCGAGGCCCTGTTTCGGCACGGCGTCACGAAGCGATTGGCGCTCGGCTGCAGTCCAGCCTTTCACGAGATCCCACGCTGCATCGAGCGACACGTCGTCATAAAGAATACCGACCCACAGCGCCGGCAGCGCCAGTAAATTCGGCAACGTCCCCGAATCCGCGCCACGCATTTCCAGGTAGCGCTTGAGCCGCACTTCCGGGAATATCGTGCTGAGATGGTTGGCCCAATCCGAGATAGTCGCCCACGTACCGGGCATTGCGGCCAATTTTCCGGCAAGCAAATCACGAAACGACTGGCCCGCGACATCGACATATTCATCGCCGTGCTTGATGAAATACATCGGCACGTTCAGCGCGTAGTCGACCCAGCGCTCGAAACCCATGCCCGGCTCGAAGACCCACGGCAACATGCCCGACCGCGCGTTGTCGGTATCGCGCCAGATTTCCGCGCGGAACGACAGATAGCCGTTGGGTTTCCCGTCGGTGAATGGCGAATTTGCAAACAGCGCGGTGGCGATCGGCTGCAGCGCGATCGAGACGCGCAGCTTTTTCACCATGTCGGCTTCGGACGAGAAATCGAGATTGGTTTGCACGGTACAGGTGCGATACATCATATCGAGACCGAGCGTGCCGACTTTCGGCATGTAGGTGGTCATGATTTTATATCGCCCCTTCGGCATTTTCGGCATTTCGGCGAGCGTCCAATTCGGCGTCATGCCGATGCCGAGAAAGCCGATCTGCAGCGGCGCGGCGACCTCGCGGACTTGCGCAAGGTGCGCCATCAGCTCGCTCGACGTCTGATGGACCGTTTCAAGTTGCGCGCCGGAAAGTTCGAATTGACCGCCAGGCTCAAGCGAGATCGCGCCGCCTCCAGTCACATCGAGTAATCCAATGATGTTCGGCCCTTCCATGATCGGTAGCCAGCCGAGCAGATGCTGCATTCCCTCAAGCAGCGCGCGGATGCCTTGCCGCCCCTCGTAAGGCACAGGTCGATGTCCCGCGAGCGTGAAGGCGAACTTCTCGTGCTCGGTACCGATGCGAAACTGCGATTTCGGTTTGACGCCCTGGGCAAGCCAGTTGACGAGGTCCTCGCGCCGCTCGATCGGCTTCAAGTCGACTTGATCACGCGCCATGCAAGGCCCTCGCGGCGTTATGCGCAGCGCATGTTGGGAAGCAATATGCGTTCATGAACTATGCGACGGCCTTGCGCTTTCCGGGTGCGAAGCGGCCATAGAATGTCTCGCCCTTCTTTGCCATGTCGAGCAGAAGGTTCGACGGCTTGAACCGCTCGCCGCAATGTTCGGCGAAATCATTGCATAACGCGACAAAGGCCTTAACGCCCATTCCGTCGATATAGGAAATGGTGCCGCCGGTGAAAGGCGCAAAGCCGAAGCCGAGGATCGAACCGACGTCGGCTTCCCGCACATCGGTGACGACGCCCTCTTCGATGCAGCGCGCGGATTCCAGCGCTTGAATCGCGAGCAGGCGGCGCTTTATGACTTCGATGTTTATGGCGTCGGGATTTAGCCGCGTCGGCTGCAGATCGCTTAGCTCAGGCCACAAGCGCTTCGGGCCGTTCCGCGGATAGTCGTAAAAGCCCTTGCCGTTCTTGCGGCCGTAGCGCGCGCGCTTCTCGACCATCTCCTCCAGCAGGGCCTTTTGCTTGGCATCGACCATTACCGGGCCGAGATCCGCCTCGGTCGCTTTGAGAATCTTCCAGGCAAGATCTACCGCCACCTCGTCGGTGAGTGCGAGCGGTCCCACCGGCATTCCCGCCATGCGGCCGGCATTCTCGATCAAAGCCGGCGGCACGCCTTCCGCGAGCATCAGGTGGCCTTCACGGATATAGGTCCCGACGACCCGCGACGTGTAAAAGCCGCGCGAATCATTGACTACGATCGGGGTCTTGCGGATGGCGCGCACGAAATCGAGCGCCGTGGCGAGCGCGGCACCGCCTGTTTCCTTGCCCATGATGATCTCGACCAACATCATGCGCTCGACCGGCGAGAAAAAATGAATGCCGATGAAGCGGGATTGATCCTTGAAGGCGGCTGCGAGCGAGCTGATCGGCAGCGTCGAAGTATTGGAGCCGAAAATCGCCTGGTCGCCGATCACGTTCTGCGTCCGCGAAATCACTTCCCCCTTGACTTTGCGGTCCTCGAACACCGCTTCGACAACAAGATCGCAATCCTTCAGTTCCACGAAATCCGCCGTCGGATTAATGCGCGCCAGCAAGGCATCTCGATCGGCGGTGCTGGCGCGGCCGCGATTGATTTGGTCGGTCACCAGTTTGTGCGAATGAGCCTTGCCCTTCTCGGCGGTTTCCGGATCGCGATCGATGAGCACCACATCGAGACCCGCCAGCGCACTGACATAAGCGATCCCCGCGCCCATGAAACCGGCACCGATCACGCCGATCTTCTTCAGCGGCCGCGCTGGAACATTTGCGGGACGCCGCGCCCCTTTGTTGAGTTCCTGCATGGAAACGAACAAAGTCCGGATCATCGCGGCAGCTTCGCGCGATCGTAAAATCTTGGCGAACCAGCGCGACTCCACGCGCAATGCCTGATCCATCGGCAGCTGCAGACCCTCATAGACAACCTGCAGGATCGCGTGCGCGGCGGGATAATTGTCGTAAGTTTCGCGGCGATAAATGGCGTTGGCGGCTGGGAAAACCGTCATGCCAGCTTTCGAATAAACCGGGCCGCCGGGCAATCTAAATCCATCGGTATCCCACGGGGCCTTGGCCGTGCCGCCACTTCTGATCCATTCCTTCGCCACCCGGATGAGATCGCCTTTCGGCACCACGGCATCGACGAGCTTCATCGCCTTGGCGCGATTCAGTTGCACCTGCTCACCCTTGAGCAGAAACTGCAACGCGTCGGATGGCGGCAGCATGCGGGCGATCCGCTGCGTGCCGCCGGCCCCGGGCAACAGACCGATCTTGACCTCGGGTTGCCCGAGGCGCGTGCGGGCATTGTCAGCGGCAATCCGGCGATGGCAGGCAAGCGCCAGCTCAAAGCCGCCGCCGAGCGCGGTGCCGTTGATGGCGGCAACCCACGGCTTGCCGCATGTTTCGATACGGCGGTAGAGCAGCGACAATTTGCGGCTTTCCTCAAACAGGCGCGCGGTCGCCGCGTCTTCGCCTTCCGCGGCGACGAATTCGGCAAAGGTCCGGCTGAGCGTTTCGAGCATTGTGAGATCGGCGCCGGCGCAAAATGTGTCCTTGCCCGATGTGATGACCGCGCCTTTGACGGCGTCGTCGGCGGCAAGCTCCTCGACGATAGCGGAAAGCTCCTCCCTGACCGCAGCGTCTATGACGTTCATCGTGCGCCCGGGCTCGTTCCAGGTCACCAGTGCGATTCCGTCGCTGTCGCGCTCGACGGTGAAGTTAGTGAAGCTCATCGCCGGCACTCACGCATAGGAATCGCCATTCTTGCGCGTGAATCGCATGCCCTTCTCGTCACGCGCCGCGATCAGATCGACGTCCGGATATTCGACGCGCTCGTCTTTGGAGCGTGTACCGATTTCGAGATAAACTGCATCGCGCGTCGACTTGTCGATGAGTTGGTGGCCGTTACCGCTGTTGGCTTTGAAGCTCGCCGCGTCGCCGGCCTTCAGCACCGTTTCGCCGGCGTCTTCGACCAGCACGACTTCACCTTCGAGCATGTAGACGAGCTCGTCTTCTTTCTCGTGCCGATGTCGCAGCGCCGACAAAGCGCCGGGCTTGAGCGTCGTCAGGTTGACGCCGAATTGATCGAGACCGGCTGCGTTTCCCAGGCGTTTGCGCTCGCGGCCCTGCACCGCGCGGTCGAATGGCGCCGGATAACTGGTGCGGCTATCGATCGCAAGCCCTGCAATGTCGATCTTAGGCATCAGCTTACAGCCGCTCGATAATCGTGGCGGTACCCATGCCCGCGCCGATGCACAGCGTGACCAGTCCGGTCGTCAGGTCGCGCCGCTCGAGTTCGTCGAGCAGCGTGCCGAGAATGATCGCGCCGGTCGCACCCAAAGGATGCCCCATGGCGATGGCGCCCCCATTGACGTTGACGTTGGAAGTGTCGAGCTCGAATGCCTGTAGAAAGCGCAACACCACCGAAGCAAAGGCCTCGTTGATCTCGATCAGATCGATATCCGAGAGCCGCATGCCCGCGGTCCTGAGCGCCTTTTTGGTGACGTCGATCGGCCCCGTCAGCATTAAGGCGGGGTCCGAGCCGATATTGGCAAAGGCGCGAAGGCGCGCCCGCGGTTTCACTCCGATCTTCTCGCCGGCTTCTCTGCTCCCCACCAGCACGGCGGCGGCGCCGTCTACGATGCCGGAGGAATTGCCGGCGTGGTGAACGTGATTGATGAATTCCACTTCGGGATGCGCTTGAATGGCGACCGCGTCGAAACCCGCCATTTCTCCGATTTGCACAAATGACGGCTGTAGCGCGGCGAGCGACTGCATCGTCGTTCCGGGGCGCATGTGCTCGTCCTTTGCCAGAATGGTGAGGCCGTTGACGTCTTTAATCGGAACCACCGAACGGTCGAAGCGCCCTTCCTGCCATGCCGTTGCCGCGCGCCTCTGGCTTTCAACCGCGTAGGCATCGACATCGTCGCGCGAGAATCCGTATTTGGTTGCGATCAAATCGGCGGAAATGCCTTGCGGCAGGAAATAGTGCGCAACCGCGATCGAAGGATCGACGGGCCAAGCGCCGCCGGCCGAACCGATGCCGACGCGGCTCATGGATTCGACGCCGCCGCCAATTGCCAATTCCTGCTGCCCGGACATGATTTGAGCAGCTGCGAAATTAACCGCATCGAGACCCGACGCGCAGAAGCGATTGATCTGCACTCCGGGGACGCTGTCGCCGTAGCCGGCGACCAGCGCGGCCGTGCGCGCAATATCGGCGGCTGCCTCGCCGACCGGATCGACGACGCCCATCACGACATCGTCCACTAGAGCGGTATCGAGATTGTTGCGGCTTTTAATAGCGCCGAGCGTTTGGCTCGCCAAGTTGAGCGCCGTGACCTCGTGCAGTGCGCCATCGACCTTGCCGCGCCCGCGCGGCGAGCGCACGTGATCGTAGATGAAAGCTTCGGACATCCGAATTTCTCCTATCCCTCTCTTCGGCGGAAGAATGAAGAACGGCTAGAACGCATCCGCCGCCAGCGCCATCGTGCTCGCAGCACCCGTCTTGATACGCGCGAGATGCGTGGCTGTGGCGGGTAACATCCGTTCCATAAAGAAGCGGCCGGTCATAAGCCGCTGCCCCATTCGTTCCACGTCGCCGTTACCCCCAGTCGCGGCCCTCGCTTTCGCGGCCTCCGCAATCAAGCACCACATATAACCGAGCGCGACCAAACCCAAGAGATGCATATAGTCAGTCGCCCCCGCGCCGGCATTATCGGGATTGCCCAGCGCGTTCTGCAAAAACCACATGGTTGCCTGCTGCAATTCGCCGAGCGCCTGATTGAGAGGCGTGACATACGGCACCATGGCTGGATCGACGGCGCGTTCTTTGACGTAAGCCGCGATCTCGCCGAGAAAGGCCTGCAAGGCCCGGCCGCCATCCTTGGGCAGCTTGCGGCCGACGAGGTCGAGCGCCTGGACGCCGTTGGTGCCTTCATAAAGCATGGTGATCCGCGCATCGCGCACGAATTGCTCCATGCCATGCTCGGCGACGTAGCCATGGCCGCCGAATATCTGCTGGGCGAGAACGGTATTGGCAAAGCCTTGGTCCGTGAGCACACCCTTAATCACGGGGGTGAGCAGCCCCAAATGATCCTCGGCGGCTTGGCGTTCCTTGGCGTCCGCCGAACGGCGCGCGATATCGCTTTTGAGTGCGGTCCACGACGCCAGCGCGCGAGCTGCCTCATTGAAGGCGCGGATGCTCATGAGCGTGCGGCGCACGTCAGGATGTACGATGATCGGATCGGCGGGTTTCTGCGGAAACTTTGCCCCCGTCAAAGCGCGGCCGGAGAGGCGCTCCTTGGCATACGCGGCCGCATTTTGATAAGCGACCTCGGACATCGCCAAGCCCTGCACGCCGACGCCGAGACGAGCTTCGTTCATCATCGTGAACATCGCCTGCAACCCGCGATTGGGCTCGGCCACGAGCCAGCCGGCTGCATCATCGTAATTCATGACGCAAGTGGCATTGCCGTGGATGCCCATTTTCTCTTCGAGAGAACCGCAGGACACTGCGTTGCGCGCGCCGAGCCCGCCATCGGCCGTCGGCACGAATTTCGGCACGATGAACAGAGACAGTCCCCGCGTGCCCTCCGGCGCACCCTCAATGCGCGCAAGAACGAGATGAACGATGTTCTCCGCCAGATCGTGCTCGCCCGCTGAGATGAATATCTTCATTCCTGTAATCTTGTAGCTGCCGTCGGCCTGACCAGCCGCGCGGGTGCGCACCAAGCCGAGATCGGTGCCGCATTGGGGCTCCGTCAAATTCATGGTTCCGGCCCATTGGCCGGTAACAAGCTTGGGCAAATACAATCTTTTCTGCTCGGCGGAGGCATGCGCCAGAAGGGCGGCTACCGCACCCTGGGTGAGAGCCGCATACATGCCGAATGCCATGTTCGCCGAGCAAAAATACTCGTTCACGGCTTGGGCCAACACCATCGGCAAGCCTTGACCGCCAAATTCGGCAGGCGCGGCGACGCCAATCCAGCCGCCTTCCGCAAGCCTTTTATAGGCGTCCTTGAATCCATTCGGAGTGGTAACGCTGTCATCCGCATTGCGGCGGCAGCCTTCTTTGTCACCGACGCGGTTGAGGGGCGCGAGCGCCGCTTCGCTGAATTTCGCGGCCTCGGCGAGGACCGCCTCGACGACATCCGGCGTCGCTTCGGCGAAGCCCGGCAGATTGTTGTAACGGTCGAAATGAAAGACGTCGCTCAAGAGGAACGTCATTTCATCCACGGGAGCCTTATAGACCGGCATGACTCTCCCTAACCCGACCTGAGCCCCTTCCCCGATGTCCCGATTCCGAAGTTCGCCGCATCCTGTGGCAAGTTCTGGAGCGAACTTCGGCATCGAAAGAACACTAGCAAGTTTCTGATTCTATTGTGGTTTTGGATTTGCAGTTCCTGTAGCGAGCTTTGCGGCAAGAATGATAGGAGCTTCAAATCCACCACGCTGAGCCGGTCGCAACGTAGCCTAGCCGATTTACACACCTCCTACGACGGCGAAATGGTGGCCGCTACGTCCTTTCTCGGCGGCGTTCAGTGCAAGACCCAGCGCAACTTTAACGGCTTGTTTACGCTAATCCGGAAAAGTCGGCACTGAGGACAGTCGGCCGCGCCCGCTTGGTCTTTTGAGTAAGCCTCGGCTCAAAACAGGGCGATTTACGCGTTCCCCCTGAACTGGCTTTGCGCGCAATGAAATCCGGCGGTCCGTGGAACCTCAGAGGCCTCCATCCAGAAGCACACGAAGCCGCCTGCGATGCAGCGCGACGCGCTGGCATGTCGGTCGGAGAGTGGCTCAACGACCTCATCCAACAAAACGAAAACCATAACGGCGGACTGATGGGGAACGCTGACTGCAAAGAAGAAACCGATGGCAATATCGGCCGGCCGGATGAGCCGGCTAGGCCTCACGACTATGAGGCTAGCGGCAGGCAACGCCCACCGCGGAATAGCGGCGAATACGACCGCGAGAACACGCTTGCCCGAGAAGCCTCGCTGGCGCGTGAAGAGTTTGATGACGTTCAATCTCGTCTCGATAGATTGACGTATCAGCTCGAACAGATGGCGCGCGATGGCGCTCCAGCGCGCAGTGCATCGCCTGTCTCGCGATATCTCGGTGCGGAGAAAACCGGCTTCGAACGCCAGCGCACACTGTTCGGTGCGCCCGATGCCGCGCCGCGCGGCGGGGCTGCATCGCCGGCAAGCTCTCCCGCCGACATCCTGCCGCCAATCGATTTCACGATTATCGAGCAACGGCTGTGCCACATCACGAACCAGATCGAATCGTTGCGGCCACTGCACGATCTTGAAAAGCTTATTGCGGCGTTCCGCGGCGATCTTTTGGAAATAAGCCGCCGAATCGCCGATGCCTTGCCGCGACAGGCGGTCGATTCGCTGGCTCTGCAGGTGGAAGTTCTGGCGGAGCGCATCAATCATTCGCGCCAATCGGGCACCGACTCGGACGTCCTCGCTGCGATCGAGCGCGGACTTGCAGAGATTCGCGACGCGTTGCGCAGCCTGACAACCGCAGAGAATCTGGTCGGATTTGGCGAATCGATAGGAGCCCTGGCGCAGAAGGTGGATCTTATCATCGCCAGGCAAGACCCGGGGGCAATCGAACAGCTTGAAACCGCGATTGGCGCCCTGCGCGGGATCGTGACGCATATCGCATCAACCGAAGCCCTGGATAAAGTGGCGGAGGATGTTCGCGCCCTTGCCGTCAAGGTGGATACTCTCGCCAACAGCGCGGCTAGCGGACGCGCTGTGTCGGCGCTGGAAAGCCGTATCGACGCCCTCACCAGCGCTGTTCGCGCATCCGCCGAAGCCGGTCATGCGGTGCCGCGCGAACTCGAAAAACTGCTTGCGGCGCTGATCGAGAAGCTCGACCGGACAAGGCAGGCACAGACCGACCACGCCGTCCTTCACCATCTTAATGAGCATGTCGCGCGACTGACCGAGCAGCTCGATCGCCCGCGCAGCGAAATTGGCGAAGACGCAAGCGCGGGGTCCGAACCGGCGGC
>Ga0187781_10002773_pt1 | contig 13267 bp, 13 predicted proteins | sample 0715_SJ02_MP02_2_FD_132447 | JGI IMG/M metagenome (GOLD analysis project Ga0187781, IMG submission 132447) | Tropical peat soil microbial communities from peatlands in Department of Meta, Colombia - 0715_SJ02_MP02_20_MG | ecosystem: Environmental > Terrestrial > Soil > Wetlands > Peat | place...
GACAAGCGACGACAGCTTTACGTTCCACGAGACGACGCTGCGGGAATCGCTGCGTGAGCTGGGCTACGAGCCGAAGAGCATCAGCGAAGGGTTAGCGGTGGTGTACGGCGAGCTGAGCGATTCGAATTTCTCCGGGATTGGCGTGAGTTGCGGCGGGGGCATGTGCAACGTCTGCCTGGCGTATCTCTCGGTGCCGGTGATCAGCTTCAGTGTGCCCAAGGGCGGCGATTACATCGACGCCAGCGCCGCGGCGGCGATTCGCGATCTGGGCACGAGCGTACGTGTAGAAAAGGAACGCGGCTTCCGGTTCAACGGATTCTTCGAGAACAAGGTCTACCACGCGCTGAGCGTCTACTACGATGACCTGATCCAGACACTGGTGAAGGCGATGCGCGACGCCTTCTCGAACGCGGCGCATCTGCCCAAGCTCAAAAATCCAGTGCCCCTGGTGCTGAGCGGCGGGACAGCCATGCCGCCGGGCTTCCAGGAGCGCTTCGAGAAAGCCCTGCGAGCGAGTTTCCGGTTGCGCTTTCGGAAATCCGCACGGCTCAAGATCCGCTGCACTCGGCCGCGAAAGGCACACTGGTGGCGGCGCTCTGCGAGATGTAGCCGCTAAAGCTCAGTGGGGGCCGGCTGGGTCGGGGGAGCGGGAGCCGGAGGTTCCGGAGCAGGCGGTGCGGGATTACTCGCAGGCGGAGTGGTAACGGGCGGCTGAGGCACCGTGGGCTGGGGCGCCGTTGGGGTATGAGGCGCGGCGGCCGCGGGCGCCGGCGAGGTACGTTTCGGTCCCAGGCCGAGGGCGATCAACGAAAGCGAGTTCAACTTCCCGGTCGCTTCCAGATTCTGATCCTGCTGGAAGCGGCGCAGGGCGTCGGCGGAATCAGTATCCCACACGCCGCTGGCGTCTTTCTTCAGGTAGCCACGTTCCACCAAAGCAGATTGGATTTCCTTGTAGCGCTCGGGCGTTGGAGCTAGCTGCCGCGAGCGCCAGGTAGCTGCGCTGGCGGAATTCGATTTTTTGCCGTGTTTGCTCGCTGTTTTTGAGGATTTCCCCGTGCTCTTGGTCCTGGCCGTAGTTTTGGCTGCCGCTTTGCCAGGAGCGGAAGACTTCTCCGTCTTGGACGTGCCGGTAGTTTGGGACTTGCCGGTCGTTTTGGATTTGCTGGTGGCCTTGGATTTAGTGGCGGGAGCAGGTGTTGATTTCTTGGGAGCGGTAGTGGTATCGGCCGCGCCGAACAACAACATGGATGCGAGCGCCAGGAGCGCTACAGATCGCAAAATGAAAACCTCCTACACAAAAATAAGGGGCAGGCCGCGAAGCCTGCCCCCGGGAGACGAACGAAATTATTGCCCGTTGGCCGGTATCTTACCTTCGGCCCACGTCGAGGTCCATTGCTGGTTCCGGCCGGCGGCCCGCATGATGCGGAACAGCACCGACTGGCCCGGTTTGAGCGAGTTCTGAATCTGCTTCAGCTCGTCGTACGAAGTGACCGGCTGGCGATTGATACTGGTGATGATGTCGTTGGGTTGGAGTTGCATGTCATCGGCGAGCGAATCCGGTTCGACCTGAGTAATCAAGACGCCCGCTGGTCCCTTATAGCCCAAGTTTTGGCGCAAAGAGTCGTTCAGGTTCTGAACCGTCATCCCGAACTTCACCTGGGTGCCTTCGCCCTGCTCGGACGGCTCACTCATCTGTCCTCCGCCCAGCCGGTTAGCAAAGACCTTGTTCCGGTCGCCGATGACCACATCGAAGTTCTGCGTTTTGCCGTTTCGCAGCACCGTGATCTTCATGGTTCCGCCAACGGAGGCGTCGGCCACATGGTCCATCAACTCGTCACCACGCGAGACCGATTTGCCATCGAGCGCAGTGATCACGTCACCGTCCTGGATGCCTGCCTTATCGGCAGGACCGCCGGGTTCGACAGTCTGCACAAAGATGCCATGCGTGCCGCCGGCCGCCTGGACAAATTCGGCGTTCTTGTCATCCGAGGGAAGGAACGAGATGCCGATCGAACCGCGTGTGACCTTTCCGGTCTTGATGATCTGGTTATAGACCTTGACGGCGGTGTTGATGGGCAGGGCGAAACCGATTCCCTGATACCCGCCGCTGCGGCTGGCGATCATGGTGTTGATGCCGATGACCTCGCCGTTGATGTTCAGCAGCGGCCCGCCGCTATTTCCGGGATTGATGGCAGCGTCGGTCTGGAGGAAATGCTGAAATCCGCTGTTCATGATGTCCTCACCCGGAAGATTGCGCGCCTTGGCGCTGATGATGCCCGCAGTCACGGTTTCTTCGAAGGTGAACGGAGATCCGATGGCCACCGCCCAATCGCCGACCTGCACGCCGTCGGAGTTGCCGATCTTGGCCGGCACCAGATTGCTGCGCTCCACCTTGAGTACGGCTACGTCGGTCGGGGTATCGGTGCCGATCACTTTGGCTTCATATTCGTTGGGATCATCGTTGAACTTCACCTTGACGCGCGTAGCTTTTTCCACCACGTGGTCATTGGTCAGGATGTAACCGTTCTTATCCACAACGATTCCCGAGCCGACGCTTACTTGCTTGCGAGGGCCAATCTGGGGCTGTTCGCCGAACGGGCTGCCAAAGAAGCGCTGGAAGAAATCCTGCATCCCGTTGTCCTCGTCTTCATCCTCGGGCTGCTGCTGCTGTTGTTGTTGCGGCTGCCTCTTGCGGATGTGAACCGACGGCTTCTGCGTGTACTCACTCGAGATATTGACCACGGACGGCTCCAGCTGCTTGGCGATCTGGGTAAAAGCATTGGAGAGCTGCCCCGGATTGGGTGGGATCACGAGCGGCGTGGCGCCTGGGGCCACCACCTGCTCCTTTGCGGCCTTAACACCGGTTGAGACCAGCGTGCCGATCACCACACCGATCGACAACGTAAACAGAATCAGGCTGAAGGACAGTAACCGCTGCCTTCGCATCTTGTCAAAGAAACTCATGTCTTGGAAACTCCTCGGGAAACCGCGATTCTTTCCATTATACTCCGGAATTCGCGTCCCCAGTTGATAGATGTTGCGTGGAATGAACACGTTTCAGCTCCACGATTAAGATTCCACAAAGTATCAGCGCGGCCCCCGCAACCGCTCGCCGGGAAAGGATTTCTCCCAGCAGCCAGAATGAGGTCAGCCAGGCGATGACGGGCTCGAGCGAATAAATCAGGGCGGTGCGAGTGGCGGTGGTGTGCTGCTGCGCCCAGGCCTGCACGGTGAAAGCTAGAGCTGTGGCGAACAGACCGGTGAGAGCCAGCGCGCCTACGACGACGGGATTGATCCGGATAACCGGGGTTTCCACCCACCAGAAAGTCGCCAGGCCCAGCACCGCCGCGACCGCCACTTGCATAAGCGACAACGACTCGAAGCGGATGCGGCCGGAATAATGTCCAACGGCGATGATATGGGCGGCAAAAGCGACTGCGCAAAAGAAAGTCAAGAGATCTCCATACCCGATGGCCAGCCTGTCACCCTGGAGTGTCATGAGCCCCATGCCGGCGGTGGCGCAAAGCGCGCCAGCCAGGTCGAAAAACCGGGGCCTAGTGAAATAGACGAGGGAGCTGAGCAAAGGTACCAGAGGAATCGCGAGGCCAGTGAGAAACGCCGATTTGGACGCGGTGGTGAACTGCAAGCCAACAGTCTGAAAAAGATAGCCGGCGAACAGGCAGCCACCGGCGATGATGCCGCCGCGCGTGACGGTGAAGCGGGCGCGGGCGCGAAACAGCAGGGTGAGGGCGATGGTAGCAATGGAGAAGCGGATGGCAAGAAACAGGATAGGCGAAATATGTTTCAAGGCCGCCTGCACCAGCACGAACGTGGAACCCCAGATGACGGTGTTTCCCGCTAGCGCGGCATCGGCGCGCCAGGTGCGGGCCGTGGCCTGGTTAGCAGCCTGGTTGCCAGCCTGATCGGAAAGGAGGATGCCCTCGCCCTCAGGCGTCATTCGCTGATTCGTGGAGCGCGCAGCAGGAGGCTGAGCGTGAGGAAAATGCGTTTCAGCCCGAGGTCGCGGCCCTCGGGGTTGTACCACTCTTTGACGGTGTGGGCACCGCCGCCATGCCCGCCGGCGCCGATGGAAATTGCGGGAATGCCCAGCGAGAGGGGGATATTGGCGTCGGTCGAGGAGCAATCGAGGCGCGAGCGGATGCCAAGATACGCATCGACGGCGCGAATGTAGCTGAGCACGGGAGTCTGCTCATCGAGCTCGGCGGCGGGACGCGCGCCGATCTCTTTGACTTTGGCCGACACCTTGCCGCCGGTCGCACGCTGGTTCTCCTGCTCCTGCGCACGATCGACCGCGGAGTTCAGCAGCGCGACCAGTTCGTCCATCTTCTCGTTGCTCTCGGAGCGGATATCGACCTTGGCGCGGGCGAGCGATGGGATGGAGTTGATGCTGGTGCCGCCGTCAATGAGGCCCACGTTGAAGGATGATCGCGGCGAGCCGTTGACCCGGGCTTCGGTAAAGAGCGCCACGGCGCGGCTCAGGGCGTGCACCGGATTGCCGACGCCGTAGTCGCTCCAACTGTGGCCGCCGGGGCCGGTGATGGTGACTTCGAAACGGCGGCTGCCGAGAGCGCGGGTGGTGATGTGCTCGGTGGAAGCGCCATCCAGCACGAGAAAGGTCGTGATTTCGCGCGCGAGATCCGACTTGCAGAGCCAGCGCATGCCGGTGAGATTTCCCTCGCCCTCTTCGCCCACGTTGCCGATGAGCAGCGGCTCGGCATGGAGATCCTCGATTTCCGGCGTGGCCTTGATGGCCCGCGCGATGGCGAGGAGCGCGGTGAGGCCGGAACCGTTATCGGAAACGCCCGGACCGTGGAAGACACCGTCGCCGCCGACGGTAACGTCATCTTTGGTTCGGGGAGACAGGACGGTGTCCAGATGCGCGGTGACGGCAACATAGGGGCCGCGAGATTTCTCATTGAGAAAGGCGACGACGTTGCCGGCGCGATCGATCGACGATTTCCAGCCGAAGGTGCGGAGCTGGGCGGCCATCCACTCGGCGCGCGGCTGCTCGAGGAAAGTGGGAGCGGGAATGCGGCACAGCTCCAGATGGATTTCGTTGATCCACTGCTTTTCGCGGGTGAACCATTGCAGACACTCCCGCACGCCGCGCAATTGCGCGACATCGGCGACGGGGACTGCGGTGGGCACGAGATTGGCCGCCATCGTTTCGAGTGTACCGCAGGGGCGATGAGGGGCCGGGGGAATGGGCGTGCCTTCTGACCATCAAAGCCGTCCGAAAGTGCGACCATGAATCATGCGCCCGATTGCGCACCTGGTGTGCTCGACGCTTGCGCTCCTGCCCGCTGCGGCGCAGGAGAGGGTGATCGAAAGCGTGCTGCCCGCACTGGCGTACGGGCCGAAGTGCTCGTCTGCGATTGAGGTTCACAATTTGAGTGACCGGCCGGTGACCGTGGAGGTAGAAGGGCACAAAAGCAGCGGAGCGCTCGCGCCGCTTGCCGGGCACCCCGGTATGACGGTTCGCCTGGATGGGGCCGGGCGCGCCAGTTACAAGCTGCAAATTGAGGAAGAGACGACCAGCGCCTGGGTCAAAGTGCGGGAGATTATTCCCGCGCCGCGCCTTTCCACGGTGGTTGCGGTCAGCGGAACTACCGAGTGCGTGGTGGGCGACCAGCTCCGCACTACGCCGCGGGAGCTGGCCTACCCGACGCGCAACCCGTGGTTTTCGGGAAACGTGACGGAGATCGCAGGCGATGAAATTCTGCTGATCAATGCGTCGGAGCGGCCGGCGACGGCGTGGCTTTGCTACTCGGCGGGCAATTTATATGCGGTGCCCGGCGGGACCGGGCCGTCTCAACTGACTCCGATTTGCTCGAGCGATGCGGTGGTGCACATTCCGCCGTTCGGGACGCGGCAATTCCCCGTGGAGCGGGCGCATAATTCTTACTTCTCGCTGAAGACTGCGGGGGCGGCGATCGTGCTTCAGATGCTGCGGCCGCTGGACGCAACGGTGCGGCTGTACACGGTGGACTCGACCATCACGTTTGGGAAGGAAGAGGCGCCGGGGGAGGCGAAGTAAAGACCGCTCCCTTCGGTCGCGGCTCAGTAAGCGGATCGAGCAACACGGCGGAAGAATTTGGACGGGCAGGAATGCCCGTCCTACCGGCCGAGATACATGACGTGGACGTAGGTGCCGAGTCTCACGTTGTAGGCGCTGGACGCCACGGTCCGGATGTATACGGTGGACTCGACCATCACGTTTGGGAAAGAAGAGGCGCCCGGGGAATCGAATAAAGACCCCTTCCTTTGGTCGCGGCTCAGTAAGCGGATCGAGCAACACGGCGGAAGAATTTGGACGGGCAAGAATGCGCGTCCTACAGGCCGAGATACAGGACGTGGACGTAGGTGCCGAGTCTTACGTTGTAGGCGAGGTACCAGCCGACGTGATCGGGGTCTTCGTAGATGACGATCTGGTCGCTGTTCCACAGCCAGTCGTTGCAGTAGGCGAAATCGAATGAAGCCACGCTGAAGTAGAAACCGCCGAACCAGAAGCGGTCGCGGCCTCCGCCTCGGAGCCGCCACACGTGGCCGCGACCGAATCCGCCAGTGAAATGCCCGTGCTCCCAGGGGTGATCGAGGTGGAAGCGAGGGTCATCGCGGCCCTGGTCGTGGCCGATCCATTGGCCATTGGAGTGAACGTGGGGTGCCTCCGGATGGCCTTCTTTGTCGTTGAACTTGCGGTTCTCCTGCCGGGCTTCCGGCGACGCCTGGCGCACTGGCGCCGGCCCGTGTTTCGGAATGAAGCCGCCGCCAACTTCACGGCCGGCGTCGCGATGCTCAGCCTTCTGCGCCCAAGCACCGGAAGCAACCAGTAACGATGCGGTCAAAACTCCAATCGCTCGCAGCATGCAATCCCTCCGCCGTGGATGTAGCACGAAACAATCCAACGTATTCTACCGAACAGCCGAGTGGGCCGGTTGGGGCGGGAGCTTATATTCTGCCGAACTTCTCTACGGCTTCCTTGATGGAACGGAACTTCTCGATGAACGGCATCATGCTGTGCTCGGTGTAGTCGAGCTGCTGAGCCTTCTTCAGGACGTCGGCGGCGTGCTCGCGCGGCACCACGGCGACGCCATCGTCATCGGCCACGATGATGTCATTTGGATTGACGCGCACGCCGGCGCAGGTCACAGGGATGTTCGTCCCCACGAAACGGTAGTGATTGATGGAAGTAGACGGCGCGACGCCGGTGCTGAAGACGGGAAATTGCAAGCGCCGGATTTGCGGCGTATCGCGGATGGCGGCGTCGATCACCGCGCCTGTCAGGCCGCGAACTTTCATGGCTGTAGCCATCAGGCCGCCAATGCCGGCGATATCGGCGCCGTCTTCGAGCACCATCACGTAGACCGAACCGGCGGGGGCGGCGTCGATAGCATCGAGCATCCCCTGCGACGCTGCGGCGCCTTCGTGGTGCTCTTCCTTTTTCAGCAGAACGGTGACGGCGGGACCGGCGAACTTGCTCATGAACAGCGGCCGCATCTGATGCGACATGTGAGCGCGCTGTCCGTAGAGCTGTTCGACGGCATCGGCCACGGACGCGACTTCGACGGTGCGGAAGCCTTCGATGAGCGGATCGCCGGGGGCGGGCTGCGCACTTGACCAGCGCACCACTATGACAGACGCGATTGCGAATAGGGCGACAGGCAAAAGGAATTTAATTTTCATGTGAGTTCTCGGCGCGATTATAGCAGCGGGGCAAATTCAGGGCCGGACGTGTCCGGCCCCTACAGAGCGCGCGAGGGTGAAGAGAGGGTTGATGGCTTTTTTTCCGAGAACCAGTTGCGCGACCAATTCTCCCACGGCCGGACCGTGCTTGTAGCCGTGGCCCGATCCGCCGCCCACCAGCCACGCGTTGGCCGCGGCGGGATGGCGATCGATGATGAAGTTGTCATCCTGTGTCTGTTCGTACTGGCAGACACGCGACTCGACGAGCGGTGCGCCTTTGAGACCGGGGAAGCGAAACTCGACGTACTCGCGGACCTTGCGTAGCGCCTCCGGGGAGGCGATGCGCTCCTGGGAGGTTGGATCGCATTCCGGTCCGCGGGCGTCGTCGCCGGCCTTGAAACCTCGCCACGCATTACCGGGGACTCCGTAGAACAGGTAGTCCTTTCCGCGGTCGATCCAGGCGGGCATCCGGCCTTCGGAATAGCGCTCATCACCCGGCGGGGCGCCGAAAAAGAAGACCTCCTGGCGCGTGGGGCGGACCAGATTGCCGATGACATCGGGAAACAGTTTGCCCAGCCAGGGGCCGCAGGCGAAGACGTATTGATCGGCGTGAAGGGTCGAGCCATCGGAGAGAGCCAGGCCGCTCAGCTCCAGGCGATGAAAGGGCGCGGGAACTGCGGAGAGCTCGCGGTATTCGCCGCCTTCAGCCAGGAAACGCTCCAGGACGATCTGGCAGTTGCGGCGCGCCATGAGAAAGCCGCATTCGCGTTCCCAGATGCACCAGGCCACGTTCTCGAAATGGATTTGCGGGAACCGGCGGCGGGCTTCGGCGGCGCTCAGTTGTTCAAACTCGATGCCGGCGGCGCGCAAGACCGGCAGCGAGGCTTGCTCGAAGGCATCGTCTGCAGCGGCCATTCAGAGGACGCCAGAGCAATGAAACAGCTTCTGATTCCAGTGCTGTTCGTTCTCTTTCCAGAGCTGGAGCGCCCGCGCGGCCATGTGCGTGAAATGGGATGCGGGGCCATACGTGGCGCGGATGATGCGCGTTTCGCCGCCGGAGCTGGCGCGCGAATTTCCTGGCCCCCAGGCATCCAGAAGCGTAACGCGGGCGCCGTTCTGCAGCAGGTGTAGCGCGGTCCAGCCGCCAAAGGCGCCGGCGCCGACAACGACAATGTGAGGCTTTCGATCGCTCAATCGAAGGCGCGGACTGCTACTCGATATTTACCTTGACAGGCTGCTCGATGAGCTTGGGTTCTTTGCCGCCCGTCAAGACCATCAGGGCGAACCGGCCCGCGGTGACCTTGTCGGGAACTTTGACTTTGAGGGATGTCGGCGCTTGCTCGGTCACTTGCACCTTGGTGTCCTTCTTCCCGTCGGTCAGATAGACCTCGACGACTTCCCCCTTATCCAGATGCTCGCCGGTTACCGTGAGAATGTCCCCGGCCTTGGCTGTGTCGGGGTCCACGCTCGTCATACGCGGCATGGCCTGTTGCGCGTACAGGACCCCCGCGGCCAGCACCACGAGAGGCGCCATTAGAGACAGCTTCATCCCATTCACCGTCCTTTGTACCTGCATTCTATGCCTGCAACTGGCGGATTTCAAGGGCGAAGCAGGGGGCAACCGAACTTCCATCGCTTGCCGAAGACGCGAGGCTGCATGTAGAATACCCTGTAAAATTGGTTCCCCGGCCTGGCTTACTTTAAGCCTGAGAGGGCGAAACGTGGCAAACTCAGTCGCTGTCCACCCGGTCCTGCTGGCCCACGCGTTTGCGGTTCAACATCCTGATCTACCTCAAGCCGGATGTCGCTACGTGCAAATCGTGAGCAAACTGAATCTCGCTGCCCGGCTGAAGCTCGTTGAGATAGCAAAGCAACTACTTGATCAGGAGCTTTTGCGTCCGTCCATTTCCAGCCAGCGACTGCTAGCCCGCCTGCACACTGCCGTCGTCGCCGCGACCCAGAATAAGAGTTACCTCTGCCCTCCTATTGTGGGTGGCGATGTGGCAGCGATGGCCGTAATTGTCATATTGATGATGGTTCAGGATGGGGACCAGGATCTCAACGAAAAAATGATGGAAGCCCAAGCTCAAATGGCCGCCAAGCAATCGCTCCGAGCATTACTAAACCAATTAAATCAGATTCAGGCCGGCCTGGCTTCCGGCTCTTACTCTTCTAAGGGTTACCTTTCTTCGGTTTGGTATGCCGCTGCGGTTGCTGGGATCTCATGGCCGTGGAACCCATAGTCAGCTTAAAGTGGCAACGGCCTCCCCGCTTTGAATCCACGTCTCGACCTTGCCCCCATTGAACCTCGTGGCAAGTGGCGGACTTTTTGATTGCGATCTTCAGGACGTGCTCGGCCCCCGAGCTTTCTCGGTGAATCCGCACTTCTGAAATTCCGCCATGGCGAGCGTCGCGGCCTCGTACAACGTGCTCGCGGCCACCTGGTTCTGGTATCTGGGGGAATGCATGCAAGATGTCTCTCTGCATTTATGCGGGTTCCGTCCAGGGCGAAGAAGAGGGCGGACGGCCACCCCCGCGGCGCATCGTTTGTGGGCGTCACTTCCGCACAGGTTGAGTTGCAACCATCCTGGTATGCGCGATGTGCAGTCTTTTGACGCTTGAACGCGGGAGCTTCGCGGCAGCGGCAGCGGCTCCGGGAGCAGTGTCAAAGGCAACCTGCAAGGTTGTCGCGGAGGTGCCGTTGATCTGGAGCACCTCGACTGCGGAGAGCAATGAACCGCCATCGATCAGGATCTTGATCGGGCCTGCCGGTATGGTGGAAACCAGATCGTCCAGAAGGGCCGCGTAAGTCCCGCCGTCCGAGGATCCGTCGGCCGGCAAAGGAGGAACCGAGGGCGTAGTGCCTGTTCCGGCGAGATTTCCGTTTATGTCATAAACGTAGATCTTGTAAGTGTTGGCGTGTGTATCTTCGTTGTAAACCACTAACCCGACCACATTGGTGCTGCCGTCATCGATGGCCACAGCGGACCATTGGTAAGAGAGCGCGTTGTCCCAGGCGATGGGCACGCTGAGCGACCACGGATCGGTGGGGAGGGCCGAATACATCAACTGCGGCAGGACGTTGTTGCAAGTGTCGGCGTCCGGGCAGTAGAAAGTTGCGTAGACGGAGCCCTCGGCAGTGTTGGCATAGTTGGGAGCGTCACTCGTCGCACCCAGCATTTCGACTTCGAGAGGCTGATTAGCAAAGAGCGGAACTTCCACCTCGTTGCCGGATGCGAGCGTTGTGAAATCGTTGTTGAGAGTGGTATCGAGACTCTGGGCGGCTCCGGTTGTGTCGTAGAACGTATAGTCGGCATCGATGTCGTTCAATGCGGGCGCGGCCACGCGAATCAAAGTGCTCCACATTCCGCCGGCGGCGAGCCAGACGAAGGTTCCGCTCACGTAGCAGGAATAGCCGATCGTTGTCCCTGCCGCGTTGGTGATCGCGACGGGCGTTTCATTATTCAAGCTGGAGCAATCCGGTTTTGTGGTGGACCAATACTGAGGCGGATTCGACTGGCTGTACAGCGGTACAACGGCCAGCGCGATCAGGGCGATGAAAAGCAGCGATTTGATATTCACAGCACTCCTCCATTAATGTGCGTCTTTGAAAGCAACAATACCTCGTTTGCAGAACGCGTTGAATCGAGATTAACATGCGTGAGGCCGCGCTGAACACACAAATGTGCCGGTGTGAAGCATCAGCATTTCGGCATAAATGCCGCTGCGCGAGCAGGCCGCCACTGCTCCTGTGGCAGCCGAAGGCCGGGGGTGCAGGAGCGGGCGCCGGCACGGCGGTTCAGCGCCGCGAGGCCCGCGAGCCAGCATTAGACTAATCCTCCTAGTTCCGTAGCCCGGCTGCCACCTGTCTCGGGATAGAGGCTCGATGCGATCTCTTGACACTCGGCTGTGGCAGCTTCGCGGCAGTCGAAGCCGGCCCAGGCGCGGTGTCAAAGGCGACTTGCAGAGTGGTGGCAGACGGCCCGCTGATCTGCAACACTTCGACCGCGGAAAGTGACGCATCGCCGTCGACGAGGATCTTGTATAAACCCGCCGGCAGCGACGGAAACAGATCAGACAGAAGCGCGGAGTATATCCCACCTTCGTCGGAACCGGGCGTCTGCAAGGGCGGAATCGAGGGAGTTTTAGCGGAACCGGCCAGAGTTCCGGTGCTGTCATAGACGTCGACCGTGTAGCTGGTGGCCACTGTATCTTCGTTGTAAATGACCAAGCCGACCACGTTTGTAACGCCGTCCTCAACACACACGGCCGACCATTGCCTGGATAGCGCGCTGTCCCAGGCTATCGGCACGCTGAGCGACCATGGATACGCTGGCAGCGCGGAATAGAGCAACTGTGGAAGTGCGTTGCTGCAGGTTGTGGGATCCGGGCAAAGGAACTCGACATAAACCGAGCCGTCGGCGGTCTTCTGATAGTCGGGGGCGTCGCTCGTCGCACCAAGCAGCTCTATTTCCACCGGCTGACTCGCATTCAGCGCGAAATTCACGCCATTGCCGGACGCGAGAGACGACGGATTGTTGTTAATCGTAGTGTCCAGACTCAGGTTGTTTCCAATTTCGTCATAGAAGGTGTAGATGACGCCAACCGGTGCGGAAGCCGGCGCGGCGACACGGATCGCCGTGCTCCATATTCCGCCAGAGGCGAACCACACAAAGGTTCCACCGACAAAGCACGAGTACCCTAACGTGGTGGTCCCACTTTCAACTGTGACAGGCACCTCGTTACCCAAGCTCGAGCAATTCGGCATCGTTGTTGACCAATAAACAGGTTGATTTGATGACTGGCCATGCGCTAGCGCAGCGGCCAGGACAATCAGGGCGATGAGATGCGGCGCTTTGATATGCATGAAGTCTCCTCCATTTGATTTGAAAGGCGCGACCCGATTGCGGCGCGGCCGGAGTGATTATACGCCCGGCTTTAATTCAGGGATAGGCATTGGCGAACCCCGGATGAATACAGGAAGGCATGCTGGAAGCATTCCCCGGGTACCATAGATCAAATGACCGTTACTCAAGAGAAACAGCGGGGCGCCGGGATTGCGCGCGCGTATGGTGTTGTGGCGCTGTTTATCGCGCTGAAAGCTGTCGGCAATCTGTCGCTCGCGTGGGGGATGAAGCATGTTCCGCAGGCCATGTCGGCGAATCCGCTACCGTATTTGCGCGCCATGCTCGATCCGTTTGTGGCGCTCGGGATTGCGGCGCTGGTTCTGGCGCTGCTCACCAGGATGGCGCTGCTCAGCCTGGCGGACTTGAGCTTCGTGCTGCCGGTAACTGCTGTGGGATACATTATCGCGGCTGTGCTCGGCAAGATCTTCCTGCACGAGACGGTCACGGCCGCGCGATGGATGGGGACGGTTCTGATTGTGATCGGCGCAGCGCTAGTGGGGTCGGGCGCGCACAGAACGGAGCTCGAAATCGAATGAAGTGGGTGCTTGTGGGCATCGTGGTCGCGGCGACGGTGGCGAGTGATCTGCTGCAAAGTTACGAAATGAAGCGCGCGGGCGAGCACGCGGTGGGGGCGCGCGGTTTCCTGCGGTTAATCA
>Ga0187781_10002774_pt1 | contig 13265 bp, 11 predicted proteins | sample 0715_SJ02_MP02_2_FD_132447 | JGI IMG/M metagenome (GOLD analysis project Ga0187781, IMG submission 132447) | Tropical peat soil microbial communities from peatlands in Department of Meta, Colombia - 0715_SJ02_MP02_20_MG | ecosystem: Environmental > Terrestrial > Soil > Wetlands > Peat | place...
CAAGCGTGCTTGCCGATCGGATCGCCGCCACCCGGCGCCTCGTCGATGTGCAACTGGCGTTGCTGGAGAAGCCTCGAATGGACGGAGAGCGGACCGACGAAGCCGAGGCGGCGTTGCGAACCTATGCAAGCTCGCTGGCGCACCTCATCGCCCATGCGGACCAATTGCGGGAAGAGGCCGGAGCCAAAAAAGGCGAGACCAAAAAAGGCGAGACCAAAAAAGGCGAGATCAAGCAAGACGAGATCAAGCAAGAAACGTCAGACTGAAACAGCCAAACTTTTGGGCTGTGGCGTCAGGCCCGCCGCCGTGTCCGCCCGGCTTCCCGCAACATGAAATACTTCAGCACGAACTTGCCGTCGCGCCCTGTCAGCGGGGCGCCGCAGGAGCGGCACACGATCTCGCGATCGACCGTTTCCGGTCCGGGTTCGGCCTTGACCACTTGATAGAGCGCCTTGCAGTTCGGACAGGTGAAAGAATTGAACGAAGGTGGTCTCCCTCCAGCCATACACACGCCCCCATACGCGCAATTCTAGCTTGTTGATATCAAGCTACACTCACGCACACGTGCGCGCAATGTCACCGGATTGTCATAGGCGATAATCACAGTCGCAAATCTCCAACTCTGGAGTTAGTTCCCAAAGACTTGAACTTGAAGGGCCCCGCTCGCTCGGGGCCTTTTTCTTTTGCCGGCCCCGAGCCCGCATTGCCCGGCTTCGCACCTTGATGCAGTCTCACCCGCTGCCCTTTGCGGTAGGCGTAAACGATAAAGCTCCCGCGAACCGCGAGGATTGCGTGTCCAATGATCCAACACATCCCGATTTAACGGAACCGGGATGGGCTAGATTCTTGTTCTGTCGCATGTCCTTTTCGGAAAAACCGGCTTCCACTTTTCCGGGACATACTCTGGTGCCGACCGAGCGATGCGGATCCTTCTTCAAGCCCTCCGCTCTTTCTGTTCCGGCGAATGGCATTTTTTGCCAAAGGTCTTTTTCGAAAACCTTTTGCCCCATCAAGGCAACGGAAAAGGAACGGCCCAATTGAATACTAATGAGCGACTTTCATTTGCCGCCCAAAAAGCCGGTTCATCTTGTTGGCCAAAGATCAGCAAGCGCTTGGCGCCAATGAAAATGAGACTGCCTCAGTTGGAGCCGTTTCGTTCTTTTCAAGCTCGAATGTCGTTTCGGATGCGCTTCGTCCGCGTCATCGACGTCCACACCCTTTGCGGCGCGACTTGCGCCGCGGACTGCAGGCTCTGCCCCGCGTATTTGTCACAGTAGTCTGCAATTAGATTCGTTCTAGAATGGAGGCCGCCCCCGAAGGGAGGCTTCCATGAAGCGCTTCTTGGTTCCGCTTGCTCTGCTGGCGGTATGCCTTGCGCCGAACGCGGCGTCGGCGAAGGGCGGCACCATTCATCTTCTGGTTCCGCATTCCACGGCATCGACGTTTGCTCATGCGATACCGGCGAGCGATGTATTGGCCGGCTGCGGACACGGACGCTACCGTGATCCCGCGACGCAAAGGTGCCGAGGCCCGGGTGACGTCAGGTATTGAGCCTGTGCGACGTTGAGCCTGTGCGACACCGGAGCTTGCTGAGTTATCCGCGTGTTCGATGGCTGCGCAGCGATGGCCGCCATGGTGGCTTGGGCGCCGTGTGCATTCGGCGAGGCCTCCGTCCAAATTGCAATTCCCGGCTGTCGCCGGCGGCCGGCGCCCGCAGCCGGCGCTAAGGAAATATCCCTAATTGCAAAACGCGCGATTGACCTCGTATTGTGTGCGTTTCTTTATTTGGAATTCGCGCGATCATGGAAGACAGCAAAATATTGGATGTTGAAGCGCCGCTTTGCCCGACTTGCAAAAATCCAATGGAGCCCGGCCGCGTGAAGGTCGAGGGCTATCCTTATGTGCACAGCTTCGAATGCTGGCCGTGCCTGGAAGTCGTCACCGAAACAAATGAGCCTCGGTAGCCCTGTCCCGTGGCCCGGTTGCCGGGCTGTTGGGAGCGACTCCGGGCGCAATCTGCGCGAAATCGCCGAGCGACGGCCCCGCGGATTTCGCCGTCCGTCGCATTCGAGGAGCGGTTAATGCCGCACCGGCGCGCGCCGGACCGATCAGCTCAAAAAAATTGCTTCATGAGTCGGATTGCGAGCCGACAGCCGTGGAATTCTGTGCAAGGCTTCCATCTTCCCAAACACCTACCTTGGTCCCGACGTGGCCCACACGTCGGGACTTTCTTTTTGCTCCCGTTTCTTTGCAGTTCTTCCCGGGCCGGCAATGGTGTGCTCCGCTCCGAGCGCTGAGCACATCCCGATTCGACCGAATCGGGATGTGCTGCGCGTGGTGACCCGTACGACCCTCCGAAAGTACTTGGTCCCGATGATCGCCATCGGGACTCTCTTTCCGGGTCGTTCTTTGTTGGACTGTCCCGAAACCGACTTTGACGCCCCGGACCGCTCGCACGCTCCGGGGCTTTTTCTTTTGCGCAGCCGCCTCGCACAACGGCCGCGCGTTCGCTTTGTCAAAAGGAGTCGCCATTGCCGCAACCACCGGCCGCCCAAATCGTTCCAGACCCTTTCGATGTCCGCGGTGATTTCCGTTCTGGGGCGGCACAATTTAGCGCGCGACACGTCGGAGACACCGTCCGGTGCCGCCTGTCATGCGGCGTTCGTTAGACTTAAGTCAATGCCGCTGCAGCTAAGCGAGCGTTTGTTAACGTCGCAACCGGCTTTCTTCTTTTTTCTGCCGATCGCCGGTATAGGCGTCCCCGCATTTGCGGCAGGCTAGACCCCGCGCATTGCCGCCATCAGGCTGCAGATCTGCGTCATGAGAAGGCAGTGCACAGGACAGGTCCATCCCCAGACAAAGTGCTGACGGGCAAGCGAGAATGAGCCCCAAGCCGCCGTCGACACTTGCTCTCACGAGCGGCCTGCTCAAGAAGCGAGCGACTGAGCACCAGATCGGAGCCGCGGCGCGGTTGCGGCAGGATCGCGAAAGCTCAGGAAATATCGCAGTAAATCGAGGTATGAATTTACCTAAGAGTAATAACTCAATGTGCAACTAACACGCGTGGCAAGCAACTCCAGGAGGCCCACGTGCGTAGACTGCTTATTCGATTCCGAAGGGATGAATCGGGCGCAACGGCGATCGAATATGGCCTGATCGCAGCAGGTATCGCCGCTGCGATTATTCTCGCGGTCAATACCCTCGGCACCAACCTCAACACCACCTTCAGCAGCATTTCGACCGCTATCAAATAGCGCAAGACTGCCGCTCTTTCGAAACGAAGCCGCCGCCAAGCACATCCCGATTCAACCGAATCGGGATGTGCTCTACGATTCTTGTTCTGTTGCATGTCTTTTTCGGAAAACGGGCTTCCACTTTTCCGGGATATGCTCTAACGAGCTTTGCAAATGTGCGGACGGCGTATTGCAGATCGCGTAGGCGCAAGCATTTGCGCCGCGCGACAAAACGCGGCGATTTAGCTGCGAGATCGAACCAAAGCGGTGGTATGCCGTTAACGTAAGTCTGGACTCCCGCACACGCGATGCGAGGGCGCGCAATCGTGTTGGCGACGCAAATTCAAAGCCGCCGCAATATTCCACGGCACAGGCGCGATTTTGGAATCGCAACTGTCATAAATCCGGCGTAGCTTTGACAATTATCGGCCGCGAGAGAGTGGACCGAGCGCCGGTGACTTAGCGGACCAGGCGCCGGTAACTTTAAGGTGATCTCGCGCTCCCGCCTGACCGAGGAGTAGCGCTATGCCGATCGCGTCGCTGTTGGCGAACACATCCTTCGATCCGGAGGCGGTGGAGAATTTGAGCGCGGCGTTCGACGACGCCTGGGAAAAGTTCAAACAATCCGGCTCGAGCCTGGCGCGCCCCGCTTACGAGCGCGGCACCCGCGAGGTGCTGGCCAAATGCATTATCGAAATGGCGCAGCGCGGCGAGCGCGACCGCGCGCATTTGTGCGAATACGCGCTGAAATTCGTGGCGCAGAATTACAAGCAATAAGCGGCGCAGAGGCGCAAACAAACGCGCGCGATCGCGGTGAGCTTCGGTGAGCTTGGCGATCGTGTCCGCGGGGATGTCCGGTTGACGGGCGCGCGGCGCGCGTGGGAGGCTCAAAAAATCGGTATTCCAGGAAGGGGGGAATTTGATGCGCGCATTTGCTGCTGCCGTTGCGCTTATTGCGGCTTTCTCACTGACAGGATGCTTTGAAGGTGCCCAGGGGCCACAGGGCACCGCCGGCCCGCCCGGGGCCGCCGGGCCCGCGGGCCCGCAAGGACCGGCTGGACCACCCGGGCCGCAAGGAGAGAAGGGACTAGCTGGAGCCGTTGGTATTGCCGGCCCGCCCGGTCCGGCGGGCGCCGCGGGCGGTGTCGGTCCGGCAGGGCCCCCGGGTCCCGCGGGTCAGCCTGGACCAGCAGGAACCGCCGGCCTGCACGCACTCAGCGAGACGGCGTGCGACAGCAAATGCGAGCTTTTGTGCAGCGCTGGTGAAAAGCTCGTCTCCGTGACTTGCCCGGGCGGCACCATTTGGATCGGCAGGACCGCCGAGAGCGAAATCGCCACGTGCAGCAATTCACCGGGACCGGCGCTGGCGCTCTGCGTCAAGCGTTGAGAGATCCAGATCGTCATTCCGGCGCACCGCCAAAGCGGCGAGCCCGGAATCCACGACCAAAGGTTAGCGAATATGCATTCCGGGCTCCTCGCTTTGCGCTCGGTCCCGGAATGACCTTTACGCTTCGATGACGATCTTCGGCGCCGACCGGCTTTCGACCCGCAGTCCCTCGCGCACGCGGGCGGCGATGGCGCGGAAGACTTGTGCGTGCGGCCCGTCCGGTTCGCTCACGACGACCGGCATACCGGCATCGGACTTTTCGCGGATAGCCAGCGCAAGCGGCACCTCGCCGAGGAAGGGAACGCCAAGCCGCTCGGCCTCGTGATGCGCGCCGCCATGGCCGAAGATATCCGAGCGCGTGCCGCAATGCGGGCAGATGAAGGTCGACATATTCTCGACAATGCCCAGTACCGGCACGTTGACCCGGCGAAACATGGCGATGCCGCGCCGTGCGTCGATCAACGCCAGATCCTGCGGGGTCGAGACGATCACGGCGCCCTTCAACGGCACCTGCTGCGCCATGGTGAGTTGCGCGTCGCCGGTGCCGGGCGGCATGTCGACCACCATCACGTCGAGATTGCCCCAGTCCACCTCGCGCAGCATCTGGGTCAGCGCCGACATCACCATCGGCCCGCGCCAGATCATCGGCGTCTCTTCCTCGACCAGGAAACCGATCGACATCACCGGCATGCCGTGGCGCACGATCGGCTTGAGCCGCGTACCGCCGGCGGTTTGCGGACGCTCCTTGATGGCGAGGAGTTTTGGCAGCGATGGCCCATAAATGTCGGCGTCGAGCACGCCGACCTTGAGGCCTAAATCGCGCAGCGCCAGCGCAAGATTGATCGCTACGGTCGACTTTCCGACTCCGCCTTTGCCGGAGGCGACAGCGATAATGGCACCGACGCCGGGAATGCCGGCCGGCCCGGCCGGCTGTGGGCCATGTCCTGGGGCGCCATGTCCTGGGGCGCCATGTCCTGGGGCGCCATGTCCTGGTTGACCACGTACGGGACGCGCCGCTCCCGGCGCGGCCGCCGGACGCTCAGGCGCTACGCTTGCAGCGCCCCCTCCCCCCGCGCGTTCCCCAGTGAGGGCGACCATGGCCGATTGCACGCCGGGAATGCCGCGCACCGCGCGCTCGGCGCTCGCGCGCACGTGTTCCCATGTCCGCACCTGCGCGGCGTCGACCGTGATCGAGAAAAAGACTTTGCCGTCGCCCGCGACAATCTCGGACAATTTTCCGGTCGCAGTGAGCGGCCGTCCGTCCGGCGCGGCCACGGCCGCAAGCTTTGCCAGAACCTCGTCTTTAAGCGATGCCATGCCGATCCCTGTCCGTAGCCCCGATTGAGAGCAGCGAAATCCGGGTTGCCGCCGACGGTTCGTTCGCCGTCAATCTTACCGAATAGATAGGGCAGGCTGGATGAGCTCTCAATTGCCTTGGTCAATTGCCTTGGTCAATTGCCTTGGCTTGACGGTGCATGACGGAACAGCGCATGAGCTTCCGCGCTAAAACCCGCACGATCGTCCCCGGATTTCGCTGCGCTCAATCCGGGTTACCCAATTGGAGGACATGATGGCGAAGGTGGCGTTTGTCGGCTTGGGCGTGATGGGTTACCCGATGGCCGGCCATTTGAAGACCAAGGGCGGCCAAGAAGTCACCGTCTACAACCGCACCGCCGCCAAGGCCGACAAATGGGTCGGGCAATTTGGCGGCAAGAGCGCGCCGACGCCGCGCGAGGCGGCCGAGGGCCAGGATTTCGTCATGGCCTGCGTGGGCAACGACCACGACCTGCGCGAAGTGATGCTCGGCAAGGATGGCGTGTTCGCCGGCACCCGCAAAGGCGCGATCGTCGTCGATCACACCACCGCCTCGGCGGAGATCGCGCGCGAGCTTCACAGCGAAGCCAAAGGGCGCGGCTTCGATTTCGTTGACGCGCCGGTTTCAGGCGGTCAGGCCGGTGCCGAGAACGGCGCGCTTACCGTCATGTGCGGCGGCGACGCGGAGCCGTTTGCGCGGGCTGAGAAGGTGATCGCCGCCTATGCGCGCGCCTGCAACCTGATGGGCGTGCCAGGCTCCGGTCAGCTCGCCAAGATGGTCAACCAGATCTGCATAGCCGGCGTCGTGCAGGGGCTGGCCGAAGCCTTGCACTTTGCGCAAAAGGCCGATCTCGACATCGAGAAGCTTATCGCCACGATCTCCAAGGGCGCCGCGCAATCCTGGCAGATGGAGAACCGCTACAAGACCATGGTCGCGGGCAAATTCGATTTCGGCTTCGCGGTCGATTGGATGCGCAAGGACCTCGCCATTTGCCTCGCCGAGGCGCGCCGCAACGGCGCCTCGCTGCCGCTCACGGGGCTCGTCGATCAACTCTACGCGCAAGTGCAGAAGATGGGCGGCCGCCGTTGGGACACGTCGAGCCTGATCGCGCTGTTGCAACGCTGAGCGTCGTTCGACTTTAGGCCGTTGTGCTCACGCGCTCTTAGCGCGCGGAGGCGCGTGTTGGCGCTGCCCCACGCAGATCAGCGAGATCGCGTGCGCCGTGCGAGTTTACCCAGCGACCATTTCGGTCGGAGCGAGTACGCGCTTTTCGAGCCGAATATTCGGTAGCGTCTCTAAACCGAGACACGATCGAATATTAATTCCGCGCGCGCCGGCCGTCCTCATCGCGTCTCCCGCCCCTATCCCCTTGACCGCACGATCTTATCGCAAGCGCGGCCAAATGACGGAAAGATGAATTTTTTCCGCACTTTAAGTCGAATTGCAGGGCCGGCTTAAGCCTCGTCTTAAGGATTTTGGGCGACTTTTGACGCAAATTATTGTCACCGCGGAATGTAATGCAAAGTCCCCCCAGCGAAACGCGCGAGCCCGCTTCGCCTGGCGCAGCCGACGCACCTTCCACCAAACGCCGGCTCGCCACGCAGCACGTGCGTGAAGCGCGCGACCGGCTGACGTCGACCAGCGGCACGCGCCCGGTCTTCGACTACGAGCTGCTGCGCCAGTTCGCGCAGAACCGGCTGTCCGGATCGCTGGTGATTTTGCTGCTCGTCCTCACCATCGGCCTTCTTTCCGCGCTGTGGACGGGTGCGCTGACCTCCGGAGTATGGACCGGTGGCGCGCTCATCATCCATCTCGTCATCATTCGTGCCTGCCGGCAATTCCTTGACGAGCCGCCCGGCACGATGAATCTGCGGTCTTGGCGGCTGCGTTTTATCCTGCTCGATCTGTTCTTCGGCGTGGCGTGGACCTTCATCCTCATCCAGCCGCTCGGCGCCGACGAGCAGACCGGCACGTTCATGCTGTTCGTCATGCTTCTTGTCGTGGCGATATCGAGCATGCTGGCGTCGAGCCTGCCGATTGCCGTGCTGGCCCTGACCCTGCCGGTGACCATCGCGATCGCGCTCGATTTCGCGCTCAGGGGCACGCTGCACGATTATATTTTGGCCGTCATGACGCTGACCGCCGAGGCCTATTTTTCGCTGCTCGCCTACCGGCTTTATTCGACCACGCTCGCCACGCTCGAGGCGCGCGCCGAAAAGGACGCGCTGATCGGCGAGCTCGAACAATCGAAATCGATCTCGGACGAGGCGCGGCGGCGCGCGGAAGCCGCCAACATCGCCAAGTCGCGCTTCCTCGCGCAGATGAGCCACGAGCTGCGCACGCCGCTCAACGCCATTCTGGGCTTCTCCGAGGTGATGAAGGGCGAGATTTTCGGCGCGCACGCGGTGCCGATGTACAAGGATTATGCCGGCGACATCCACAATTCCGGCGTCCATCTGCTCAACCTGATCAACGAAATCCTCGACCTGTCGCGGATCGAGGCCGGCCGTTACGAGCTCAACGAGGAAGCGGTATCGCTCAACCGCGTGGTGGAGGATTGCCACCATCTGCTCAAGCTGCGCGCCGGCAACCGCGGCATCACCATCCATGAATTGTTCGAGCCGGATATGCCGCGCCTGTGGGCGGACGAACGCGCCGTGCGCCAGATCTGTCTCAACCTCCTTTCCAACGCCATCAAGTTCACGCCGCAAGGCGGCGAGATCTGGCTCAAAGTCGGCTGGACCGCGTCGGGCGGACAATACATGAGCGTCAAGGACACCGGGCCGGGCATCCCGGAGGAAGAGATCCCGGTAGTGCTGGCCTCGTTCGGGCAAGGCTCGAACTCGATCAAATCGGCCGAACAGGGCGCCGGACTTGGGCTGCCGATCGCCAAGAACCTCATCGACCTGCATGGCGGCACCTTCACGCTCAAATCGAAGCTGCGCATCGGCACCGAGGTGGTGGTCACCTTCCCGCCGGAGCGGGTGATGCAGGCGCTGGCGCCGATTTCCGATGGGGCGGCGGCGTCGATCGCGCCGCAGGGCGACATGCCTTCGAACTCCTCGGCGGCCTCATGGTCGTCGGAGGATTCGACGAATCGCGCGCGGCGCGCTTTGTTCGGCACCTGACCGCGCAACCGGTCGGCTGATATGCTCCTGCTAGACCAAAAAATCGCCACGGCAAATACTTACGTTGCCGCTTAAAATCACGGCGGTAAGGGATAACTTCCGTGCGCCAAGGCCTGTTGTGGTGTCTGCTCGCCGCATTAGCGATCGCGCTGATCGTTCTCATCGCCCATCACGACGAAGGAACAATCGGACCCTTCTCAACGGGCGAATTTGCGTCGCTTTCTTACAGGCTCGTCCTGCTCGTCTTTATCGCGTCAGCCGTGGTGGTGATGTTTCGCGGCCGTTTCACGCAAGCGCTGAGCGCCGCGCTTCTTTGGATCGCGATCGGGCTCGTTCTTCTTGTCGGCTACACCTACCGGTTCGAGCTGCGCGAAGTCGCCGATCGCGTGATGGCGGAGATCGTCCCCGGCTATGTGGTAGCACACGGGCGCTCCGTGGAGGTCGCGCGCGCGTTCAACGGCGATTTCGATATCAGCGCGCGCATCAATGGCGCGCGCGTCGCCATGGTGCTCGATACCGGCGCCAGTTCCGTCGTGCTGACGCGGGAAGATGCCAAGGCGGCCGGGCTGCCGCTCGAAGTGCTCGCCTATACGGCCGTCATCGATACCGCCAACGGCCGCACCCATGCGGCGCCGGTGCGGCTTGACCGCATCGCGGTCGGCGGCCTGGTCGAGCGCTCGGTCGATGCGCTGGTGGCGCAGCCGGGCCAGCTCAAGACGAGCCTCCTCGGCATGAGCTTCCTCAACCGGCTGCAAAGCTGGGAGGTGCGCGGCGACCGGCTGCTGCTGCACGGGTATCCGTGATTTGTCATTCCGGGGCGGCATCGATCTCGGGTGTTCCCGAGATCGACATGCTGACCCAGTCGGCGACGGCCGACTTGGTTAGGGCCGAGCCCGAAATGATAACTCAAAACAAGCTCACCAAAAATCGCAGCGATACCGCAAGCAGAAAACAGCCGAAGGCGATTTCGAGCGTGCGGCGCGGCAGCCGATGCGCCAGATGCGCGCCGTAGGGCGCCACGTAGCTCGCTACGGGAGCAGTCACTGCAAGTCCGATCAGCGATACAAAGCCGAGCGACAGCGGCGGCAGCTCTGCCTGATGCGGCAGGCCGGCAAGCACGAAACCGATGGCGCCGGCAATCGTGATCGGCACGGCGACGCCCGATGAGGTGGCGACCGCATTGTGGATCGGCTTGCCGTAGACCGTGAGGATGATGGTCGAAATCGCGCCGCCGCTCACCCCCATCAGCGATCCAAAAAAGCCAATACCGAAGCCATAGAGCGTCATCGGCAGCGGGCCGGGCAGTTCGTTGCCCAGGTTCCAGCGGTCGCCGGCGAACAGAAGCTTGAACGCGATGAAGCTTGCCACCAGAACAAAAGCCGCCGTCAGAACCGCCGCCGGCGCGAAGCTCGCGATCACAGCGCTGCAAGCAACGCCGATGACCGCAGGCAACGCCCATCGCCGGATCACGCCGGGAATGACGGCACCCTTGGCGCGATGGGTGACAAAAGAGCGGATCGTGGTCGGCACGACAATCGCGATAGATGTGCCGAGGCAGAGCTGCATGCGCACATCCTCCGAAACGCCGAGCACGCGGAACGCTTCGTAGAGCACAGGCACGATCACCGAGCCGCCGGAAACACCGAACAATCCGGCAAGCACGCCGGAAATCATCCCGCCGACCACGAGCGCAACTGCGAGCCAAAGAATTTCGTGCAGAGAGACGCCGAGGACCATTCGCTTACTTTTTTGTCATTCCGGGGCGGCCCGCAGGGCCGCGCCCGGAATCCATAACCACAGGTCTCGAAGAGTAACGCGGGAGAATTCCTCCGACCGGTCGTGAATCTGGATTCCGGGCTCGCCGCTTTCGCGGCGCCCCGGAATGACAAACACACTACGCGGCGACATCTGCTAGTTCGTCTTGCCGATCGGCGACGAGACGAAGCGCAGCCAGCAAGAATTCGGCGCCCGCATCGCTGGTCGCGGCGCCGGCAAGATGGCGGCGGAAAGCACGTGCTCCCGGCACGGCCCGAAACAGGCCGTGCAGGTGGCGCGTGATGGAATGCAGCCGCGTCCCCGCGCGCAGCTCGCGCTCGATGTAAGGAACGAGCGCCGCGGCGGCTTGTTTTGGCGAGGTGAAAGGCGCGGCCTCATCAAACAAAGCGGCATCGACCGGGAGCAACCGCCAGGGTTCTTGATAAGCGGCGCGGCCCATCATCACGCCGTCGACCTGCGAGAGATGGACGCGCGCCTCTTCGACGCTGCCGACACCGCCATTGAGCACGACCGGCAGACGCGGATGGGCCGCCTTCAGCCGATAGACGCGTTCGTAGTCGAGCGGCGGCACCTCGCGGTTTTCCTTCGGCGAAAGACCTTTCAGCCACGCTTTGCGCGCATGCACGATGAGCACATCGGCGCCGGCCCGCTCGAGCGCTTGTGCAAAGCGTTCGAGCGCCTCTTCCGAGTCCTGATTGTCGACCCCGATGCGGCATTTGACCGTGACGGGGATCGCCACCACGGCCTTCATGGCGGCAACGCAGTCGCCGACCAGTTCCGGCTCGGTCATCAGGCATGCGCCAAAACGCCCCTCCTGCACGCGATCGGAGGGACAGCCGGCGTTGAGGTTGATCTCATCGAAGCCTGCATCGGCGCCGATACGCGCGCATTCGGCCAGCGCGCCGGGTTCGGAACCGCCGAGCTGCAGCGCCACCGGATGCTCCGCAGGATCGAAGCGAAGGAGCCGCGCGCGATCGCCATGCAACACCGCGCCGGTGGTCAGCATTTCGGTGTAGAGGAGCGCACGCCGCGTCAGCAGCCGGTGAAAAAACCGGCAGTGGCGGTCCGTCCATTCCATCATGGGGGCAACGCTAAACCGACGATCCGCAATATTTCGAGGTTCTTCCGAATTCATCGAGATTTTCCAGCATTTACAGTCGTCTTATTTCCCGCCGTTTCCGCTTGTTCCCGCCCGTTACCGTAAATGGCTACGATCGTATCACGCAAGCGCAAGGACGGCTCAACCGGCTATCTGGCGCAGATCGTCATCAAGCGCCAGGGCACGCGCTGGCCTACGTCTATTGCGAAGATGAGCTGGGCCGCAGGCCGGCCGCTGGCACGCTCACGCGCGATGAGTGCCCGCCTGCCCTTGGTTGACCCAAATCAAAGCCCTCGGAGCCAGCAACGCGGATGATGTGTTTAAGATGGGGAGTTTTAAAATGATGGCCATTGAGAACATCTTGTTGGTCCCAGCCTTGGTCGCTTCCTTCGGGCTGCTCGGCACTGTTCTGGTCTGGTTTGCACGAGCCGATGCCGCTCAAGAGAAACTGGCGAACGAATGGGTCTTGATCCGAGGCGAGACGCGGCGTGCTGCGCGCCAGCCGTCGCAATACTGACGCTGCCAAGCGCCGCTCTTTTCTCCCAGCCGGGAGAGCAGTCGAAGGAAATTTGTTCCCTGTTGCTCTTGGCCGATCATGTGCGACGACTTGAACCGCCTTTGGCCAAAGACCTGAACGCCGACTCGCTGCCGCAGCCAGTCTCAGGTGCTGGCAAAAAGCGACATAACGCTGTTGAAGTACAGAAATGTTGATGCAGCTCTGGTTGATAGCTGCCATTTGGTCCTACATCATCAATGCAGCGGAGGACATAAAGGCTCCTTCGCTTTGGCCGATTGAAAGGGCAGTTCCAAGCACAACGGCGTTCAATTGGTCCACGGCGGCGCGATACTCGCTCGCGACGTTTGGCGCTCGCGGATCCGGGTAGCCTTCAAAGCACTGGACAGCGACGCGGCAATAGACCGAACATTCCGGCATTTCTCCGGAAAATTCATGCAGTACCGAAGCCCTCTCTATTGGTCCCCTCTCTTCAACCAGCGCAAATGCGCCGCTGAGTGTTACTGCAACCACGCCCAGGGCGACGTTGCGCATTCCCTGCTTGTCCCCTTACGAGCGCGTGTGCGCGCTCGGCGCCCCGATTTTGGTGGGTGGCGCAGACCGTTTCAGAACTTGATAAGTATGTCGGAGGAGAAGACAAACTGCGACTGCTTCGTCCCATTGCCGTAGGCCGCTGCGTTATATGAATGGTCGTACCGAATTTCCGGGCGAACCTCGATCGAGGGTGACAACCAGTGGACCCAGCCAAGCGTGTTCTCACTATACCAGGTCGCGAACCCGGTACGTTGGCCGCGCACATCGTCGAAGGCTTCG
>Ga0187781_10002775_pt1 | contig 13264 bp, 12 predicted proteins | sample 0715_SJ02_MP02_2_FD_132447 | JGI IMG/M metagenome (GOLD analysis project Ga0187781, IMG submission 132447) | Tropical peat soil microbial communities from peatlands in Department of Meta, Colombia - 0715_SJ02_MP02_20_MG | ecosystem: Environmental > Terrestrial > Soil > Wetlands > Peat | place...
AGGCGCCGTCGCCAAGCCACTGCGACGGGTGGTTGCAGATCTGCTTAAATCGCGTCAGAAACGAGAGCACTACGCCCTTGCGCTGGATGCCCTCGTCGGTGGTCTCGAGCTGCTGGGCCAGTTCTTCGACCGACTGCTGGTAGAGCGCTGCCTGCTTGCGGCTGAGCTGGCAGAAGGCACTAACCTCCGTCTTGTCCGGAAGGTCCGCGATGACCGTCCTATCGGTTTTCAGCCGCCGCAAAATGTATGGCCGCACCAACTCGCGGAGCGGAGCGTAGGGATTGTGCGGCCTGTCCGCAAGGTGTTTCGCGAGACTCGTAAACTCCGTCGACGATCCCAGTAGCCCCGGGTTGAGGAAATCAAAAATGGACCACAAATCACTTAACCGGTTCTCCACCGGGGTGCCAGTGAGCGCGAACCGTGCCTGGGCGTTCAATTTCTTGGCGGCGCGGGTTTGCTTGGCATCGGGATTCTTGATGGCCTGAGCCTCGTCGAGCACAACCAGGTGCCATCGCACCTCCGCCAACCACGGGAACCGGAGAAGTGAGCCATAGCTCGTAATGATCAAGTCCACATCACCAAGCTGCTCGGGCCCCAGCGCTTTGATTTCGGATAACGGAATCACTGAGGGATGAGCAACTAGCGCTCTCAAATTGGGCGCGAAGCGGTCGATCTCCGCTGCCCAATTGGCCAGAAGTGAGGCGGGAGCGACCAGCAAGCTGGGCAGACTTTGGGTCTCTGAAGTCGTTTGGCTTTTGAGCACCAGCAGAAGCGCCAGCACCTGGATGGTCTTGCCGAGGCCCATATCATCGGCAAGACAAGCCCCAAGACCGAGCTTGGAAAGGAAGTAGAGCCAGCGCGCTCCCACCTGCTGGTAGGGTCGCAGCGTGCCGTTCAGGGCTGCCCCCGGATCGACGCGGGCCAGTCCTTCCGGACTACGAAGCCCTTTCAACATCTCGCCCAACCAGGGTCCGGCGACCACTTGACTCCAATCGGAGTCAGGGGATTCGTCTGCTGCGACCTCAACGCCGGCCAGCATGCGCATCGCTTCGCCAAAGGTAACGCCTTTCCCGGCTGCGGCCTGTTCTATCTTTTGGAATTGATTCAACATCCGACTTAGCCGCTCGTGGTCAACTTCCACCCACCGCCCTCGGACCAGCGAAAGTCCGTCCGACTTCGCCAGCAACTCCTTGATCTCAGCGGCGGTCAACGTCTCGCCGTCCAATGTGACTTCCAGGTTGAAATCGAGAAGCGAGTCCATACCCAGGGCGGCGGGGACCTTCGCGCCAACCGTGGCCGTCACTTTCGGGCGCGTCGGACGGTTCGCTCTCCACGTCGCAGGCATGCGCACTACCACGCCGGCGCTCTCCAGTTGCGGAACGTCCTGGAGAAACCGGAAAGCGTCACCAGGTTTCCACCGCAACGGATGGAAAATCTCGCCCGAATCGACCATGGCTTTCAGCCAGGGGCAGGCTTCGGCCGCGTGTTGCACGGGGAGCAGTAAAGAAAGCAGGCGATCCTTGTTCGCCGCCCCGGCGTATTCACGCAGTGCCTGACCGAGCGGAAGATGCTGGGCTTTGGCGTGTGCAGAAAGCCGGGTCGTGTAGGTGGCGAGAAACGCAAAGGGTGCCTGGTCATCCTGGCGGTTTTCAGCCAGGTTAAAGTGTACTCGTCCAACCAGATTCCACGCGGAATTTCGGCGCTTCAGAAAATCCTGGACCGAGTTTCCCGACTCGATGAGTTCCTGAGTAAAGGCCGTATCCAGTTCCTGCCATAGCGATTGGAGAACCTCACTCGTCAGGTATTCTGCACCCGTCATTGGAGGCGATGCCAAAGCCAGTGGCTCCAATTCTCCAGGCGGCGGGACCGGGACATGAGCCTTCGAGGGATCTGCCCCAACATCTGGAAGGGTGCAGAGTGACGTCACGTAGTGTGCGCCAAAATCTCGCCAGTAAGAGAATGCGGGAGGAAGTGCAGTGCCAACTTCGCTCGCTCCGAGTTGGAGAAGGCCGTGACCGGGTCCTCGGGCGAACGCATCTTCGAGGCGCTTTGCGAGACCGGGGTCCAAAGCAGGACCCTCGCTCACCGAACCTAAGGTGAGACGTCCATGCGGCGTGAGGATTGGAGCAAAAGAGTTCGAACTCATGAGAGGAGACCAGACTACGAGATCGATCCGCGAACGTCAAGAAACGGTTTCGGCAATGTCCTGCGGGAAAGTATAGCCGAGAAAACGACTCTGGCGGGGCAAGTGAATTCCAAATTCTCTTGTTGCATGAGACTGACCCAGAGCAAACAACGGGCCGCCGCACGAAATCTTCAACGCTACCCGGGTGGAGAGCGAATCACCTCCAACGGCCAACTAAGGGAGCAAAGAAACTGGTTTCAAGAGAAAAAATCAAGCCGCCGCACGCATATTCCACGTAACTTAGACCTCTGGGCCTTCCCTGGCATTTTCTTCTACGAGAGCGGCTATTCCATCTATACCCTGCGGCAGGCCAGCCGGCGGTCGTGGAGGATAGGGCAACGGTCAAACGTCAACGTCAAGTTCTTTTACTACGCTGGCACCATGCAGGAAACGTGCCCGCGGCTGATGGGGAAGAAGCTGCCGGTTTCCCTGGCGATGGAAGGCAAATTCGCGAGTGACGGACTCCAAGCGATCGATGATGGTGATGACATCCTGATGGCGATGGCCAGGGAGTTGGTAACAGAGAAGAAAATTGGCGAATCAGCCGATTTTGTTTGGAAGCAACTCCAAACGCAACAGGCGGAGGTGTTCGGAGTTCGTGCGGCAGAAACATCAACCTCAGAAGTCGAATCTCCGCCTGAATCTGGGCGCGAAGTCATCATTCCTCCAGTAGTACCCATCCTGGCAGAGGTGACACAACTTACGATGTTTGGCTTGTCAGAGGAGGCGATGCAACGGCGGAAGGTGTCACACAGGCCCATGCGTCATGCCTTGCCGTCCGATCAACTTGGATTGTTCCAGGATTAAGTGCGAGCGGCGTTGCCGCTGCGATCTTTTCATGAGCACACTACCGTGGAACTTCGGTAGCTGTCCTGAACGGCGCAAATGCGAGGGACGTCGCTCGACCCGTGTTTCCCTGCCTTTGAGGGAAGTCAGCGTCTTTACTTTAACACATGGGCTGTTCCCGACAGTTATCCAGCAAGCCCGATCTGTATGCGCCACTCTCCAGGAAGGGGACTTGAACGCGCGCCGGGCGAAGTTTCTGCTACTCCCCAGCCTAGTCCACCGGCGCGCATCCGATACAGCCCTAGGACTTGGACTTTTCAGGTGGAATCCTGAGCGGGGATGCTAATTGTGTCGCTAGCGGCGATTTGCAGTGGATCGGGTTAAGCGGAGAAGTCCCAACGGCAACGGAATTGCGCCAAAGCGAATGCTGGCTGAGGAGGCATCCGATGTGGTTGCATGCGTGCGGACAGCCACGTACCGTCAATCACTGGAATTAGTGAATTGTGGAATCCGGGTTGCCACATATATACCCTCTAACCGGAAGGTCCGCGATGGTAAAGCCTAACCGATCAAGATTCGAACACTGAAGTTCATTCGGTTAGGCGAATTCGTCACATCCTGCGCTGTCCCATTTGTGATGAGCGTCACAATGTCCAGGGTCACCCGTCTCTGAAGTTTACTCTCGCTTCGCGTAGGTTACCCGATGTTCTGAAGCGGTTCTGGCTGAATGAGGTTAGAGGAAGTCCATCTTCCGCAACAAAAAGATAGCGTCGATTGCCACTTAGAAAAAGCCGTCCTAGCCGGCCAGAACTACCGGGGCAGGTACAGGCCAATGAGGAGAAGCCGCGAAACGTGGCGCTTAAGGACACCTGCGGGAGTAGCTTACTTTCAGGCACTGTGGTCTTCGTCCTTGTGTTTTTGGCTGGACTCGGCTCACGCGTCCTCACGGCGGCTACAAACTGGGCTGACCAAGGTTCCGATTGGTCTGAGCTCACCGGCCCGCAATATCTAAGCCCCGTGGGTCTGAAGCTTTCGATTGATGGCCAACGGCTTTATGTAGTCTGCGAAGACAGTGATCTTCTGCTGGCGGTGGACACTCACAACGAACAAGTTACAGGGCGCGTGAGGGTCGGTCATAGACCGAAAGGGATTGCCCTCTCTCCCAACGGCAAGACGCTCTACATCTCGAATGAATGGGAGAACACGATCACCGAGATTGATGCGCATTCCTTCGAGATTCGCCGGACGCTCGACGCCGGTTGGGGGCCTGTCGGGATAACAACTGACCGAACGGGAGAAGTCCTGTATGTGGCAAACACCTTGGGGAACGACGTTTCCCTATTTGACCTCTCGGCCGGGAAGGAGATCAAACGCTTAGCCGCGGGGACATTTCCTGAGTATGTGGCTCTCTCACGTGACGGAAGCAGAGTCTACGTCTCGAACTTGCTGGCCCGCCCAGGGCCTTCAGACCGACCGCCGGTTTCCGAGCTCACCGCGATTGACACTCGAAAACAAGTTATCTCGGAAAGGATCCTCGTGCCCGGGGTCATCCAACTCCGTCTCCGTCACATTGCAGAAGTGCCGGCAAGGTCGGGAGGTTACATGCTCATCCCCTTCATGCGGCCCAAGAACCTCAATCCATTGGTTCAAGTCGAGCAGGGCTGGTACTTGACGCATGGAATGGCGATCATTCGACCCTCCTCCGGCACTAGTGGGGCCGGGAAATCACGGGTCGCTGAGGTGTTGCTGGACGACATTGATTACTATTATGCCGATGGGTTCGGCGCCGCCTGCACACCGGATGGGAAGTGGACGCTTGTGACGGCTGCCAGCGCCAATGTCGTCTCCGCTATTGATAACGCAAAGCTGAATCAATTGCAACGCCAGATGCAGCGGGATAAACCTGAAGCGCTGGCGGACCGGCTCGATTCCGCCCGCCAATTTGTAGTCCGCCGCATTCCTACCGGGCGTGAGCCCACCGGCATCGCTGTCGCTCCGCACGGTCGTTTCGCCTACATTGCCAACCGTCTGGACGACACGGCAAGTGTAGTGGATATGGCGAAGTTGATGGTTACTGCCACGATTAACCTGGGCGGGCCGAAAGAGATCACTGCTGTCCGCCGTGGCGAGCGCCTGTTTTATGATGCAAGCTACTGTTTTCAGGGGCAAATGGCATGTGCTACATGTCATCCTCATGAAGGGCTTTCCGATGGGTTGGCGTGGATGCTCGAAACTCCAAAGCTTGGCCGCGACGTGGTAGAAAACCGCACCTTGCTCCAGATTGGCGACACTTCGCCTTTCAAATGGAACGGCAAGAACCGCGACTTTTCCCGCTGTACCAGGGCTCCTGAGCGCCGCAATGGCCGGATGCAGTTCGACAAAGCAGCCGACATTTTCGTGAGAAAATTCACGGGAAAGATCGCGGCGTGTTACAATCTGCGATAGCACCAAATTGGATTGGGAAGGGGCATTCATAAATCTAATTGGGAACTATGCCGCCGCCGGTTCAAGCGAAGATGACGCCTAGAAGGAGGCGCTTTCGTTTGCAAGCGCCCATAGTAAGCAGTTTCTCGTTAACTTCTCCGGAGATCCGTGGCCGGAACCAAGAACCGGGCAGGAGCTGGCGATGTGGGACTGCACCAAGGATTCGGCCATTAGATGTAAGCTCGCGGGGCGCCAATAGAAGACGGGGGGGCGCAGTGCTAAGCGAGTGGTTCAGACTCTTTGCGAGAGCAGGTGAAGTGTACGAGCAAAGGCTCTCGTCGCCTCAATGGGAGACGTACCCGACAGTGGCCCTTTGCTCAAACGACACAGGCAAGGCACGCCTGAATGCGCTCCTGCTTTTCTTGGCGGGATACGCATTCGAGCGTGCTGGGTGTCCGCCATATTTCAGCGGCCTTGCTGTTGATGTTCTAACGGGAATCGGAACTTGGCCGCCCGATGAACATTTGGTTTGGAAGCGATTTCAGTACGCTCTGTCCCAGTGGAAACAGGATGCCCCCAAGGTAGTTCGATGGGGTGAATCTGATGCTGAAGTGAATGACCTGCGAAGTCACTTGAAGGGTCTAAACACAAAAGCAAATCCTCTAGCGCCGAAGGGGACAGATTATTGGGAAAAGGGCATACGGGTTGGTGCGACATCACAGGAATCGGTCGTTCGCCTCGCGCTTGGCTCAGACCTGCCGTTGGATATGTGGGTTCGCGATCACCTGGAGAGAGAGACCCAGAAGGTGTACTCTGAGCTTTCGGGCGTTTCGGGAATTGCTGACAAGATAGCTTCGTTGTTCATGCGCGACGTTGCATGCCACTACGGTGTCTTTCCCTTGATCGAAGACGACAGAAGGCTCTTACAGCCAATCGACATTTGGGAGAGAAGAACCGTTCAACTTCTGCGCGAGGGAGAGCCGTCCAAAAATGACGGCGAACGCCAGAGGTTTATCGTCCAGAATTCGAACTGTGCCGGGTGTTCTCCCGAACGTGTGAACCAGGGGATTTGGTATTTCGGCTCTCAGATTGCCGAAACGGAGTACTGCCTCCACAAAGCAATGACTTCGCCGGATGGAGTTCGTTTGGCTAACGATTGGTTGGAAACACATCTACGCTCTTTGAGGCGGGTTGGACACGCATAATCACGAAACCCCTCAGCCCGGCACATGCAGGAGACCTTTCAGGAGATTGTTAGGGCTGCGGGTGGCGAAGTAATCCAATCCGCCGCGCCGGAAGAGGGGTGGGGTATTTCGAGGGGGGGAGAGTGCATCCATGAGGTGGGCAGTGCTCGCATGGGAGATGATCCGCGAACTTCGGCGCTGAATCCGTATTGCCAGGCTTGGGACTGCAAGAATCTCTTCGTTGCCGACGGCGCGCCTTTTGTGAGCAACGCCGACAAGAATCCGACATTGACCATCATGGCTCTCGCTTGGCGCACTTCAGAGTTCATCGCGGACCAGGTTCGCAAGAGGAACATTTGACGATCCAAAGGCATCGCTAGGTGGAGGCACAGTGGAGCAGAAGAGAGTTTTAATCCTGAACCCACGCTTTGAACAGCGCGCCATCCTCAGGCTGATGACGGCTGCGCCCGCAGGGGCTCTGTTTTGTGCGGCCCGGGCAACTGCCGCGCCGAAAGACTCAGCCAGGGCACCTGTTTCTCAGGAAACTCCAGAGCCTTATCAGCCAAAGGTCTTCAATCCCCACGAGTGGAAGACGGTTCACGTGCTTTTTGATCTGATCATACCCGCCGACGAGCGCTCCGTGAGTGCTACAGCCGCGGGTGTTCCGGAATTCATCGACGACTGGCTGGACCTCCAGCGGGGCGATCTGCTCTCCTCAATCCGCGGAGGCCTTGCATGGCTGGATATCGAGTGCAATCGCTTGCTCGGGACTGATTTCATCACTTCCACGACCGGCCAGCGAGAGCAAGTCCTCGACCGCATTGCTTATCCGAAAAATGCAGCACCGGAGGATGCGAGTGCTGTTGCCTTCTTCAACCATTTGCGGGACCTGGTGGTGAGCGGATTCTTTACCAGCGAAGCAGGAATAAAGGACTTACCCTACCTCGGAAACGAACCTCAATCAGACTGGCAAGGGTGCCCGGCACCTGTATTAGCAAAACTCGGACTCGTGGGTGAGCGCACAAGGTCGCGAACCCTCGTCGAAGTTTTATCTGGCTCAAAGCAACTCATCCTACTCTGATGTTCCTCGGAAGTTGAACCGTCTTGCGGGCGCAGGTCGGAGAAACGGCGGCTTGTATCGCGTCAACCTTAATTGGACGGGAGGATCGTCTAGGGGGCAGTTAGGAGGGCACTGGCAGTTTCAAGCTCCAAGGGCTTAGTAATTGTAAGGGTCCCGCCATTCACGCGAATTACGCCGCGGTGCTTCCAGTCGCTGAGAATGCGGCTCACGCTTTCGCGAGAGGAGCCGATGTTCTGGGCGATCTCTTCATGCGTCATGAAAAGCGCAATGCGCAGGCCGTCAGGTGACTGCTGCCCGTGCTTCTGGGCCCACTGCAACAGGAACTGAGTGAGCTTAGCGTAAGTATCTGGCGCGAGTGCAAGCATCCGTGTCTGCTGCCACGCCTTACCCAGCTCCATACTGAGATGCTTGGCCACGCGTATCGCGACGTCGGGGTTGGCACGCATGAACTGCAGAAACTCCAGACGCGGAATGAAGCTCACTTGGCTTGCGCTGAGCGTCTCCGCGGTGACGGGATAAGGTTCATCTGCCATCAGGGAACTCAGGCCAAGCACTTCGCCGTGTTCAACAACGCGGACTGTAAGGCTCTGGCCCTCCCGAGAGTTCACATAAAGCTTCGCCTCGCCTGAGCACATGATGTGCAGCCCGCGAGCAGGCTGTCCCTCCACAAACAGCATAACCCCTTTGGGATAAAAGGAAGTCTGGCGAAGAGAATTCAGCGTGGACAATGCGGCGTGAGGAAGTTGGCAGAAAATCCCTTCTTCCCGCAGGGCGCAACCAAGGCAGCTTTCCATGATTCGCAGATTATGAGGACCTCTTGGTCCATCGCCAGCCATCAAGGCACTCCGAGAAACGGCAATTGCTGCCATATTGTACCGCAAGTCAGGGAAGATAGCAAAAAACTTCAACACAACATGACCTAGCGCTAGGTCATTGTGTCCATCGTATTGCCATTGTGATGAACGTCACGGCACCCTTATCCGCTCTCACCGAAGGTTCGTTCTTGACTCACATTAGTCACAGCATTCCGCAGCAGCATCAAGCTGGCGGTCGTATTCTCAAATTTGGGCTCAGTTGGCTCAGACACTTCGTCATGTCTCGGGCCAAGCAACCTTGTGATGAGCATCACAACGTCCACGTGCACCGGTCACTGAGGCTCGTTCACGCCTAACTTAACTTACGACACAGGCCAACCTCTCTGCAGGGTCAGGCATGGAGAAGCGGCCCCTATCGCGAATCTGAGGTGGAAAAAATGAAAACTAGGACCCAAGCGACTCTTGCACTCAGCTACTTGTTGTTGGGCCTCCTGCTCGCCAGCAGCAGCCAAGCGGGCGAGATTAAGGGCAAAGTTACGGTGCAGCGAATGCGCTCCGCGGGCAACATCGCTGTCTACGTAGACGCCATTCCCGGCAAGGATTTCGCCGCACCTGAGAAGCACGCTGTGGAAGATCAAAAGCACATGGCCTTCTCGCCCCATGTCCTTGTGGTTTTGAAAGGGACCACGGTGGATTTCCTCAACAGCGATCCCGTAGGCCACAACGTTTATTGGCCGAACATCAGCGGGAACAAGAAGCTGGCTCACAATCTGGGGACGTGGCCGCAGGGCCAGACAAAGTCTTTCACCTTCAATGACCTCGGGGCCGCCCCGTTGCTCTGCAACGTGCATCCCGAGATGGCTGGCTATGTCGTCGTAGTTCCCACGCCCTACTTTGCCACCACAAACAGCCAAGGGGAGTTCGAGATCAAAGACGTTCCGCCCGGCAGCTACACGTTGAAGACCTGGAGTGAAGAGGGCAAGCCTTCCACCCAGTCCGTGACTGTGCCCGGTGACTCGACTTCCGTGAGCATCACGGTGTCCAAGTAGGCGTAGTTTTCCCGAGTTGTAGCAAGGCTCTTTGATCGGCAACTCGGCGGGGGAGAAACGGCGCAACGGCAACCCCGACGGAGCAAAGAGCAAATGAGTCGGAGCGGCAAGTTGGCTAAGCAACCTACCAAACTCGTGGACCTGGGCTGGCTGGAATCGAATTTTCCCTGCATGCAGGCATGTCCCGTTCACACGCAGGCGGGGCACTACGTTTCCGCCATCGCGGAGGGGCGATTTGAAGAAGCCTACCGTTACGTCCGCCGGCCGAATCCCCTGGCTTCGATCTGCGGAAGAGTTTGCGGCCATCCCTGCGAGACAGCCTGCCGCCGTGGCCAATTCGATGCCCCTATCTCGATTCGTGCTCTGAAGCGGTTTGTGACCGAGCGATACGGTCCGGAATCACGCAATCCTCTTGATCTCTTTCCCGAGAAACCCAAGGTGACCCATCCGGAGCGCGTCGCCGTCATCGGCTCCGGCCCTGCGGGACTGGCCGCTGCGCACGATCTGGCTCTGCTCGGTTACGCGGTGACGATCTTCGAGGCGGCGCAAGTGCCCGGCGGAATGCTCCACCTGGGAATCCCCGAGTACCGTCTGCCCCGCGACGTTGTGCAGGCGCAAGTCCGGGAGATCCTCGCATTGGGGCCGGAGCTGCGTTTGAACAGCCGGCTGGGCGACTTCTCACTCTCTGACCTGCACCGGGAGGGATTCCAAGCCATTCTGCTGGCCATCGGACTGCATCGCAGCCGCGACCTGATACTTCCGGGGCGCGACTTGGACGGCGTCATCACCGGCACTGACTTCCTGCTGAACGTGAACCTCGGCTACCAGTTCTCTATCGGCAGGCGGGTGGTGGTGATTGGCGGCGGCAACGTGGCCATGGACGTAGCGCGCACGGCACTGCGCCAGCAGCAGCGCCAGACACTTGATGCGCTATCGAGTTCGGTCCTGCCTGACCAGTTGACGGAACCCGAGCGCGACGTGGTGATGAAGGAACTTATGGACGTCACTCGCACCGCGATGCGGCTGGGCGCGAGAGAAGTCCACATGGTATGCCTGGAATCGCGCGAGGAGATGCCGGCTTTCGAAGAAGAAATCGAAGAAGCGGAACTCGAGGGGTTGAAGATTCATGCGTCAAGGGGGCCCAAGCGGTTCGTTGGCAAGGACAACGAACTGGCCGGGCTCGAGACGGTTCAATGCACCTCCGTTTTTGACGCCCAGCACCGCTTCAGCCCGGTTTTCGCGCCGGGGACGGAAAGTGTTCTCGCATGCGATACGGCCATCCTGGCGATCGGCCAGACCTCCGATCTTTCGTTTCTCGCGCCCGAGGACGGGATTGAAACGACTCGGCAGGGGACGGTCAAGATTGATCCCCAGACTCTCATGACCACGGCACCAGGCGTCTTTGCCGCGGGCGATATCGCTTTCGGCCCGCGTCTCATCATCAGTGCTGTCGCTGACGGGAAAAAGGCGGCGGAAGAGATTGACCGCTTCCTGCGCGGTCCGGCCTGGAAACCTAAACCGCGCTACGTGCAGATCACGGTGCTGGATCATCACCAGATGGCGCAGGAGTACGACGAGTACTCACGCTTCTCTGTGCCCACCATCGCCCTCGACCGCCGCACCGGCATCGCGGAAGTCGAAGCGGGATACACGGAAGAGCAAGCTCGGCAAGAGGCGACGCGCTGCCTGAAATGCTGGATCAACACCATCTTTGAGGGGAACGAAGCCGACGGCACTGAGTGTATTCTCTGCGGCGGATGCGTGGATGTATGCCCGGAGAACTGTCTGCAACTTGTACCGCTGAGTCAGCTCGAGATTCCCCGGACCGAGATGGGAAAGGTCCAGGAGTTACTCAAGTCGGATCCAATCACCTTGCAGCACCTTACTCCCGATGAACTGCCGGATGGCGAAGGGTCCGTCATGGTTAAGGACGAAACTATTTGCATCCGCTGCGGCCTCTGTGCCCAGCGCTGCCCCGCGCATACCATCACCATGGAGGGCTTCGAGGTCTTTGACCACGATTGCGAAGCGATGGAAGCGTTGTAGTGCCGACCTATGAGTCGGCAGGTGCCGACCTGAAGGCCAGCTATGTGGCAGGGAGAAATAAAAATGGCCGTGGAAGACCAATCGAAAGCTACCAGGAAACCGGGGATCAAGACTCCCGTCACTCGTCGGGATTTCATGAATGAGATTGCCGGCTGCGCATTGGCCATTGCAGGCATCGGCGCCACCGTAGTGACCGTGGAATACTCGATTCCCAACGTGTTGTTCGAACCTCCGACGACCTTCCGAGCGGGGTCTTTGGATGACTATCCCGTGAACTCCGTCACCTACATTCAGGACCAGCAGGTTTACATCGTTCGGACCGAAAAGGCTCTCTGGGCGATGACGGCCGTGTGCACACACCTTGGGTGCATTACGCAATGGAAGCCGGAATCGAACCAGATTGCTTGCCCGTGCCACGGAAGCAAGTTCGAGCGGGACGGAAAGGTACAAGCCGGCCCGGCTCCGCGCGCCCTGCCCCACTTCGCGGTGCGCTTGACGGCGGACGGAGCGCTGGAGGTTGACAAGCTCGAAACAGTGAAGGCAGGAGAAACCCTCCGAGTTTGAGGACTGCATGGCGACAACAACAACAGCTTGGGCGCAGCGACGATTCGAGCAATTAAGAGGCACGCGCGTATGGCGCTCCGTCTTCCGGCGCGGGCCGGCGCGGACCAACCGCACTCTTAGCTTGGCAATATTCGGCAACCTTTCGCTCCATCTGCTGCCTGTCAAAGTCCGCGAGAAATCGCTAAGCGTTCGCGCCACCTACTATCTGGGATCAATAGCGTTTTTCCTCTTCTTGATACTGACCGTCACCGGAATCCTTCTGATGCTTTACTACCACCCAGCCGTTCCGGACGCTTACCGCGACATGAAAGACCTGATTTACGTGGTTTCGAACGGAGTCTTCCTGCGCAACTTGCACCGGCTGGCTGCGCAGGCAATGGTGGTTGCGGTCTTCTGGCACATGTTCCACGTCTTCTATCGAGGCGGCTACAAGCCTCCCCACGAATTCAACTGGGTGATCGGCGTGGGACTGCTGCTGGTCACACTTCTTCTGAGTTACACGGGTTACTTGCTCCCCTGGGACCAATTGGCATTTTGGGCGATCACCGTAGGGACCAACATCATCAGCTACGTTCCCCTGTTAGGGCGGCCTCTCCGATTTCTGCTGCTGGGAGGGCACATCATCGGGCAGAACGCCTTGCTTCGATTCTATGTGTTGCATTGCGTCATCCTGCCGCTTGCCGCCGTGGCACTGATTGCCGCGCATTTCTGGAGAATTCAAAAGGACGGTGGGCTGACGGTTCGAGAAGATCATGAGCGAGACGAATAAATACCAAGTTGGTTTCGGGTCGGACGCGACCAAGGACCCCCGCCGAATCGTCTTCATCACGCGGAAGACGTCGGCAAAGGTCAAAGGCGAGGCGGGACCGCAACTGATGTCCTACCCCCACTTGGTCCTGCGGGAGGCAATCGTCCTCCAGGTTTTGACCATCGTGCTGGTGGCGGTGGCGCTTTTCTGGGATGCTCCACTCGAACAATTAGCCAATCCCCTGCTTACTCCCAATCCTGCCAAAGCGCCTTGGTACTTCCTCGGCCTTCAGGAATTGCTCCATTATTTCCCGCCCATCGTCGCGGGGGTTCTGATTCCCACCCTGGTGGTTTTAGCGCTCGTGGTCATTCCTTACTTCGAG
>Ga0187781_10002776_pt1 | contig 13262 bp, 8 predicted proteins | sample 0715_SJ02_MP02_2_FD_132447 | JGI IMG/M metagenome (GOLD analysis project Ga0187781, IMG submission 132447) | Tropical peat soil microbial communities from peatlands in Department of Meta, Colombia - 0715_SJ02_MP02_20_MG | ecosystem: Environmental > Terrestrial > Soil > Wetlands > Peat | place...
CGCGGCGGCGCCCAGGACTACATCGCGCACGAGCCAAATACCATGGTCAGATGAATGGGCATTCGATGTGCGGCCGTTCGGCGCTTGCTCATCCGATGCCCGATCATTGCGGGTGCGGTCATTCGGCGCCTGATCCCAGCCACATGCATTCACGCGCAGTATCGAACGCCTGTGAATGACAGGGTCGGCGAGCCGCTTGTAGCCGTCATGCGCGCCCGAGAAATACGTGAAAGTGCGCGCTGCGAGCCAGTCTTCGGCGTGAGCACTGGGGAGGTTTGTCCAGGAAAACAGCTCGGCGGGAACAGCCTGATCGACGGCATCGACGCGCAGTGTGTTGTGCGCGGCGGTGCCACGCAAGGCATTGCGCTCGCGTGGGTCGGGCGAGGCGTAAACGCCGCTGCCGGAGTCCACCAGCCAGCGCGATCCGTTCATGGCGAAGCGAAGACTGAGCGCGTCGGCGTGGCCGTGGCCGCAACGGCCTGCGCCCTGCGGGCCCGCATCGACCATCATCGTCTGCGGGCAAGGGGACGAGTCGGCCAAAACATAGATGCCTCCATCGCGGAATGCGGCTGAGCTCAGAGCAGGCTTCGGCCGAGTGGAATTTGTGTCAGGTGCATCGGCCAGCGTTTTCGCGACGGGAAGCGCGGCAACGGCGCGTTCTCCGAAAAGCCAGATAGACTCCTCGGTGAGTTGCGCTGCCCGCAGGTCGCGGTCATAGATGAGGACGCCGAGGGCGAGTGGATCCGTCATGTGGTCGGTTTGGTTGCGCCGCGGATTGAACAATCGCCCGCCGTCGTCGTCGCCGAAGCCTTCGGGCGGACCGGCTTGTGCGAGCGACTGAAGCACGGTGAGCATTCTGCCCAGCACATCGTCATACGCGGCGGGAACTGGCATGTCGTTGGCGGCTGCAAGCATTCGTGAATAGAGAAAGAAGTCGAGCGCATAGACGTGGTAGTGCAGCGCTTGCTCGAAATAAACTCCATCGGGACGCACCTGGCGTGCAGCTTCGCGGAGCAAGGCTTGCCATCCTTCCTGTTTCCAGCGAGCGGCATGCGGCATCTGCGGATACAGCGTGCCCACGAAAAACATGGCGAGGACCTCGCCCAGCAGATGCGTGTTGGGCGAGAAATACGTGGAAAGGTGACGCTCGATGTAACGGCCGTGGAAGGCCAATGCTGGAATCAGTTCCGCACGGAATTCACGACAGGCGGGAGCGTTGGCGAGCAAGTGGTCCACCCAAAGCCACGAAAGGCAGCGAAACGCGACTTCGAGCGTGCTGCTCCAGTTGATGCCCAGCGGATACGGGTTGGCTTTGACCCAACTGCGCCATTGCGCGATCAGTTCGTAGACATACTTCTCATCGCCGGTGAGGAGCCATGCCTTGGCCAGCGTGACCAGATGCTGATGGCGATTCAGCTCCCAGATGACTTTGTGGTCTCCCGCGGTCGCGAACTCGAGAAAAGGGATCTTGAACCAGGGCTTGAGCGGGACGCGCTTCTTGTGAACGGCGTCGAGATGCCAGTCGATGTCTTTGTTTTTGCCATCGCCGTAATCGAGGTTCTCGTATCCCAGGAGACAGAAGCGATGGGCACAGATTTGATTCGCCTCGCGCACGATGCGGTCGGCCTCGTCGGGAAGGTGCTGGTGGAGCAACTCGGCGCGGTGAGCCGACTCGCCGCGAGCGAAAAAGAACGCGCCTTCGGCGGTGGACCGGCTCAAACGGGTTTTTCCCGGTTGGAACCCTAGCTGGTGACGAGTGAGATCGCCGCGCTTATGGAGTTCCTGGGCGAGGCGGGTGCGGATTTCGTCCCAGTCCATCTGGGCGATACGGCCGAGCTTTTTGTGCCATCCGAAACTCACACGTGGTTCTTATCTTACATGGTGAGAATCGCGAATTCGTCGGCAGATCGGCGGACGAGCAATCCAAAGTGTCTGCACTCAAATGCGTCGGGATCGCGGCGGCTGGGCGAAAAGAGCCGTGGAGAGCCTGAAAGTTATCTTCGTAAGTTGTTGTACTGAGGTCTGTTCTGTACGATGAAGGGTTGCTCTAGCGACTAGTTGAAGGTGGGGCCTGAGAGCGCACGCCTGGAGGAGAATCTACTTGGGTTCGGTCAGCATTTTTGGTTTGGGATATGTAGGATCAGTGTCGGCCGCTTGTTTTGCGTCGATGGGCTATAAGGTCGTCGGGGTCGATGTTAGCCGGGCTAAGGTTGAGCGGCTCGATTCCGGACGCACACCGATCATCGAAGCCGAAATGAGCGAGCTGGTCGCGGAAGCAAACAAAGCGCGCCGGCTCACTGCCACCACCGACGCCACTGAGGCCGTGTTGAATACCGATGTCACTTTTGTTTGTGTCGGCACGCCGAGCCAGAAGAGCGGGAAGCTCGACCTCAGCCACATCGAAAGCGTGGCGCGCGAAATTGGAGCTGCCCTTCGCCGGAAGAAATCTCGGCATGTGTTTGTGCTGCGGAGCACGGTGTTGCCGGGGACGACCGAAACGGTTGCGCTGCCGATTCTGGAACGAGAGAGCGGGAAGAAGTGCGGACGCGATTTCACCGTGTGTTACAACCCGGAGTTCATGCGCGAGGGTAGTGCGGTTGCCGATTTCCGCAATCCGCCCTACACAATTCTTGGAGCACGCGATAAGAATCATCTCGCGCCGCTGCGAGAGCTTTATAAGGCCGTTTCCGCGCCGCTTTACGAGACGACCATTCCTGCCGCCGAGATGGTCAAATACTTTTCCAATTGTTATCACGCGCTGAAGGTCGGTTTCGCCAACGAAATGGGAACCATGTGCAAGCACCTGGGCGTAGATACGCAGGAAGTGACGAACATATTCACTTCGGACACGAAGCTCAACGTATCGCCCGCCTACCTTTCGCCCGGCTTCGCGTTTGGCGGCTCCTGCCTGCCGAAGGATCTGCGCGCCATTACCTACAAGGCAAAAGAGCTCGATCTAAAACTGCCGGTGCTCGAAGCGCTCATGCCCAGCAACGCGGAGCACATCAGCAGGGCTGTTGACATGGTGCTCGGCTCCGGCAAAAAGAAAATCGCGCAAGTGGGGCTCAGTTTCAAGGCGGGGACGGACGATCTGCGCGAAAGCCCGCAAGTGCAACTCATCAAGCGGCTGATGGGAGAAGGATTAGAAGTGCGCGTGTGGGACGAAGACGTTTCACTCGGACGTCTCGCGGGAGCGAATCGTCAATACATCGAGGAAGTGATTCCGCACATCGGGTCCGTGCTCACCGACGATCTCGAAAGCGTGATGCGATCGGCGGAGGTCGTCATTCTGGGGAATAAGTCAGCAAGCCGGCAACGGCTGGCGCAATTCCTGCAGCCGGAACAAATCGTGATTGACCTGATTCACCTGGACCGGTCAAAACGCCCGGTGGGGGCGAAGAAGTACGAGGGCATCTGCTGGTAGGGAACTGCCGAAACAGCGAGGCTATTCCGGTTGAAGATCGATCGCTATCCTTATCTTCATTTCTTACCTCTCGGCTTGCGGCCTCGGCTTTCGGGCTTGGGGCTATCCAAGTGCGCAAGGAATTCAGATCAGCTTTGTGCGGGGCGGTGCGACTGGCTCGCTGCCTGAGTAGCTTCATCGACCTCCAACTCGGAGAGATTGGCCATGCGGCCCAGGGGCGTATTCCATTTGAGCCAGAGCTTGGTCTCAAGGAAAGCCGGATACACCTCCCGCATCCAGGCACGGCGCGGAGTCAGGCGGCGCTCGGCCGCGGGCAAGGACAGTTCGTAGCCGTTTTCTTCCAGGCAAGCGCCTACAGTACCTTCGATCGCGGCAACGGCCGCGAGTGAAAGACGTTGTTTCCAGCGGCCGAGAGGATGGATGTTCTGCCTGGCTTCCTCGCGGAACGACGAATTGCTCTCCGACAACCGGCCAAGACCGGCTTTCTGAATGCGGTCGTAATCGAGATCGTGATCGATGAAACTGCCCAAGCGGCCGAGAGTTTCGCGCGGGTTGGTCACGAGATCTTCGTAGCGGACCTCGATATAGTCGGCGGGGATGCGGCTGCCGGCGTTGCGACCGCGGCGCACCATCCACTCCCAATAGAGGGCTGTAGCGACGAGGCTGTCGGTCTCGGAGCGGTCCCAGGGCAGGGGAGTGAAGCCGCCCATTTTTTTCAGCGAAAGAGCGATGTCCCGACCATCGCGAATGATGTGCACGAACAGCGCATTGGGAATTTCTTTCTTGATGCGCTCAACATACAGAACATGGTCGGCGTCGTAGCCTGCCCAGCGCTTGAGGTTCTGCTGCCGGGCGACGGAATCCATGATCATGCGGGTAAAATCCCCCGCCGTTCGGCATTCGTTCAAAATGCGGGAAGAAATCTCGCCGGCGTCCAACCCGGCGCGGCGAAAACCCTTGCTGCGCACCCAGGTGGCAACAATTTTTTCACGGTTGGCACGGCTGCCCAGGGAACCGTAGCGGGGGACCAGAGTTTTGTAAACCGGGAGAATGCCGCGGTAGATGGCAAAACCTCCGGCTGACAGCAACGTATCGTAAAGGAGGTTGGTGCCGGAACGATGGCAGCCCATGACGAAGACGGGCCAACTGGCGCGATCCCGAGCGGTAGAAATAGGCACCCTAGGAGGATTTTATCATCGCGGTGAAAGCCATCCCGCGAAGGCCAAACCAGAGGCGGGTTACGGAGGTCACTCGGGTTTATTCGACACCAGCGATCGCGGCCTCAACGCCCTCAACGTCGGCCCCGATGTCGCGGCCATCCGAGGCGGCGCCAACGCCGGGAGACCTCCTGGAGCATCCTGGGCCCTGGGCGAGGCAAAGGCGCGGATCAGCGCTGACATCGTCCTTAATGTCATGCACTCCGGCATCATTGGGAGACTTGACGACGATGTTGCTTTGTGGCCATCCCCCTCTACCGCTTTCGGCGACGATGAGGTTATGGTCAAACTTGTAAGGACTAAAGCAAGCTTTCAGAACCTCCTCCGGGCTCACTCGCTGGGCCAGTTCGGCGCAACCGAACGGACGGCCACCAGTGGAGGCCAGCGGAGCGCGGGGACCAGCGGTATTAAAGAGGCTGTTGGTGATGCTGATATTCGACAGCTTGTTACTCCGGTTCCCGACCATGGCGAAGGAGCCCGGCTGGAATGACGTGATGTGGTCGATCTGTATGTCGTGGAGAGGGGGGGCCCCTAGGCCCACGCCGATCTGAACGAAGATGCCGAAACCTTTGTAGTCGTGGCTGTGGATGTTGTCGGCGACGATATCGTGAATGCTGTAGCGGCCGGCGTCGGCGGGCACGCCTCCACCTTTGTTTCCCGGCGCTGCCCCGGTTGAGATTTGGAAGACCGACCCGACATTGCGAATCCGGTTGAAACGCAAGGTGATGTCGGTGACGCGGCACTCCGGACACTTGCTGGCCTGGCTGCGAGCGTTGAGGAGAACGGAATAGCCAGCCTGGGAGAAGCCTCCCCAACTGTTCTCCAATAGATTGGCCTCGACCAAAACGCGCACACCGCTCTTGAGTTCGAAGTCGTTCTTGACGATGTAGGGCGTTCCCAGAGGGCTGGGAGTGTAGCCTGGCTCTCCCTCTTTCCAGATCATGGGACGAAACAGGTGGTTGCGGCGAATCTCGATATCGGTCGGGTTGAAGTCGGATCCGGCGCCTCCAAACAGGATGTTTTCACCAGAGGCCTCGAGAAAGTTGTTGTAGATCTTGAAAGTTCCGAGCGGCTCTTTGCCGTAGCCGCCGCCGAGGGCGGTCGCATCCGTACATTTGCCCTTGACCGCAATACACGCCAGGCCGCTCAGGTACGAATTGATAACGGCAATGAAGTGCGAACCGTTGAACATGTCGATGCCATGCGCGACTTCGTCGCCTTCGGGCGGGTGAACATAATTGCGGTCAAAAACAATGTGATCGGCATGCGCAGCGCTGATGACGCGGAAGATCTTTCCCTGGGTGATCCACTCGATCCCGATGAAGCGGATGTGGTCTCCGACCGTTACGCCGCCGGGATTTGCCGCGAGAATGGTTGCCATGAGTTTGGCAGCCCCGCCCGCAGGCTGGGCGAATGCCGGCCGTCCCGGCAGACTCTCTACACCAGCCCAGGCGGGAGAAATGCGCGTTCCCTCGGGGGGCAACTTGGAGTCGGGAGTGTCGGTGCGGATGGTGATGTAATGTTCGTCGTCGCACTTCTTTGCCGGGAGTTCCTTCACTTCAAAGGCCACGCCCGCCGGCAGCAGAAGAATGTCTCCGCATTGTGCCGAGTCGACCGCGCTGGCCAGATCGGCTTTGGCGTCCACCTTGCTTGTTTTCCCCGGTGAGGGCGTGCCGTCGAGGCCCGTGTAATAGCAGGTTTTGGGCAGTTCCGCGACGCCGTCCTTTTCCCCAAACGATGGCACGTTGCCCTTCGCGCAATATGCGTTTTCACTTGTAGGTGGTGTGGAAGCAGTCACGCTCCCCGACGAGAGCGCAAGCGCCAGGAGCACCGTCAAAAACAGAGATTTTGGTGAAGGCCAGGAGTGAAGGTGAAGACGAGTCATCTCTGATTTTCTCCTCAGGTGGGTGGGTGTGATATGCGCTTGACCAGACAACATCGCACAATCGCCGTTGCAAATTCCCTGGTGAAGCGGTTGTGAAAGCAGCGGAGCTTTCTGATCGGGACAAGTTCGATCGAGGAAAACCTGAGCGGGCTGGCGGCAACAAGTTCCTCGAACTTCGCGATCGTCATCTGGTTCAGACCTCCCGCGACTTCGCAAAATCGGGTGGCGCCGTCCGTCTTAAAAGTTGACCGCCAACCGATGAGGGCCTTCTCGCTGAATACAAGGTGCGCCCACGGGAAGACGGAAAACAGATGGCCTCCCAGTGGGTGATACCAGGTTGGTCCGAAACTGACAAGAACTTGACCCGCCGGTTGCAAGAGATCGCTCATGATTCGCAAGATCTGCGCGGGATCGGCGAAATGTTCAAAGGCGTCCAGGGAGACGACGACGTCCACAAGTTCCTGGGTGGAGGTGGCAAAAACGCAAGTATCGGCAACGCCGGCATTGCGCGCTTTTTGTCGAGCTGCCTCCAGAACGTCCTCGCGGATATCGATGCCAATCACGCGGCGGGAGTTGCCTTTTTCGACCATTTCGATAGCGTCTGAGCCATCTCCACAGCCAAAGTCAACGACGCTCTTTCCGGCGATGCTGGCGAAGAATTCATTCCCCATGAGGAGTGCGAGCTTCGATTTGCCTCCGTAGGCGGCGCCGCTGCAGCAATCGGGACTCCCGGGAGAGATCTTCTTTAGGATTGCAATCTGAAGGTTGGTCAGCATTTTGCCACAACTGGAGATGGTAACTCATTGTGTATGTTTGCCCCCACACGAGGCCGATCGAGGAAATCGCGAGAGCAGCCTAAGGGGCGCATTCTGATTTCGTACAAAGGGTTCCCCTCACGCCGCTTGTTGGACGGCGGGAGCGGGACGTATTGCCTGCACAACGAATTTTCTATTTTCCAGGTTCGAACAACGAACCGCGGCAAAGCCAGCTCGCTCGAATGCGATCCGGATGCCCCGTTGGGACTGCCAGGATTCATACCGTTTCCTGAACGGGCAACGAAGCACAGAACCGGTCAAGTGAAACCAAAATCCGTTTGCGATGACGTAGAAGCGATAAAAAAGTGAACCTAATCCGGAGGGCGGACGAACTCTAAGCTCGTAGACGGTGTAAGGAAACGAATGCAGCGTAGCGTCCAGAGTTCCCCCAGGCTTAAGGACACGCCGTATCTCGAGCAATGCGCGTGGAATATCGAAGTAGGGCACGGCGGCAGTGGAAATAACCTCGTCGATGGTTTCGTCTCCCAGAGGGAGTTGCTCGGCACGGGCGGAAACGCACAACCAGCGCAAGCCTCCGGTTTGCCTAGCCGCCCGCAGGCATGCTTCGTGCGAAAGGTCGATGCCAATTAAGAGACAACCCCACGGTCTGGGGTCCAGCCGCCGCGGCCACCTGCCGGATCCACAGCCGAGATCGAGAATGCTCTTCAAGGGGAGGGGCACTGCCAAACTCAAGCAACAGACAGGTTAAGTCAAAGTCATTCGGCCTTTCAAGCTGTGCTAACCCGCCGATTGTGCACCTTCTTCGAAGGGTGCGGAACCGTGCGTGGCGTCAGCCATTGACACGAGCCCAGTTGACCTGAGGAGCGAGCGTCATTGCAATCTCTATGTTGGGGTGCAGACAGCCGTTCGGCAGTGACAATAAGAGTGCATGAGCTGGCGAGCACGACGGGCCCAAGAAAAAGGCGAAAGGCCCGCTAAGACCCGCGGGCCTTCCCGCATTCAGGTGTAATTGTCGGCCGAGAAACTCACTGGACGTTCGCCAGCTGTTCTTCCAACCCGACGATGTCGGCTCCCAGGTTCATTCCATCCGTGCCCTTATTTACGTAAGGGCTAGTGGGCAGTAGTTGGTAATTCCCGCCGTTGCCGTTGTTGAAGTTTACGAATTGCACAGCAACGGGCGAGGTGGGAAAGAAGTTGCCCGCCGGCCAGACCGATGGCGGGAATGCGGAGGAAATCCCGATCACGCCATTGTTGCTGAATGTATAGCTTGCTCCAAAACAGGTTTGAAGAACCGTAGCCGGTGAATCCGACTGGCCGCATGTGGGGCCGCGCTGTTCTCCATCCCCATCCCAAATCGGATAGGCGCCAGCCACCACGAGGTTGTTGGTGAAGACGAATCCGTACATCTGTGGATCCGACAGGGGATTTCCAATCGTCATGAGATGACTGCTCGGATCGGAGAATGCTGTAACGTGATTGATGGTGATGGTATTGATGGGGTTCCTGGGCCAGCCGTTGCCGAAGGCAAAGGCTACGCCATTGCCGACGTATTGCGCACTGAGACCGTCGATTACGACATCGTGAATACTGAAGCGAGTGCCCAGTGCTGCCGGAGCGCCGATGAAATTGGGCGAAAGGGCGGTGGCGAAGTCTATGCCGGCCCCGGCGTGAGAAATTTGGCAATAGCGGATTGTCACATCCGTGACCTCGCAGAGAGGACAGACGTTGTCCTTGCGTAGAACCGAGTATTGATTCACAGGCGTCATAAGGACGGCGAATCCATGCTGGCTGAAACCGCCCCAATTGTTTTCCATCAAGTTGGCTTGAATGAGAACGCGCTGGGCGTTCTTGAGTTCCAGGTGGTTCTTTACGATGAAGGGATTGCCGTCTGGGCCTCCGACGAAGTTCGGGCTACCGGGCATCCACTGCCAGGGTTTCCAGAAATGGTTCTGTTGGATGGTAATGTCGGCCGGCGTCATGGTGGCTGGGCCTCCGCCGAACAGAATCGCTTCGCCGGAAGCTTCGAGGAAATTGTCCTGAATCAAATATGGGCCATCCTGCGTGTTGCTGGTTCCGCCGAAAATTGCGTGAGAGTCGGTACATGCTCCCGTAATCGAGATGCAGTGAAAATCGTTAAGATAGGAATCGATCAGTGCAATGTAAGTGCCGCCGCTTGCTGCAAATCCAACATAGGTCTCGTCCTGGGGCTGTCCGTGCAACCAGGACCTATCCACGATGATATGGTCGGCCGTTCCTGCGAGTGACAGCAGCCTTGCGGGCCCGCGTGTTCCAACCGGACGAGTCATCTCCAGACCGATGAACCGGTAGAAATTGGCTCCATCTTCCAATTCAAATGGACCATCGGTCGGAGCGGTCATTTGGACCTCTGCCGTCACGTTCTGGGCATTCGGGCAGTTATAAGCTGGCCGCCCGACCAGGGAAGCCACGCCCGCGTAACAGGGAGTAAGGCGTGTGCCCTCGGGGGGCAGTGCACTGTCCGGTGAGCTGGTCCGGATAATGATCCAGTTGTTAACGTTGCAGTTTTTGGCAAGCAATCTGAACGGGCCGACGGTGGCACTGAAAGTGGCTCCCGCCTGGAGCTGAATAGTTTGTCCGCACTGGACTTGATCGAGCGCCGCCTGCAGATCGCCGCCGGCATTGACCGTGATGACGGAACCAGGAGCGGGCGTATCGGCCATCGTAACCGGCATCATCACCAGCGGAAGCTCGGCGGGGCCGTCATAACCGCCGCTCTGGGCCACGTTCATGGTTAGGCTCGATGTGGTTGTGTTGTTCTTTGCGTCGGTTACAGAAACCGAGAACGAGAACTTGCCTTTTGCGAGGGGCGTGCCCGCCAGGCTTCCGTCGGTACCGAGGGCGAGGCCTGATGGAACGTTCCCGGAGGAGACGCTCCAGTTATAGGGCGCGGTTCCACCAGTGGCAGCCAAACCGTTGGTATAGACGCTGCCGATCTGGCCCTGTGGAAGGCTGCTAGTTGTGATCTGTAGACGCTGTGGCTGCTCCGGGTTCACGGTGACCACGGCTTTGGCAAATTTATCCGGCTGCGCCGCACTCCGGGCGGTAATCGTAACGTCAACCTGCGAGTGGCTAGCAGGAGCCGTGAACAGTCCGTCGCTGTTGATCGAGCCTGATGAAGCCGACCAATGCACCCTGGTCTCGGCAGTTCCGCTTACCGTTGCCGTAAACTGCAGCAGGCTGCCAGCGGTCACGGTAGTGCTGGACGGCGTTAAGTCAACGCGAACGTCTTCTCTCGCTTCGGCATTTGTTGTGCATAGAACGCCGATCAGTGCGATAAGCAGCAGCACGGCGATGTTCAGGAGGCTTGTGAATCGACGTGAAAACTTAGTGGAATCTGCCGTACCAACGAAACAACCATTCATAGAGGCCTCGACTCAGCAAAGTGGGGGGACCAGTCGAGCCAGTCCGCTGTAGTGAAAGCTACAGGCCTGCGAGAGATGTTCCCAGATACCCGTGGTGTATTGCGAAATAGGTTGTGCATGATGAACCAATCTGTCCAGATTCGCGGCCGTTAGTGTACGCTCGTTCCTCATCCTCCCCGAACTGCTAGCGGCGAATCGAAGGGTGCAGATCAGCCATTTTTCCCAGTCTTGTAGGCTCGAAGGGAGGTCAGAAAGCACGGAAGTAATTCAGAAGGGTTAGTTAACGAGAGTTAGCCGCATGCATTGGGGATTAACTTGCAACGAGGCATGTATTTTTCGAGCGGCAGAGAAAGGAAAAACGGGGCCTCAAAGGTGAATCGAAGCTGCTGACTGGTGAACCTCGGCCGATCCAGGCAGCCGGTCCAGGACTTTGCCGAAATGCTTGACGACGCTGGACCAGTCATATTGGGCTGCCAGGCGCACCGCGCCCTGCTCGATCCCGTGGCGGAGACCGTCGTCGCGAAGCAGCCTGATTACCGCATCCGCAAACTCGGAAGCGTTATCGGCAAGTAAGAGGTCACGGCCGCTTTCGACTCCGAGTCCCTCGGCCCCGATGGAAGTCGAAACCATAGCCCTGCCCTTGGCCATGGCTTCGAAGATTTTCAGCCTGGTTCCTCCTCCCGCCCGAAGGGGCACTACCATCACAGAGGCTTTCTCGATGTATTCCTCGACAGATGGAACTGTGCCAGTTACCTCAATCGACTCCGAGGCCAGACGTTGCACCTTGGGGTGGGGGCTTCGCCCGACAATCTGAAAGAGGGAGTCTGGAATCTCTGCCCGAACCCGCGGCCAGATTTCAAGACAGAAGTACTCGACGGCGTCAATATTGGGCTCCCAGTCCATCGAGCCGGTGAAAACCACACGCGGCGGCTGCGCTGAGGACGGCGGCGCAACGCGAAACTTCTGCGTGTCGACTCCGGTGGGAACGACCGTGATCGCGCAGGAGGGATTCATTTCGAGCATCTGCCGGCGATCATGGTCCGAAACTGCGATGACATGATGAAACTTTCCCAGAGTGTCGCGCTCGAACCGGAGCATTTTTGCCGATTCGAAAACATACGAAGCCCGCTTGACAGGGTTCGATTCGACCTGGGCCCGGCGCTCCCAGAGTGAGCTTTCCACGTTGTGCTGAAAGAGCACGCAGGGAATGGGCAAGCGACGGGGAAAGTTCGCCGAAGGCGCCAGGAAATCGCACACCGCGGCATCGAAGCGTCCGCTGGCCAAAAGCCGGACCAGCGCTGATTGGATCGCGCGATGCGTGAATTTCGAGATAGCGTAAGGCGGTTTCATCGGAAGCCGCCACAGATAATCCAGGCTTTGTGCCATCGCGCTGGGCCCGGGCGCCGCCGTGCAGATGGTTTCCGAGGCAAAAGGTTCTTTTGCCAGGGCCACCTCATAGGCTGGGTCTTGCGGCCCTCCATGATAAGAGAAGAAGGTGATTTTGTAGTCGTTTGCCAACCGCCGCAGCAAGTTATACGAACGGATCTTCCCCCCGCTATCGATAGGCAGGAGTTTGCCGGCTTTGACCCACAACACTCGCATCAATCTTTGGGCTCCGCCCTACCGCGCAACTGGATCGACGTGACCGCTGAGCTTCGCCATTAACTGGGATTGCAGGAAGGGTCCGCACGCGATCAGACCCGAAATCAACGGATTCTTCTGATTACACTTCAGCTCGGTGCGATCGAGCTTCTGCACGAAACCGCCGGCGCTCACTACGAGCGCAGCTCCCGCAGCCACATCCCACTCATGTTTCGGGACCAGCGTGAAAGTGACATCGGCACGGCCCGCGGCAACCAAGCCCAGTTTATACGCGACCGAACCCATGGGGCGAATAGCGAATTCGGAACCCTGGAACTGCTTCCACTCGCCGCGTTTGACTTCGCTGCGGCTGGCGAGAACGGAGGCGCCGCGGAGTTCGCGGCGCTGGCTGGTGTGCGCGATTTTCCCATTATACGTGACCCCGGTTTGTCGCGAGCCGATGATCAGTTCGTCGGTCGCGGGATTGCAGATTCCGCCGGCGACGGGAACGCCGTCTTCGACCATTGCAATCGAGACACAGAACTCGGGAATGCCCTGCACGAATTCGCGTGTGCCATCGAGTGGGTCGACCACCCAGACGCGCGCTTTGGTCAAGCGCGAGGCGTCGTCCGTGGTTTCTTCAGAAAGCCAGCCCTCGCCATCGCGCAGCAGGTTCTTCTTGAGGACTTGGTCGACAGCGCGGTCGGCCTCGGTGACCGGGTCGTGGCCGGCTTTGTATTCGGCTTCGATGGCGCCAGGAGTGAAGCGGTTCAGGACTTCGCGCCCGGCTTCGAGTGCCGCTTGGATGCGGATAAGAGTGCTTTGTGTATCGATCATTGGTTCTCAGTTCTTAGTTCTCAGTGCTCAGTAAAGGAGCGACACAAATTGGTTGCTCGTCACGGGAACCTGTTTTCCAGGCCCAGGACTCAGGCTAGAAATAGCAAACAAGTCCGACGACCGGGAAGTGCGAACCGAGAA
>Ga0187781_10002777_pt1 | contig 13253 bp, 11 predicted proteins | sample 0715_SJ02_MP02_2_FD_132447 | JGI IMG/M metagenome (GOLD analysis project Ga0187781, IMG submission 132447) | Tropical peat soil microbial communities from peatlands in Department of Meta, Colombia - 0715_SJ02_MP02_20_MG | ecosystem: Environmental > Terrestrial > Soil > Wetlands > Peat | place...
AAAACTGACCTATGTCTAAGCAGATTGTGCCGAACGGCATTATTTGCGGCCCCTATGGTACAAATGGTCATTTGAATCGCACCACGCCGTTAGCGCAGTAGCTGCTCGCGGTGGGAAGGGGTTTGTTCGCAGGCTCGGGGCCGGTGTTAGCCGACCAGCAAGCTTACGCCACCCTTTTTGATCTGGTGCTGCGCGAAGCCACCATGGTGGCGCTGATGCGGGTGTTTCAGTTTCTGGGAATCCTGGCCCTCATCAAGCTCCTCCTGATCGCCCTGACGAAGGGACCGCCCAAAGGTCAGGCGTCCCAGCCGATGGGGCATTGAATGCTATTTGTTTCCGAAGGCAACCGCGGGAGAAGCCAAGCGCGATTACTGATTGAGCTGGTGCACTTCTGCGGCCTCCATGACCCAGCCCGGGCCAAGGGACACTCCACCCGTCCCACTAACGACCGCCGGCTCGTAGAGCAGCAACCCTCTGACCAAGATGGGGGTCCCGGCTGTCAAATCCACCAGTCCGTTGACGGAGACGAAGGAGGAATCCTGGAAGACCACTGCCGTGATCGACTGACCGTTAAAGACCGCGCTACAGGGCGCGAACGTGAAGAAGTTGCCGTTGGAGCCGACCTGCTGAGTGAAGTTGCCCACGACGGACTGCTCCCGCAAGAAGACACTGCTGGCCGAAAGTGCGACCGGCGGGCCTGTCTGAAGCTCGCCGTTGACAGTCACTTCCTGCCCCACGCCCATCGTAGTGGCGCTGAATGGTAGCCCCCACTCGTTTCGCATGAAAGCTTCGATCCGAAACCAAGTGGAGCTTGAGACGTTGACGGTCAGGACCGACCGGAGCGGCACCGTGCCGCTCTGGTAGGGAAGCTCAGCCCGCACGAATAAGTTGAATTGCGTCACTGCGCCGGACGCGTTTTGAGTGACGGAAGTGACCATGCCCTGGAAGGCAGACCAGTTTTCGTTCTGGTTCGCTTGCTCCTCGACCTCGACGCCCAGGGCCACGATATTCCCGTTTGTATCAACATAAGCGAAGATGGTGACGACGGTGCCGGTGGCCAATTCGCCGAGATTGTTGACTCCCGCCCACGAGTCGAACCGAGTCGTCGCCGTCGTATTGATCGTCAGTATGCTGCCGTCGGAAGTCTGGATCGTGAAACTGCCGTTGAAGGCGCTATTGGTGCTCGTGGTCGAGACGCTTTGGACGACGCCAGAAAGTTGCTCGATTTCACCCAAACCGGTATTCCGGCTGGGAGTTGACGGAGTGGCATAGAACGTTGGCGTTACGCTTCCCGTTGCCTGCCCGCTGGAATTGGTTTGGACAGACCGCCGTAGGTCGAAGTCGAGATTCAAGCCAGCGGTGCCGTTGGAGGATACCATTAACCCTGGTTTGATCGTGGCCGTGGCGGTCGAATAGGTCAGCGTAGTGGTGAGCGGAGTGGGAGCCAGGGGGCTGCCGGCCAACACAACGAGCTGCGGGTTTGACAACGTCAGTGTAGCGTTGGTGTAAGTTCCAGTCGGCACGCTGGTGAAGCTGAGAGGAACCGTAAAGTCCATCAGGCAGGCAAAATCCACCGTGACCGGCGAACTCGACGACACCACGGCAACAGGTGAACCGCTGTCCTGCGGTGTCAGGGTTGCGCCGGTTATGGTCACTGTGAAGGACACGACGTCACAGACGGGGGTGTCCCCGGTAAAGACCACCGCAGAACCCAGGCTGGTAGGCTGAGTCGTGCTGCTGAGGCTGGGCGATCCACCTCCCGAACAACTGAACAGCACTGCTAGCCCCGCCAGCGAGACCAGAGTAAGTCCGTAAATTGCCAGTCTCGTTCTCATGGATAGTCCCTCCCCGGGCTCTGGCCCGAATGAAGAATCACGGTTGGTAGCAAGTCAAATAATGACTACACCTTAGACGAAAATCTATGGTACTGAGGTACTCCCCGACCGAGTGCCCCTATCGTGTCGTAAAGCTGACTTCCGGCTCGCATAAGCCTCTTACCGAGCTACCTCTGTGTGATCCGAGAGCACTTTGTCTGCCAAAACACACCGAATGTTAACCAATTGAAAAGCAGATGGTTAGATGGCGCGTGTCGCTAATAGGGTATGTAAAACTGGCTAGGGATCACCATTCCTGGTGCATCTCAGCCGCTCCTTGCTTCCGTTTCGACAGGCAGCAGGCGCTCACCCAGGGCCAATCGTGGATTGTCGGTTGCGAGGCTGGAGCAATAGCGAGTGGTCAACCGGGCCTGTCGCAAACCCCGGGAACGCGTTCAAGGGTCTCTTAGGCAAGACGAAAAAACAGTAAGGCCGTGGCGCCGGCTACCCTCAGCACGTGGCTAAGGAGCTGCTTGCACCGGAAAGGCCTTAGTTGCGGTCCTGTCAAACTCGAATCGCAGAATCCATTCACTCGAGACACACCGACCATCAACTTCCGCGGGCCGGAATTCCCACCGTCGCGCGACCTGCAAAGCCAAATTGGCAAAATACTTGCTCGGCCCGGGAGAATCGAGCGTCGCTCTCACCACGCTGCCGAACGGATCAACACCGACTCTCACGCTGACCCTCACCGTCCCTTGAATGGTGTCTCTTGCCTTCTCGGGCACGTCGGGTAAAACTTCCTGAAGGACTTCACCCTGAACAAGAGCGCTTGTGGGTGTCTTCGCGCCCGCCCCAGATCGAAGGGAGGAAGGCGAGGGAGCGGTGCCACTGGAACTCTGCTTTTCCTCACTGGTCTTGTGCGTGGATGGTCTCGCTTCACGCGCCACGGGCTTCTGCTCCGGTTTTGGCTGAACGCTCGGCCGTTCGGAAACAACGGAAGGGGCAGGCTGAGTCTCAGGGTGACGGTTCAATAATCTCGGGCCTGCCAGCAACGCCGCCAGCGTGAGCCCAACTGCGACCGTAGGAACAATGTACCACCACTTCGCGAACGGCTTTTGCGGCCTAGCGCTCATCTGCTGCCTCGGCACGGGTAAGGGCGATACGGGTGAGGTCGGCTGCAGCCACGCCGCGATCTCGGCAACAGTCCAACGGCGCTGAGGGTCGCGATGCAAACAGTGACGTGCGATATCAAAGAACGGTGGCGGCAGTGTCTCGGGCAGTAGCGGGTCCCCTCCTTCGGTCTTCTCCCAGACGGGCAAACGTTGCGTCAGGGCCTCGACCAGCGTCATGCCCAGCGCCCAAACGTCCCCAGACCGCGAGATAGTTCCGCTTGCCGCCTCAGGCGAGTCGTAGACCCGCGGCGGCCCCAGACGGCCACTCGACTCGCCCACCCGGCAGAGCCCGTCGCTCGAGAGTTTTAGCTGATCATCGACAGCCATAATGTTCGCGGGTTTCAAGTGACCGTGCACGAGACCTTGGCGGTGAAGGTAGGCCAGGGCGTCCAGAGTCGGCTCGAGCATGTCCCGTGCCTCCGCGAGTGTGAGTGGCCGGTCTGGAAGAACTTGCGAGAGGTCATCGTCGGCGTACTCCATCACGAGGTAGAGCAGCTCCGTGTTACTAAGCTGGCAGCGCCCCATCTGGAAGAGTCGGATCAGGTGAGGATGAGGCAGTTTCGCAGCCTGCCTCCACCGAGAGAATTGCAGTTCCGCATACCGGTGATCCGCCGGGATGAGTTTGATCGCGGCTTTTTGAAGTCTTTGCTCCCGGTGCTCCGTAAGGAACACAGCGCTGTGTTCGGAGGCACCCAAGTACTGGCGCAGGTAGAATTCCGCGTTGAGTACTTGGCCCTCCCAACTTTTCCAGGCTTCGGGCATATTGCTCCCCCGTCGGTTCACATGCGTTAGCGCTGTCGTATCCGAGCACCCAAGCTGAATATCCGCCCAGAACGAGCGCCGGAGTAGCTGAAGGAAGGCTTGAACTGGAGGTCTTTTTGGTTCACAGGCGCCTCAAGGTTCGGCGCTCGTCTGCATGGCTCCGGTGTTCTGGGCCGGGGTTTTGCGGACAGCAAAAAGCGGTCATTCCCTTTGTCCAAAGTCTCTCTGGAAAGATCTTCCCCAATATAGTAGTTCTATTCCAGCGGAAAAGTAAAATGCCGCTTGCCCAAAGTCACCCCCTTTTGGATCATTTCCTGCCAAGGTTCATTTCCGCAAGTAAATCCTAGGCGGTGAACACCGTCTTGTCATCATTTATCCTGAGTCTGGGCGATTCCGGGCGTCGGAGGTCTTTCCGTAAGTCGGAAGGGATGCATTGCGACGCATCCGGTGGCTTGTAGGGAAATAAAGGTCAGCTGCGCAGCGTGGGTACACAATACTCCTGCCTATGCATCGGTTCGACCATTCGTCGTCAGAGCTAAACACGACGGCGTTGGACAGCATAGGTGAACTGGGAGCGCCCACAGGATACCCACGGTCTGACAGGTCGTGCAATCTCACGGCGGAACAATTATCCGTCGCAGGAGATCCTGGAGGCGCGGGTCTTAGTGGCGTGAGAAGCAGTTAGAACCATGCCAGGACAAATCCATGCGGCAATAAGAAAAGACGTCGCCAGGTTCCACCGACATTTACGCATTGCTCAATGCCCGGCGTTAAAGGTAGAGAAAATCAGATGACAGTCGAAGCGTTCCCGCCTTCGACTCGGGAATCCAGGCTCGCTAAGGCACCATCACGCCGAACCCGCTGTTGTAACCCGGCGAGTCGTCCAGCTTATAATCGGCGAGGTGAATCCCGTCGATCTCCAAATCGCTGCGATAGCGCGGGCCATCTTGCCATGAGGTGTAAATGGTGAGCGGCGTTCCCGGGCAAATACCCCCTGGAAATCGATCCACCTTGAGCTCACCAAAGTCTTCCAACCCCAACTCTCTGGTAGAAACGGGATTGATCCCAAACTCGGCGCCAAGCTCGGGAAAGGCATAGACCCACCCGTACGCAACGATTCCCGTCGGCAACGGTTTCTCGTTCTCGCCCGGCCGGCAGGTGATTTCTTCCGACTTGGCGGTCAACAACATGAGCTGGGACTTGACGGGGAAAAGACAAATGGCCTCGCTTCGAGCCAATGGGGAGAACGCACATCGTCCGTCACCTGGAACGGTGAAGGGAGCAGCGCCGGCGACGACGTGATCCGTCTCTGCTGCCCGACCAAGCCTCAGGGCAAACGTGATTTGAATCTTCACGGAAACCGACTTCACGCGCTCATAGAAGTCTTTGTCAACTGTGATGGTCTTGGAAGTATGCGGGCGGTTTGGCAACAGGTATCCATTTCCGTGTTCCCACCTCGACTCCCACCGCAGGCCCCCCGGCGCCTCGATACTCTCCCTGTTTCCCCCTTCGGAAACCATCGTACCTTCGGCGATTCCAGAGACCAGCAGCGGCAACTTGATGTGAACTTTGTTTTTTTCCGGGTGGCCGCCTTTCAGTGATGAGGGCTTGGTGGGATCAAATGCCAACCGGACTGGAAAGGTCTGGCCCGCGGTCGGTGCCGAATAAAGGCGCGCAATGATGGTACGATACGGAGTGATTGCAAAAAGGATCGGGATGGCCGCCGCCAGGCCGAGCAGGACTAACCACGACCTCGCGGTTCTCCGACGGGCGTACTGCCACAACACCACAACGATGAAGGCTGCCAAGATGGCGATAGAACTGAACGATCCCGGGATGCTGGATGCACCCGCAACTCCTATGCTTGGAATCTTGCTCAATAGCGCGGTCAAGGCGATGACATAGACCAGCACACCCAGCAAGGTCAGCACGAACTGACCTATTCCCGCCGTGACGACCGCCCAAGCGGCCGTGGGCAGGAACACGAACGCGATCCAAAGCACTTGCAGTCCGATTAGTCCTGCAAGGTACTTGGGCGGCCAGAACCCGCTGTGCCACAACAGGACCACTTGGAGAACAAAGAGCGGAAAGTTTACGAACGACACGATGAAAAGGAGTTTCGCCGCCAGGAGTTGCCTCCAATCGTACGGCCGCGTAACCCAAAATTGGCGGTCGCCCACAAGGCACTCCGCGTGCGCCGCGCGCACGATCAGGAAGATGAATGAGACGGGCACCAGCAGAGACAGGATTTGGGAAGAAAATGAGAAGGCTATATCCACGGCGAGAAAGCCTGACTCCCGCGAGTGGGTGGAAGTCTGCCATCCGTAGGCAATGACGATGACGGCCATGAGCACGATTTCCCGCCAGAAGTGGCGAACGTCGTTCTTGAAGATGTGGAGGATTTGGTTCTTCATACCGTGCTGCCTCCGGCCGAGGGGCGCCCAGCCCGCGCCATGGCGACGAAAATCGCCCGCAAGGTCATCGGACTGACAGTCACGCCGCGCACCTCGCCGAAAAGTCGCCGGATTTCAGCGCTGGTGCGCTCCGATGCGAAACGACTTTCGATGAACCGCAATACGTGTTGGGAGGCGGCGACGTGCATCCAGCTCTCCGGCCATTTACGGTCAAGGGAGGGCGGGTCGTCCAGGGTCAGCTCGACCTCGCGGAAGCGTTCGAGCAGGACCGCCCTTTCTTCGGAAAATCGCAGACGCCCTTCCTCCAGGTAGCCGATGTGGCTTGCCAAATTCTCGATTTCCGCCAGGTCGTGCGAGGAGACGAAAATCGTTGCTTCCGAGGCGCGCTCGAGGAGGCCTTCGATCAACTGGTCGCGCACCAGCGGGTCGAGGCCGCCGAAGGGTTCGTCGAGCACGATCAGCTTGGGGTGATAGGCCAGCGAGCTCAGCATCGCGGCCTTCATCCGCATGCCGCGCGAGAGCTTTGAGAGCTTTCGGTCACGCGGCAGGTCGAGTTCCCGAAACAAGTCGCGTTCGAGACCCAGGTCCCAGGTAGGATAAAACGGCCTGAGGAAGGCGAGGAGCTGCCGCAGATCCATCCATCCGGGCAATTCCTGGTTCTCGGAGACGTAGCCTATAGACGTAAACGCCGCACCCCGGAGGCGCGTGGAGTCCGTGCCCTGCACCTCCGCCCGGCCGCTGGTGGCGCGGAAGATGTTCATCAGGACCTTAATCGCCGTGGTTTTGCCCGCGCCGTTGGGTCCGACCAGCGCGTAAATGGCGCCCTCGGGAACGTCGAGATTGACGCCCTCAAGGGCTGTGACCTTGCGGAATTTCTTGACCAGATTCTCGGTTCGAATCGCGCTGCTCATCGTTTGCCGCGCCCTTCCCGACCTGACGCCCGCGCATCGCCCGGGCCCAGGCGTCTCCAGTGCTCCGCAACGGAGGCCGTAATGTCCTCTAGTTCAATGCCGAGTTTTTTTGCTTCCACGACCAGTGCCTCGATTTCCTCGCCCAGCAGGCGGGTGCGCTCCTGCGCACTGGGCTCGGGCAGCGGGGCCACCACTGTGCCCACGCCCGGGCGCGTTTCCAGCAGGTTCTCCGAAACCATTTGCGCAATCACCTTGTGCGCCGTGTTGGGATTGATCTTCAGTTCCTTGCTTAGCGTGCGCACCGAAGGGAAAACGTCGCCGGGACGGAGTCGGCCCGAAACCACCGCCTTCTTGGCGGCGTAAACCACCTGCTGGTAGAGCGAAATGCCAGGGCGAAAATCTACCTTAAAGGATATCACGCGCGTACTATGACAGATAGTACGCACACCTGTCAAGCGGAGAACATTCGCCCGAATCCGTTGATAACCACCGGCAAGACTGGTAGGGCGCACGGGCATGGCCCCTAAGCCCCATCCGGTTTCACCTAGAGGGTGGTGCCTGTAGGGGCGAGGCGCCGCCTCGCCCCTACTTCCTCGCTGCCTACCCACACGTCATCGACGGATTAGGGATTCGCCGCATGGCTAACGAGTTGGGAAAGGTTTAGTAATGCCGAAATTCCAGCGGGAACGGCTACAAAGATGAGAAATGGCCTCCCTGTGCTGTTGGCTCGATGCCACGAGAATGCAGGCCACAAGTACCGTACGCCGACTTAGCCAGAGCGGTCAGCGCCCTTTTCATGACCCTCGGTGTTCGACTCCGGGACTGCGGGCCGCCTACTGAGTGATGCGAAGGGTCCACTGGGATCGCAGTGGCGGCGCATTGGCGTGAAGCAGAACGCGATACAGTCGCACGCCCCAGGAACGCCGTAGCAGCGAATCTTCGATCGGGATCGCTTCCACGCTGGCATGGAGAACACGCCCGTCGTATGCTACGAGCACCGGCCGGCCTGAGGACATCGGCAGAGTAATCCCGCCTCCAGTTTGGACCTGCGCCGCGCAAGGCGTCATCAGAGTAAGGGTGATGACCTTGGCAGCCTGCGTCAGTTGGTAGTCGTCCACTACCTCAATCGTATTGGCCGCCCGGTCAAGCCGCAGCGTGCGATTCCACACGGCCAAATGCGCCTCTGGAGGATATGCCTTTGCCAGATTCAGGCGGAGCACTGCGAGTTGGTCATCGGCTTGATGGCTGACTTCCGTGGCGGCGAACTCCCGGCCTGCCGACTGCATCACTCCGTCAATGGTGGGGCAGTTGTGGTACGCCGACTGCATCGTCCAGATGTCGTATCGCTGTCGGCTGAAGGTTTTGGCGGTGTAGGTTTCCACACCCACATCGATGATGGCTGGGGCCCCGTCGGCATAGACGATGAAGTTTCCGACATCGTTGTGGTTGTGGCTCTTACCGTTGTGGCCACCCTCGGCGGCCAGGTAGAGGCCCTGGGCTGAGCCTTCCCTTAGCCGTGCTGTCATCACCTGAATTCCCGGCAGCCACGTATCCCGAAAGAGGGCTTGCGCGCGGGCCGCGCCACGTAATTCCGCCAGATTGAACAACGCGGGCAATTGGCGTCCAATGCTGTCCCAGAAAACCAGCTCTTCGTTCTTCTCAAAGGCGCAGAACGCCCCGTGAGCCATTAGCCTCTCGTCCCCCACGCGCTGGCCAAAGCGATAAATGAGATCGCCATCCGGGAACAAGCGCGCCGGGGCATCACCAAAGTTCGTGTACCACTCGTTGTAAATGTGCGCCCGGCAGATGTAAAGCGCCATTTCGTGCACCAGCGGCATCCTGAACCCGTTCCACTGGCCGCCGGTGGCGGCGTACAACAATTCCAGGCAGTCAAAAAGCGAAGCGGCGGCGCGGCCCCAGTATCCTGGCCCTTCGTCGCAACCTCCGTCTTCGTCATAGCCGTTCAGGAAGGCGTCCAGGCAGCGAAGGATCTTTGCCACCGCGGCCCGTCGCCGCTCCTCATCAGCTTCGACTAGAAGAGCCGAAGTCAGCCAGTTCGAGCAGATCCAAGGGTTCCAATTGTTAACGGGCAAGCCAGTGAGTCCCATCCACCCGAAATCGTCTCGCGCGAGACAGGGGGTTAAGATCCGGCGATTGATTTCCAAGTGGATTCGCTCCGGCAAGAGGGGCGAGACGTGCGCCAGCCGGTCGCCCATCAGGTAGTCGGTCCAGGCCAGCAGGCTGGAAGTCTCGGCGGCAAATAGATCGACGATGGGCTCGCTCACGTCAGGAAGCCCTGGGCCGGCCTCCTGCATATTGAGATGCGCCGGAACACCCCAGAACGTTTCTTCACACGTGAGCCATACTCCATTGGCAACTTCATCCACAAAGCGACCCTTACCCTCGACGCATTCAGCGATCACCAGGTCTCTCAGCTTATTCCTGCGCCGATCGCGGGCCGCTTCGTAATGGGAGCGGTTGCCGGTCTGGCGGTATTCCAGGAAAAGGCTTGCGGGTAGAACTTCCCAAGTTGTCTTGAGTTCCCGCTCTCCCACCTCGACAAGTGCCGCACGTGTATCCGCAGGCAGACTTTCCCACGCCGATCGCTCGGACGCAGTTGGCAAAGGATGGAAGCGCTCGCGTGGTGCCAACACATCAGACAACTTGGTTGCAGGCCAAGAGGAGGTAAGAAGGTTGCGTTTCCCGGCTTGCTGTTGCTGGCCGGGAAAAACCAGCGGCGCAGCCAGTACGGCTTGGGTAGCCAGAAATTCCCGCCGAGTGAGTTGTAACATTCGATCTCCCTTCACTGCCGACATCCAGGCTAGCATCCGATATGGCCAGTGGCGTGAACGCTTGACCTAATCAGACTCTCATTATAGGTCGTGTGGCCAGCCAAGTACCTTCGAGTCCGGAAGAAGATTCCGTACGGTTTTTCGGCCGCACGGAAGCTGGCCCTCGCGTTCCCAGATTACTCCGCGCTTGGGTCCTAGGAGGGCCACGGAGCGGGAATCGCGATTCGGTGGAATCTTGGAGGATCTGGCAAGAACTTCCGCGCAATAGACAAACGCCTGAAGGGGAAGCAGACTATACTTCACTTTTGGGGCTAGCCGGAACTTTGCAGCCTCGTCTGCGGGTTGTAGCGGCGGTCTCTGACCGCCGACGCTTTGATTCCAATCCCGGCGGTCGGAGACCGCCGCTACAATTGTGGCAGCCACGCGGTTTTGAGGCTGACACCACCGGTTGGCTCAAAACCGTCGAAAGCACCTCGAAGGAGAAAATATGCAGAAGCGCAAACTTGGAAAAAGCAACTTGGAAGTTTCGGCTCTCGGGTTGGGCTGCATGGGCATGAGCTTTTCTTACGGCCCGCCCAAAGACAAGCAGGAGATGACTTCTCTTCTACGGTCAGCCGTTGATCGCGGCGTCACGTTCTTTGACACGGCCGAAGTCTATGGCCCGTACATCAACGAAGAACTCGTGGGCGAAGCCCTCGCTCCTTTTCGTGGGCAAGTAGTGATCGCCACCAAGTTCGGGTGGAAAATTGATCCCAAGGCGGAGCGCGGTTTGGCTGGGCTGGATAGTCGGCCAGAGCACATCAAAGAGGTTGCGGAGGGCTCGCTCAAGCGGCTCAAGGTCGATGCCATCGATCTGTTCTATCAACACCGTGTTGACCCGGAGGTGCCCATCGAAGACGTGGCGGGAGCGGTGAAGGAACTAATTCAACAAGGCAAGGTCAAGCACTTCGGGCTTTCGGAAGCAGCAGCAAAGACGATCCGTCGCGCCCACGCCGTCCAGCCGGTCACCGCAGTCCAGAGCGAATACTCGCTGTGGACGAGAGGGCCTGAGAAGGAAGTGCTGCCTACAGTCGAGGAACTCGGAATCGGCTTCGTTCCCTACAGCCCTCTGGGTAAGGGCTTCCTGACGGGAAAGATCAACGAGAATACGAAGTTCGACAGCACCGACTTCCGCAACATTATCCCTCGCTTCACGCCGGAAGCTCGGAAAGCGAATCAGGCCTTGGTTGATTTGCTTGCCAAGATCGGAGAACAGAAGAAGGCGACACCTGCTCAGATCGCGCTCGCCTGGCTGCTCGCCCAGAAGCCGTGGATCGTTCCAATCCCGGGCACCACGAAATTGAATCGCCTGGAAGAGAACATCGGGGCAGTCGCACTCGAACTTACGCCGGACGACCTCCGTGAGATCGAAAGCGCCTCCTCAAGAATCACCATCCAAGGGGCTCGGTATCCCGAGAGCGTGGAGCGAATGACCGGCCGCTGAGCGGCAAGAAATGTGTTCTTTGGTCGCATTGCGGTGGCCGCAGCAGAAGGCGCGGAGGCGGGCGCGTTTGCGCTCCCCCGCGGACTCAACTGGGTGATCCGAAGCGGAGTATAATGAAAGTAGAAGTCCAGCGGAGCGGACGGGAGTAGAGAGCATGACGGACGACAAGCTTCTGGAACGAATTAATGTGGACCCGAGGGTGCTGGTGGGAAGGCCGGTGGTCAAGGGGACCCGCCTCTCCGTGGAAACCATTCTCAATCAGCTTGCGCACGGCGCGACGGCAGAAGAACTCACCGCCGAGTATGTAGGCCTGACCAAAGAAGACATCCAGGCCTGCCTATTGTTTGCTTCTCGCTCACTTGACAATACGGAGTTCATGCCGCTGATGGTGGAGACTGCGTAGGTGCGCTTCCTAGTGGATGAAAGCACCGGCCCCTACGTGGCGCATTGGCTCCGTCAGGAGGGGCACGATGTCTTTTCAGTCTATGACGAAGCTCGGGAATGGACGACGACACGATCATCGAGAAAGCTCTCATCGAACAGCGGATTCTGATCACCAACGACAAGGGTTTTGGAGAGAAGGTCTATCGCCAACGGCGGCCTCACAGAGGCGTCGTGCTTCTGCGTCTTGAGGACGAACGGCCTGTCGTCAAAATCGCCACGCTTGGGCGGCTGCTGTTGCGTCATTCGGATCGGCTGCCGGGCAGCTACGTGGTCGCCACTGAGCAGCGAGTGCGGTTTGCGAAAACGTAAACCGCCGGGCCGCCGTTCCCTTAAAGCGCCGCCTCAAGAATCACCATCCAAGGGGCTCGGTATCCCGAGAGCGTGGAGCGAATGACCGGCCGCTGAGCGGCCGTTGGAGGCAGTCAAATGAGCAAACGAGTGCTGATACTTTCCTCGAGTCCTAGAAAAGGTGGGAACTCGAATGCATTATGCGATCGGTTTATGGAAGGCGCAATTGAAGCCAATCATCAAGTTGAGAAAGTGCTCCTGGCGGAAAAAAAGATTAACTACTGTACTGGCTGTTATGCCTGCGGGGGAAATGGGGAATGCGTCCAGAAAGATGACATGTTCCATATCCTCGACGGCATGGTGGCCGCCCACGTTATCGTATTGGCTACACCTGTGTACTTTTACATGATGTGCGCCCAAATGAAAACCGTGATTGACCGAACTGTTGCTCGGTATACAAAACTTACCGACAAGGAGTTCTACTTCATCATAACTGCGGCAGATACCCGCAAGGCGGCTCTGGAACGTACCGTAGAAGGACTCCGTGCATTCACTTCCTGTCTGCCAAGGGCAAAAGAAAAAGGCATAGTTTATGGCACGGGCGCATGGGATGTTGGGGATATCCTACGAAGTCCTGCCATGGACCAAGCGTACGAAATGGGTAAAAGGTTGTAGACAGCCCGGAAATGGCCTAGCGGTTCGAGCGGTTTAGCAAACGCGATCATCAAATAAAAAGATAACAGTACCAGGCCTGATCCGGGCCGAAGACGAAACAGATAGGAGGATAGACCCATGTACAACGCGAAGGCTTACGCCGCTGCCAGTGCAACATCGCCATTTGCCTCGACCAGGATCGCGCGGCGCGATCCAACCGAACACGATGTCCAGATCGAAATCCTTTTCTGCGGTATCTGCCACTCCGATCTTCACCTCGTCCGTGGCGAGTGGAGCGGACTCATGCCCGCAGTTTACCCCTGCATCCCCGGCCATGAAATCGTCGGACGCGTCACCAAGGTCGGCTCCGCAGTCACCAAGTTCAAGCGCGGCGACCTCGCCGGGGTGGGGTGCATGGTCGACTCGGACGGCACCTGCCCCGAGTGCCAGGCCGGCCTCGAGCAGTTCTGCCCGAACATGATCCTCACATACAACTCCCAAGACAAGCACCTCGGA
>Ga0187781_10002778_pt1 | contig 13253 bp, 9 predicted proteins | sample 0715_SJ02_MP02_2_FD_132447 | JGI IMG/M metagenome (GOLD analysis project Ga0187781, IMG submission 132447) | Tropical peat soil microbial communities from peatlands in Department of Meta, Colombia - 0715_SJ02_MP02_20_MG | ecosystem: Environmental > Terrestrial > Soil > Wetlands > Peat | place...
CAGCTGGTCGGGATAAACCGGCATCAGGCCACCACTGTTTTCATAGGCTTTCAACTGGAACACATAAGCCAGGATCTGCGCTGCCGCAGTATACAGCCTGGCGGGGATTTCCCGGCCCAATTCACCATGAAAATACAGTGCCCGGGCAAAGCTGGGGGAGCGCATCACGGTTACATGGTGCTCTTTGCCCGTTTCGATGATTTTTTCTGCCAGGCGTAGCGTACCCATGGCAATGATCTGCGGTGCCTGCATGCCTTCTTCGTATTTCAGGGCCACGGCATAGTGTGTAGGGTTGGTAACGATGACATTGGCCGTAGGAACTTGTTGCATCATGCGTTTGCGCGAGGCTTCGCGTTGCAGTTGGCGGATACGCCCCTTGACCTCAGGCGAACCTTCCATTTCCTTGAATTCCTGCTTGACCTCTTCCTTGGTCATGCGCAATTGCTTGTGATAGTTCCACAACTGGAAGGGGACATCGATGACCACCAGCAATATCATGGCTGCCGTGACGGAAAAAAAGGTGGTGATCAGCATCTGCGTCATCTTGAGGATGCCGGCATCCAGTGGCATGGTCAGCAGGCCCAGAATCTCCGGGCGTTCACGCCAGATGATCCAGATCGCCACGCCACCGATCAGCATGCTTTTCAAAATGGCCTTCACCCCCTCGGTAACCGAGTTCAGGGAAAAGATCCGTTTGATGCCGGTGGCCGGATTGAGTTTGCTGAATTTGGGCTGCAGCGGGCTGAAGGTGAAATTGAAGCCACCAAACAGCATAGGGGTGGCAACAGCCACCAGGGCCAGGCCGCCAAAAATCGGTAGTAGCTGCCACAGCATGCCGTACAGGGCTTCCTTGAAACGCAGCATGGCCGGTTCGGCCTGCTGTACCGTGTGCTGATCAAAAATCAGCAACTGTTTCATCATCACCATGATGGCACTGCCCAGCTTGCCACCCAGGGTCATCAGCAAGGCGACGCCGGTCATGGTGACGGCGAACGTGGACAATTCCCGCGAGCGCGGGATATTGCCGTCGTCCCGCGCGGTCTGCAGCCGTTTGGCTGACGCGGGTTCTGTCCGTTCGAGATCTGAATCTTCTGCCATGAGTTGCTGATATTGTATCGTGGTATTTTAAACCGGATGGTAGCCCATGGCAGGGTGGGCAAGCCAGTCCGATTTACGGGTAGGGTTATTTCCTGTCCTGTTTTTACAGTCAATGCGGAATGCGGCAGCTTGTGGCTGCCTGCGGTACAATCCATCCCATTCTTGTGGATGGATTGCCGTATGCAACAGTACCTCGACCTGATGCGCCATGTGCTGGAGCATGGCCATGACAAATCCGACCGAACCGGCACCGGCACGCGTTCGGTATTCGGCTATCAAATGCGTTTTGACCTGCAGCAGGGTTTCCCGCTGATTACTACCAAAAAATGCCATCTGCGTTCCATCATTCACGAATTGCTGTGGTTTCTGTCCGGCGATACCAATATCCGTTATCTGAAGGAAAATGGGGTATCGATCTGGGATGAATGGGCGGATGAACAGGGTGATCTGGGGCCGGTGTACGGCTACCAGTGGCGCAGTTGGCCGGCACCGGATGGCCGGCATATCGACCAGATCAGCAATGTACTGGAGATGATCAAGCGCTCGCCGGATTCCCGCCGCTTGATCGTGTCGGCCTGGAACCCGGCCCTGGTGGATGAAATGGCCCTGCCGCCCTGCCATAGCCTGTTCCAGTTCTATGTGGCCGATGGCAAATTGTCTTGCCAGCTCTATCAGCGCTCGGCGGATATTTTCTTGGGCGTGCCCTTCAATATTGCTTCGTATGCCTTGCTGACCATGATGGTGGCCCAAGTATGCGGCCTTGAGGCCGGGGACTTTATCCATACCCTGGGGGATGCCCACCTGTATAGCAACCATCTGGAGCAGACACGCCTGCAACTGAGCCGTGAACCGCGGCCTTTGCCGCAGATGAAGATCAATCCTGGCGTGACGGATCTGTTTGCCTTTACCTTTGAGGACTTCTCGCTGGAAGGCTACGATCCTCACCCCCACATCAAGGGGGCGGTGGCCATATGAGCAAACCCGTACTGACACTGGTGGCGGCCATGGCCCGCAACCGGGTTATCGGCATCAATAACACCTTGCCCTGGCATCTGCCGGAAGATCTGAAGCATTTCAAGGCGGTGACGCTGGGCAAGCCGGTGCTGATGGGGCGCAAGACCTTTGACTCCATTGGTCGCCCCTTGCCGGGGCGGCGCAATATCGTGATTACCCGTCAGGCCGACTGGCAGGCCGAGGGGGTGGACGTGGCGCATTCGCTGAGCGAGGCCATGCAATTGGCCGAGGGAGTGGATGAGGTTTGTCTGATCGGTGGGGCCGAGCTGTATGCCCAGGCTATCGGGATGGCCGACAAGCTGAAATTGACCGAAATCGCGGCGGAGTACGAGGGGGATGCTCACTTCCCTGCACTGGCAGTGGGGGACTGGCAGGAGCTGGCGCGTAGCGAGCATTGCAGCGCGCAAGGGCTGGCTTATGCCTTTGTCGAATATCAGCGTCATCTTTCTTGATGGGTCGCTTTCCGGCCTTGCCAACCCCCTGTGGCTGGCAAGGCTTGGTATTCACTGCTGGCTGCCGGCGAGCGCCTCGGTAGAAATCTGCGCCAGTTTGCTGTAGTCCTCGCCAAACTCTGCCACCATGACGCGCAAACGCGTGGTATTGCGGGCAATGATGGTTTTCAGCAGTTCATCCAGAAATTGTTGCGTCCTGTCCATCTGGGATTTGCCGGCCCGTAAAATGGCATACAGGCAACGCTCGGTCAGTGGCAGCAGGTCGTGCAGCGTGGCATTCATATAGCGATTGCCAGAGAAATCGTATAGCGCGCACAGGAACTCCACGCCCTTGGCAAAATAGCTTGGCATGTCATCGCGACGATGGCACTCATCCAGCGCGTTCATGATGTCAAAAAAACGGGCCAGATCATCATTTTTCCAGTTGTTGGCCAGGTTGATTACCACACGATCCAGCAGCATGAACCACAAGTCGAAAAAATCGGCCACGTCCTGGCTGGAAATGCTGGAAACCATAGCACCACGGCGTGGGTAGATATCCACCAGATGGCGGCGCTGCAAAATCAGCAGTGCTTCGCGTACTGAGCCGCGGCTGACTTCCAGTTCTGCGGCAATGCGCAGTTCCTGAATGCGTTCCCCAGGCCCCATTTCTCCCTGAATGATTTGTTTCCCCAGATACTGGGCAATTTGTTCTGTCAGCGAATCATGAGCCTTGAACGTCATCTTTGTCTCCATTATCGAATATTATTATTTTCATATATATTGCCGCACCCGGCAAACGGAATGTGCGATTGTCTGGCAATCTGCTGGCATGCCCATACTTGGGTACGCAATGTGCAGGACATGTTGCATTTTTAAGATAGTAGGCGAGGACCATGACAAAATGGCTTGCGTGCCTTGCGCAGAGATATTATCATTTAAACGCTTGTTTGAATAAGGCTGACACGAGAGCAGAGGGGCTGCCAGGACATGCTGCAGACAAGCTGCCAATGGTGAGTGGCAGGTGTGTTCTCATTATTTATCGGGTTGATAACCGGTCCAGAACCGGGGGATGATTCGGGCCTTCACTGCGGTGAAGGCCTTTTTTTATGTAAAGCAGTTAAGATAAAACCCCTGCTCCCGGAAATCGGGGAAACAGGGGCTGTAGGGTAGGGTGGTTTGCTGGCACACAAGCGCAGCCAGGAACAGCTTCTACTGTGCGCTACGGCGGGTTGCCATCAGGTAGTTGACCTGAGTGTCATCACCCAGTGCATAAATACGGCTAAGCGGGTTGTAGCTCATGCCGCTGACATTGCAGATATCCAGCCCGGCATTGCGCGCCATGCGCGACAGTTCGGATGGCTTGAGGAAGCGGGCATATTCATGTGTGCCACGAGGCAGCATGTTCAATACATACTCAGCCCCCACCACGGCCAATAAATAGGCTTTGGCATTGCGGTTAAGGGTGGAGAAGAACACCCAGCCGCCCGGTTTTACCAGTCGGGCACAACTGCGCACCACGCTTTCCGGGTCCGGAACATGTTCCAGCATTTCCATGCAGGTCACCACATCAAAGCTGCCGGGCTGTTCCGCCGCCAGGTCTTCTACGGCCACACAGCGGTACTCCATGCTGACGCCGGATTCCAGGCTGTGCAATTGGGCGACTTTCAGAGATTTCTTGGCTAGATCAATCCCGGTGACCTGGGCACCGCGCAGGGCCATGCTCTCGGCCAGAATACCGCCACCACAGCCAACATCCAGTACTTTCAAACCCTGGATCGTAGCAAAGTCATCGATATAATCCAGTCGTAGTGGGTTGATTTCGTGCAGCGGCTTGAACTCGCTGTCCTTATCCCACCACTTGTGTGCCAACTGGCTGAATTTGTCGATTTCCAGTTCGTCTACATTACTCATGTGCTTATCTCGCCAGAATACGGTTGCGCCAGTCTTCGCCGCGCGCCTTGAGCGCGTCTTCGTCCAGCGTTTGCAGTTTGCGTTCAGACAGCAGGGCGCGGCCCTTGACCCAGACGTGGCTGACCTGCTCGCGACCAGCGGCATAGACCACGTGCGATACCGGATCGAAAGCCGGGGCCGTTTCCAGCGCCGACAGATCGATGGCGATCAGGTCTGCCTGCTTGCCCACCTTGACCGAGCCGACCTTGTCGGCCATTCCCAGGGCGCTTGCGCCATTGAGGGTCGCCATACGGATGGCCGTGGCAGCAGGAACCGCCGTGGGGTCCAGCGTGCCAACCTTGGCCAGCAGCGCGGCCAGGCGGGTTTCGGCCATCATGTCCAGCTTGTTGTTGGAGGCCGCCCCATCCGTGCCGATGCCGACGGCCACACCTGCGGCCAGCAAAGGCTGCACCGGAGCAATGCCGGAGGCCAGCTTCATATTGGAGGCCGGGTTGTGTGCAACAGAGACGCCGCGACGGGCCACCAGCTCGATTTCCTCGGCATTCAGGTGCACCATGTGGGCGGCAATCAGGCGTGGTGACAAGAGGCCCAGTTTTTCCAGCCGCGCCAGCGGACGTTGCTGGTGTTCCTTGAGGCTGCCGGCCACTTCGTCCGCAGTCTCGTGAATATGGCAGTGGATCAGCATGTCTTCGCGCTCGGCCAGATCGATCACCTTGCGGAAGGTCGCATCGGACACGGTATACGGAGCGTGTGGTGCCAGGGTGAAGGTAATCAGCTCTTCGCCCAGGAATTCACTGCGCTCGGCCATGCCCTTGTTGATATAGTCATCGGCATTACTGCCGTAATTGGTCGGGAACTCCAGAATGGAGCAGCCGACAAAGGTACGCATGCCGGATGCCAGGCCTGCGCGTGCCATGGCGGCATGGTAGAAATACATGTCATTGATGGTGGTGGTGCCACCACGTATCATTTCGGCCATGGCCAGGCTGGCACCGTCAAACACGAAGTCGTCGCGTACATGTTTGCCTTCGGCAGGCCAGATATGATTGTTGAGCCAATCCATCAGAGCCTTGTCGTCGGCCAGACCGCGCAGCAGGGTCATGGCAGAGTGGCCGTGCAGATTGATCAGGCCAGGCATGACTACATGGTTTCCCAGCGCGATGTGTTGACGGGCTTGCAGCGTGCCACTCTGGGCTGCCGGGATGATCTGGGCTATGCTACCGTCCTTGATGGCGATAGCATGATTTTCCAGAACTTCACCATCGTTTTCTACCGTGATGATCCAACGCGCGGTGATCAGCGTGTCGTAGAGAGGCTGGGACATGGGGGACTATCCTGAGAAATGCACAATGGGGTGGATTGTAGGCTGCCGCCATGGGCATGGCAAATGAGGCGGCTCGCGCCGTCATGCGTTGCAGAAACGGTCTATTCAGTCAAAATATCGCTTATAACAGAGTAGGGTCTGTCTTATTATTCGTGCAGGCTGCCGCACCGGCTGATGTCTGTGTTTTTTTGAATGACAGCAGGTAATAAACGGGCGTTCCATGCCCTTACACGTAACGAATTGATAACAGATAACGATGGCATCCCAAGAAGAAAAGAATCCAGTTACCTCCAGCCTTTCGCTACGCACGGTCTTCATGATTGCTGTGGTGCTGGGCTTATTGATTCCCGCCTCCATCATCAGCTATCTCAGCATCAATATTCAGCGTGACAACCTTACCGCCCAGCTGGAAACCGATGAAAAGCGCTTGCTGGACATTGTGGCGCTGGGCATGCAGGAACCGTTGTGGAACCTTAGCCGCCAGGCCGGCAGCCCGCTGATCTCCTCCGTGATGGAGGATGCCCGCGTTGTTTCCATCCGGGTGACGGACACCCAGTCCAATCAGGTCTTTCTGTCAGCCCTGCGCAGTGAGCGTCGGGTGGGTGGTGTGTCATTTGTCCAGAAACCGGTGATCTACCGTGGCGAGGAAATCGGCCAGGTGACCCTGGAGTTCGATACCGAGCATCTGAGCAACGCGCTGCATAACCAGGTCAAGAATATTCTGCTGATTCTGGTGGCCCAGCTGATGCTGTCCATTTTGCTGATCATGAGTATCCTGCATTCCCGTTTCCTGCGTCCCATGCACAGCCTGACCGAACAGGCCACGCAACTGGCAGAGCTGAAGCTGGACTCTCCTTTCTATTGGGCTCGCCGGGATGAAATCGGCAAGCTGGGCAAGCATCTGGAATGGACCCGTTCCGAATTGAAGCGACTGATCGACGAGTTGCGTGCCAAGACGCTGGCGCTGGAGGCCGATATTTCCCGCCGGCGCGAGGTGGAAGATGCACTGCGCCGCTCGGAAAACAAATACCGCGAGCTGTTCTGGTCGAATCTGGACGGGATTGTCATCAGCTCGCTGGATGGACAGGTGATGGATGCCAATCCAGCCTTCCTCAACCTCATGTGCTACAACCTGGATCAGCTCAAGCTGCAAAATTTCTGGTCGCTGGTGGGGCAGGAGAGCGAGGCGCTGGAGCGTTTCAATCTGGACAATAAAGTCTTGCGTTTCGGCTATTGTGATGAGTTCGAAGCCGTCTACATGAACCGCTTTGGTAATCAGGTGCCGGTGAGTGTCAAGACCGTGGCGATGCGTGATGCTTTTGGCCGCATCAATGCGGTATGGCGCATGGTGCGCGATATTTCCGAGAAGCGGGCGGCAGAAGAGCGGGTGCAACTGGCCGCCAAGGTATTCGAAAATACCGTGGAAGGCATCATGATCACCGACGGGGACAAGCGCATCCGCAGTGTCAACAAGGCGTTTACCGAAATAACCGGGTATTCCCAACAGGAAGTGCTGGGTCAGAAAACCAGCATTCTGTCTTCAGGCCGCCATGACGATGTTTTCTATCAGAGCATGTGGCAGGCAATCGATCATCAAGGTTCCTGGCAGGGCGAGATATGGAATCGTCGTAAAAATGGCGAGGTCTATCCGGAATGGCTGGCGATCAATGCGGTACGCAATGCCCTGTCGGAAATCACTCATTATGTGGCCATCTTCAGTGATCTGACCGAACGCAAGGCAGCGGATGAGCGCATCCAGTTCCTGGCGCATTTCGATGTGCTGACCAGCCTGCCCAATCGCGCCCACATGCATGACCGGGTAGAGCTGGCCATCAATAATGCCTGCCGTGATAACGAGCGCATGGCCTTGCTGTTGCTGGACCTGGACCGCTTCAAGACCGTCAATGAGTCTTTGGGGCATTCTGCGGGCGACATCCTGCTGCAGGTGGCTGCCGACCGTATCAAGTCCTGCCTCACCGCAGGGCAAACGGTGGCCCGCCAGGGGGGGGATGAATTCATCATCCTGCTGCCAACCATCCCGGACCCGAGCGAGGCGGCCGTGGTGGCCGAGCGTATCCGTGAAGCATTTACCGCCTCTATCGAGTTGCATAACCATGTAATCACCATCACGCCTTCCATTGGCATCAGTGTCTATCCGGAAGATGGTCGCGACTTCGAAACCCTGGTGCGTAATGCTGATGCGGCTATGTATCATGCCAAGTCCTCTGGTCGGAACAGCTACAAGTTCTACACCTCGGACCTGAACGCCCGTGCGCGGGAAATCCTGGCAATCGAAAGCCAGCTCCGCTTTGCGCTGGAGCGCGAGGAATTCACCCTGCACTACCAGCCGCAGGTGGCCATGGCCGATGGCCGGATTACCGGGGCCGAGGCACTGATACGTTGGAATCATCCGTCACTTGGTCTGCTGGGGCCGGTACGCTTCATCGAGGTGGCTGAAGAACGTGGTTTCATTGTCCAGATCGGCAACTGGGTGATTCGTGAAGCCTGCCGCCAGCTGGCCTTGTGGCATAACCAGGGCCTGCCCAAGATGTCGCTGGCGGTGAATCTGTCGGCCTTGCAGTTCCGTCAGCAGGATCTGGCCGAGGTGCTGGAAACCGCCTTGCGCAGCCACGGCCTGTCTGCCGACATGCTGGACGTGGAAGTGACCGAAAGCGTTATCATGGAAGATGTCACCACCACCTTGCAGGCGATCGACAGTATCAAGGGCATGGGTCTGCAACTCTCCATTGACGACTTCGGCACGGGCTATTCCAGCCTGTCCTATCTGAAACGCTTCAAGGCGGACAAACTGAAGATCGACCGCTCTTTTGTGCGCGATATCCCGAATGACCCGGAAGACTCCGCCATTGCGCGGGCCATCATCAATATGGCCAAGAACCTGAACATGCAGGTGGTGGCCGAGGGCGTGGAAACCATCGACCAATGGCGCTTCCTCAAACAGGAAGGTTGTGATCTGATTCAGGGTTATCTGCTGGCCAAGCCCATGCCACCGGAAGACTTTGCCATCCTGCTGGCCAAGGGCAATCTGCTGCCGGAAGAATAAACCGGGAGATAGAGAACGGCGGGCACGCAGTTTCGAATGCATTCCCCGTTCTCTCCCACGTCCAAGCGCGACGTGGCCTCTGCATACCGTGACTATTGGCATGGATACGGTGACATACCCGCACGATCCTGGGGCGCAACCGTATCCAGCAAGCATGAATAGCGGTTTATTTATTGAGGGCAATGACCGGCTGCGTCTCGGTTTCTGAAACCAGCACTGTCAACAGATTGGCCACCAGGGCGGCTTTGTCCGGCTCGCTCAGTTGAACGATATTCTGTTGGCGGATTTCCTCCAGCGCATCCTTCACCATGCCAACCGCACCTGCCACGATCTGTTTACGTGCGGCAACCACAGCAGTGGCTTGCTGACGGCGCAGCATGGCCATGGCAATCTCCGGGGCATAAGCCAGGTGGGTGATCTTGGCGCTGATAATGGCAATGCCGGCAATATAAACGTGCTCCTCGACTTTCTGCACCAATTCCTTGGCAACGCCTTCCAGATCGCCGCGTAGCGTCTTCCCTTGTTCGCTTTCATCGATGGAATGGTCGTAAACCCGGCCGGAGGCAACTTCGCGGATGGCAGATTCACATGCCATCTGCACATAGCTATTGCAGTCGTTCACGGCAAAAACCGCTTTGGCACTATCCTGTATTCGCCAGGAAATCACCGCGGCAATCTCGATCGGATTGCCATTCTTGTCATTGACCTTGATGGTTTCCGTGGTGAAGTTATTGATGCGCAAGGAGATGATGCTGCGCGATGCCAGAGGATTGCACCAGAAGAATCCATCATGGGCGATTGTGCCCGCATATTTGCCGAAGAAGGTTAGCACGGCAGCCAGATTGGGCGCGATGATGACAAAACCGCGGCTGACTAACAGCAGTAATCCCAACAGTAAAACGGCCAATAGCGGCGGCTTGCCATGTTGCAATCCATCAAAGCCGGCCAGCAGCAACACAGCCAGCAGCAAGAACCAGACCAGTAATACCAGCCAGCCACTGCAATGGAAGGCAGGCTGTTCGCGGAAGTAATTATCCATTACGGGTTTATTCATGGCGTGAAATCCTTTGCATGATATGGGCATGAATATTGTCTGCCAGTCTGTAGCGCTTCGCCAGCGGAAATACAGCCCTACCTGAATAGGGAAGATTCTCAGCTCCGGAAGGGAGGCCTCAATCGACAAAATGCTCGGCGTCTCCTGTGCGCAGCCTGGCGCGCATTAAATGAAAGCGATCATGCATCCAGCGGCAGACTATGTAGTAAAGCATCCCCATGCCGATATCCAGCAGTAATCGTGCCGGCCCACTTTCTGGTAGTCCCAGCCTGTGCAGATAGCGGGAAAATAGCATGCCCAACAGGATTGCACACAGATAGAACAGACTTATGCCTGGAATGGTGGAAAGAAAAGGTTTGATCCTGCTTTGTGAGCGCGGGCAGGCAGGGCAGGGGTGGCCGTGTCTGGCGGCTTGATTCTGGCAATCCGGGCAGGGAGGGCGGGAGGGTTTCATGCTCCCCATTGTGATTTTTAGCAAATAAAAAAGAGATAAATTACCTTGCCAGGCAAGTAAATATTATATAAGCGTGGCTAACAAAATAGCGTGGTTCCCTGATGCAAGGCGTGCCAACGCCGACATAGACAACAGTCCGGCCAGAAGGCGCAACGCTAGCGCAGGTTTTTTGTTGGCGGCTCTCGTCCGATGGCCGGTGATTCTTGTTGCTAATGTGCAGGACGCAATCAAGGACGGAGTGCCAGCACCAGTACGCCACTGGCAACCAGCGCAATGCCCAGCCAATTGAAGGCTGTCGGTCGTTCGCCGAGAAACACTACAGCAAAAATGGCCACCAGAACCAGGCTGAACTTGTCTATCGGTGCCACTTTTGATGCCTCTCCCAGTTGCAGCGCCCGGAAATAGCACACCCAGGATGCACCCGTTGCCAGTCCGGACAAGATGAGAAATAGCCAGGTTTTCGCCGGCAGTTGCAAAGGATTGCTCCACTTTCCGGTAACGGCGACGAAGGCGGAGAGCGCCACGCTGATGATGCCGGTACGGATGAGTGTGGCCAGGTCCGCATCTACTCCACGAATGCCTATCTTGGCGAAAATGGCAGTCAAGGCGGCGAATACGGCAGAAAGCATGGCCCAGATTATCCAGGGCTGGGTGGGAAACATCATGCAGAATCTCCAAAAATAGTCGTGCGACGTCTTGTCAGGTCAGATGGTCGGGAGAGATGCTATCCGGTTTCTGGCCGGATGCACCATGGCTGTCCATAGCGCATGCGGGGGCTGCCCACTGTTGTCGGAGATGCTGAATAAGGCTTGCCCAGTCGCCGGGGGCAGCCTGTCGGCAGAGGCGTATTGAGGGATACCAGGGGCTGCTTGGTGTTTCCAACTGCCAGCGCCATTCGGCAGCCCAGGGCAGTAAAAGCGTGGTGGGCCGTTGCATCGCGCCGGCCAGATGGGCCAGTGAGGTGTCCACGCTCAGAACATGATCAACATTGGCAAGAATCGCCGCAGTCGTCTCGAAATCGTCAAGCTGGGGCCCCAGGAAGTGGATTTGCGGATGGCGGGCCAGCCATTCCTGGTCTTGCAGACTGATCGTTTGTTGCACCAGAAACAGGTTGGCGACTTCAAGCAAGGCTTCCACGGCAGCCAGCGGCATGGAGCGCCGTTGATCATTGCCATGCGCAGGATTTCCGGCACAGGCCAGCGCAATATTCATCTTGCCATTACTGCCGGTTTTGATGCGAGTCTGCCATTCTGCTTGTAGCGAAGTTTGAGCGCGCAGGACTGGCGCATCAGGAATGGGCGGCGCATGGAAAAAATGGGGCAGGCTTAGCAGTGGATATTGGTAATCGACATGGCGCACCATATCCCCGCTGCAAACTATATCGGCATCCAGATGACGGGCCAATAGCCTCTTCAAGGCAGGCTGGACCTCGAATACCACCTGGGCACCCTGCTGCCGCAGCAAGTCGATGTAGCGACAGAACTGCAAGGTATCTCCCAGGCCTTGTTCATACCAGATCAGTACGGTTTTCCCGGTCAGTTGCTGCGGGCTTTCTGCTATCGGGATCGCCGTATGTCTGCGGTTTTCCAGCTGTTTGCAGGCAAAGCGGAATTCATAATACTGCCAGCCAGTCAGCTGGTCTCCGGTCTGCAAGCAGGCCGTTGCAAGGTGAAAGGCCGCTTCTGCCCGCTCGGGCTCGCATTCCAGCACGTGTCTGAAATCCGCGATGGCCTGCCGGGGTCGGTTCAGTTGTACCAGCTGGACACCGTGCTCCAGTCTATAGGTGGTATTGGCCGGTTCCAGTGCCACTGCCTTGGCGTGGCAGTCCAATGCCTGATGTAGTTGACCCCGGGCATGGCATAGCCTGCCTAATCCCGCCCATGATGCGCCCTGTGCCGGGGCTAGCAACAGGGCTTGGCGGTAAGTCTGTTCCGCTTCGTCGAAACGGGACAGATCCGCCAGTACCTGAGCCTTGTTATTCCATAATTCGGCATTGGGCGTTGTGGACAAGGCTTGATTGAACACCTCCAGTGCCTGGGCTGATTGTCCCTTGCGGTGCAGGGCGCAGCCCAGACTGGATGCGATGTCGGCCGAGTGAGGTGCAAGCCGCCAGGCGGTTTCAAAACAGCCCAATGCCTGCTCATGCGCTTGCGCCGCCTGATGGATCAGCCCCTTGTTCAGCCAAGCCATTGCAGACTGGGGATCCAGTTGCAGAATGCGCCCGACCAAGGGCTCGGCTTCCTGGTAACGGCCAAGCCTGATCAAGGCGGCAGACAGATTAAGCATGGCAGATGGCCTGTCTGGCATCAGGGCCAGGCAGGACTGGAAGTGCAGGACGGCCTCTGGAAATTTTTGCTGCTGATAATGGCTCATTCCCTGCATGAACAGGGATTTTGCCTGTTCGAAAATGCTGTTCTGCATGCTTTTTCCGATGGCGTGCAACTGAATACACAAGCATAACAGAGCCAGATGTTAAAAAGCCTCCATGGATAAAATCCGCAATAGGGTTGAACCGTGCTTGCGACTGGACATAAAAAAAGCTCCGCACATTGGCGGAGCCTTTTTAGAGCCGAGTAATACGGATTTCTTACTGTTTGCAAAAAAATCCCATTAACTCTGCAAACCTACATTACCGACTGCGTTGCTTCTTATTCGTGGCGCATCTGCGGGAACAGGATGACGTCGCGGATGGACGGGGCGTCGGTCAGCAGCATCACCAGACGGTCGATGCCGATACCGCAGCCACCGGTCGGCGGCAGGCCATATTCCATGGCGCGGATGTAGTCGGCGTCATAGTGCATGGCTTCGTCGTCGCCGGCATCTTTTTGCGCGACTTGGGACAAGAAGCGGGCGGCCTGGTCTTCCGGGTCGTTCAACTCGGAGTAGCCATTGGCGTGCTC
>Ga0187781_10002779_pt1 | contig 13252 bp, 14 predicted proteins | sample 0715_SJ02_MP02_2_FD_132447 | JGI IMG/M metagenome (GOLD analysis project Ga0187781, IMG submission 132447) | Tropical peat soil microbial communities from peatlands in Department of Meta, Colombia - 0715_SJ02_MP02_20_MG | ecosystem: Environmental > Terrestrial > Soil > Wetlands > Peat | place...
AGCGTCATATCGGCCACGACGGACAAGGTGGTCGCCTGGGTGCCGGTCGGGAAGGACCCGTACGGGATGGCCTACGACGCGCAGAAGAAGGAGCTGTTCGTCTCGAACTCCGGTTCCAACAATGTGACCGTAATCTCCGTTACAAAGCTCAAAGGGGACCTCTCGTCGGCGCTCGCATCGCAGTTGGGCGGGATCAACACTGTCGCGGAGACGAACCAGCTACTTGCATCGAGCTATCGACCGACCGCGTGAATGCGAGGGCCAAACTCAGAGCTGCGGAGAAGCCGGGAGCTCTCAAGCTGTGGGGCGGGCGGGGAATGCTCCCCGAGAATAACCAACCCCTTTCTCACGACCCCCGTCGGGCGTAAGGGGCGCCTTATCCTCGCCCCGAGGGGTCTGCCCAAGGGCTGATCTAACCGGATTCCATTTCGGATTTCGGTTATGCCGCGGCGTCTCGCCGCCATCATGTACACCGACGTGGTCGGGTTCACTGCCTCGGCTCAGGCGAATGAGGCGGATGCTCTCGCTCGGCTGCGAGAATAGGAAAGGATCGTTCGGCCCCTTCTCAAGTCGCACGAGGGGAGGGAGATCAAAGCCGGCTGGAGATACGCCCTCCCAATTCATAGGGCGGCGAGGGTATTTCGCCGCGCGCACGCAGCCCTTTCACGGAATGCAGGACCGGTCGCTCGTTGGTCATTGAAACAAACGATAGATTCGTTCTGACTGATGAGCCGCAAGGACCACGTCGCCCTTGCCCCACTTCCTAGGCACTTGTAGCTGAGTCGGGGTGTACTGTAGCGCGTTCGACCAGCCCACGGTTAATGTGGCTCGGTAGAGGATCCTTGGGGCCCGAAGGGTCAGCCCTTCTTGGGAAATCCCGATCTTCTAGATGGGCCGCCGAAACGTTCCTAGGAAAAGAACGAGGACCGCGACGAAAACGAACCACTCGGCAGACCACTCGACCTCCCACCACGTTCCCCGCCAAGGACTGACGCGGGCTCGGCCACCCTCACAGTTCTCAGAGGAGACTCCAAATGATACTCGAGCCGTTGAACATCGCTAAGCCAAGAATTGCGACCTGGAACCTCCAGCCGATCCCGGCCCAGTAGGAGTCACCCCCGATCCACTCATCGGGAGCCGCCGCCATTTTTACACTCAAGGTGGTTTGTCGATTATGGTGTTTGTAAGTCCGTCGCGGTGGATACTAGGCCTTCGGGAAGCTCGAGAGAGGCACGAGGGGAATGAACCGCGCTGGAATTGGTGAATACCATCGACTCCTTGCTTTGGTCCCCCGGAAGTTCTACCGGCCGCCCGGCTCGGTCCGCATCGGACCACAGTAGTCAAACCCTCGAGTGCCTCTCACAGATCGATGAGTGAGAATGGGCCCAGGGAAGGGACGCAGGATCTTCCAAGGCGGGATCGTGACGTCGGCCACCGAGCGGTCGGCCCCGGCACCCCGGCCGGCGCAGCGTACGCGTCGCTGGGGCGGGCGGCCCGACGCCGTCGGGAGGAACTGCTTGGTCTTATCCAGCAGGGCCTGTCGGTGCCGGCAGTGAGCGCGCGGTACCGTCGGGAGCACCCTCTCGAGCCGGAGGTTACGCCGGACGAGATTCACGCCCTTCTCCGGAGCCGATAGATCGGGGCGAAGCGTCACCTCGTCCAGCCCGGCGAGCGCAATCCTCCTATCAAGCCGAATCCGCGTCGTCGCGAAGCCGGCGGGTCCCGAACGATTGAACTCCTAACGGGTCGGGAACTCAAATCGAGCCCCGGGCTCGTACCACGTGACTTGAAAATTGCGGCCCCCTAAGCCGTTCGTCTCCCTTCGGAAAAGGTACAGCCTTCCTCGACCTCGGACAATCCCCCTCCGTCCGTCTCGAATCTCGAGACAAATCGATGCGTCCAAGCCGACGCCGAATCGCGACCCGGTGAGGTTCATGGCTTCCACCATCCTCGGGAATCGACCCCACTCGGCAAAGTGTGGCTCGAGAATGCCGTTCCGGAGGAGTCCCAAACCCTTCCGTACAATCAGGCCAGGCCGCTCTGACTTGAAGGATGCTCGATTCGAATCCGCGACAAGCTGGAACTCGTTGGCCCGCGTCCGAATGGTAGAGCCTCCCACGACGACTTGGCCGAAGGCCATCATCGCGCCGGCGGAAACTCCTCCGTAAGGGATTCCGGCGGCGTGCAACTCGCCGATCCATCGAGAGACACTCTTCTTTCCGTAGACTCTCTGATACAGCGATGTGTTTCCCCCGGGCATGAAGAGGCCGGTAGACTGCCTGAGCGTCCGAAGCTGACCGCTCTCCAAGACGAGGTTCGCCGGCGGGTAAATCGCAGTAACCTCGCCCGCTCCCGCCTCGAGCCAGACTTCGCGATACCTGGATTCGTATCGGTGGGAGCGAGGCAGCATCAAGAGGGCAATCTTCGAATCCTTACCTCCGCATGCTTGGACGAACGGCTCCGAAAGGGTAGCGAAATTCGCCCTTCTGTCGCCGTAGAGAAAGACAACGGACGTAGGCCCGGCTCCCGCTCGTTTTCCCGAAGGCATGAATGTGATAACTCCGACTCTTCTTCCTCGTTTCCCCTGCGGCTACCGAGTACCTCTTCACGCAACTGGCCCACCGAAATCTCGAACCGAGGGAAGGGGAGGCGGCCTCCCGTGCATCGCGGGAGAGGGTTTTTGCGAGTCCCGGCGTGCTCTCGACCACGGCACGGGCGCGCTCCACCTCGTGTTCGTTCTTCTCGCGGGAGTCGTCCGGTAGGCCGCTCGTGATCTCGTGGAAGGGATCCTTTGCACCATGATCTCAATCTCTCCCGAGTCCTCGTCCCGACACCGGACGCGGTGACACCGACTCCGACGACCGACCAGGTGGTGTTGCGGTCCGAAATGCCTGCGACGACCTTGATCCCCCTAGGAACCCGAACATTGTTCGTCCCACTTACGCCGGCCGTTCGAGCCGGCGTCCCGGGAGGCGCACTCGTCCCCGGCCCATTCGGACGACACCGTGCCCTCGGAGTCCCTCGGAACGAACCCTCCGATACTAGACTTCGGCGCAGAAACCTCCGACCTGTGCAAAAAACGCCGCGAAACGCTACGGTTAATCCCCCGTGACCGGCTCTTCGTCATCCCGACAAGACCGGGAAGGTCGGTCCCATGGTACCAACAAAGGGCGGAATATCGCCATCCACAGCGGTAACGGTGAGTTCCCGAATGGTCATTGGCTACGAAAACTTCAGGGATTACGGTCCGCGTGTTTTCGGTACATTCTCTCCTTTTCGAATACGGGAGATTCGGTAAAATGTTGGGCTCCCGGTTGTCCGCATTGGAGAGTCGGAAGCTACAGCTGGCCGGCGGTTCGACGTATCTCGTCTCGCTCCCGAAGCGCTGGGTGCTCGGCGCCGGCTTGAAGGCCGGTGACACCGTGTTCCTCGAGACCTCGCGCGACGGTTCGGTATCGATCCGGCCCAACGTACGGGACCGGGTTGAGGTCCGCCGGAAAATCTTCGACGTGCACGAGGAGGACAACCGGGACCACCTCCTGCGGAAACTCGTCGGGGCGTACGTCGGGGGCTTCGGACTCATCGAGATCCGGTTCCCCCCCGCGAACGCGTCGTTCATCCGCCGGGTCGCCCGCGAGTTTTGCCGGCTCGTAATCGGACCGGAGGTCATCGAGGAGACGAAGACTTCCCTCGTAATCCAGGACCTATCGGACGCGACGGATCTCGTGGTCGACAAGTGTCTACGTCGGATGCAGCTTACGGTGCGCGCGATGCTCGAGGACTCCGTGAGCGCGCTTCGGAATGGCGACCAGCAGCTCGCGCACGACGTCGAGCTTCGGGGACAGGACGTCAATCGACTCTACTGGATGATCGCGAAGCAGTACCACTTTACCCAGGCCTACCCGTTTCACAACGGTTCCAACGGGCACAACGCCTCGAACGGCTCGACCGCGGCAGTGACGGGGTATTTGCTGATCGCCCGCCACCTTGAACGTATCGGCCGGCACGCGAGGCGGATTGCGGCGAACTGCCGGGCGCTCTCTGGGGAGAAACCCCTCGACTCGAAGGTCCTCAAGGAAATCGACGACGCCCGACAATCGCTCGTCTCGCTCCTCGACATGGCGTTCGGCGCCCTGGTCACCCGGAACATCGTCCTCGCCAACGAGGCGATCGACGCGCGCGGGAACCACGAGAAGCTCATCGAGACGCTGACTCACCGCGTGGCCGGAAAGCGCGGCGAGGAGCTGCTGGCGCTGGCGAACGTGGTCGACAGCCTGGGCCGAGCGGCGGTGTACACTTCGGAGATTGCCGAACAGGGAATCGACATCGCGGTGATGACCGAGCCCGAGCCGACATAGCGGGGGGGGACCCCCTCCGCCCGCGGGAGATCACATCCCCTACCCCAGCTCTTCAATCTCGCACACCGGGAGGGTCCGGACAAGTTTCTCCACCACCCTCACGAGGATCACGAGATAACGGTCGACATCCGGTCCGTGGACGGGGTCGAGGTCGTCCACTGCCTGTCCGGACTCGTGCCGGAGCGATTGAGCCCGTGGTTCGACCGGCGAGAGCGGCAGTGCCGCGAGAATGCTTGAGCGGCTCGCAGGCGCCGGGCGGGCTCCACCTGCGGCCCGCGAGGTACACCGGGTGAACGCGATGCGCGCCGTCCGGGCGTCCTGAGCGTGTAATGGAGTCGTTGGCCCCGCTGAGGCGCTAAGGTTGCCCAAGTGACTACCCCCCCGCGTAGTGAACCGTCATTTCGGGCTGGGACCTAGGGCGCTCATGCCCGACCGATCCTCAGTCGTGCCTCTCGAGAACGACCCGCGGAATCCGTGCATTGGCTGCGGACCGGAGAACCCGGTAGGGCTCCACATGTCATTCCAGCGGGCGGGAGACCGCGTCTTCTCGGCTCTCTCAGCTTCCCCCCAGCACCAGGGCTGGCCGGGGCGCCTCCACACGGGAATCCTCTATCTGGCGATGCTCGAAACGGCCAACTGGACTCTCTACGGGCTCCTCGGCCGCGTGGGAGTCCCCGTGCGGACGACCGCTCTGGACACGCGACGCTGGATCGCCATCGGCGAGAACGTGACCCTCTTCGGCCGGCAACTCTCCAACTCTGAAGCCAAGGCTCGCGTGGCGATCGAGGCCCGGGACGCCGGGGACCACGTGGTCGCGTACCTGGAGCGGGACTACGTCCTTCCTGGAAGGCCGGAATTCCTCAAGCGGTTGGCCTACGCGCAGATCCCGCCGGGCCTTGAGGACGCGCTACCGGAGTGAGCCGAGGATTATCCGGCCTCCTCCGGTACGGGTCGTGCTCATCGATCCGAAGCGAGCGGGAGGGTCGCCGGTGGGGATATGCCGGGCCCGAGGGCGACCGGGTCGCCATCACAGAAGATACGCCCTACACGCTGATCGAGGAGGGTGCAGATGCGGTCCTCTTCCAAAGCCATGCGATCGAGTGCCTTCATAAAGCATGCTCTGGAACGCCGAAGCTTTGACTCGTGGATGCTCTGGCGGAGGGACCCCAGAGTCCGTCGGGAGTCCCTCGAGGAAGACCGGGCCGGAGATTGCGTAGCCGGATCATGGTCGCAGACACAGAAGGACAGAGCTCACGACAGGCTCTCCTTCGCATCAAGGAACTCCAGAAACGGAGCGAAGAATCTGGACTCTCGGCCGTGGACCGCGCCAACGTCGCGATGGAGCTGGGTCAGCTCTACGCGAGAATTCACGCGACGGACTCCGCGATTCAGTGGATCGAATTTGCGGCACGAACCTACGCGTCTCTCGGTTTTCCGGCGTACTCCAACCAAGCCGGGAACGCCCACAAGCTGGCTGCAGACCTTGCCCGCCAAACGGGAGATTGGGTGACACGGGCCGAGTTCCTGCGACGAGCAGCCTGGGCGTTCACCTCCGGGGGGAACAAGGAGGCCGCACTCGAGGCCCAGCGTGAGGCCGACGGGGGGCCGACCCTGCCTACCGCCACATCGGTGGAACCGGCGACGGCGAGGTGCGCTCGGTGCGGCGCCCCGATTGCAGCCGGGTCTCGATTCTGCCCCAGCTGCGGGTTGGAGATGGTACCGCTCACCGCGGCTCCGACGGGAGCGATTGCCGGGCCGTCGGCCAATCCGCCGGGTCCCCCCGAGCATCGCAGCGCGCTAGCGACGTTTCTCAGGTTCAACGCCTACGATCGGTTCGATCTCCTTGAACTGAATTCGATGGATCTTTCGGAGATCGTGGACGAGGCCCGCGGCGGATCTCGAGCCCTGCTCCACGATGCGAGAGAGCTCGCTGAGACTCTCCTCGGTCGTGTCCGCCGGGAGACGGAACAGAAGGAGGACGTCACCGCCCTCCTCGGCGATCTCTCCGCACATTGGTATTTGAGAACCTCCAAGGACCCTCAGCCGCTCGACCCTACCGCGTGGCGGGGCTGGGCGACGGGAGCGTACTCGGGACTGTTCTACGAGTCCCGGGTTCCCGGTGGACGACGAAAACCCCGGCTTGCGGACCGGCTCTTGTGGACCAGCCGAGGGAGGACGGGACCCGACGAAGGCTCACGGATCCACCTGTTCGAGAAGTCCTCCGACCTCGAGAGTTCGACCACGCTCCAAGAGGCGTCGGTCGAGGAGATTCTCATCCTACGCGTGGCTCAGGCGGTTCTTGACGACCTCGCCGCGTCTCCCCGAACCTCCGATACCATCGTAACGCTGTCGCATTTGACCAGTCTCGCGGCTTCGGCCACTTCTCGCGAAGTGAACGCCGCCCTCCAATCTCTCCTATCCACCTTCGATGAGGGCTCCTTCCTCCTCCTCGACCCCGGCCGGTTCCCCGGGGTGTCCCAGGTCTTCCTTCGCTGGCCGAACGAGAGACTCCACCCCGGGGTCAGCCGGTACGATCTCCTCGTGTCGGCGGTGCAAAGTCCACCGAGCGGACCCGCGGCGGCCGCTCCGGGCGCGCCGTCCCCGAGCGAGATTCTTGCGAGTTGGTTCGAGCAGGTCCACTCGTCCCCGGAGTGGATTGAGATACTCACTTCTCTCGACCGAAAGCGGGATCGACTCCCCCGTCCACCAGCCCGCGCCGCGTCCCTCCGATCGCCCGGATATGTTTCCCTGCGCAAGGCCCTCGTGGAGGGCTCTCCCGCCACCGAGATCTTCGAGAGGGTGCGATGGAAGGACCAGCCCCGTGGCCTTCCGATGTTGAATCAGCTCCTCTTGACCGGGTCCTTCTCGTCGGACATCGATACGGACCGACAGTACCTGGAGGTGGAACTGAGCGACCTCGCGTACGGCGCACTCAGACCTCCGACGGACGACGGGGTTTGGAGGATCGGCGGAGGCAGGGTCGTTCGACGTGAACAGGCCGCGGATGGAACGACTCGCTACACCGTCGGTGCCGATACCGGCTCCGCATCCGCCGTAACCTGACCGGTCGTGTTCCCGTAGCTAACGATCGAGGGAACCCGTCGGTCTCGATGCGGGAGCCCGACCTCGGCGATCCGGGACCGTCTCGATCAATCCGGACCCCCGGTTCGCGTCTCTCCGCTCTTGGAGGTTCAGGTCGCACCGGGTCCCCGGCGTCGGTGGAACCCAATGGGCCGTCAGGGGAATTATATACTGCAGGTCGAATCGGACGGCGATGTGCCCGGCGGCGATCCTGGGGGATCGAGCGTCTGGGAAGACCACCTTCCTGGGTGCCCTGTATTCGACGATGGTCGCGTATAGCACCCGTCACGAGGAGGAGTTTCGGTTCTTTGCCCCACCCGAGTCGATCACCCTGATGAAAAACATCTACGAGATGATGATGACTGGCTCGTTCCCGGACGCCACGGTCAAGGACGAGGTCAATAAGGTCCAGTTCACTCTCGGGTTCAAGACCTTGATCGGAAAGATCTACTCCGGGTCCGACTCCGGCCTCCTCCGAGCGTGGAAGGGAATCCGGTTCGCCGCGTACGACGTTTCGGGGGAGGACGTCCAGGAGTACATCACCTCAGGAGTTGCATCCAGTCCGATCATCAAGCAGCTCCTCGAGAGTTACGTGGTGGTGATTTTGGTCGACTGCGGCCGGATGACCCTGGACGAAAAATCGCCCAACTTCCGGCGGATGCTCCACTACGACGGGGAGATCGCGAAGCTCATCGTGAACTTCGTCACGTACAAGATCCAGGAATTCGATCGCCAGATGGCGGCGCGTCGGATGCCCCGTCGCCTTCGAGTCTTCCCCGCCATCGTGCTCACGAAAGCCGACCAGCTGCAAAGCCAAACCTTGCACCAGTTGGGCCTACCGGTTGAGGTTCCGAACCGGCGATCGGCGGACGAGCGGCGGAAGTTCTGTGAGGACCTCCTCCGGACCTTCCTTCCCCAGACTCTTTCCCAGCTTCGTGGGGCGAGGGTCGAGCAGGGTGCCCCGAGCTTCGACGATGCGGCGTATTTCACGAGCTACATCAAGACCGTGACGGCCGACGGCGGAATGGCTCTTCCGGGTCCGGCGCGGATTGCAATCCAGGCCGCGACAGCCGGATCCTCGGCCCAGATGGACTATTCGGCCGACGAGTACTTCGCGTTCATCGAGCACTTCCGTCGGATCGCGGACCACGTCTCGGACTACGAGGGCCGGGACGCAAACAGCGTCCTGATGTCCTAGATCCCTAGCGGAGGTACGAGGGTGGCAGCCGGCCCGGACCGCTCCGCGCCGGCGGCTGCGTCGACCGTTCCGTTACAGCACTGGGTGTTCGGATCGAGCCCAGAGGTCGGCTACGGCATCAAGGCGAAGTCCCCGGACCTCAATCTCTCGATGTACGATCGACGCCTCGATGGGATCTATGCGCCTCTCACGGGTGCGACCCTCCACGGGGAAACGGGTCCGCTCGATGTGTTGATGACGCATTCTGCGAATTCGGCGACCGAGCTGCTCTTTTCCCTCATCACCCCGGGGCCGGACGATTCCTTCGGGCGCAAGACGTACATCAACCACACGGCCGTTCTTCCCCTCGAACCTCTTCAGAAGGGTCGCCTCTGGTTCGCGGACGTCGAGAGCGCGATCCGGCGCTTCGACGCGTCCCACGCAGAGGATCTCGGTCCGGTGGACCCGCTCACCGTGGCGGTGCATGACGAACTCGAGGCACAGGACCGAGTGGGGGCCGGTATCGGCCGGTACCTCTCCCGGGCGTCGGCCGAGACCCTACTGACCCGTATGGCCAGTGACGCGGACGCTCGGACCCTCGTCCTGTGCCGGGACAGCAGTCCTGCCGAACGGCGCGCCACGCTGCTGAAGATCATCGAGGCACTCAACCTCGCCTGCAAGATCCCGATCGTTTCGGGGCTGAGCGATATCCCGACCGGAAGTGCGCAGGCCCGGTTCCAGTTGGTCATCTCCGCGAGGGCGTTCCGGGCGGACTCTACGTGGGCGCTGCTGGACAATGCGCTCGAGACCCCCTCCCTGCCGCGTCTCGAGGATCCGCAGGGCCGATACGCCGCGTTGGACCGCTGTTATCAGGCCAAGGTAGAACCGAGTTAGCATGCCCCGGGCCGTGATTCTCGGCGAGCCTAGTTCCGGCTCCACGACATTCGTAGCTCTTCTCTACTCCACGCTCGTCCGCACGGCGGTAGAGCGAGAGGACGAGTTTCGCTTCGCCGTGGCCCCCGAGTCGGTGGACCTGCTCACAGGGATGTACGCTCAGCTCATGTCCGGGGAGCTTCCCGGGACCCCGCGACCGGAGGAGATTGCGACGATGCGGCTGACCCTCGCGTTCTCGCGACGAAACCGAGGTCGGAGCTGGCTCGGAAAGTCGACGGACTATTCCGGGGTGCCGAAGGTGGAGTGCCGATGGGTTCAGGCCCGATTCGAACAAATTGAGGCGTCGCTGAGAGGAGGAGATACCTCCGCAGATCCGACCGCCAGCCTGATCGAGTGCACGATTCCGATCTTTCTTCTGCCCGTCACCGGGTTCGGACCGGACGTCTCGTCCTCGAATTCGACCGGACAGTCGCTCGATCATTCTGTGATGAGCGTCCTTCATGGCCTTGCACGTCCCTTCGAGGTCGCGCGCCGTCCCAGCGGCGAGGCGCTCCATCCCATCGTGGTCTTCACTCAGCTGGATGGATGCTCGCCCGAAGCCCTCGGTCGTTTCGGCTTGAAATCACCACTGGACGACAACGAGCTGGAGCAACAACATCGTCGACTGAGTTCCGCCTTCCTTGAGGAGTTCATCCCAAAGACTGCAGAGTACTGTGGCTCGGCGGGGTCGGCCGTCGGGGCACCCGAAGTCTTCTTCAGTTTCCTGCAAACCGAGACCGGGGAAGGCGGCGAGTCCCGTGTCAAGGTTTGGACCGCGGCGGACCACAGCCGACAGCCCGTGTATGCCCGGAGCCAGTTTCAGGCTCTTATCTCGTACCTTGGAGCGCTGGCTCTCTAGTCCGCGTTCCCGCCGGTGGGAAGGCCTGGGGCAGAACGCGATCAACTCGATCCAGATTGCACCTTGGGTTCGGACTCGCGCCCCCGTCCGGTTTCCGAGTTTTCCCAGGGTTAACAACCACCTTGAGTGCTGACGGTTCCCGGCCGAACGAACTCGGTCGAGCATGACGTTTGTCGACGACCTCACGCTGATCTTGGATCTGCTGATCTTGGTCGCGGTCGCGGTGTTCTATACAGGGGTCCTCGTCTGGTTCCACGTTCGACGCAAGGTTCCTGTCCGCGCCAACAGCCACCTGTGAGATGGCGCAACGATCCTCGGACTACTCGGCGGGACCTTCGGAATCATCTCGGTTTGGGGAGAGCTCGCATGGCCGATCACGGGCTTTCCCGGCGCTCGATCGTACGACCTCTTCTTCTACGACGTCCTGATTCTTCTGAGCATTCTTCGCATCGCGTTCGCCATTACCGTTCGCCAACACCTACCGACGCACTTCGTTGGGATGCTGGGGGTCATCATCGGGCTGGGGGTCTTCGTCTACGGTGTTCGGGCGTACCAGCTCGGGCTCACCAAGGATCCCCTTGAGACTTACCTGACGGACCTCGCGTTTGGCGGGGTCGCGGTCCTTTCGTATCCTGCAACCCTGTTTTTTGACTGGTTCGTGATGGGACCCACCATCCCGGGCGCAGATTCCCTCCCGTCGACTCCGACCCCGAATTACCCGTGGTTCTGGAGAATCCTTCTCGGCCGGTTCATGGCGGCCGAGTTCCTTGCTGGAATCGCGGCGATGCTGTATGGCGTTGACGCGGCGTGGACACACCTCGCGAGCCCTCCCTGAAGACGATTCGAGTAGTGGCCCGAACTCGTGACCGCGGGGCTCGGTTGGGCCGGATCGGATTCTCGCATCATCCGCCGGCTGGGCTTGTCGGTCGGATGGGGCCACGAGCAGGATCGCCCATGGGTGGGCTTCGCTTGGCTGCCGGGTGACCCTGCGGGTTCGAAAGTTGGTACGACGTAGTCTTGAGCCCCTCTTCGATCGTCGTACAACCGCTGCTCGGGGGCTAAAGTGGACTTCGAAGGGTGGGGGATCTCGATCTCCCTAGGGCTCCTCACAGTCGTGCTCGCGTCCCTGTCCGCGCGTGGGTTGGCTCGGTTCGCGCGCGACCGCAATCTCCACCAGGTCATGTGGGCGGTCGGGCTTGCCTTCGGCACCGTGGCGACGTCGCTGGAACTCGTGGCCTACGTGGGCTTCGTCGACCTGCTGCTCCTCCAGACCTACGTCTTCTGCTCGGCCGCGATCGTCGGAATCCTCTCCCTGGGCGGGCTACGTGCGTTTCACCGGACCTCTTGGAACCGCTCGTACATCGGCTACGTCGGCGCAACGCTCGCAACGGTCGCAGCGTTCAGCTTCACGACTCCCCTCCCCGCCTCCATGGTGAGCGCCGGCGTCATCTCGGGCAACCCGCCACTCCTCCTGCTTGTCCTATCCTCGCTCGTCACCGTCCCAGCGACGGTCGTTCTGCTCTGGGCGTGCGTGCGATCGTTACGCCGCCACTTCCGGTGGAGAGGCCTGTTGATGCTGTCGGGAGCCGTTGTCTTGGGCGCCGGGGGAGCATTCTACATTGCTTCGTTCCCCGTCATGCTCTACTATGCGGAATTCGTGGGCATCGTCCTCCTCTTCTTCGGGCTCGTCGACTTCTCGCGCTGGTCGCTCGCGGGGCCCGCGCCCATGCCGAAGCCGAACGAGAGGCCGGCGTAACGGACCGGTCCCTCGACCGACGTCTCCGAACGGGTTCGAGCTCACCAGCCGCGGAGAACCCGAGTCTCCACATCCGCCCATCGTGCGAGCCGGACGACCGATGGCTCAGTGACCTCTGAAAGGCCCTTCAGGCGGGCCGGCTCCCATCGATGAAGGCCGGTATACAGGATCGGATGCATCCCCGCCCTCCGGGAACCCGCGATATCGTAGAGAAGATCGCCCACGTGGGCAGCTTCGTCCGGCCGCGCGCCCAGCCGGGAGAGAGCGTACCGGAACGGTTCGGGACGTGGCTTCGACCACGGATGCTCGTCCGAAAAGACGAGAACGGAATAGTTCTCCAAGATCCCGAACGTCTCGAGGAGGCGGCGAGCCCCCGCGCCCGTTTCGTGGAGCAGGTTCGAAACGAGACCGAGGCGAATCCCTCGGTCCGCGAGTTTCCCAAGGGCGCGACCGACCCCCGGTGCGAGTCGAATCGGAGATTTCACGATGATCGCGTCCAGGGCGTCGGCCGTCTCCGGCCCCGAGACCGGGACGCCCGTCGAGCGGTGGAGTCGGGCCGCCTGCTCAAGGATCGCGGGGGTTCTTCCCCGAGCCTCACGTGCGGCCGCCCATGCATCCATGTGGCGTAACTCCGTGCGGGCGCGCGAGCGCGAGTATCCAGCGCGAAGGAGCGGAGCCGTCCAGATTTCCTCACGACGCCGGGTCAGGTCGCTCTGGTCCCTTGGTCGAGCGTAGACCACAGTATACCACAGGTCCGTCGTGAGGGCCCGGAGGGGAGAGACCCTGCCAACCGGGTGGCTTGCGGTTGCGCCCGCACGCAGTAGGGCGGTCCGGTTCTGTCGCGCGGTAGTTCGGGATTTTGGGGTCACAGAATCGGCTCACTCGGCTTCTGTTGGACGGCGGTTCTCACAGGAGGGGAAACGAGGACGTACGTTGCGTTGCGCCATCGTGAGCTTTGAGCGGGCAAGAGGATGACGGAGGAGACCCCGGGTTCCCGGGCAGCTCTCAATCGTCGCCGGCGGCAACTCCGTCCTCGAGCATCGGTTCTCGGAGGCGAAAAATACCTACATTCATTCCACTTGTCCTCC
>Ga0187781_10002780_pt1 | contig 13251 bp, 6 predicted proteins | sample 0715_SJ02_MP02_2_FD_132447 | JGI IMG/M metagenome (GOLD analysis project Ga0187781, IMG submission 132447) | Tropical peat soil microbial communities from peatlands in Department of Meta, Colombia - 0715_SJ02_MP02_20_MG | ecosystem: Environmental > Terrestrial > Soil > Wetlands > Peat | place...
CATCCCGGCTGTTAGGTATCAAGCGTTGCACGAGATCAAATCGCCGTTAATCCTGCAGCCGGGTCCCGCCGCTCTAACCGATGGCTTGGCGGCATTGCAAACGATCATTGCAAGCGCGATTCCGCGGAACACAATCGCCGCCCCGCAACAATCATGACGGCCCCAACGCATAAGGGCTTTGGTCTTGGCTAGCCCGTGCAATTGCCGACGTAGCAAAAGTTCCATATCAGCTCGGGAAAATCGACGTGCCGTAGTCTTACGAGGCCAACTGATTGCGTTGATTCGGATTGAGGAGGCGCACAGTTTCAGAAGTGACCACAAGACCAATCAGCCATAGGATGTTGAGTACGCCGATCCGGCCGACGACCCCCGCGGAAAAAGCGCCCTCGCTACCAAGGAAAAGCGATGTCGCGAACAGCACCGACTCATAGGCTCCAAAGGCCGCAACTAAGGCGAGGCCGAGCGCGGCGGCCGTATTCGCATTCCGTGCGAGTCGCAGCATCGAAGCAGCGGCCACAGTGCCGGCTAGCGCCGCTGCACCAATAGTAATCCCCCAGAAGATCGTATTGCCATCGACCGGATAATGGAGCGCGCCGAAGCCGATCACCTGATTGGCGACCCACGTGGCCAACATCACGAGCAGCGCTGATGATGGCGGCAATATCCCTGCCGCTATCACGGCGAACGCCGCGAAGGGCGTCGCACAAGCAAATGCGAAGCTCGCGAGCGTGCAAGCAAGAGTCAGCAGGCCGAACGTGAACAAGGGCGCGGAGCGCGCCCCTACCGGAGCCAACCGCATATCTTCCAGCGGCACATGAGGCAGCAAATACTGGATCGCCATGGTGGTCTCCTTGTTGGGACATTTGCACATCATTTCCGATCCGCGCCGACGATGGATAGATGAGGCCGAGAACGCTCCGGCGCTGCATCATCTTGCGGATTCTCGGTACGGTCATAAGCCGCCAGCCACGCGGGGAGCGTCGCGGACTGTCCGCCCAAAGCTTGCAGTTGCCGAAGCGTCACCCGCACGGTGGCGCGGCTGAAACGATCACCGTCGGTTGTGATAGTGAAAGGCTCAAGGCCTGCCGCAACGGCATGAATGAGACGTTTCTTAAGTGCAAGGCGCTCGGTATCACCATACTGCTCCAACAGCGCAAAGAACGCGAAATGGCTCGTGCGATCAAAAAAGGGACGCTTCCCACCCTGACCGTCGCGAACAGGATTGGGCGGATAGCAATGGGCGCATGGCGCCCAACCGCTCGGCAACGGCTCTGTTGCCGCATGCGTCCGGCCATGTGCGAGCAGCTTGGGTAAAACGTGCGTGTGTGGACCATCGGGGCTTTTCCCGTCAGGCGGCGGAATTGGCCCGAAGACCTCGACACGCCCAACGCGGCTGACAAAAACGCGATGGGGGCTGGCATGGAAGATGACGCCCATCGCGCCACTATCTGTTGCGAACACGGACTTTCCAACGTGCCTCCGCAGCGCGGCGGCGACGGCCGGATCGGTGGTGCGGACGAAGCCATCGATCTGCAAGAGCCCAAGTCCGAGGTCGAAAAGGATTCCACTTCGCTCCTCCGCTCGCAGCGCGTCGGTGTCGGGACCGATTTCGGTCAATTCGCGCCGACTGCTCATGCCGCAGAGCTCGCGTGGCAAGCATAGGGCCACGCGATGCTGCCACGCTTCGGCGGTCGGCGATTCCGACGCGATAGGCCGCAAACTGGCTTGCGCACTGACGCACACGCCGCCGCGTGCGGTGACGGCCGACAAAGCATTGCCGTTGCGGTGAAACATCACTGGCTCGCCCGGACTGCGTGTGAATTCGGCGATAGCGCCGAAGCTGCCGACACTCCAGGCGGAGTCTGGCTGCCTAAGTTGCCTGTCTAAGAATTCCAGAAGTGGTTCAGTCGATTTCACAGCTCATCTACGTCGTTGACAGGGAGGCGTCGTTTGAGTTGGTATTTCAACAGTCGGCCGCGAAGCTGGACAAGCGTCTTGGTTCGCCATTGAATCTGTGAATTATCCAAGATCTAATCGCTCCCCGGATTTCCTTTGCGCTGCCAATGCCCCCAGACCAAAGCCACGAGCACCAGCACGAGGGTTAGATCAATCGCGATTTTCTGCTCCGTGATCATCCTCACGTCTCCCAAAATGCAGCAGGACGCCAACGGCGAAGAGAGTGAGGATTGCCCAACCGAGCAACATTAGTGTTGTCATCACAGTCATCACATCACCCCAGTCACGTTGGCTACCCCTGGCGCGAATGGTTCACCACTTGGCGGATGCAGCGAGCTCAAAGGTGCGCGGATCGCCGAGATAGACCTGGTCCGGATAGCCAGGATCGGAAAACGCGGCATAGATGGCGTTCGTCAGGTTGCGCACGCGGAAGGTGATGCGCACCTTCTCGATTTCCGGCCACGACAGATCCTTGCCGGGAATATCGACGAACGCATAGGCATCCGCCGTGGTGTAGGCCAACATGGTCGTGGCATCGTCATCGAAAAGATAACGGTTGCCGACATGGCGCACCGAGGCGCCGATCTCTACGGGCCACCGCCAATGCTCGAAGCGATAGGCCGCGCCGGAATTGACGATGATCGGCGCGACGTTCGACGGCGTGTTGCCGGTCCACGATACGACGGCCCCGGTGATCGGATCGACGACGTTATTAAAATTTTCGTATCTAGCGTGCGTCCAGGCAACATTGCCCCAGAGCTTTAAGCCTTCGATCGGACTCACGGCGGCGGCGAATTCGTAGCCTTGGGTGGCGATTTCGCCGGCGAGAGAGAAGGTCGTATCGCTTGTTTGCACGTAGACGTTACGCCGGATGATGTCATAGGCGGCGAAAGTCCACTCCGCCTTATTGTCCCAAAATAGTTGCTTGGCGCCGGTCTCGTAGATGGCCGCGCTGGTCAAGGCCAGCGGTGTCGAGGCGTTCACGGAAAAGACATCAGCCGCCGCCGGATCGTACGAGGTGGCGTACATGCTATAGAACATCAAGTTGGGGATCGGTTCGTAGGTGTAGGCCGCGCGATAGGAGACCGGCTTCCATACTTGGGTGAACGGCTCACCGGTGGGAATCGAGCCATCGAAGTCGACGCCGTTGCTCTTGAGAGTCCAATCGTCCACACGAATGCCGCCGATCAGCGCGAACTCGGGCGTGACCTTCAGACGATCTTCGAATGCTAGGGCGACGTCATCAAGCTCTTTATTCCGGGTGTCTGGAAACTCCGGGCCATAGAGTCCCTGGTCCGGATCGACGACGGAGACGTAGTCGTACGGGTAATCGTTCGGATTGCCCTCCTCCACAAACGTGATCCAGTCTCCGCTCAACTGGAGTTGGGCCGCGAGCCGGTTGTCCATGCCGAATAGCCGAGAGTCCCACAAGAAGTCGGTATTGTTGCCGACCACGTGCTGGTCGTGCGTCACAAAGAAGCGGTCGCGATCGATGACGTTCGGCACAAAAACCGATCCGTCGTCGAAAGCATAGGTCTCGCTGTCGAGCCAATTGCGCTGGGCCTGAAAGTAGTAAACCTGGTCCTTAACGGTGACGTTGTTGAGCGGCGTCCATTCGAATCCGCTGCGCAGCCAAAATACCTGAGCGCCGGTGGCGTTGTCGGCGACGTTGTAATTCGTCGTCAGCGTGCGCGAGTCGATCGTCACCGGCCCGAGATTGGAACCGGAGAACGTGTTGAATGCGATGCCCGAGACGACGCCGCTTACGGCGTACGGTCCAGCAAAGGAGATTGGCACCACCGGGGTGCCCCAGTACGCGTGGCCGGAATCCTTTTCATAGTCGATGGCCACGAACGTCTTGAACGTGTTGTTGACGCGATAATTCAGTTGCGTGGAGAAATCCTCAAGATCGCGATAGTCACCGTCGATGAAGCTGTTGATGTTCGATTCGGTTATGTCGACGCGATAGTCGAGACCTGGCACCGGCGTACTGCCGCCGGATCCGTAATGCGAGCGGAACGTGCCGAGCGTATCCACCGAGAGGTCCAGCTCGTTCTCAATCGGTCCCGTAGTTGGCTGTCTGCTGACGTAGTTGACCGAGCCGCCGATCGCCATGACCCCTGACATCAGCGCCGACGGTCCTTTGAGGAACTCGACTTGGTTGAGATTGGCCGTGTCCATAACGCGTGTCGTGTCGCTTGCCACACCGATCCAAATTCCGTTGTAGAGGACGTTCACCGCGCCATAGGTGAAACCGCGTATCGAAAAGTTGGCCGGCGCCCCGGAAGAATCGAGGTCCAATACACCGACCGCGCCTTTGCCGATTTCGCTGCTTGTCCGATAGCCTTGGTCCTGCATCGTCTGTTGCGTGACGATATCGACCGATGCTGGCGTCTCAAGAACGGGTAGATCGAGCCGGCTGGCGCTGGTTGCCACGGCATTGAGCGGCGTCATCGGAACACCCGAAAGCGGACTAGTAGCGAGGTTACCCGCATTCGATCCCGCGACGTTGCCGGGAATCGGCGGTGTGCGCACGGGATTGGGCGCCGTAGGGGCTCGCGCGCCAGCATAAGGTTTTCTGACATTGCCCCGACTCTTTGGCTTATTACCGGAGACGTGGATCTGTGGAAGATTTTTTTGACCCTGCGTCGCTTGTGCTTGCGGCGCTTGAGCTACTGGCGCGGTCTGCGCCGCGGCATGTACTGGCAGCGTCGCACCTGCGATCGTGAACAACGAAAGGAACAGTGAATGGCGGCCGCTTTTGCGACCGAACAAATAGACAGACGACACGTTACGCCCCAACAGCGAAAAACGTCCCGTCACTGCGATTTTGGTTGATTGGCGGTCCGCCTTCGCCCGAGACGGGGACCGCAAGCAACCGGACTACGTCAGGACACCCCGCCCAACGCGCTCGCGCGTGACCGTTGCTGGTGGCAGATCTCCTGGCTCGCGGGTCGTCGTCTTTAGGCCGCCTTCCCAAGAGTGTTAGTCACTCTCAGTGGTAAATGGGCCGGAGACTCGCCGCTTACAGTTGCGGGGGCAGCCGCGGCGTTGCGAGCACAACGTGCCCACGCACCGCGTTCCCTTTTGATCCCTTGCGGGAACCACCTCTGCTAACATTGCTTAGGGCGCAGCAACGGTCAACTCAAAATGATGATTTTCCGGCTTGGTCTCTTCATTTTGGTCCGCGTTGTGGTTTCCTCGCCTCTCGAGTGGAACCCTCATTCGGTCAGCGCACCGTAACTATGGCTGCGGAAAAGGCGCCTGCCGCTGCCATCGTCATCCGCCCCGCGAAGGGCCCAGGATACAAGTACAAAATTCCTACAGCGTCACTTGCGAAACTCGCGGAGATGAACAAAACCCTTGACCCGCGCGGACGCTACGATGCGGTAATGGCGACTGATGACCTATTCCAAGTTGAGAGCGTGCCCTAACCTACTTTGGTCTTGTGTTCTTCGCAGTGAAGGGCGGCGGCATACTTGAGGTCGTCCTGAAAAACTCGCCCGCACACACTCGACTCCGCGAAGCGCGTCGCTTCAGCCCCTAACACCTATCCGAGCTGCGGGCTCTGCGGCGGCTGCAGCGCTAGCAGGAGCCCAAGTCGCCATTCGTCTTCACGTCGGAGCGAGGATCGCCCTTTGCCACTGCTGGGTTTGCCCGACTGGTGGAGCGGGCAGGCGCCGACGCGAGGCTTGCATTCAATGCGCCCCCTCACGTGCTGAGACACGCCTGCGCCTACGCGCTGGCCAACAAGGGCCACGACACCCGGACGCTCCAAGCCTATCTGGGACACCGCAACATCCAGCACACGGTGCGGTACACCGCGTTGTCGCCAACGCGGTTTAAGGATTTCCGGCGAAATTAGATCGCGGCGATGCTGGTCGGAGTGCGGACGTGAGACTGATGGATAGGCACCCGTAATGCACTTTCCTCCGAGAGCGCTGTCGGGGTTCATCTACTCCGCCGGCGCGAGTGATCCCTGGCGTAGTTCAAAAACTGATTGCCGGACGACCAGCCAGGCCCCCTGTAGAGACAAAATGGCCATAATTGCCGCCACGACAACATCGGGCCAGCCGGTGCTGGCACCGAACACACCGGCGGCAGCAATGAGCACGGCCAAATTACCGAGCACGTCATTCCGGGCGCAAATCCAGGCTGAGCGCATGTTTGCATCGCCGTCGCGATGTGCCCATAGTAGGCCAAATGAAGCAGCGTTGGCTGCAAGAGCTAAAACTCCAACCGTTCCCATCGCAATCGCACTCGGCAGTGTTTCTTGCAGCGTGTGCCAAATTGAAGTCCCGATGATCCAGAGGCCGAACAGGGCCATTGTCGATGCTTTGACAAGTGCAGCCACGGCACGATAGCGGAGCACCATGCCAGCCACAAAGAGGCTGATCGCGTAGTTTGCGGCGTCACGAAAAAATCTAGAGCATCTGCCTGAAGGGACGCTGAGCCAGCCGCAAGACCAGCGCCAATCTCGATCAGGAACATGGTGGCGTTGATGCCTAGCACCGTCCAAAGAACCCTACGATAAGCCGCATTCCCACGGTTAGGGTCCAGGGTATGGCAATGGTCGCAGCCGTCCATGATCGGCGGCACCGCTACGGGCACACACTGGAATGTCCGCCTTGGGGTCAACATGCGACACCCGGCCCCAATTCAAGCGTGAGGCGCCGCTGCCATTCGCGCCCATCGCAGTTCCGATGCTTGCGGAGTGTTGGAAGCCACATACCGCGCGTATCTTAACGTCAATTTCCAAAATCGGCAGGGCCGCGGCATCGATGGGTATTCGGATCTCGGATGCGTCTGCCGCCGCAGCTACCGAAAATAGTCGGTGAGTGAGCTTCGATCGTCGCTGGTGCCCGTGGAGAGGTGGCGGTCGCTGCCTGTGCCGCCGAAAAAAGATGAATAACGCCACCTTTGGCTGAGGCTTCATGAGCCTCAGTTAGCGTGAGGATAGCCAAGGTTGCGGCCAGGGCAACGCCACGGCCGCTTGGCGATTTGCCAGACGCGAGAGAAGACTTCATGACAACCTCCTCCGTGGTCAGTCAGTTTTTACTCACCAGGACGCTCGCTGCTGGGACTGAGAAGCGATAGTTCAGCGCTGCCCGAACAAGATTGTCTTTCAGCTGGGTGGTAATCGTCGCGGCCGGAGGGCCGATGACGCCAGTCATGATGTCGCCGGTGTCGAGATAGAGGTATTCAAGACGCGCGCTGAGATGATCGGTTATGCCGTATTCAACGCCCGCGCCGGCCGTCCACGCGCCGTGAGTGACCGTCGTGCTCGTGGAGCCGGTTGGTAAAGTCAGATTGGGCGATCGTACTTCGACGCCGGCGGCGCCGGCCGTCGCATAGATCAGGGTCGGACCAAGCGCTATGCCAAGGCGCCCGCGCAGCGTCGCGACCCACGGCATTTCGTTCGATCCTGACAACACGCCAGGGGGCAATGCCTTACTTTGTGTCGAGGCGTCGTAATCGGCCTCAAAGCCCAAGACCACGGGCCCCGTTTGATAATTCGCGCCGATCTGGGCGCCGCCGATGAATCCCGAAAGGGTATCGCTCGCCGCTGCGCTCACGCCGCCGCCGGATGCCGAGGTTGAATTCGCGGCAAAGGCGCCTCCGGCGTTCAGCCCGAGATAGAGGCCGGTCCAATCGTAAGGCGCCGATAACGGAGCGGATGGCAAAGCAACGAGATCGGAATGCCTGTCGTCCGGCTTGGGATTGCAATCGCCGATCGTTGCATCCGTACATATTTTTTTCTTCAGCCCGAGGAAGTAACCGCGCCGCGGGCCGTATTGCGGCGCGAATACGCCGATGCCGGTGCCGCTTCTGATTTGATAGACCGTGTCGAGGACATTGACGACGTCGAAGCGCACGGTCACCGGTCCATCCGGCGTCGCGAAGTCCCGCTGGACGCCGACATTGAATTGGGCATAAGGCGCTTCAGTATCGATATTCGCGTCACCGGTGCGAAGGCCGGAGCCATAGATCATGTCGGCGGAGTACGTCATGTTATTCCATCGGTACGACAGGCCGGCCGAGCCGGTCACAAGCTGCGTGTGATCGGTGTAGATCCAGTGCGTATCGAGGTACTGCAACTCGGTCAGGCCGCCGAGATCGGCAAGCGGCGTATTGCCGAACAGATATTGGTTTGACACGACGTCGGTGGCCTTTTCCTGGCCGACCGCAAGATTGCCGTAAGCCTGGAAATTGCCGTTGTGATACTTGGCGCTGAACTCGACGCCTTGGACGATGCCTTGCGCGTAATTAAAGGCGCTGAGCACCAGAGCCTGTCCAAAATTGCCGTTGTCGATGAGATCTTGTGCAATCTTGTAATAGGCATCCAGGCCGAGATCGAGGCTGGCGCAATCGCGCGGTAACGCGGAATAGCAGCCGAGAGGAACTTTCTGATCGAAGCCGGCGTCGAAATAATGCGAGCGCTCGGGCAAGACCGGGCTGGTGCCGAAGTTCGACGGCGCTCCGCTCGTGCCGGCGAACAAGGCGACGTTCGCCGGTGCGGCTTCGACCAAGACCGGCGGCGTGAAGTAGCGCGCGTAGCCGCCATGAATTGTCGTGTTTTCGAACGTTTTGTAGGTGAAGCTCAGGCGCGGGCTTAACTGATTGGCGTCCACATATTGCCACATCTGGTCGAACCGCAGCCCGGCATTCATCGTCAGTTGGTTGGTGATCTTCCACTCGTCTTGCACATAAGCACCGGCGAGCCAGCCGACCTTGGAGACATCATCGGTAATGGGAAAAATCGTGCCCACCGGCTCCGATGATGGTGGTGACATGGTCGACTGAACGAGCGAGGTGTTGTCGACCCAGCTGTCTTCGGCGCTGACGGTGAAACCGGCGCGCAGCGTGTGCACTGGGTTGATCGTGTAGGCAGCGTCGCCTTGGACGCCGTTGCTGTAGGACTGCCGGCTGATATCGGAAGCGACACCATTCAAAAGCAGGTCCCCGACAGGATCTGGCATAAAGTGCAAATCGTTGTAGCGCGTGAAATAGGAAATTTGTCCGTCAAATCCATTCACTGAGCGCTGTAATGCCAACACCCCGAACTGCGTATCCTCATCCTGGTTCTCGTTGAGATTGGCGGAATTTAACGTGGAAAATCCGAACACCGGAGGTGTGATTGTCGATGAAATCGGCGCGCTGGTGGTATTAGGAATTTGGAAACTCGCCGTGAAGGTTCCGCTGATCAGGCTTAATCGCGTATAGGGGTCGATGAAGGTCGACATATAGGCGAAGCCTTTTTCCTGCTGCGTGAAATCGTGGATGGCGCCATAGCTCGGCAGCGGATTTTCGATTCCCTCCTTGTTCTGCAGGTAAGTGCCGGTGAAGAAATATTGCACGCCGCCGAAGCACGTCGACGACTTGGATTGCGCCGCCGTTCCGCTCGGACAATTGGCACCGAAGGTGCCGCCATATTCTAAGCTCGACTGGATCGTTCCCTGGCTGCCGCCGTAAGTACCGATGCTGCCGGAATTGTTGAAAACGCCAGTGCGCGTGGTGATGTCGATCAGGCCGACCGTGCGCATCCCATACTCGGCCGGCAACGCACCGGTGACGAGCGACATGCTGCCGATCAGGTCGGTATCCAGGACGCTGCCGAAGCCGGTGACGCCGTCCGGAAGCATCACGCCGTTGATGCGGAATTGCACATTGGCGTGATCGTTGCGGACGTGGAGCAGGCCGCTGGCCGCAGAGTCCTGCGATACGCCCGGCGCTTGCAAGATGACCTTCTCGACGGGTGCATTTCCGCCCTGGGGCAGCGCCTCAATCGTGTCGCGGCTGATCGTATCCGACGTCGTGCCGATGGTCGTGTAGAGATTGCTGCGCGCCTGGTCGAAGCCTTCGTTCCTGGTTGCCAGCGATTCCGCGGCCGATACGGGTGGAACGGTAGGCGGCACAGCAGGAGGCACTGTGCGCGGCGCCGCGTGCCGCGCCACAGGAGCTGGTTTCGGTTTTTTGGCCCCGAGCACCGTAACTTCGGGCAGCTGGACTTGCGCATTCGCCGCCGCGCCGCACCCAACGAGGGCTGCAAGCGTCATTGCGTCGCACAGTGACGCAAGACGAAACGCACGACGAAAGCAAAGATTCCGACCTGACATGACACTCCGCTTTTCCGGCGCTGCAAAGTCGGCAAAACGGCCAACGCCGAAGCCCATGCATCAGCGGTCGTGCTAGTGGCGGCAAATCGTGTAACGTTGAACCAAGAAAGAACGCGCCGCGTTTGCTCTTAGGCAGCTCGCCAGCGCAAAGAATGAAAATAGCGCCGCGCCGCCGAAGATCAGCTCGACCGCAGCCTAAGCTGCGGGCGGAGCGCGCGATTGAAAGGCAAGGCGCCGCGCCGGCGCGGCGCAGCCGTGCGCTTTATCGAAAGGATGCTCGATCCGTTGGAAGCCGACCGGCACCGGCAATGCAGGCGGCGCCGGCGTGAACGAGTTCGATACGAGAAAGATCGAAGCGCAGATCGCGCAGTAATCGTCATCGCCGTCGGAATTTTGCGCCGGAGCCTGCGGCGACGTTTGAGCAACCGCAGCATGGTGCGTCGCGATTGTCCCTCGCGAACCGGCAGTTACGCCGCGAAAATGAAGATCATTTAGATGAACGTGGCCGAAGGCGACTGCAATCTGCAGCGCCAACACCGCGAGCGCCAGCAGCGAACCGTTTCGCCTATGGCGATGAACCCAGTTCATCTCATCCCCACTCACCCCATGCGCGGCATGCTAACGTTACTGTAACAATAGGCAAGAGCGGCGTGCTGGACGAATAATGTCTGCGATGGATCAAGATGTTAGCGCGTGCTGAAATGCGCGCACATTGTGGCGCATCATGTCGATATAGGTAGCGGCCGGACCGTTCGGCGGCGAGAGCGAATCGGAATAGATCGTGCCGCCGATCTTTGCTCCCGTCTCCTCGGCGATTCGTTCCATTAAGCGCGGATCGGTGATGTTCTCCATGAACACGGCGGGAATTTTTTGCGCCCGGATCTGGGTGATGATGTTGGCAACATCGCGCGCCGACGGTTCGGCATCGGTCGAGACGCCTTTCGGCGCGATAAACTCCAGGCCGTAGGCGTCGCCGAAATACCCGAATGCTTTGTGCGTGGTGATGATCCTGCGGCGACCGGGGGGAATCGTGGCAATTGCCGCCTTGATCTCAAGATCGAGCGCGTCGAGCGCGGCAAGATAGGCTGCAGCACGGGCTTGGTAGAATTCCCTCCCGGCCGGATCCGCCGCGATCAAACCATCGCGAATATTGGCGACATAGATTTCAGCATTGGCGACCGACTGCCAAGCGTGCGGATCGCTGACCAACCGCTTTGAGTCGTGTTCGTCCGTCATCTTGCGAGGATGAATCCCGCGAGCGGCGACAACCACTGGCGCCTTGCTGCCCGAAGCCGCGATCAGCTGGTCGAGCGAGCCTTCAAGGCCGAGACCGTTGACGAAGATGACATCGGCAACGGCGAGTGTTTTGGCGTCGGCCGGCGTCGGCGCGTAGACGTGGATGTCGCCGTTCGGGCCGACAAGCGCCGCGACTTCGGCGCGTTCGCCGCCCACATTCTTCACAAGATCGCCGAGGATCGAAAACGTGGCGACGGCGCGCGGGCGGTTCTCGGCCTGACCTGCCGAGACGCGCCCTATCGCAGTCAGCGCTGCGAAAGCAAGGATATGGCGCCGCGTCGGCATGCATTCTCCGTCCGGGACAGGAGCACCCACGAAAACACCAATAATATTATGGCGTTACGGGAACTTGGACAACCAGCGACGCAGCCGCGTGGGCAGCTTCCTGATAAGCGTTAACGGCGCGCGAGGATCTTCATCGAATAGGAACGCGGAGCGTGCTAAAGGCCCGCGCCGATGCGACATTCGCGGCGAAGGCAAGCAATCGCATCAATCCGCGCTTAAGGCGATCACGCGATGAGCAATAGGACGAGCACGGCACAGAACGGGCCAGATCCCCGGGCGCAGGTCCTTGTCGGCTCCTACGTGCGCGCCGGCTATGTACAGATCGACCCGCCGGTTCTGCAGCCCGCCGAGCCGTTTCTCGATTTGTCCGGCGAAGATATCCGGCGCCGCATGTTTCTCACCACCGACCCGCAAGGGCGCGAAATGTGCCTGCGCCCGGATCTCACCATCCCAGTCTCGCGCGCCTATCTGCAATCGCCCGAGGCTGGCAAGCCGGCAGGCTTCTGCTATCTCGGCCCGGTGTTCCGCCACCGCACGGGAGCGTCGGCCGAATTTCTCCAGGCCGGGATCGAATCTTTCGCCCGCCCCGACAAAGCCGCCGCCGACGCGGAAATGCTCGCGCTCGGACTCGAGGCGACGGCACAATATGGCGTGAACGCGCCGGAAATTCGCATCGGCGATGTCGGACTGTTTTCTGCTTTTATCGCAGCGCTCGATCTGGCGCCGGCGTGGAAGCGGCGGCTGATTAAGGATTTCAATCGCAAGACTTCACTCAAGCATGATCTCAATCAGCTCACGCTCGCCGCCGCCGAAAGCCCGCCGGAATATCAAGGCGTACTCGCTGCTTTGGCGGGATCGGATCCGAAAGCGGCGCATCATCTCGTCACGGACCTGCTTTCGATCGCCGGCATTGCGACGGTTGGCGGGCGTTCCGTCGCCGAGATCGCCGACCGTTTTCTCGAACAAGCAGCGCTGAATGCGCCGAAACGGCTGCCACGCGAGACAGGCGCCCTGATCGAGCGTTTCTTATCCGTTGCCGGCGATCCGGACGACGCGGCGGGGGAATTGCACGCCCTTGCCGCCGACGCCGGCATTTCGCTCGAACCGGCCATCGATCTATTCGAGACGCGCACCGGATTTCTTGCCGCGCGCGGGATGGACGTGCGCGGCATCAAGTTCGCGACTTCGTTCGGCCGCGGTTTCGACTATTACACCGGCTTCGTGTTCGAACTTCACGGTGCAAGCGGCAAAGGCCCGCTGGTCGCCGGCGGGCGCTATGACGCGCTTTTGGCACGGCTCGGCGCCCGCGAAACGATCCCGGCGGTGGGCTTCGCCGCATCGATCGAAGAACTTAGCGGCACCGGAAGCCCATCATGACCTCACCCCTCGTTCTCGCAGTGCCGTCTAAAGGGCGCCTTCAGCAAAACGCCGAGGCGTTTTTTGCGCGCGCGGGACTTGATCTCGTCAAACCGCGCGGTGCGCGCGACTATCGCGGCGTGCTGTTGGGCTTCGAGGGCGTCGAAGTCGCTTATCTCTCGGCGGCGGAAATCACCGCGCAACTCGCCCAGGGCCTGGCGCATCTCGGCGTCACCGGCGA
>Ga0187781_10002781_pt1 | contig 13249 bp, 11 predicted proteins | sample 0715_SJ02_MP02_2_FD_132447 | JGI IMG/M metagenome (GOLD analysis project Ga0187781, IMG submission 132447) | Tropical peat soil microbial communities from peatlands in Department of Meta, Colombia - 0715_SJ02_MP02_20_MG | ecosystem: Environmental > Terrestrial > Soil > Wetlands > Peat | place...
TGCCTTGACATAGGTGGCGGCCAGCCAGTCCATCATCTTGTCAAACCGTGCCAGCACTTCTTCATAATCCAGTACATCGGCCGTAATCGGAGCAAAGCCGTGCGCCACCTGCATGCCACTCTTTTCATCCACCCCACCGTTAATGGCATACAGCAAGGCCTTGGCCAAGTTGGCACGTGCGCCGAAAAACTGCATCTGCTTGCCAATACGCATCGCCGAAACGCAGCAGGCGATGCCGTAATCATCCCCCCACTGCGGCCGCATCAGGTCATCATTTTCATACTGGATGGAACTGGTATCGATGGACACTCTGGCGCAGAAATCCTTGAAACCCTGCGGCAGTGCGGTAGACCATAATACGGTCAGGTTAGGCTCTGGTGCCGGCCCCAGGTTGTAGAGCGTATTGAGAAACCGGAAGCTGCATTTTGACACCAGGGTCCGACCATCCTCCCCCATGCCCCCCAGCGCTTCGGTTACCCAGGTGGGATCGCCAGAAAACAGCTGGTCGTATTCCGGTGTACGCAAAAAGCGCACGATGCGCAGCTTGATGACCAGATCATCAATCAACTCCTGCGCCATTTCTTCGCTCAGCACACCCTCGGCCAGGTCGCGTTCAAAATAGATATCCAGGAATGTGGCCACCCGCCCAAGTGACATGGCAGCACCGTTCTGCTCTTTCACCGCGGCAAGGTAAGCAAAATAAGTCCATTGCACCGCTTCACGTGCATTGCGTGCCGGGCGGCTGATATCGTGACCATACTTGGCTGCCATCTGGCATAACTCGTCCAGTGCACGGAACTGCTCGGACAATTCCTCTCTCTGCCTTAACGTATCTTCATTGAAAACCGCCTCATCCAGCTGATGAAACAGCTGCTGCCTTTCCTTGCGCAGGAAATCAGTGCCATACAAGGCCACCCGACGGTAATCACCAATGATACGCCCCCGACCATAAGCATCGGGCAGACCGGTAATGATGCCGGATTTACGCGCCGCCAGAATGTCCGGCGTATAGGTATCGAAAACACCCTGATTATGGCTTTTACGATACTTGCCCCACACTTCCTTGATCATGGGGTCCAGCGCGAAGCCATAGGCTGCCAAGCCACTTTCCACCATACGCAAACCACCATTCGGCATGATGGCGCGCTTGAGTGGCGCATCGGTTTGCAAACCGACAATCAGCTCCAGTGTCTGATCGATATAACCGGCATCATGTGCAGTAATTGCCGCGGCGCGGTCGGCTGAGACATCCAGCACGCCCTTTATTCTTTCCTCTGCCAGCAGATCGGCCAGTATTTCCCACAGTCGATGCGTACGTTCACTGGCTGCTTGCAAGAAGTCCGCATTGCCTGCATAAGGTTGATAATTGCACTGAATGAAGTTGCGAACATCCACACAACTTTGCCATGCCCCCCCGGCAAATCCACGCCAGGGGTCAGCTTGTACGGCATTGCGAGCAATCGATTCCATGGTCATCTCCCGAATACAAAGCAGAATTCGTTTACATGGAAACAATGCTACATTCGATATCGAAAATATCTGCTTGATTCAGATCAAGTAACACTCTCAGCCAGCATATTGGCCAGCCATTGCTCAAGCACCGCTGCCGACAAAAAATACGCCATTGGACTGGAAAAATATTTCCTGTTATTTTTCAAAGTATTAAATAAACTCAAAAATCAGCAAACACCGACCACCGGCAAAAAAAACCCTATACATCACTGAGGCATTTTTGCGGTATTTTTGGCCACAATACCAAGGAAGCAGTCCATACCTTTGTCGCCACGCGGCAGTAAAACACAAAATAAATGTTCGATTTCAACTCAGCAATATTCGTTTTGTATTCATACCATTATTGATCACAGCATGATGGAAATGTAGTTTTGCAACAAATATAACATGGCACTTGCGCCCCTCTGCTCATGCAGTGAAAGCAAGGGTTCAGGCCACCCGACCATCATGTTTCCGGTTTATACACAGTACAAAAAGAAAAACTCATCCAGCCAGATTGCGTGGCCACAACCGGCCCGTCTGTTGCATGTACTGCCGATAGGTTTCCCCCAGGGATTGCAGCATTCGTGCTTCTTCTCGCCGCACACTGCGTGGATAGCAGTGCAGCAGCACTACCAACCCTCCCATGCCGCCAATCCAGTCCTGCAATAACAAAAACTGCGCCAGTGCTGCCAGCCACAAAGCAGCATGCAATGGGTGGCGAATGCGTAAATAGACTCCGTACTGCCGTTTGATCGTACTTCTGGGCAATAGAAGCAGGTCATGCTGGCTACGCCAGAAAAGCCATAGCGCATAGCTCAGCAATAACACACCGAGCGGACTTGCCAGTGCAAACAATTTCAATGGCAGCAAGCGCGGCCACCCCGCCAGGGCCAGCATGGCAGGCAGTATCACCATCCCCAGCAGCAGCGGCCCGCGTAAAATATATTGACCGACAATCAGGTGCCCATGCCTGGACAATAAGGGTCGATAGGCCAGATGGATCAGCAACATGGCAGTCACACCGCACAGCTCGATGTAGTTCCACAGCATGATATCTTCTCCCAATTTACTTAATTGAGAATAATTATCATTTAAACATCGAGCCGGAGCAAGTCCCATTTAGAGCGGAGAACAAAATAGCGTAGCGTACCTGGGACAAGGCGTGCCGACGCCGACAGTACAAGAGTACGGCAAGGAGGCGCAACGCCGCCGCAAGGGTTTTGTTAGCGGCTCTTAGGCGGCGAGTAAAATGAGGTCACACTCTTCTGGCACAGCAGGTTTTTGTGAACGGCAGTCCGCATCCGGCCCACGTAACATCTTTCCGTGTCGCAACAAAGTCCATATCATCAGTACATCCACCGCCGCCATGTATCGACCATGACCAAGACACAGCAGCAATGGGCCGCCTTGTTGTCCACGCAACGCTTTAAAGTGAGCCAAGGCGAAATCAAGCCAACACACACACCCGCTACAGAAGAAGGCAGTGCCGGCTTGCGTAGCGATTTTCACATCGACCACGATCGCGTGGTTTTTTCCAGCGCTTTTCGCCGGCTGGGGCGAAAAACACAAGTACACCCTCTGGCGCAAAACGATCATACTCACAACCGGCTGACTCACAGCGTGGAGGTTGCCAGCGTAGGGCGCAGTCTGGGCAACCGTGTCGGCGTCATGATGGAGCATGCACACGTAATGCCACAGGGCTATAGCCCTTATGATATTGGCGCAGTGGTTCAGGTTGCCTGCCTGGCTCATGATATTGGCAATCCGCCTTTTGGCCATACTGGGGAAGATGCCCTGCGCGACTGGTTCCGCGCAGAAAAAAATGCCCATTTCCTGGAAACGCTGGACGCAGCGCAACAGCGCGACGTGCAGACCTACGAAGGCAATGCCCATGGGCTGCGTATGCTGGCGACTCTGGAAATGTACACTGGCGAAGGCGGCATGCGCCTGACGGCCGCCGCTTTGGGCACTCTGCTCAAATACCCATGGACTTCCGATGCCCCCAAGGCACTGCTGCGCGATAAATTCAATATTTACCGCACCGAACTCCCCTACTTCGAACGTATTGCCGAGGAGCTGCAGCTGGTACGCAAGGGGCCGCTGGAATGGAGCCGACACCCACTGTCTTATCTGATGGAAGCCGCAGATGATATCTGCTATGCCATTCTCGATCTGGAAGATGCAGTGGAAATTGGCATTCTCGACATCCATGAATTCGAGCGCCTGTTTGCCCGCTTTACCGAATACGAACGGGTATGGGCCATTCATGATGTCAAACAAAAATGCGCCATGCTGCGCGGCATCGCGATTGGCCGTTGCGTTTCCGAAGTGGCACAAAAATTCATGCTGCACCACGACTCCTTGCTGGCCGGTGAATTTCCCGCCAAGGATCTGATCAATCTGACCAATGCCGAAGTACAGGAAGCCCTGATTCAGGCCAAAGAGCTGGCCAGCAGCAAGATTTACCGACACCGGACCAAACTGGTAACCGAGTTGGCCTCCTACCCTTGTATGGCAAGCATGCTGGACGTTCTGGTGCCTGCCGCCCATGCTTTCATCACGCGCGGCGCAGACCGCCTGACCCCGCGCCAACACCTGGCCATGGGGCTGCTGGAACAACATATCCTGCCGTCCGACAGCCTGTACCAGACCTATATGAAAGTGCTGGATTTTGTCGGCGGCATGACGGATAACTACGCAGCCAAGCTGGCACGCGAGATATCCGGCGTTGGCATCATCTGATCTTAGCCCTCTGAATCCGGACAACCATGCCCATTACCCGCTTCTGCCTGATCCGCCACGGCGAAACCGACTGGAATCGCGAGCGCCGCCTGCAAGGCCACCTGGATATTCCATTGAATGCACAAGGGCTGAGGCAGGCGCGGCAATTGGCCTCCAGCCTGCAAGCGCAAGGCCTGCATTTTACGGCCTTGCATGTCAGCAGCCTTGAACGCGCCCGCCAGACTGCCGCAGCCATCAGTCAGCACAATGGACTGCCAATTCAAATACACCCTGCCCTACGCGAGCGCCACTATGGTATTTTCCAGGGGAAAACATTTGCTGAAGCCATGCACAGCATCCCCGATGCCTACCAACGCCACCAGGACAGGGAGCCTGATTTCGATCTGCATGGAGGAGAAAGCCTGCGGCAGTTCCAGCAGCGCATCATGCATTGCATGCAACAACTCGCAGCCCAACACCAAGGGCAGCAGATCCTGGTGGTCAGCCATGGCGGGGTTCTGGAAATGGTTTATCGTACCGCCAGCGGCAAGGCTTTGAGCGAGCCGCGCGATTTTCCCATTCCCAATGCCGCGCTGAACTGGATCAGCCATGACGATGGCCACTGGCAAATTGAAAAATGGGCGGATCAATCCCATCTGGATGGCAGCCTGGACGAGCTATAGCCTCCACCCCGACATCAGACCAGACCACGGAGTCAAGCCATGAATAAACCCGTACACAAAACCGATCAGCAATGGCAAGAGCAACTCAGTCCAGAGCAATACCGTGTGGCACGACAGGGTGGGACCGAACGCCCTTATAGTGGCGAGCACTATACGCGCACCGAACAGGGCGATTATCACTGCATCTGCTGCGGTAGTTTGCTCTTTCACTCGGACAGCAAATTCGATGCTGGCTGCGGTTGGCCCAGTTTCTGGGAAGAAGCCGACGGCCAAGGCATACGCAGGCTGCGTGATACATCGCATGGCATGGTACGGGTAGAGGTTCGTTGCGCACATTGCGACGCCCACTTGGGACATGTATTCCCGGATGGACCAGAGCCAACAGGCGAACGCTATTGCATCAACTCGGTCTGCCTGTCTTTTCAGGCCAAGCCATAGCCAGACATTTCCGATGAGCACGATTACTCGCGCCAGAGCAAGTCTTCGTAAAAAGCACCAAACGGACGAGTGGGATGGCTGATCTGGATTTCCAGAATCCACAAGCCGGTGTCCGGGCACAGACCAAAATCGCCAAGATTACCGGCACGATAGATGGCATGCGGAAAATCACTGACGCGATGGCCTCGGATATCCAGATTCAAACGCCAGCCCATGGCCTGAGCACGCTGGGCCGCATGATGATACAAAGCCTGCCCACTCAGACCCAGAGTTTTCCAGCCATCTCGAACCTCCTGCCATAATGCACGCGCCGCCGCGGCGCAGGCCAGCATCTCGGGGTCATTACCACGAACAAAAGTATCACCCGCATCGCCCTCATGGCCATTCCAGACCACGCCAAGATCAATGAAGAAGATATCCTGCTCTCCCAGTACATGCTGCGGGTCGATTTTTTCCTTGAATGTTTTCAGCGTGTTACGGCCAAAACGTACGATGATCTGATGCCAGATCCTGTCCATGCCCATCTCAGCCAGCGTAGCCCGTGCATAGTCGCAAGCCTGCTGCTCAGTCATGCCAGGACAAACGCCATCCGCAATCAGCCGGATAGCTTCAAATGTCTGGTCTCGCGCCACCAACATAGCGGGCAGCGAGAATGCGGGCCCAACGGCTTCATGATTCGGAGTGGAAGGCATATTCATCGAAAGACTCCATGGATACGCAGACAACATGGCAAAATAAAACGCTTTTGTCACACTGCCAGCATGGCTTATTTACAGAAATATTTCCGCATCATAAAGACATTGAGGCAATTGTCATAGATCCCTCAAAAACAGGGCGTCATGCCGACCGAACACTATCTCGCAAGGATGGCCAGGCCAGGGTCAACAATACGCCCCGCAAGGCCATCAATAGCAGCAAGGCAGCCCAGATACCATGATTACTCCACAAGCCATCCAGGCAATACAAGGCTGGCACATAGACAAGGAAACTGAGCAGCATGCCATTGCGCAATACATTAGTGCGCATGGCCCCCATGAAAACACCATCCCAGAAAAAGGCCCATATACATACCAGAGGCAAGATCACCAGCCATGGCCAATAGTGTGCAGCCAGCACCTGCAACCGTGGATCAGGCGTCATGGCGGGCAAATACCAGGCCCCGAGCAAGGCCATCACGACGGCCAGGATGGCGCTCCATACCAATGACAAGATGGCGCAACGTCTGACAACGCAGACCAGCCCCTGACGCGACCCTGCACCAATAGCATGTGCGCCGTGTACTTCTGCCGCAACGGCAAAGCCGTCCAGCAAGCTGACACAGACCATGAACGCCTGTAACAGAATCTGATTGGTCGCCAAAATCAGCGTTCCATGCCGTGCTCCGCTACGGGTCATTAACGCAAATGCAATCGTCAGTAATAGCGTGCGCAACATGATATCCAGATTGGCTGAAAACAGCTGTTTCCAGGCCTGCTTGCCAGCAAGTCGGTGCCACAGCTGCTGCCACGGCACCGAAGGCAAGTAACGCAACATCAGACGTGCCGCCAGCAGGCAGGCGACGATTTCACTGACCGCAGTCGCCCAGCCTGCCCCTGCAACACCCCATCCCAGCATGGAAACCATCACAATGGCCAGTACGGCATTCAGCAGATTCATCAGCAACTGCAGAACGAGCACCTGACGGGAGTGCCCCAGACCCAGCAAGTAGGCAAACTGGGTATAGTTAAGCAGGGTAAAGGGAGCCGACCAGATCCGTGCGTCAAAATAGCGCTGGGTAAGCAAGGCAACTTCGGGGGGCGGTGCCAGCAGGCGCAATGCCAGTTCGCCTAGCGGCCATTGCAGGAACCATAACAACAGGCCACCTAATAGCGCGACCAGCATTGGCCGCAGCCCCGCCAGCAAAATGTCGGCCTGGCTATGACGCCCAAGCGCCTGCGCGACCAAGCCTGTTGTCGTAAAGCGCAAGAAACTGAAACACCAGTACAGTACATTGAAAATCGTCCCTCCCACGGCCACAGCGGCCAAGGCCGCGGGATTGCCCAGCCGCGCCAGCACCGCGGTATCCACCAGTCCCATCAACGGCGTAGATATCGCCGCCAGCATGACCGGAATGGCAAATCGGATCAGATAACGATAGGAGGGAAACATTGTTGTGTGCATGACAAATCAAGCCAGTCCGTGATGAACGGACAGTAGCACAGGAAAACAGCAAGGACACAAAACCCGCCCAGGAGTGCCGGGGCTTGTAAAGCAAGAAGGACGAACTGCCCACACTAGCCTGCAAGGCGCAAGCTGGTGTGGGCATACTGGCGTGGTCAGGCTTTTTTGACGAATTCCGATTTCAGCTGCATGGCACCAATGCCATCAATTTTGCAATCGATATCATGGTCACCCTCCACCAAGCGAATATTCTTTACCTTGGTACCTACTTTAACCACCAGCGAAGAACCCTTGACCTTCAGGTCTTTGATGACGGTAACCGTATCCCCATCCTGCAACAGATTGCCATTGGAATCCCGAACCACCAGCCCTTGTTCTTCGCTGTCTGAAGCCGCCTGCGGCGACCATTCATGTGCACACTCCGGGCACACCAGCATGGCGCCATCTTCATAAGTAAACTGCGAACCACACTGCGGACAATTGGGCAAACTGCTCATGCTATACCTTAAAAAAATCTTGTTGCGTCAGGAGCACCGGACAAGCCGATGAAAGAAGGCTGAATTGTACGTTAGTCCGCGCACAAGATCACCTACTCCCAGCAGGCTTATTTCAGTCGCCGATGCTGGACATCCCACGAAAACAAATGATCAAAACAATCATTTAATCAAGCAATCATTTTCATGCAAAACAAATTTATAATGGATTCACAGCGAAAAATATCAGGTATACACCTTTCTCAAAAATTATATTTGATCAAATATCTTGGCAGTGATCATTAAGCTACGTTAGAATGACATGGCATGTGCAAAATATTAAACGAAAAGTTTAACGAAATGCCACAAACCAGCTACCCCGAATCCTACTACGCCGCCTCTGCCAAGCAGGCCCCCAAACGCACCATCCTGAAAGGAGAAGTGGAGACTGATGTCTGTGTAATCGGCGCAGGCTATACCGGCCTGTCTACTGCACTATTCCTGCTGGAAAATGGCTTTCGTGTCACCGTGCTGGAGGCCGCCAAAGTCGGCTTTGGCGCATCGGGCCGCAATGGTGGGCAAATCGTCAACAGTTACAGCCGCGATATTGATGTCATTGAATCCAGCGTAGGGCGCGCACAAGCCAAACTGCTTGGCGACATGGCCTTTGAAGGTGGACGCATCATCCGCGAACGCGTTGCCAAGTATGCAATTGATTGCGCCCTGAAAGACGGGGGCGTTTTTGCCGCCATCAGCGAAAAACAGATGGGGCATCTGGAATCGCAAAAAAAGCTGTGGGAACGTTACGGACATCAACAACTGCAGCTGCTGGACAAGCATGAGATCCGCAATATTGTCGCCACCGATCAGTATATTGGCGGCATGCTCGACATGAGCGGCGGGCACATCCACCCACTTAATCTGGCCTTGGGTGAAGCCGTGGCCGTAGAGTCATTGGGCGGCATCATTTATGAACAATCACCAGCCTTGAGCATTACCCGCGGCAGCAATCCGGTTGTCACCACGCCGGAAGGTCGTGTAAAAGCCAAATTCCTGGTCGTGGCTGGCAATGCCTATCTGGGCAATCTGCTACCGGAGCTGGCGGCCAAATCCATGCCTTGCGGCACGCAAGTCATTACCACTGCTCCGCTGGGCGATGAGCTGGCCGCTAGCCTGCTGCCACAGGACTATTGCGTGGAAGACTGCAACTATCTGCTGGATTACTACCGACTGAGTGAAGACAAGCGACTGATCTTTGGTGGCGGCGTGGTTTATGGCGCTAGAGACCCTGCCAATATCGAAGCCATCATTCGCCCCAAGATGTTGAAAGTATTCCCGCAACTAGCCAATGTAAAAATCGACTACGCCTGGACGGGCAATTTCCTGCTGACCCTGTCCCGCCTGCCGCAAGTGGGGCGCATTGGCGATAATATCTACTACTCACAAGGTTGCAGCGGCCATGGCGTCACCTATACGCATCTGGCAGGCAAAATCGTAGCAGAAGCCTTGCGCGGCCAGGCAGAACGCTTTGATGCCTTTGCTTCTCTCCCGCACTATCCCTTCCCTGGCGGCAACTTGCTGCGAGTGCCATTCACGGCAATGGGTGCCTGGTATTACAGCTTGCGCGACAAGCTCGGCATCTGATTGACCCAAGGCAAGCCTGACCATGCCGCCCCGGCTTCAGCCCGGGTCGGCATTTTTCATTGATGGTACCAATGCCTCAAGCTAAGAATTTTACTCTTCTTAACAATTTGCAACATATTCACCACATAATAACAATCAAGAAAACCCTGGGTACGGCCGATAATAAGGGGAGATAAAGTATCTGCCTGTCTGGTTTTCAGTCATGGCAAAGGAGAATTACGATGAGCACGGCATCTGTTACCTCGTCTGTCGGCCCGCTTAATGTGCAAAGCATCGTCAGCCAGCTAATGAGCGTTGCCGACGCCCCACTGACTGACAGCCAGAATCTGGTCAGCAGCTATCAAACCGAATTAAGCACAGTCGGTTCGATTAGCTCAGATCTGTCGGCCCTGCAAACCAGCGTGACTGCGCTTTCGTCTGGCTCTTTCCTGCAGGCATTCAGCGCCACCAGTTCGGACGACACCACCGCCACCGCCACTTCCGTTGACGGCACGGGCGGTATTGCCGGCAATTTCCAGCTCAATATCAGCAGTTTGGCACAGTCGCGCCAATTGGTATTTGACGAAAACGCTTCCGGCAGCCCGATTACCAGCAGCAGTGCAGCGCTGAGCGGCGTTCCGTCCTCCTTGACTTTTGATGTTGCCGGCACCAGCACCACGGTAAAATTGACTGGCACAGGCACCAATGGCGCAGTCAGTCTCAGTGACATTTCCAATGACATCAATAATGCCAATGCCGGTGTGAATGCCTCAGTGGTGGAATATAACGGTAACTACTCTCTGGTCGTATCCTCTACCAATACCGGCACCGACAACTCCTTTTCCCTCACGTCAGGTGGAACCGATACCGGCAGCACATCAGGCAATACCTTGGCAGGACTGCAACAAAGCAGTACTGCAGCAACCGAGTCGTTCAAAGCGGCGAACGCCGACCTGACCGTCAATGGCGTGGATGTATCTTCGGGCAGCAACACCCTGACGGGGGTGATTGGAGGAGCAACGATCAATCTGCAAAAGACCGGGCAAGTCAATATCAGCATGACCCAAGACACCAGCAGCATTACATCGGCAGTACAAAGCTTTGTCAGTGCTTATAACCAGGTGATCAATGATGTCAGCTCGGGCCAAAGCAATATGAATGGCGACTTCACCTTACAAACGGTAGAGCAGGAATTGCAAAGCACGCTGGGCACACCGGTTTCTGGCGTGGATCCGACCACTTCTCTGGCTTACCTCGCCCAGATCGGCATTACCACAAAAAGCAATGGCACCCTGTCACTGGACACCACGACATTTGACACTGCCCTTTCCAATAATGCGTCCGCTGTCGCCAATCTGTTCGGCAATTCGAGCAAGACCGGTTATGCAGACCGCTTTGATAGCCTGATCAACAATATGCTTGGTACCAATGGACTGATTCCGACCCTGCAAAGCAATATCAACACCAATATCACCGACCAGACCAGTAAACAGACCGAGCTACAAGCCCAGTTGACTGCAATGCAAACCTCCTATACCCAGGAATATTCCACGCTGAATACCTCGCTGGAAAGCATGGAAAGCGAATCCAATAATATGACGGCGTTGCTGGCTTCTTCCTAAACAAGCCCCAATCATACGCCCGACATCAACAAGCCAGCTTGCAAGCTGGCTTGTCTCATATGGAAATCACGGTAATAAAGCGGCACCACGGATGGCATTAAACAATGCCATCCCACCCAGAATGACAAAAATCAGCGAAGCCAGGCCATGTACGGCACGTGCGGGCAGGCGCTCGGCAAAACGGCTACCCAGATAAATGACCGGAACATTGGCCAGCATCATGCCTAGAGTGGTCCCCGCCACCACGGGGAGAAAATCATGAAAGCGGGCGGCCAGTGCAATAGTCACAATCTGCGTTTTATCCCCCATCTCGGCTAGAAAGAAGGCAAAGACCGTGGTCGCAAATACGCCCATTGGGCGTTTTGGCATGATGATTTCACTTTCATCCAGCTTGTCAGGCACCAAAATCCAGCCTGCCATCAAGGCAAATGAGGCGACGACCACCCAATTGAGCACATTATTGCTAAGCACACCAGAAAGCCAGGCACCAATGCCGCCAGCACCGGCATGATTGACCATTGTAGCCACCAAAATTCCAAAAATGATGGGAAGGGGCTTACGGTAGCGAGCTGCAAGGATGAGGGAAAGTAATTGGGTTTTGTCGCCAACTTCGGCCAAGGCAACAACACCAGTAGATACCAGAAAGGACTGCATCAAGCATGCTCCATGGCCGGGACGCGGAAACGAGTGACCGCAATGCGTCCCGGCCATGAAGAGCATTACGGTCAAAAGTCTCGCCAAGTCTCATACCATGTGTGCCACGCCGAAACCGGCAAGTCTGTTGACACACATCCCTCTCGCACTCGGAGGGCGGCTACTCCCTGATGACGCAGGGATTGTAAACCGAGCGCCACCGTTTGGCCAATCCCTTTTACTGAATCGACCACGGCAATCGCAGTTTTTTAGCCTCTTGCGGGTCTGGTATTTTAACGGCTTACCTGGATCATCTCGACAGAACGCAGTGCCGACAGATCACGCCCTCCGGCATAGCTGATGGAGGATTGCAGGTCTTCTTTCAACTCGCGCAATAGCTTGCCAATGCTACCCTTGTACTCCACCAGGATCTTCTTGCCTTCGACATTGACATAAGCCCCCTTGTTGAACTGGGAAGCGCTGCCAAAGTATTCCTTGTAGTGCTTGCCATTGATTTCGACGATCTCCCCTGCCGATTCATCGTAACCGGCAAACAAGGAACCCGCCATGATCATGCTTGCACCGCAGGCCAGAGCCTTGGCCATATCGCCATGTTCGACAATGCCGCCATCGGCAATCACCGGCACGCTGACGGCGGCTGCACATGCCTGGACCGTAGAGATCATCGGTCGATGAAAACCCGTCTTGTTCTTGGTGATGCAAACCCGGCCACCGGCAATCCCCGCCTTGATGGCATCGCAACCCCAGCTTTCTAGGTCACGCGCAGCTTCTGCCGTTGCGATATTGCCACCAATCAGAAAACTGTCAGGAAACTGCTCCCGTATCTGTTTGATCATGCGCTCGGCCTTGATACACCAGGCATTGGCAATATCCAAGGTAATGTATTCCGGCGTAAGCGCCGCGGCTTTCAACTCTGCCAGCTGCTGCAAGGTATCCTCATTCACCCCGACACTAATCGATGCGAACAAGCCTTTTTCCTGCATGGCAGCGGTAAAACGGCAGGCATCAACATTGAAGCGGTGCATGGTGTAGAACCAGCCCATGCGTGCAAACGTTTCGCAACTTTCTTCATCCACCACCGATTTCATATTCGATGGATAAATCGGCATATCAAACCGCCGGGGGCCGAATTGTACCGAGGTATCACACTCCTTGCGGCTATCCACCAGCGTTTTTTTCGGAACAAGATACACATCACCATAGTTCAGTTCAGTCTTTATCATGCAAGTCATTCCTTCAGGCAATTGTCGATAAAAATACAGGGGCCCCAATAAAAAACGGGAGCCGTCATGGCTCCCGCTTACAGATTCCCCTGCGACGCCTCGCGTTGGCTCGCACTGAACTACCGGTCAAATCTACGCCGGATGTTTCTTCACGTCAA
>Ga0187781_10002784_pt1 | contig 13239 bp, 7 predicted proteins | sample 0715_SJ02_MP02_2_FD_132447 | JGI IMG/M metagenome (GOLD analysis project Ga0187781, IMG submission 132447) | Tropical peat soil microbial communities from peatlands in Department of Meta, Colombia - 0715_SJ02_MP02_20_MG | ecosystem: Environmental > Terrestrial > Soil > Wetlands > Peat | place...
ATTAAGGGAAAATCTCACGGTAGTATCTTTTGGCGTCATACCGGTTGGCCTTTCTCGCGCTGATCGACTCCATGCTTTTTGGTATTCGCCGCGCTCTTTCTCATCCTATTCAAAGATGAACCCAGCGGTGATCGTTGTCTTTTACATGGTACAGAATTGTGTCGTGCGAAGAGGTGCTGCCCAAAATATCCACAGGAAAAATACAAACCCCTATTGACATTCTGAGTGCGAGCGGTTTAGCCTCCGCTCCAAGCTAGATGAGGCTGTCCGGCGAGGGGGCTCGTACGGACAGATCGGCAGCTCTCTTCGGCTTGTTCCTTCAGGTTCGACCGCGTCCGTTGGTCGCTATCATTCACCAATCGCTAACTAAGCTGTGGTAGGCTGGCGTGAGCCGCCGATTTTGCGACTTTTGACGACCACACGTAGCCTTCCTTGTTCGGCAATTACCTTCCACACAGCAAGCCACTTGGTTTGCAAGGAGATTCGCAATGGACACAAAGGAGTTCCTATCGTCCTCATGCAAGTCCGTGAAAAAATGCCTCTGGATACTCTTCGCAGTAGCTGCCTCAACTAGTCCTTCGCTCGGGCAGTCGGTCCCGGGAACGCTAACCAACACCCACACAACAACAACGGGCACGGACGGTCAATGCACTGTAACCACAACTCATTTTGTGTGGACGTTCACCGATGAAGCGGGCGGTACTCATCCATTCTCAGGACAGAGTTTTACGGTCATCTATTCGGGCGGGGGCGATGAGGATTCGACGGGGTCCCCATTGATCTTGACCGGCGGCTGCCCGCCCAATGGCTCTTCCAGTCTTGATGAGTGGTCCGAAGACGGGCTGTACTATCTGGAGGCGACGGGGGGAAGCGGGACTGTGACGACTGTCAGTGGGCACATGAACCCAAAGTTTATTGTCATCGGCGTGACTTACGCGCCGCCTGGGCCCACGAGCTATGTCAGCTACCAGAACAGCACCTCGCTAGGGACAACCACAACAAATAGCAGCTCGTTCTCGAGCAGTTTTAGTGAGAGCGTATCAATAACCGGAGAGACTGGAAACTGCGAGGTTTCCTCGGGACTGTTCGGGTTTGACGCAGGGGTGTGCGTCACCGGTACGCAAAGCACGTCCTACACTCAGCAATCGAACAGCTCGAATTCGGTCAGCGTCGTAAATAAGACGAGCGTGCAAAACAAGACAACGGGGACACCGAATGCTTTCTCCCCGGTTGACCACGACTACGACCTTGTGTGGCTCTGGCTGAACCCCATAACGACATTTACGTACAGTCCCAGCTCTCCGAAGAATATCCAATGGACCGGATACGGCTACGACATGGCGGATCAGCCTGCGATGGATATCTGGCCCGTCCTGCTCGGGTATCTAAACGGCGATTTCGGGTGTTTGGCGATCGACACCAGCTGCGACCCCGAGGATGCGGGCGAACTGGCTCGGTCTTGGGTGAACAAAAACAATCCCCAGATATGGCCTTCCGGCGAGCAACCCGGCCTCACGAGCGCTGACCTAACGAATATAGCGAAGGCTGATCCTTGGGGTGCGGATCCCAACTACACAGTGGTTTTGGGTGACTATAACCCACCCACGACGACGGATGGCCGCTTTACAATTGCCCCGGTCAACGGCAGCAACAGCCAGAGCTTCGACTACAAGCAGGCAGGCCCTGGGAATGGTTCGGGCCTCACTCAGACCTACACCGACGAAAACACAACCACAACCACCAACAGTAGCGGGAGCACATATACCTTCCAGGAGGCGTTTGGGCTGGAAGAAAAGGTAGCCGGCACCTTCTTCTGGCAGACCGTGCAATACGACTTTAAGCAGTCGAGCACGTTTACGTGGACACACTCCTTTCTCTTGACTACGAACAACATCACAGACAGCACGGACACGTTGTCAATCACGGGGCCGCCCTGCCCCGCTCCTCCGCCAGGCCCCTGCAACCCGGCCTATTCCGGTTTTCCGGAATTCGACGTTTACCAGGACAATTTTTTCGGATCCTTCATGTTCTGGGGAATCAATTAGCAGCTTTCAAAAGGGAGAATGGCCGAACGCCAGGCAGGAAAGTACGCTTGGCGTTCTTAGTTCTCCCAGTGGCCACTGCTCTCGTTTTTTCCTTCAAAATACCCTGCCAGCGCCTGTCCGGCGTACGATTTCTTCATCCGCGCCACCGTTTCCGGCGTGCATGGTGCCGCGATGCGACAGCCATCTTCGCCCTTGGGCTGCGCTGAGGTCTCGTGCGCCGAAACCGCTTAGCGCGCTGCTGCTGTAACAAGCGGTCGGATCGCCTTGAGTTCTTTGGAATATTTCCGCCGGACTCAGTGAACCGCAAACGCATCCTGCAGATTCAGCCAGAACTGCTCGGAGGTTCCGAAATACTTGGCCAGGCGAGCCGCCATCTCGGGGGTAATTCCACGCTTCTCCCGCACAATGTCGTTCACAGTTGGAGGAGAAACATGCAGCTCTACCGCCAGCCGGTAGGCGGAGATGCCCATCGGCTCAAGAAATTCCTCTCGAAGAATTTCTCCCGGATGCACTGCCCAGCCTGCGGGTTGCTCGTTCTTGATGCTCACGATCTGTCCCCCATGGAGCGATAACTATCCCGTACTGGCCACTGGCAACTGACTACTGGCCACTGTCTTCCCAAAATACCCCGCCAGCGCCTGCCCCGTATACGATTTCTTCACTCGCGCCACCGTTTCCGGCGTGCCCTGCGCCACGATGCGGCCGCCATCTTCGCCGCCTTCTGGGCCGAGGTCGATCAGCCAGTCGGCGTTGCGGATCACGTCCAGATTGTGTTCGATGATGATGATGGAATTGCCGAGGTCGGTCAAACGGTGCAGTACGTCGAGCAGCTTTCGCACGTCGTCGAAGTGCAGGCCGGTGGTGGGCTCGTCGAGCAGATAAAGAGTCTTGCCGGTCTGGCGCTTGCTCAACTCGCGGGCGAGCTTGATGCGCTGCGCTTCGCCGCCGGATAAGGTCACTGCCGATTGTCCCAGATGGATGTATCCCAACCCAACATCAACCAGCGTTTGCAGCTTCTGCTTCACTTGAGGAATGTTCTCGAGAATCGGCAACGCGTCGGAGACCGGCATCTCCAGCAAATCGGCGATGGAGTAGCCGGTGTATTTCACGGCCAGCGTTTCGCGGTTATAGCGGCGGCCGCCGCAGACTTCGCACAACACGTAAACATCGGGCAGAAAATTCATTTCGATACGGCGCTGGCCCTCGCCCTGGCAGGCTTCACAGCGTCCGCCGGTGACGTTGAAGGAAAAACGCCCGGGCTTGTAGCCGCGCTCGCGTGACTCGGGCAGCATGGCGTAGAGGTCGCGAATGGCGGTGAAGACGCCGGTATAGGTTGCGGGATTCGAGCGCGGCGTGCGGCCAATGGGCGACTGATCAATGCGGATAACTTTGTCGATGTTCTCCGCGCCCATGATCGCCTTGTGCTCTCCGGCTTTTTCGCGCGAACGATAAAGCTGGCGCGCGAGTGCACGATACAAAATGTCATTAACGAGCGTCGACTTGCCGGAACCGGACACGCCGGTGACGACAATCATCACGCCCAGCGGAAATGTAACGTCGAGACTCTTGAGATTGTTTTCTTTCGCGCCAAGAATAGTAAGCGCTGCGCCGTTGGGCTGACGGCGCTCGGGCAGCATTTTGATTTCCGCGCGCCCGGAAATGTAAGCGCCGGTAAGCGAGTTTGGCTCGCGCATGATTTCCTGCGGCGTTCCGTGCGCGACTAGACCTCCACCATGGCGGCCGGCGCCGGGGCCGAGGTCGATCACATAATCGGCCCGGCGGATGGTTTCCTCGTCGTGCTCAACCACGAGCACGGTATTGCCGAGATCGCGCAGATTTTCGAGCGCGTTGAGCAGCCGGCCGTTGTCGCGATGATGCAGGCCGATCGAAGGTTCGTCGAGAACGTAGAGAACGCCACGGAGTTTCGATCCGATCTGAGTAGCCAAACGAATTCTCTGTCCTTCGCCTCCAGATAGTGTCGACGCGGAGCGATCGAGTGAAATGTAGTTCAACCCGACCGCGTTGAGAAATTGCAGCCGCTCGACGATCTCATGCATCACGCGTCCCGCAATCTGCTCTTCGCGCCCGGCAAGCTTGATTTTCTGCGCCGCTTCGAGCGCGCGCGAAACCGGCAGCGCAGTGAAGTCGGCAATCGACAAGTTGCTTACTTTCACGGCGAGACTTTCCGGACGCAGGCGCTTGCCGTGGCACACGGGGCAATCCGTCGCCGACATGTGATCCATCAGCCACTCGCGATAGCCTTCGGAGGTTGACTCCTCGAGATTCTGTTTGAGATATCCGAAGATGCCGCGAAAACCGGTCTTGCCGCGACCGGATTCGCCGTTCAAAAGCAAGTCCTGAATCTTGTCAGGGAATTTTTCAAACGGCGTATTCAAGTCGATGCCATGCGCCGCCGCGGCGATCTGCAAAGCGTGAATCAACCCTTGCGACGCCGAACCCGGCCCAAGCCCTCCATCAAGCAACGGTTTCGACCAATCCGCAATCACCTTCGCGGGATCGAAGTCGTAGCGGCTGCCGAGGCCGTGGCACTCGGGGCAGGCTCCATACATGCTGTTGAACGAGAATGATCGCGGCTCAAGCTGCGGCACGTTGATCCCGCACTCGGGGCAGGCCAGCTTTTCCGAGTACAACGTTTCTTCGCCGCCAACCACCGCAACCAACACCAGTCCCCCCGCCAGCTTCATCGCCAGCCCTATCGACATTTCCAGCCGATGCTCGATTCCCGGCTTGACTAACAGACGGTCCACGAGAACCTCAATCGTGTGGTTCTTGCGCTTATCGAGATTCAGGTCGTCATCTAGGTTCACCAACTCGCCGTCAACCCGGGCCCGCGTATAGCCGTGCTTGAGCAGCGTCTCCATTTCCTTTTTGAACTCACCTTTGCGGCCACGGACAATCGGCGCCAAAACCATCACCCGGTCTTCCGGCGTTAGAGTCATCACACGTTGCACGATTTGGTCGGCGGACTGGCGGCTGATCGGCTTACCGCATTTCGGGCAGTGCGGCACGCCGATCGAAGCGAACAACAAGCGAAGATAATCGTAAATCTCAGTGATCGTTCCCACGGTTGAGCGCGGGCTGCGGCTGGTAGTCTTCTGCTCGATCGAGATCGACGGGCTAAGTCCATCGATTGCATCCACATCCGGGCGCTCCATCTGGTCCAAGAACTGGCGCGCGTAGGTCGATAAGGTCTCGACGTACCGGCGCTGGCCCTCGGCGTAAATCGTGTCAAACGCCAGCGACGACTTGCCCGAGCCGCTCAGCCCGGTCACAACCGTCAAAGTATTGCGCGGAATTTCGACATCGATGTTCTTAAGGTTATGCTGCCGCGCCCCGCGAACGGAGATTTTGGTAATAGCCATTTAGCGCTAGATCGAAAAAGTGGTGAGAATGGTCCTTCCGTAACGTCGACAGGGTCTGTCTGTCTGTTCGACATTGGAAGTGCACAGCTCTACTCCGTATTTTACTACGAATCTGACTGGTCACTAGCGGCGGGCGTTTACGCAGGTAAATTGGAGAATTGCGTAGACGAAATTCGGTGGGCCGGCATCTGATTCACGAGCATCTATGGAGGATGGGCATCTGAATTTCGTTTTCCCCGGATAGGCGGTATATTGTGATCTCGCTCTTCATGCCTCTCATACTTTGCGCGACCGTCGTCGCTTCCGTCTCTATCGGAGTAGTTGCCGCTTATCTTGCCGTGATTGGCATTCTGCAAGCTTGCGCCCGGGCCTCGCGGCCGCAGCTGGCACCGGTGCGGCCGCGGCTGGTGCTGGTGGCGACGCAGAGCCACGCCAGCGGGGACTAGAACACCCGCCCGGACTGAGACGTGGCGAGCGTCCCGTCCACTCTCTTGTTTTTCTCCTAGTTTCGTTACACGTCAGCCCTAGGCAGAACTGGTTCCAATTCTTCAACAACCCGCCTAAGCGGAGCTTGGACGGGCCACCTGAAGACCGGGGATTTGAACCAGGATGGGCCATCCCCGGGCCCATTCAAAATAGGGACTAACAATTGACAACGGCGTGACAAATTTCCGCTTGATTCAACGTAGGATGCCCCGCGTTGGTAGATAACAAAACAGCGTTCGCGCCTTTGTCAGGAAAGCGAACCCGGCCAATGACCAGCAATTGGGAGGAATCGCCATGACGCTTTTCTGTCGCATCTTCGCAGCTGCGATCTTCGGTCTGCTCAGTCTGCAGGTCGGGCTGGCGGAGTTGCCAACAAAACCCAGCCTCGACTGCACGCCGAACGGAAACCGCTTCGACCTTGAGTCGCTTACCGATGCCGCTCTGCAAAGCCAGTATGCTGAAAATGTAGCCGTTATCGTGGGAGGCGGGAGCAATGGCGACGATCTTGTCGTTGGCGGGGCATTGGATGAGCGCTTCCTTAATCAGGAGATCCTATATAACGGGTTCTATAGCCCCACGTACTACGTGGAGCGCGCAAACTCCGTGTGCGCTGCCGATTTCGAAGGCGGCCTGCCCCTTATTGAAGGTGTGTTCATACCCTTCGGGGCTCCAGTGCCGGCAGCCGATGCGGCTCATGGCGCTTTTTTTCTGGGCACAATATCCAACAACGGTTTCGACACGGCTGTAAGTCTTGCCAAGAGCACCACCGCCACGCTGCAGAGTCCTTCCAGTTGCCCCAGTGGCACCCAGAGCAGCCCGGCGACCTGCTGGCCCATCGTTTCGCTCGCCAACGTGACGACATCCGATGTGCAAAACGTTGCCCTGGCGGTGGATCAAAGAATCAGCGGAACGGGTGCGGGCGATGTGTACGTTGCCGCAACCACCTATCTTTCAGACAGCACCAACTCGCAGATCACGCTATCCGCCTGTACAAATCTCAACCTCGCCTGCAGTTCTGCAGTCGTGGCCAGCGGCTCGGACCTCAACACGCAATATGCCAGCGTGCAAGTGCAGCCTGGCGGAGGAATCACTATCGCCTATGAAAACGTAGTGGTCCCTTTCGGCGAGGTTCAATTCAAGTTCGTGAATTGCACACCGCGCGGAGCGCCGAACCCTCCCACTTGCAGCGCGCCGACCTTGGTGATTGCCGAGCCGAATCCTGTTTGGGGAACGCCGGGCGCGATCAACGCTATCTTCCCGCAGATGCCGTATCACGTGGATCGCCTGGAATCGAATGGCAACATAACTTCATTTCTGATTTATGACCAGTGTGCCGTAGCGCAAATTGGCGATTATTTCTGTCCCAAGGCGCAGATCGTGCTGACCTTCTCGACCGATGGAGGCAGCACGTGGTCTCCACTTCAGATCGTCGGGCCTGCGACGGGGCAACAATTTCTGGGCAGCATCGCGCTCGACGTTTCCACTGGCACGGTCAACATCGCCTATTTTTCGTCGCAGAACGATGTCTTGCAGATCCAGACCCAAGTTTTCCTGGCCCAGGTCTTACCCTCACAGACGTCGGTGCAGCCGCCCCAGCAAATTACAACCACCCTCTATGACGGTCCCTATGGATACCTCGGCGGGGAGACCGATCTAAGCGTGGCAGCCGGCGGGACAGGCAACACTGGACAGAGCCGCGTCTACATACACTTCACTGACAGCGTCGCGCAGGGAGTCTATAACGACCAGTCGTTTCGCATCTACCACAACACTCTGACTCGATTCGAATATTAGGAACTGCAAGCTCGGTGCACCTGCGATGGAAGGAGAAAATTATGATGCGCTTTAAAAAAAGACTTTTAGCATTTTTTCTCGCCTTGTTTTGTGCGGCGGCTGCGGCGCAAACTACTGGATTCGTGAACGGACATCCCCGGGCGCAGCATAGCCCGGCAAGGGCCAGTCGCCGGCCTTTGTCCCTCCGCGACTATCTCGCCTCCGACGACGGTCGTGCGTGGTTGCAGGTCTCGGGAAATGCAAAGTCGTCGGCCTTGAACCAGCTTTACGGCGCGCCTTCGGCTGCGGCCACAGCACGTGCCGAGGCCCGTCTTCAACGGTTGAAGGCCCAGCCCCGGCAATCCGAACCCCGCTCCGCGTCCGGATGGAAGTACTCGCGCTCTTCGACGGCCACTAGTTCATCAGGCGGCTCTTACGGCAGGATCAGCGATGGTGGACACGGTTAATACCGTGTACTGATCCCAGAAATACAAATAGCCGTTGTCGGTGGAGTAAAACGACAAGTTTTGATTGTTGTGTGCGCAACGTAGCTTGTCCGTCAAGGTCATTGCGGACGCACCCAGCCAGCCATAAAAGCCCGCATAGGCATTGTTGCTGACCGACAAGTACGACGACGAGTCGTCCGCCTTTCGTATGTACCAATTGTTGCCGTAAAGATACATGCTCAAAATGGTTCCTTGCCCTCTGGGCACAATGATGCACCAGCCGCTGCTGTTCACCCCCAACTCGCCGACGTCGGCGCCGTTGGGAGCCTGAAGACTGAGGCGGAATCGGGCCGGGATCGTCTGCGATTTCACACCGGAGGATGCTCGGGGACTCTCTGGCGGCGCGGTCTGCGCAGCTGTAAAGTCGGAACGCGTACTCTCATTTCGTGGGTCCATTGTTTTTCTCCTGAACTTAGAATTTACGGTTGGAATCCCAAAAACGGGTCAAGCAACGGTAATGTTGTTGAGTTTTAAGTTTGTCGAGGTAAGGACGGCCATCACGCGACCTCGACGCCGGAGTGTCGGCTCAACATTGCACGGCTACGCGCGGTGGACAAGGTTGGATGTCACAGCTGGCTTGTGGAAATTAGGACCAAAATCCGCCCAAAGCCTTTTCTGATCGAAATAGAACGTGCCGAGCTCGGATCATTACGGCAACGCGCCATAGTAGCGTTGAAGCTCAGCGAGTACGGAGAGGTTGTAATCGGAAACGGTCGCCAGGTCTGTGACGAGGGAACATTGACCGGCTGTAGAGCAGGCTGCGCAGCTACCCACCCGCCGAAAAGCGCGGCGGGCGGGGCATCCTCCATCCCGATCCTCATTAGGGGCTGAGCATCTCTGGAATTACTTCGGCTGAACTTCAATTGCCTGAGTTACGCTCGCCGGATGTCCACTATCCTCACTAACTTGAATCTTTCTGCCATGCTTCGTGTAAACACCGATAACTCCCGGCTGCGACCAGTCGAGGTCCCAACCGTTGTCGATGGCTAGAAGAGTGTAGGTGCCGGGAACTACGTTGTGCAGAACAAAGGTGCCGTCTAAATCGCTTTGGTCGCGGCGAAAGAGGTCGTGGTCGAGATCGGGATTCTTCGGTACCAGAACTACCATTGCGCCGGCGAAGCCTTTTCCCGCTCGCGTTACTCTTCCCTCGACTTCCGTTTTGCCCACGGCGAGCGTTAGGTTGACCTGGATACTCGATCCGGGCGCAATGCTTAGCGAATGGCCCGAAACGCTGGCGCCTTGCGCCGTGACGCGGGCAACCGAATAGCGGGCACTCGGACCCCAGGCTGCAATTTCGTATCGCCCCGCCGAGACTTCCGGTAATTCCGCTTCCCCCTTCACATCGACCTCTTTTGAACCGTCGATCCTCTTATTTCCTCCGCGTAACCCGACATAGAGATGTTGGGGAGCTGCCTGTCCCGAAAGACGCACCCAGAACTTGACGCTACTGGCGGCTGCGCTCTTGCTGCCGTCGACTTCTTCACCGTCCTTGGTGAGATCTATTCCGCTCAATTGAAGGCGGGACTGTCCTGATCCGTGAAAACGAATGTCATACCGGCCGGCAGGAACGCCCGTCAGTTCGAAGAGTCCCGGCGAGATTTGGCGCGCGCCGTCACTGCGAACCGGGGCGAAGCCATCGAAAACCGGCTGTTCAAGGCTCGGAAACGCATATCTATTCTCCCCTATATTGGGCGCGCGAACGAGCAGGTGCAGGGAGGGAGCCGGAGTGAGGTGAATGTCGGCTTCGATTCGCTCACCACCCTTTACCGGGATCGCCATGGCTTCATCGAACTCGGTGACATCGGGATAATAGGTAACCGGATAGGTGACATCGAGCGAAGCAGCGACCTGCGGCGGAGGTTCGGGATGGCGACGGCTCTCCTCATCCGACTCGGTTGGCGGATGAACGGCGTACCATGGCTGCGCGGTCGCGGACAAGAAATATGTGCCGGGGCGAAGCGGCGTCATCTCGTATTCGCCAAGATCGTCGGTTTGAGATGAGCGGGACTGGCGAATCTCTTCGACGCCGCTGCTGTGTTCGTTGACATACAGCGTCACAATGGCGTGGCGCACGGGTTCGCCGGATTCGTCCAGAATTTTTCCGGCTAGAACAGCGTCGGGCGCAAGGCGCAGTTGCAGCGTTTCGGTATCCAGTCCGGCTCCGGTTACGATCGCGGTGGAATATTGTTCGTGTTCGTCGTAGCTGGCTGAGATGAAGCCGCGCTTGTCTCCGGTCAGCGAAAATTTTCCGGCGGCGAGTCCCGTGAATTCGAATTTCCCGTCGTCGGCGGTCACCGCGGATTGGAAATCGTGAGAGTCTTTTACGCTTCTGAGTGTCACTCTGGCACGTGCGAGCGGACGGCTGTCGGCCCTACTCACGACGGTTCCGGCGATTCGAAAGCCTCGGTTCCCAGGAGGAGTAGTCGTGGACTGAGCGGCCAGACTGATCTCCAACAGACATACACATGCCAGGAATTGCAGGAGGCAGTTCGACATGGAGCGCGTGAACATGGAACGCTTTACTCCACACCTTGAATGGGCTGTAACTTCAACGTGACTTTCTCGCCGGGCGAAAAATGAACGACCTGTCCCTTGGATTCGTAAGCCTTCATCGCCTCCGCGTCACGATAGGGGATTTCGGGTTGCTTACTGTCGAAGGCGATCACACGATAAGCTCCTGGAGTCACCCTCAGGCTACGGAACTTGCCATCGTCATATTCCGAAAAATACAGAAATTGTCCCGTACTGTCGGGTAGCGGAATGCAATAAATGTAAGCGCGCTCTGAGGGGGACTCGCCGCTCGCAGCGGGCATATCCAGAGTGCCTTCGAGTTCCGCGCTGTCGTCACGCAGCGTGATATCAACCTGTTGGCTTGCGCCCGGAACCACGATCATTGGCTCGCGCAGCAAGTCCGCGCCGGCCATCGTAGCGGATGCGACATAGCCGCGTTGGGGGGAAACTCTCAACCAGTATTTCCCGGGAATGAGATTTTCGAGGACCAGAGAATCGTCGTCCGGTCCCATCGGCGGGCGAATCGATCCTCCCTGCTGCGCGCCGAATTCGTCCATCGTCTCGGCGCTCACGCTTACCTCTGAGCGTGGCCCGTGCAATGCAAAAAGCTGTGCGGTGTTTCTCGATGTTCCCGAAGAATCTGGGCTCGTGGTTGAGGCGAACTCTTCATGCACATTAATAACAATCGAATTACCGCGAGACAGCACCATCGACGTCCCTTCCGCCGCTGCACCCGCAACCGAAATGCTGACCGATCCGCTGGATGAAAGACTCCTGCCGCCGGGAAGCGCGCTGTAAGTGACTCCTTCCACCAGATACTTTCCATCCGGCAACTGGCCTTCAATCATTGTCTTCGTGCGGTTGTAGCCGAGCGAATAGCCCGGACCGCGCTCTCCGAGCGGCGATACCGTGATGTTCAACCCTCCGTTTTCGTCGATATTCGTTACCGGAATCTTTACGGGATAGTACGCCTGCCTGACCAGCGAAAGATCGGCGTCATAAATTTGCCCCGCCGACAGATGAATCTGCGACGACGAAGCAAAATCCGCAGCGTTGGGGTAATAAACCGGAGGATAGCCATAGGCTTGGCTACCCGCAACGAAGGTAATAGGATCGTTGTCCATCCATTCGGCGTTGAATAGCCGATATGTGCCGGGAGTAAGCTCGGCAAAACGGAATTCGCCGTTCGAGTTCGCTTGAACGGAATTCGCCAGAGACCAGCGAGGGCTCCCTTGCTGCACTTGGCGGCGATAGAGCTGAACGTTCACGCCCCGGGCTGTTTCTCCAGAAGGAAGTGTGACTTTACCCTTGATTAGTGCTTCAGGTGTTAAGGCGATGGTGGTCTCAGCAACGGTTGAGGCTTGGGTCCACTTTCCTTGACTGCGATCATCAAGAAAACCCGGCTTGCGTGCCGATAGCGTTAGCTGAGAGATGCGCCTGATGACTTGGCCTTGAGCATTGGTCTCAGCGGGATCGGGGAGAGTAAATTCGAACCGCCCTGCGTCGTCCGTCATGGTTGCGTAGCGATTGTCGGAGGAGTGCACGAGGGCGCGGGCGACGGGTTCTCGGGTTGTGGCGTTGATTACTGTTCCGTGAATGGAGTTCGATTCGTTTTCGGAATTCTCCTGGGTTGCCTGCTGAGCAAGAACTGTTCCGGTCGCGACCAAAACCATCGCAACAAGCAGTACAGGGGCGACGGCTGGATAGCCTCGCAAGAGCCGGCCAGGGGCCGGCGCTACTCTCAGTTTGCAGGCGGGAGAACCGGCGGAACTGCGCAAGGAAGTCGCTCCTACGTTGGTATTCCCAAGGCTCGGCCAAACGAGAGGTACTCCATTTAACCTATTTCAGTTTCACTTCGTCAATCGACTTTCGTCACTGCGTCACCTTATATACGAGCGTGGTAGCATTTCGTTATCGACCGCTTCCCCCGGCGGAATGCTATGCTCCGGCCTCGCTTCACTTTCGCTGTTCTGCCTGCTCTGATGCTTGGGGTCGTTTTTTCGATGTCCGCCCGGGAAAACGAACCTTCTCCCTGGCTCGAAATCCACTCCACACATTTCACAGTTGTCACAGACGCTGGCGAGAAAAAAGGCAAGGAAGTCGCGCTTCGCTTCGAGCAGATGCGAGCCGTCTTCGCCTCCCTGCTGATGAAAGATCGCCTGAACGAGCCGGTGCCGCTGACCATCCTAGCCTTCAAGAACGACAAGAATTATTACCAGAGCGCTCCATTAAAAGACGCTCAGCCGATCACCCTGCCCGGCTTCTTCGTGCCCGGCGAAGATCAGAACTACATCGTGCTGAATTTGTTCGAAATAGAACCTTGGCGCGCTGTGGCCCACGACTTGTCTCATCGCCTGATGAACTACAACTATCCTCCCGTCGAGGGATGGTTTGACGAAGGCATCGCGGAATATTTCAGTTCCATTCGTGTCGATAACCGCCAAGTCGAGATCGGCGGCGACCCGGAGTTGACCCCGGTCTACACGCAGGATTTGCTGCAGAATCAGCATGAGGCCCAGAACCCTCAGAAGTCGC
>Ga0187781_10002785_pt1 | contig 13237 bp, 9 predicted proteins | sample 0715_SJ02_MP02_2_FD_132447 | JGI IMG/M metagenome (GOLD analysis project Ga0187781, IMG submission 132447) | Tropical peat soil microbial communities from peatlands in Department of Meta, Colombia - 0715_SJ02_MP02_20_MG | ecosystem: Environmental > Terrestrial > Soil > Wetlands > Peat | place...
GAAGGCGTCCTGGCGCACGAGCTCGGGCACGTGAAGAATCGCGACATCCTGATCAGCGCGGTGGTGGCCACCCTTGCCGGGGCCATCACCCTGATCGCCCGGATGGTCTATTGGGGGGAACTGTTTGGGGGTTTTGGCGGGGGCCGCGGCAACGACCGGCGGGGCGGTATCTTCTCCGCGCTCGCTATGATGATCGTCGCGCCGCTCGCCGCCACCCTGATTCAGCTCGCCATCTCGCGCTCGCGCGAATACGAAGCGGACGCCACGGGCGCGCAGATCACCGGCAATCCCCAAGGCCTGGCGAGGGCGCTCAACAAGATCGATCAATGGTCGAAGCGGATCCCGATGCAAGCGTCGCCCGCTATGGCCCATATGTATATCGCCCAGCCACTGACCACCGGCGAGGTTTTCTCCAGCCTGTTCTCCACCCACCCGCCCATCCGCAAGCGGATTGAGCGGCTGATCGGAAGGGATTTCGTTTAGCAGTCAGTGGTCAGTTGTCAGTCAGCGGCTGACACCTGAAACCTGACACCCGACACCTCCTCGGCTCGTTTGGCCTATAATTACCACTATGCCCCCCTACGACGGCCGCGATTTTGAAACGCACGCCGAGCGCGTGGGAAACGTACTTACGCGCATCGCTAAGAGAGTTGAGAGTTTTTGGCAACGGGTGACGGAAGGCATTACGTTGCAAGTCCTCTGGTCGCAGTTCGTCTCGGAAGCGCGGGCGAGCTATAGCCTTTACTCTCGCGAGATCGACTGGGACTCGCTGCGCAAGGAAACCCGCAGCCGGCGATTCCTGAAGACAGCCAGCGCGCTGTTTTGGGCCCTGGTGATGAAGCTCTCGCCGGCTCGCCGGGTGTTCCTGCTGATCGCCTTGTTCTTCGCTATCGTGGCGCTGACCAATAGCCAGGTGACGATTTCGATGTCGGATTCCCAGCATAACTACGAAGTGTCGCCGCCCAGCAATTTCGTTCCCGTTCTGTTGTCGGTCTCCGCACTGCTGATTCTGCTGGCGCTCGAGCTAGCCGACCGGGTGACGATGAAACGCGACCTCGAAATTGCCCGCGACATCCAGCGCTGGCTGGTACCCGAGTCGCCGCCCCAGGTGCCGGGGGTCGAAATTGCGTTTTTCTCCAGGCCTGCCAACACCGTTGGCGGGGACTATTACGACGCGTTCCTGCGCGCCGCGCCGGGCTCGGTACCCGGCACGAAACGTTTGCTGCTGGTGGTGGCCGACGTGGCGGGGAAGAGCGTTCCCGCGGCTTTGCTCATGGCCACGTTCCAAGCCAGCTTGCGAACCTTAGCGGAAGCCAATACTTCTCTCGTGGAATTGGTGGAGGGCATGAACCGCTATGCTTGCGCCCACAGCTTGAGCGGCAGCCGTTTCACCACCGCCTTTTTTGCCGAGCTCGAGCCGGAGACCCGCGGTCTCTCGTACATTCGCGCCGGGCACAACGTACCTCTTATCCGACGCGCCTCCGGCAACCTGGAATTTCTCGAAACCGGAGATTTGCCGCTCGGCATCAATGCCGAAACGCGTTTCAACTGCGGCGCCACCACCATGGGCCCTCACGACCTGCTGGTTCTCTTTACGGACGGCCTGATCGAAGCGGTGAACGACGCGGGCCAGGAATTTGGTGAGCCTCGCGTTGTTGAGGTGTTGAAAGCGAGTGACGGCGCAAGCGCGCAGAGCACGCTGAAAAATCTGCTCGGGAGCGTGGATGCCTTTGTGGGGCACGCCCGCCAGCACGACGACCTCACTTGCCTGCTCTTGCGCACCAACTGAGCGCCTCAGCTTTGGCGATACGGTTCTATGCCCGAATTGCCGGACATCGTCGTCTACCTGGAAGCGCTCGAGCGGCGCATCTGGCATCAAAAGCTCAACCGGGTGCGCCTGTCGAGCCCGTTTCTGTTGCGTACGGTGACGCCGCCCATCCAGGAGTTGGAAGGGAAAACCGTGCGGAGCTTGCGGCGCATCGGAAAGCGTATCGCCATTGGCTTCGAGGAGGAGCGCTGGCTGGTGCTCCACTTGATGATCGCCGGCCGCTTGCATTGGCGCGCTCTCGAAGCGGCGGGCCCAAAGACGCGCGCGAAGAAGCCCGCGGCGCGCAGCCGGGAGGTTGCGGCGTTCGAGTTTGAATCGGGAAGCCTGACCATCACCGAGGCGGGAACCAGGAAGCGGGCCTCGATTCACGTGGTCTCGGGCGCTCAGGGGCTGGAGCAACTCGACCCCGGCGGGCTCGAGGTGCTCGAGGCCGCGGGCGAGGAGTTCGCAGCGCGCCTCGTTTCCGAGAGCCACACCCTGAAGCGCGCGCTCACTGATCCCCATCTCCTGAGCGGCATCGGCAACGCCTATTCCGACGAAATCCTCCACGCCGCGCGCCTGTCGCCTGCCGTCCTCACCGGCCGCCTCAGCGGCGAAGAGATCGCGCGCCTTTACGAGGTCACGCGAACTACGCTGCTGCACTGGACCGAAAAATTGCGGACGGAAGCAGGTAACGCTTTCCCGGAGAAGGTCACGGCCTTTCGCGAAGGGATGGCCGTTCATGGCCGGTACGGTCAGCCTTGCCCGCGCTGCGGCGCCAAGGTGCAACGCATCCGCTACGCCGACAACGAGACCAACTACTGCCCCGCCTGCCAAACCGGCGGCAAGCTCCTGGCGGACCGCTCGCTTTCGCGCCTGCTCAAGCAGGACTGGCCGCGTACTCTCGAAGAGCTCGAGGCGTTGAAAACCACAGCCGCCGGCCTTCCCAGCACACCTGGACGCCGGTAATAGATCGGTCCAAGCGCTCCGTGAGGGACCTCGCTATGCGGGCTGAAGCTCGCTCAGCACCGTGGGAATTAGCTCCGAGACCGTGGGATGGATCGGCATGGCCCGCTGCAGCACGTCGCTGGGGAGATGCGTATTCATGATGTCCAAAATTCCATGGATGGCCTCGTCGCCGCTTGTGCCGAGAATCGCGGCGCCCAGAATTCTGCGCGTCTCACGGTCCACCACGATTTTCATGAATCCTTGCGTCTCGTCTTTCTCGACCGCGCGATTGACCCGAGTCATGGGGCGTTTCCCGATGAGGAGCGGGCGGCCGCCGACGCGCGCTTCTCGTTCCGTCATTCCGACGCGGCCGAGCGGGGGATCGATATAGAGCGCATAGGCAGGAATGCGGTCGCTCAAGCGGCGCCGCTCCCCGGCCAGCAGATTGGCGGCGACGATTTCAAAGTCGTTGTAGGCGGTGTGGGTAAACGCGCCGTGGCCATTGCATTCGCCGAGCGCCCAGATTCCGGGAACGTTAGTGGATAAGGCATCATCTACCGTGATGTAACCTTTGGAGTCAATGGCGACGCCCGCCTTCTCGAGACCCAAATCGTCGGTGTTGGGACGGCGGCCGACGGCGAGCAGAACGTGCGACCCGACGGCCGCCGGCTCACCCTCCACACAACTGACGCCGACGGACACGCCTTTCTCGTGTGGCGCGAGCGCAATGCACTCGGCGCTGGTTCGCACCGTGATGCCCTCGCGGAGCAGAATCTCTCGAATCGCTTCCGAGACCTCTTCGTCCTCCCGTCCCACAAGCCGCGGCCCCTTTTCGATCACCGTCACTTGTGCTCCGAAGCGGCGATACATCTGGGCGAACTCCAGCCCCACATAGCTGCCGCCCACCACGATGAGGTGTTCGGGGAGATGATCCAGAGCGAGCATGGACGAGTTGGTCAGGTAAGGCACGCGGTCTATGCCGGGCAAATTGGGGACGATGGCGCGCCCGCCCACGTCGATGAAAATACGCGGGGCGCTCAGCCGTTCTCCGCCCGCGCTCACGGTATCCGGCGCTTCGAAGCGAGCGTGCTGGTGGAAGACCGTGCAGCCCTTCATCTCGCGCAGATACTTCTCGACTCCGTGGCGCGCCTTGCCGGCCACGGCGTCCGCGCGCGCCTTCACGCGGCGCATGTCGATCGTCGCCCCGCCCTCGAGCACAACCCCGTAATCCGCCGCGCGACGCACCAGATGGGCGGCATAGGCGCTGGCGACAAGGGTCTTTGTGGGCATACAGCCGGTGTTGACGCAGGTCCCGCCGAAGAGCTTTCGTTCGATATAGGCCACGGTAAGCCCCGCGCCCGTGAGTTTACCAGCCAGCGACGGGCCCGCTTGCCCCGCGCCGATGATAATCGCGTCGTATTGGTTCATCGCTGTGCGGCTCCTTGTTTGTCCTGATCTGTTGTGTTGCGCCTTGCTAAATAGCCCCATCTACCCGCGCGGATCAACCTATTATATCGCTGCTTGCGGCCTTCGACTAATCGTGCTAACAAAGAGCGAGGGGAGGCGAACGGGTGATGGACGGACTGGGAGTTGCTGCCAAACGTAGTGGTGCGGTTGTGTTGCTTCTCTTGGGGTGGTCGGCTGCATCCGCAACAGCGGCGCAAGAGTCCGAGCCTGAAGACGCTGCCGTTGTCCGGCATCTCAATGCGGCCATCACCTGGTACAAGCAACTCTCGACCACCAATGAATCCGCAGGCCAGCCGAGCGATGCGTTCTACCTGGAAAACGCCCGGAACCTCGCTAATCAGGCGCTGAAGCTCGCCTTTCAGTCCGCGGAGGCGGAAGCCGCATTGCTGGCCACGGAAAAAGGGGGCGCGAACGGCGGTGGGGGCGCCGCCCTCTCCTCTCAAACCTCTGCCGAACAGCAAAACATCGCCAAAGCCGCCGCGAGCACGGCCAATTCAATTACCCAAACCCAAGCCCAAATCGATTCGGTGAACCGCGAAATTGCAAAGGCTTCGGGGAAGAAACTTCAGGCGTTGACTGCGCAGCGGGAGAGCTTGAAAGAACAACTCGATTTCAACAAAGCACTCGCGGATTCAGTTGAAAAGCTCACGATGTTCTTGAGCAGCAGCGGAGCTGCATCCGGCGGACTGCAAAAGGAGATCGACGACTTTAAGAAGTCGGTTCCCGATGTATTTGCCAAAACGCCGCCCAAAGCAGCCGCGTCCGCCGCTCCGAGCGCCTCGCCACCTGCCACGGAAGGGACAGGGTTGATCAGCCAGACCTCGCTTCTGTTCACCCGGATCGCAGGGATTCGTGACCTTAGCCGATTGGTGGCCGGCGCTGCGGAGGTGTCGGATGCGGCTCGCCAGGTTCAGACTCCACTGAGGGCAAGGCTGCGCTCGACGATTCAGCAAGGGCGCGACCTGACGAGCCAGCCTGCCCCGCAGGATCCGGCAGGTGTGGAAGCAAACCGTCGGAAAATGAGTTTGCTCACAACCCAGTTTAAGCAAATCGCGGACGCCGCAGTTCCTCTAACTCAAGAGATCATTGTGCTCGAGGAAAGCCAGGCGAGTCTCGGTCAGTGGCAGTTGTCCATCCACCGCGCGTATCTTCACATCCTGCAAACGGTCTTGATCCGTCTGGGGGTACTCTTGGCCGGGATCGGCATCGTCCTGGCGCTTTCCAATATTTGGCAAAGGGCGACCCTTCGATACGTTCGTGATTCCCGCAGGCGGCATCAGCTTTTGCTTTTGCGGCGCATCGTCACGGTGATTCTCATGCTGATTGTGCTCGCCATGGGTTTCATCAGCGAATTCGCCTCGCTGGCGACTTTCGCCGGTTTCATCACCGCTGGGGTTGCCTTGGCTTTGCAGACCGTGATTGTTTCGGTCGCCGCCTATTTCTTTCTGATCGGGCGGCACGGGGTCAGAGTGGGTGAACGCATTACGGTTTCCGGCGTCACGGGCGATATCATCGACGTCGGCCTGGTTCGACTTTCCTTGATGGAATTGGGCGGGACCGGTTCCGACCTGCACCCCACCGGACGGGTCGTGGTGGTCTCGAACTCAGTACTCTTCCAGGGCGCGCCTTTCTTCAAGCAGATTCCGGGTACCGCCTACACCTGGCACGAGGTGGCAGTGAAGTTGGAGCGCAGCGGCGACTACACTCTGGCAGAAGCCAAACTGCTGGAAGCGGTCAACTCCGTCTACTCCCAATACCGTGAGAGCCTCGAGCAACAGCACCAAACTGTCGAGGGTTTGTTCGCCGTCCCCATTTCGGTCCCCAGTCCTCAGGCGCACCTGCAATTGGGGGAAAACCGCCTGGAGCTCGTGATTCGATACCCCGTGATTCTGCGCCGGGAGGCGGAGATCGATAATCAAGTGGCCAAGAACGTGGCCGAGACGATTGAAAGCGTCCCGGAATTGAAAGCAGCCGTAGGCGAGCCCACCGTTCGGTCTGCAGGCAAAGCCTGATCAGTCTTCGTGTGCATGAAAATGCGCGAAGCGCCTTGGAGCGCGGCGGCTTGACGCCGCCTTGGGGTCGCCACGGCCCGCCCAGTAGGTAAGGGCGGCGGAAAGGCGGCGTCAAGCCGCCGCACTCCAAGGCGCCTTCGGCGCAAGCAGTATCAGGACAGGGGAATCAGAGTTAATTGAAACCGACGACAGGATGCGCAACGTAGGGTTCCTCGAGCGCCGCAACCTCTTCCGGCGTGAGTCGCAACGAGAGCGCAGCCACAGCCTCCGCGAGGTGGTGCGGTTTGGTGGCGCCGACGATGGGAGCGGTGATGCCCGGTTTGCCGAGCATCCAGGCAAGCGCCAGTTGGACCTGGGGAACGCCGCGTTCTCTCGCCATTTGACTCAGGCGATCCACCACCTTTCGGTCTATGTCTTCCGTCTGTGAGTAAAGGAATTTGCCGAATCGGTCGGTCTCGAAGCGCTTGGTCGATTCCGCCTGCCAGGGACGCGCCAACCGGCCCCGCGCCAGCGGACTCCAGGGGATCACGGCGATCCCCTCGGAAAGGCAAAGGGGCAGCATCTCGCGCTCTTCTTCGCGATAAAGAAGATTGTAATGGTTCTGCATGGAAACGAAGCGGGTCCAGCCGTGCAGGTCAGCGCGATAAAGCGCCTTGGTAAACTGCCAGGCGAACATCGACGACGCGCCCAGATAACGCACTTTGCCCGACTTCACCACCTCGTGCAGCGCCTCGAGAGTTTCTTCGACGGGCGTTTCGTGGTCCCAGCGGTGAATCTGATAAAGATCGACGTAGTCCGTCTGCAAGCGGCGCAAGCTCTGGTCAAGTTCGTAGAAAATGGCTTTGCGCGAAAGGCCGCGTCCGTTGGGTTCTTGGCGCATAACGCCGAACACCTTGGTGGCAACCACCACGGCCTCGCGGCGAGTATGGGCTTTCAGGAACCGTCCCAGCACCTCCTCACTTGCGCCGCTCGAGTAGACATTGGCCGTGTCGAAAAAATTAATGCCCAGGTCGAGCGCCTGGCGAAAATAGGGCTGGCTCTCTTCCTCGTTCAGCACCCAAGCGTGGCGGCCGCCGGTCAGTTCGCCGCTCGCCGGTGCTCCGTAGCTCATGCAACCAAGACAGATCCGCGAGACTTTGAGCCCAGTTTTGCCGAGATTGACATAATCCATGTTTTCTCCTGATCAGCCGCAATTGGTGCGAACCCAATCGATTCGCCATCGCCCTCTCCCCGCCCGCACCCAAGCCAGGCGTTTCATAGGAGTTCCGCGCGCGTGGTGATAAAGCACCGCAGTGCGGGCGTAGAAGCCGCGTGTGTGAGGGGTTTCGCGAAAGCCCAGGCCTTGAACGTCGAGATGGTGGCAGAACTCGTGGCAGAGGGTGCTCAAAAATGTGCCCAGCGACGTGACCTGCTTGCGCACCGCAGTCCGCATCCAGACGCGGATTTCCATCGTTCGCAGATCGTAATCGCCAAACAGTTCCGTAGCCTCGCCGCCTTCGCGGACCCTGACCGGGCGGGCGGCGAGCACGCGCACTTGTGGCTCGGAGACGCGATAGAAGTCCGCGGCCGCGCGCAGAAACAGAGCACAGCCTTCCCGCACGGCGGCGCTCATGCCGCTCTTCATCGCCAGGTCGATGGCCATAGCCGGTCCGCGCAAACGATCATCCGGAGGGACTACAAGGTCGCAGAGTTCGTCGCTTTCGCGGAACTGTATCAGGAGTCCGGCACTGCGTGGAGTGCGGTCAGTAATCATCGTCGCCCAAGATTAACCTATCACTTGCGCAGATTCCAGTGCGCACTGCAGTGAGTCCGTGCTACCAGACTTCGGACGCTTGCCTTTTCCAGTGAGCAAGGCTATAACCATAATGAAATGACAGGGCGTCTACAAGCCGTTTAGGGGACCCCGCACCGCTATGTCTCACACTCCAAGGATCGACCCCCGCTTCTGTTGTTTTCAGTTGCGCCTCGGGCGATCGAGAATACACGGCTGGGGCATCTACGCCGACCAGGAAATCCCCCCCAACCGCAAAGTGATGGAGTACACCGGGGAGAAGATCGGCAGGGTGGAAGCGGAAAGGCGCCGCAAAACTCCCTATCTTTTTGTTCTCGACTCGGAACGAATGATCGACGGCGCCGTCGGCGGCTCAGGCGCCGAACTCGTCAATCACTCCTGCGCTCCCAACCTGGTCACCCGCATTCTGAAGGGTCATATCCTGTACATGAGCGTGCGTCCGATCCGCAAGGGCGAGGAATTAACCGTCGACTATAACTACGATGAGACGGATGAGACCATGTCTTGCGCCTGCGGCGCGCCCAATTGCCGAGGCACCATCAACCTCAAGTAGGCGGAAATCCGGAGGCGGCGTGAAGCGCATCGTGCGCTTCATCCGGTTGGGTATTCCTGGATTGCGTCTCGGTTTCCGCCCGCGCCGCGAGCAATGCCGGCTTGAGGCGTTCTAACTGACTTTCCAACTCCTGAAGCGCGCTTGCAATCTGCTCCCAGTCCCCGCTGTAGGCGAGCTTCTCAACCTTGAACGCAGCTTCCGAGGTCAGCTTTGCCGCCAGGTTACCGGCGGAACCTTTCAGGCTGTGTGCGCCTCGTTGCAGTGTCCGGGGGTCACGGTCTGCAAGCGCCGTCTTGATTTCACTCACTAGGCGCGGGCAGTCATCCAAGAACAGGTCGACGAGATCCCTGAGCAGTTGCGAGTCATTATCGACCCGAGACACGAGCAGCGCTTCGTCGAAAACCTCCGCCGGTGGTCTCTCGGAAGGCGCAGGGGCGCGTATAGCGGGCACGCCCATGGCGGTGGTTTGGATCGTGTCGAGCAAGTCTTGGCGGCGAACCGGCTTGGGCAGGTAGCTGTCCATCCCTGCCGCCAGGCAACGTTCACGATCGCCTCTCATGGCGTAAGCGGTTAACGCAATAATGGGAATGTGCCTGCCGCTGATCTTTTCTTTCTCACGGATCAGAGCGGTGGCCTGGAAGCCGTCCATGTCCGGCATCTCGACATCCATCAGAACGAGGTCACAAACTCCCGGGTCCAGATCGAGCAGTTCGACAGCTTCCCGCCCGTTCTTGACTGCCGTCACCGTGTGTCCCGGTTTCTGGAGCAGGCGAGTCACCAGTTCGCGGTTGATGGGATTGTCCTCCGCCACCAGAATGCGGAGCTTTCGGAACGTTTCGCGCAGAGTGTGACGGGTGACAAGGTCGGGCTGGTCACTTAGGCGCGAGGGCTGGCCAAGCACGAGCAGAATCGCGGCCAAGAGCTCGGATTGCCGGATCGGCTTGCCCAGGTACGCCGCAATGCCTAGTTCCCGACAGCAGGCCGCATCGCCGCGCTGCCCGGCAGAAGTCAACATCACGATCGCAGTTCCGCTTAAGGCGGGGTCTTGTCTGAGCTGCTGGGCCACACCGAAGCCGTCCAGGTCCGGCATGTGGGCATCCAGCAGCACCAGGGAAAACGGGTGGCCCGAGTCGCTGGCCAGGCGCATCGCGGCCAGGCCCTCGTGCCCGCTCTCCGACAACGTCGTCTGCATCGACCAGCCCTTCAGCCTGGACTCGAGGATTCTCCGGTTAGTCGCATTATCGTCAATCACCAGAACTCGCCGGCCGGCCAGCTCGACCTTTGGCAAGGGAAGGGGTTGCGGCTGGAGCCCTTTTACAACCCCGAACCTCACCGTGAAGTGAAACCGGCTGCCTTGATCCGGCTCACTTTCCACCCAGATCCTCCCCCCCATCAGCTCGACAAGGCGGGCGGAGATGGCCAAGCCTAGTCCGGTTCCCCCATACTTCCTGGTGGTAGAGCGATCCGCCTGAACGAAGGCGTCGATTATCTGCTGTTGCTTCTCGGCTGGGATCCCGGCGCCGGTGTCTCGCACGCAGAAGTGCAGGGTCGCCCAGTCTTCCCCTTGCGACTCGATCTCGACTCGCAGGTTCACTTCGCCGTGCTCGGTAAACTTGATCGCATTTCCGACCAAATTCACCAGGATCTGGCGGAGCCGTCCGGGGTCCCCGAGCAGACGGGCCGGAAATCCGGGCGGCGTCTCCCAGGTCAACTCCAGTCCTTTCTCGTCGGAGCGGACGGCATGGGCCCGCATGAGATCGTCGAGTGTATCGTGCAAGTCGAACTCGGCGAGTTCCAAGGCGAGTTTCCGCGCCTCAAGCTTCGAGAAGTCCAGGATGTCGTTGATCAGGCTCAGGAGGGAGTCTGCGGACGATTTGACGCTAACGAGGCACTCCCTCTGCTCGCGCGAAAGCGGAGTGTCAAGCGCCAATTCGGTCATGCCGATGATCCCGTTCATGGGAGTTCGAATCTCGTGGCTCATCATGGCCAGGAAATCACCTTTGGCCTTGAGGGCGGCTTCCGCCGCGTCTTTTGCATCGCGCAAGGCTTGTTCGGCTTGCTGGCGCTCCGTGATGTCAACGAAGCTCTCGAGAAGGTGTTTGCGGCCGGCCAAGACCACGGGCACTACGGTTTTTAGAACCGCCCGCCTCTCCCCTTTGGCAGTGAGTACGACGCGTTCGGAGTGGTTCACCGTCTGCCCGAGATCGGTCACTGGGCAGGCGCCTTTGTCCGCAGGGCATATGAAGTTGTGGCACTCCGCGCCCACCGCCTGCTCGCGCGCAACGCCGATGGTTTCCAAAGCCACCGGATTGGCGTCTACGATCCGGTGCGTCTCTGGATCGATGATGAAGATACCTGTCTGTACGCAGTCGAAGATGACTTGCAGGCGCGCCTCACTCTCCCGCAGCGCCTCTTCACGCTTCTTTTCCTCAGCAACATCGCAAACTGGCTCGTGAGGCGGTTCTGTCCTTTTCTTCGAACTCCATGAAAACATGTCAGCGCTCCTCGCGCACCTGTTTAAAACAGGCAGACACCCTCAACTCTCTTATCGGTTGAAGTGTCCGTTGTTATTAGGGGGGTCTGCTGACTCGACCGGTAGCGTCGCCCGGTCGTAATGCCCGCATTGCCGGCGCGAAGGCCGGGGCCGCGCTCCGGTTCCCAAGACGCCGTAGGCCACTCCGCTTGAATAGGAGCGCGCTTCAACGTACAATGGGACAACGCTTTAGTTTTGGCGCAATGTGAATAGTCAGGAGGCGCCATGAGAAGAGGATGCCCCCGGCTCAGGTTCCGATCAGTTCCCCGAGTTTCCACGCTCCTGTGGGCTTTGAGCGTAGCGGCGGCTGCCGTCTTCACTACAGGCTGCGGCTCCATTTCACCGACTGCTACCTCGGTGCAGGGTTTCACTTCGGTCACGCTGTTGCTTTCCAGCACGCTGAATGATCAGCTCAGTAACGTCTACATCACCTTCGGGAGCGTTAGTTTGACCAGCCAATCGGGCAAGACGGCCAACCTGTACAATTCAAGCCCGGCCAGCGGGGAGTTGCCGCGTTACGAATTCGTGCATCTGAATGGCAATGCAGAGCCGCTGACGACCGCCATTATTCCCCAGGACGTCTACACCTCCGCCACCGTGACCATCCAGTCGGGTTCCTACATGACCTGCGTGGCGTACAATACACCAGCCAATCCGGGCGGGCTCGAGATTTTTGTGGACACGCCAATTACGACCGCTGCGACGCCCTCAACCACTACTGTGAACATGCCCGCATCCGTCACGGTCACCGGCAATGCGATGGGGATTATGCTGAATATGCTCCTGCCGCAGTCAGTTCTTTCCGCCTGCACCAACTACGGCAGCGCCTCCGCAATACCCACGTTCAACCTCACCCCGGTCACGTTTGCGTCTCAACCCACGAGCGGCGCAAATGGCAAAGAAGCCAACCTGGAAGGACAAATCGTTGTCGTCAATACAGCCAACAACAGCTTCAACCTGCTGCTCGCCGATGGCCAGGCGCTGAGCTTCAAATCCAACGGCGGCACGGTCTATGAGGGCGTAAAGGGCTTTTCCGCACTCACTGCGGGCATGTTTGTCGACATGGACGCAGCCATCCAGACCGACGGTTCGCAATTGGCCACTCGCGTTGCGGTGGAGGACACGAACATTACCGATCTGACTGTGACCACCGGCCCGGTGCTGTGGTCGGCCGCCTCAGAGCCGTATCTGAATGCGTTGCTGCGCCAGCAGCAGGGTTACCTGGGACCCACCGCGCCGCAGCCCAATCTGTATGTCGCTGAAGTTTCTTACGGCACCACGAGTTCCGTCTACCAGATCTCCCCCCAGTTCACTAACCTGCAGGACCTTCCATTCCCCGCCACGTTCGATGCCGCCAACATTGTGGGTGGCCAGAATGTCTACGTGACAACTCACGCGGCTACCGTGGCACTGACCGGTCCGGTGCTTGCTCCAGCCAGCACAATTACGCTGATGCCGCAAACCCTCAACGGAACGGTTGCCGGGGTGTCGAGCAGCGGCGACTTCCAGATCTACAGCGTGACGCTAGCCCCCTATGACTTGCCCACCGTCGCCGCGACCCAAACAGGGCAGTCCTCCACGCTTGCGAATCCGAACACCGTCGACGTGTATGTTGACAACAACACGCAACTGCTCAACGCACAGACGCTCGCCCCGGGCGGCGTTTTCCGCTTCAACGGCCTGCTTTTCAACGACGCTGGCACCTTGCGTATGGATTGCGGCGTAGTGAACGATGGTGTTGCGGAATAAGCGATCAGGAAGGGCGGCTTTAGCCACGCCGGCACCTGGTATCCCGAGTCAGAAACTCGTTAACAAAGTCGAGCTCATGATCGACCGTTTTTAGGAGCCCCGTTAGGGGCGGCAAAGAGTAGCCCAGGGCGTAAGCCCTGGGTCAGATTGGCCTCACCCCGCCTTCGGCACCCCTCTCCCGCTGGACGGGAGAGGGGAGGGGGGTGAGGGCACGCCTCTCGACCCACGGCTTACGCCGTGGGCTAAATGCTTGCACTCGTGTCCAAAATAGGTTTTGTGTTTGTTGCGTGATCGCCACAGTTGCCCTCCGGCAGCGGTTATTTCAGAATGACGTTGCTGAAGCATCACTGAAAACCGTTGCGGAGGGCACAAGCCA
>Ga0187781_10002786_pt1 | contig 13236 bp, 11 predicted proteins | sample 0715_SJ02_MP02_2_FD_132447 | JGI IMG/M metagenome (GOLD analysis project Ga0187781, IMG submission 132447) | Tropical peat soil microbial communities from peatlands in Department of Meta, Colombia - 0715_SJ02_MP02_20_MG | ecosystem: Environmental > Terrestrial > Soil > Wetlands > Peat | place...
AGACGAACGACTCGAGCAGCATCGAGCCCGAGAGCACCGACAGCACCTTGCGCTCGACGAGTTGCGCGATGAGTTGGCTGTCCGCCGCCACGTAGCCGACGCGCAGCGCCGGCCCGATGAGCTTGCTGTAGCTGCCGACGTAGATGACGTGGCGCAGCCCGTCGATCTGCGCGAGGCGCACCGCCGGGCCTTCGTACAGATCGCCGTAGACATCATCCTCGACCACCGCGAACCCAAACTGCTCCGCGAGCGAGAGGATGCGGTGGCAGGCGGCCGGGTCGGCGCTTGAGCCGGTCGGGTTGTGCAGCAGCGTCTGCATGAAGAAGGCGCGCGGCCGGTGCGCGCGGCAGGCGGCCTCCAGCGCCTCGAGGTCGGGGCCGTCGGCGCGGCGCGGCACGGGGATCAGGCGCACGTGATGGGCACGCAGCTGCTCGAACAGCACGAAGTAGCCGGGATCCTCGACCAGCACCGGATCCCCGGGGGCGAACAGGATGCGCGCCAGCAGATCGAAGGCCTGGCTCGCGCCGTACGTGGTCACGACGTTGGCTGCGCCCGCTGCGATCCCGTGCTGCACGAGGCGCGCGGCGATCTGCTCGCGCAGCTCCGGAAGTCCCTGCGGCGGGCAGGGGAGCCAGGGCTGCGCGCGCCGTCCGCGCGTGAGGCGCGTCAGCACGCCGGCGGAGCCCGACTCGAGCAGCCAGTTCTCCGGCAGGAAGCCCGAGCCCGCGGGCACGATGTCGCTGCCGTGGGCCATGCAGAAGCTCGCGAGCGCGACGGCGTCGTTGGCGGATTCCGGGGTCGCCTCCACCGCCACCAGCGGCGCGGCCACCCGCCGCTGCGCGACGAAGAAGCCGCGGCCGGCGCGCGACTCGATGAGTCCGCGCGCCACCAGGCGGTCGTAGGCGTCGACCACGGTGAAGGCGCTGGCGCCGATGAGGCGCGCGAGCTTGCGGATCGAGGGCAGCCGTGTGCCGGTCGGCAGCTGACCTGCCCGCACCAGCTGCGTGATGCGCTCGCAGATCTGATCGACCAGCGGGACGGATGACTCGCGCGACAGCTCGAACATCAGATGACCATCATGACCGCGGTCACGCCGAGCGCAAGGGCCATGGCGGAGTTGAAGGCGATGCGGCCGCGGGGACGCGCCAGCAGTGCCCGGAGCGAGGCGCCGAACAGCGCCCACACCAGTACACAGGGCGCGGGAATCAGCACTCCCCAGAGGATCATGTAGCCGGCGGCTCCAGTCGGGCCGAGCTCGCGCGGCAGAAAGAGCGTCGCGGCGGTCAGCGTCATGACCCACGCCTTGGGATTCAAGAACTGGAAGGCCGCCGCCTCGAGGAACGTGAGCGGCCGGGGGGCATTCCCGGCGCCGGCCTCCGCAGGCCGCAGCAGCCGCCAGCCGAGCCACACCAGGTAGGCGGCGCCGACCCAGCGCAGTCCGTCCTGCAGGTGCGGCCAGCGGCTGAAGATCGCGCCGAGCCCGGCGCACACGGCCAGCATCTGCAGCGCGAATCCGCCGCAGATGCCGAGCATGTGCGGCAGCGTGCGGCGGAAGCCGAAGTTGGCTCCCGAGGCGGTCAACATCACGTTGTTCGGCCCGGGCGTGATCCACATGACCCAGGAATAGGTGGCGAAGGGCAGTGGGTTGAGCATGCGGTGAGCTTCGCGCATCCGTGGCGGCGCGTGGCAGATACGCCAGGCTTACGCGTGATGAGCACTGTATCGGCGCACCCGCCGGTACGCCGTGGGAGGCGATATGATGCGGCCATGAGCGAAGCCTTCATCTGCGATGCGGTGCGCACCCCGATCGGGCGCTACGGCGGGGCGCTCGCCGCGGTGCGTACCGACGACCTCGCGGCGCTGCCGATCGCGGCGCTCTTGAAGCGCAATGCGGCCCTCGATCCCGCCGGCGTCGACGAGGTGCTGCTCGGCTGCGCCAATCAGGCGGGCGAGGACAACCGCAACGTGGCGCGGATGGCGGCGTTGCTCGCGGGGCTGCCGGTGTCCGTGCCGGGGGCCACGGTCAACCGCCTGTGCGGCTCGGGCCTCGATGCGGTAGCGATGGCGGCGCGCACCGTGCGCCTCGGCGAGGCGCAGCTCGTGATCGCCGGCGGCGTCGAGTCGATGTCGCGCGCACCGTTCGTGCTGCCGAAGGCGGAGGCGCCGTTCAGCCGCAACGCTGAAGTTTACGACACCACCATCGGCTGGCGCTTCGTCAATCCGCGCATGCGCGAGCGTTACGGCACCGACTCGATGCCCGAGACCGGCGAGAACGTGGCGGCCGAGTATCACGTCTCGCGCGCCGACCAGGACGCGTTTGCGCTGCGCAGCCAGCAGCGCGCGGGCGCGGCTTACGCGCGCGGCTTCTTCGCCGCCGAGCTGATTCCGGTCGAGATCCCGCAGCGCAAAGGCAAGCCACTGGTGGTCGAGCGCGACGAGCATCCGCGTCCCGAGACGACGCTCGGGCAGCTCGCCTCGCTTCCGACTCCGTTCCGCGCCGGCGGCACGGTGACCGCGGGCAATGCCTCGGGCGTCAACGACGGCGCATGCGCGCTGCTCATCGCCTCGGAGGAGGCCGCGCGGCGCCATGGGCTGACGCCCCGCGCGCGCATCGTCGCGGCCGCCACCGCCGGCGTCGCGCCGCGCATCATGGGCATGGGCCCGGCGCCCGCTAGCGCCAAGGTGCTCGAGCGCGCCGGTCTCGCGATCGGCAAGATGGACGTGATCGAGCTCAACGAGGCCTTCGCCTCCCAGGCGCTCGCGGTGCTGCGCGAGCTCAAGCTCGCCGACGATGCGAGTCAAGTGAACCCGAACGGCGGCGCGATCGCGCTCGGCCATCCGCTCGGCATGTCGGGGGCGCGGCTCGCCACCACGGCGGTGAGCCAGCTCACCGCGACCCGCGGCCGCTATGCGCTCTGCACCATGTGCATCGGCGTCGGCCAGGGGATCGCGGTCATTCTCGAGCGGGTTTGAGCCATGGGAGCGATTCGAGGTCGAGGTTCCCGCCGCTCAGCACGATGCCGACGCGCGCGCCGCGCACCTCTAGGCGCCCGGCGGCGACCGCGGCGTAGGCCGCGGCTCCCGAGGGCTCGACGATGATCTTCATCACTTCCCAGATGTGCCGCATCGCGGCCACGATCGCCCCATCGGAGACGGTCACGACGTCGTCGACGTAACGCTGAAATTCCGCGAACGGCCGCACGCCGATCGTCGCGCGCAGGCCGTCGGCGATGGTCTGCGGATGCTCGCACGGCACGATCCGGCCGGCGCGCAGCGAGCGGGCCGCATCATCGGCCCCCGCGGGCTCCACGCCGACCACGCGCACCTTAGGCCTTAGCGTCTTGGCGGCGACCGCGATGCCGCTCAGGAGCCCGCCGCCGCTCACCGGGGCGAGCACGAGGTCGAGGTCCGGGAACTGCTCGAGGAGCTCGACGCCGACCGTCGCCTGTCCGGCCATCACGGCGAGGTCGTCGTAGGGGTGGACCAGGACCGCGCCGGTCCGCGCGATCACCTCCGCGGCGGCGCGCTCACGCGCGGCGAGCGTCGGCTCGCAGAGCGTGATCTCGGCGCCCTGGCGCTCCACCGCGGCGCGCTTCGCGAGCGGCGTGCTGTTGGGCATCACGATGTAGGCGGGCACACCGCGCAGGCGCGCCGCGCGCGCCAGCGCGGCGGCATGATTGCCGGAGGAATGAGTGGCGACGCCGTGACGCACCTGTCCCTCGGGCAGGCTGAACACCGCGTTCGAGGCGCCGCGCGCCTTGAAGGCGCCGCCCTTCTGGAAGTTCTCGCACTTGAAGAACAGGTGCGCGCCCGCGGCCTGATCGAGCGTCGTGCTGGTGAGGACCGGGGTGGCGTTGATGAGCGGCGCGATGCGCGCGCGCGCTTCCTCGATCAGCGCCCAGGTGAGGCCGGGTGGGTGGCTGCCCATGCGCGGGGCAGCATGGGCAGCTGCTCAGAGGCCGTCAAGCGTGCGTCCCCCGAGCGCTGGGCAGCCGGCCGCATCGGCCGTGCCGCTGCGCGCGGCGGTGCAGGTGCGCCGGCGTGCGAGATCGAGCCGCGCGAGCGCGGCGGCGGCATTGACGATGCCGGTGTCGGCGCTCGTGACCGACACGGCGGTCGGGGCGGGCTTCAAGAGCGCCACGATGGCATCGCTCGTCAGGCGCGCGGGCGTTGCGGACATGAGGAGTGCGATCACGCCGGTGATCTCGGCCGCGGCCACCGAGCTTCCGGACTCGAAATCGTATTGTGCGCCCGGGCGCAGGGTCAGCACGTGCCGGGCCGGGGCAGCGAGCGCGCCTGGGGGGACGACGCTCTCGCTGCCCGCGGCCCCGATGACCCCCGGGATGCCCGCGGGGAAACCGCCCGGAGCGTCGACGGCTCCGACGAATACCACGCCGCGCTTCAATCCCGTTTCGACGAGCGCCGCGAGCAGCGCGTCGGCGGGGCCCGCGACGCTCAGGTTGACGAGCGGCACGCCGGACTCGAGCGCCGCGGCCAGCGCCCTGGCGAGCGTGAAGGTGTTGCAGGCCGCGGCGTCGCTGTCGGGCGCGAGCTGCCAGCAGGCTTCGAACACCTCGAGCCGCGCGCGCGGCGCGATGCCGACGATGCCGACGTGGTTGTTGGCGACCGCCGCGATGATGCCCGCCATGGCGGTGCCATGGCGCTGTGAGCCGCCCGAGCCGCGGTGCTCGCCGATGAGGGAGCGGCTGTGCGCGATGCGGCCGGCGAGGTCCGGATGGCGCGTATCGACCGCGGTGTCGATGAGCGCGACCCGCACTCCCTCTCCCTGGGCGCGCCGGTGCGCGTCCGCGATGCCGAGCAGCGGGAGATTGGTCTGCAGGTCGTAGAGCGGATCGTTGTAGGCGGGGGCGGCCGGGGGCGCGGTCAGCGTGTGGAACTCGTTGAGGGGCTGCGCCAGCACCACGCGCGGATCGTGAGCGAGGGCTGTGAGCACATCCGCGGCCGGCCGGCCGTTCACGATCTCGAACACCACACAGTGCATGGCGAGCTCGCGGATCGGCCAGCTCGCCACCTCGCGCAGCGCGTATTCGGAGGCCACGTGCCGCGCCGTCTGCTCGGCGCTCTGCGACACGCGGTAGCCGTCCCCGGCGTAGCGGCGGCCGGTGGAGCCCGCCGGTCCCGGCGCGCTGCGCGGCTCGTTGGCGAAGGCGACCACGATCCGCGGCAGGCCGCTCGCGGCCACGGCGGTGGCCACCGCTGCCGGCTCGGCGGCACGCGCATCGGCCGCGGTGGCCGCGCAGGCGAGCGCGATCAAGAGGAGCCGCTCAACGCAGGCGCGCATCGGCAACTAACGCCCGCTTACGGGCAGTGGCTCGATCCAGCGCACGTGCGGGTCGCCGCGCAGACGGTCCGCCAGCGCTGGCAGCGCGGTGGCGCCGGCAACCGGCGCGACACCGAACACGCCGGTCGCGTCCGGCCCCTCGACGACGCGCGCGCCGGCGGAGAGCAGCAGCTGCTCGGCTTCGCCGACGGTGATCGAGCGCTCGAAGGCGATGTGCAGCACCCCGGGCGCGGCCGCGGCGGGCGCGGTGTGCGTGAGATAGAGCGGCTGCGACCAGCGATAAGCGGTGACGGCAAAGGTGCCGAGAGCAACGGACAGCACGAAGCTCGCCGCCCAGGCGAGACCGGGCGGCCGCCACGCCGCGCGCCATCCGCCCGAGCGCACGGCCGGCATGCCCGCGGCCACCGCTCGCTGCGGCGGCTCCGAGTCGATGCGCTCCATGAGCTTGCGGAACGAGGGGCCGGGCGCATGGGTCACCCGCTCGGGCTCGGTGAGCGTCTCGCACAGCAGGCGCTGCAGCGCCACCTCGCGCGCACACTCGCCGCAGCCGCGCACGTGCTGTTCGAGCCGCGCCCGCTCGGCGCTGCCGAGCCGCCCGTTGGCGAGCCACGGCAGCAGCAGCCAGGACTCTTCGTGGGACAAAGCCGGGCTCGCACTCATGACGCATCGCTCTCCGTGCCGGCGCTGCGCGCGGCGCCGGACAGCTCCGGCAGGCGCTTCTGCAGCTTGGCGCGCGCGTGAAACAGGCGGGTCTTAACCGTATTGACGGGACATCCCATGATCGTCGCAATCTCCTCGCACGAATGCCCGAGCTCGTAGCACAGCTCGACCGCGAGCCGCTGCTCGACCGGCAGCTCGCTCAAGGCAGCGCTGAGCCAGTCGCGCAACTCCTCGGCGCGGGCGGGTTCCTCGGTCGTGAGTGGGAACGAGGGCGCCTGCAGGTTCTCCCGGGCACGCGTCCGGGCGGCGCTGCGGAACGCGTTGCGCGCCTTGCGGTAGGCGATCCCGAGTATCCAGGTCGAAGGCTGCGAGTCGCCGCGAAAATCGCGCGCGCCGCGCCACACGACGTAGAACGTATCGTTGATGATCTCCTCGGCGAGGTCGTAGCGGCGGGTGAGCCGGGTGAGGAAGCGCGCCAGGCGGCGGTGGTAGAGGTTGTAGAGCTCCTCGAAGGCGCGGCGGTCGTGGCGCGCCACGCGCTCGATGAGCTCGGCTTCGTGCGCCGCGGAGCCGCCGCCGCGCGAGGCCGTCTCCGCCATGTCGTTGTACCCGTTCACCTTGCGATTAACACGCCCTCTAGCGGTAAGTGTCCACGCCGCGGGCGCGGGTTCAACCGGGTGACCCGAGAGCGCCCAGGACCGCGGCGAGGGGCTCGGCGCTCGTGCACACCAGCTCGGCGATGGCGGCGATGTCGTTCAGGTCGACGACCGGCACGCGCGCCGCCGGGAGGGCCCCGTCCGATGCGACAGCGACGATGCGCGGGTCGTCGGGATGGAGTGGAGTGAGGCCGAGCGAGGGGCGGAAGACCTCGAGCTTCGGATGCCGCTCCTCCTTGAACCCCTCGATCAGCACGAGGTCGCACGGCGAAACGCGCCCGAGCAGTGCGGCGAGCGTGGCTTCGGCCTCGCCGGCGAGCTCGTGCATCTGCACCCAGCGGCGGGACGATGACACGATGACCTCGGCCGCACCCGCCGCGCGAAACTCGTAAGAATCCTTCCCGGGTTTATCCACCTCGAATGCATGGTGGGCGTGCTTAAGGGCCGCGACCTTGAGTCCGCGGGCGACGAGGACCGGGATCAGCCGCGTGATGAGCGTGGTCTTCCCCGAGCCGCTCCAGCCAGCGATCCCGAGTACTCGCACCTTGCTCATGGCGGGTTGGGGGCGCTACCAGCGATAGAGGCTGGCAACGTAACCCGCGGGGAATTCCTCGAGCCGCGGCGGCAGCTCGATGAATCCCCGCGTGCCGGCGAGGGCCAGGAAGTCCCCGGATCCGCGCGTCGGCCGCGCGACTGCCTGCGCCTGGCCACGGGCGTCGTACTGCACGGACACCGGCAGGAAGGAGGTGTCCGAACGGCCGAGCTTGATGGACGACGCGAGGGCGATCGGCTCCGGCGCCGCGAGCGTTCCACCCATGGCGCGCAGCAGCGCCGGCACGACGTAGCGGACCAGGCACAGCAGCGTCGAGACCGGATTTCCGGGCAGGCCGAAGACCGCCTGGCCGCGCGCTCCGACGCCGAACCACATCGGCATGCCGGGACGCTGCGCCACCTGGTGAAACACCTCCCCGACTCCGAGACTCTTCAGCACCCCTGGCACCAGGTCGAATCTGCCCCTGGAGACGCCGCCGCTCAGGATCAACACGTCGCGTGCGGCCAGATGCTGCCCGAGGCGCTCGCTGAGCTCGCGCTCGTCATCACGCACGTGATCGTTGGCGATCCGGTCGAGACCGTGGTCGCGCAAGGCGGCGACCAGCGCGTAGACGTTGGAGCGGCGCACCTGGTACTCGGCGATCGGCTGCCCCGGATCGATGAGCTCATCGCCGGTGGAGATGACCACGATGTCAGGCTGGCGGCTGACCTTCACGCGGGCGAGCCCGGCCGAGGCCGCCACCGCGATCTCGGGAGCGCCGAGCCGGATCCCGCTGCACAGCATCGGTACCCCCGGCTGACTGTCGGCGCCGCGGCGCTGCACATTGCGGTAAGGCGTCCCGGCGGCGTTGGCCTTCAGCGTCACGAAGCCGTCCGCGACGTCGTACTCCTCGAGCGGAATCACACTGTCCGTGCCGCGCGGCAGGATCGCGCCGGTCATGACTTCGATCGCGTGCTCGCGGTTCGAGAGCGTGAGCGCCGGCGCCCCGGCCGGCTGCATCGCCTCGAGAGCCAGGCGCCGTATACCGCGGCCGATCGCGCCGCTGTCGACCGCGATGCCGTCCATGCAGACCCGATCGAAAGGCGGGTTGTCGCGCTCCGCGTAGACGTCTTCCCGCAGCGTCTGCCCGATGCACTGCTCGAGCGGCCGCACTTCAGGCGGCAGGGCGATCAGACGGGTGTCGATCGCTGCCTGCGCCTGCTGTGGCGTGAGCGGTGCGGGTCGTTGGCGCGTCATGAAGGGGCAGTGAGGTGGGGCTGCGGTCGAGCGCATTTTATCGGATCGCCGCCGATACGCGGCAGCCCGAGCCGCGCAGGACTGCCTAGAACTGGCAGCTGACGGTCGCGGCCAGGCGCTTCGCCACCGGGTACGGAAAGAGCTCGGCGGCCTGGCCCTGGGCCGCGAAATAGCCGAGGTCGATGCGCCAGCGCCGCCACTCGAGCGCCAGGCCGGCGTTGCCATAGACATAATCGACGGCCGGGGCAGGGTGGTGATCGGGGCGGCTGGCATAGTAGTAACCCGCCGCCGCCGTCAGATAGAGCCCGCCGCCGCCCAAGACCCCCTCGCGCAGCAGCCACTGGGCCGCAGCGTCCGCGACAAAGGCGGCGCTGCGATACACCAGGTAGTACTCGTACTGGTAGCCCTCGTACTGATACGCGACGGTCGAGTAGCGCACCGCGTTGGGGATCGCGGTGATCGACAGCGTGTAGCGATCGAGCCAGGTGAGCGAGGCGGAGAGCTCCTGGTAGTCGTCCGAATGATGCGCAGCGCCGCCGACGAAATAGTCGGAGCGGCCGCTCACCGTGGCGCTCCAGTCGCTGCCGAAGCTGAAACGCTCGCCGAGATAAACCTGAGCCTCGCCGTCGGTACCCGGCTCGAGATTGCTGTCCCGGGTCGACGCCCAGATGCCGGCAAACAACCCGCCGGCGCTGCTCGCGTGCAGGTCCGCCTGCAGCGCGCCGTGGCCGTCACTTTGGGATACGCCGCGGTAGATAGAGTCGCTGGTCGCGGCCAGGCTGCCGCCGATCGGACCGGGCTCTGCCTGACCGAGAGCCGCATGCGGCGCGAGTAGCGCCAGCGCGCAGGCCGAGAGCCATCCAGGCGCGGCGAGTTGCCTCCTTCCGGCGATCAAGTTTGGGCCTGTTCAACCATGCAGACGGGCTTATACAAGGCGCCCCAAAGACGGCGGACGTATACTGCCGGTCTTATTATGCAGACGCTGAATCCGGGCGACACCGCGACGGTGCGCCGTATTGTTTCCGAGCTGAAGGGAAGACCGGGTCCCCTGCTCGAAGTATTGCACGCCGTGCAGGCCGCCCTCGGGTGCGTGCCCGCCGCGGCGGTACCGCTGGTGGCCGACGGGCTCAACATCTCGCGCGCCGAGGTGCATGGGGTCGTCACCTTCTATCACTTCTTCCGCGATAGCCCCGCGGGCAAGCACACCATCAGCCTCTGTCAGGCCGAGGCCTGCCAGTCGAAGGGCGCCGAGGCGCTCGCAGCCCACGCACGGGCGCGGCTCGGCATCGACTTCCATGCCACGACCCCCGACGGCCGCTTCACGCTTGAGCCCATCTACTGTCTCGGCAACTGCGCCTGCTCGCCCGCCGCCATGATCGACGGCCGGCTGCATGGCCGCCTCACCCCTGAGAGTTTCGACGCGCTCATCGCCGGGCAGGCGAAGCGCCCATGACGATACGCGTCTTCGTCCCCGGTGATGCGGGCGCGACCTCGGTCGGCGCGGATGAGACCGCCCGCGCCATTACCGGGGAGGCGGCCCGGCGCGGCGCGCAGATCGAGGTGGTGCGCAATGGCTCGCGCGGCGCCTATTGGCTCGAGCCGCTCGTTGAAGTCACCACGGCGGCCGGCAGAATCGCCTACGGCCCGGTGGCGGCTGCGGATGTACCCGCACTGTTCGCGGCCGACTTTCTCAAGGGGGGCAAGCACCCGCTCTCGCTCGGCCCGCCCGACAGCATCCCCTGGTTCGCCGGCCAGCAGCGCCTGACCTTCGAGCGCGTCGGCGTCGTCGACCCGGCGAGCGTTGCGGACTACGTCAAGCACGGCGGCTACCAGGGCCTCAGCCGCGCGCTCTCCATGAAGGGCGCTGAAGTGGTCCAGGCGATCACGACCTCGGGCCTGCGCGGGCGCGGCGGCGCGGCGTTCCCGACCGGCATCAAGTGGAAGACGGTGCTCGATCAGGCGGCTGCGCAGAAGTACGTCACCTGCAACGCCGACGAAGGCGACTCCGGGACTTTCTCCGACCGGATGCTGATGGAAGGCGATCCGCTCACGCTCATCGAGGGCATGACGATCGCCGGCATCGCGGTCGGCGCCACCCAGGGCTACATCTATCTGCGTGCCGAATATCCGCACGCGCACCGCGCGCTCAAGGCAGCGATCGCGGCCGCAACCCAAGCGCATTATCTCGGCGCCGACGTCGCGGGCTCGGGCCGACGCTTCGATCTCGAGGTGCGGCTCGGAGCTGGCGCCTACATCTGCGGCGAAGAGACTTCGATGCTCGAGAGCCTCGAGGGCAAGCGCGGCGAGGTGCGCGTGCGTCCGCCGCTGCCGGCGATCAAGGGACTGTTCGGCCAGCCCACCATCGTCAACAACGTCGTGACGCTCGCGAGCGTTCCCTGGATCATGGTTCACGGCGCCGAGGCCTACGCCAACTTCGGCGTCGGCAAGTCGCGCGGCACGCTCCCCATCCAGCTCGCCGGCAACATCAAGCGCGGTGGACTCGTGGAGCGCGCCTTCGGCCTCTCCCTGCGTGAGCTGCTCTACGACTACGGCGGCGGCAGCGCCTCCGGAAGACCGATCCGCGCGGTGCAGGTGGGCGGCCCGCTCGGCGCCTACGTGCCGCCGTCGCAGTTCGACACTCTGGTCGACTACGAGGCGCTCGCCGGCATCGGCGCGCTGCTCGGGCACGGCGGCATCGTGGTGTTCGACGACACGGTCGACATGGCGCGCATGGCGCGCTACGCGATGGAGTTCTGCGCCATCGAGTCCTGCGGCAAGTGCACGCCGTGCCGCATCGGCTCGACGCGCGGGGTCGAGGTCATCGACCGCATCCTCGCCGGCACGGACGGCGAGCGCAACGTGCAGCTGCTCGAGGAGCTGTGCGACACCATGGTGCAGGGCTCGCTGTGCGGCCTCGGCGGCATGGCGCCGTTTCCCGTGCAGAGCGCACTCAAGCATTTCAGGGAAGACTTTCGCGCGCGCACCCGGCAGTAAGTCAGCGCGCATCGAGGCGAAACAATGTACGCGATCGATTACGAAGATTTCGGTACTCCGCAGCCGGCCGACGCGAGCGGCGCGGTGACCGTCGAGATCGATGGCCGCACGGTCACGGTTCCGGAGGGCACCTCCATCATGCGGGCCGCGGCGCTCGCGGGAGTCAAGGTACCGAAGCTGTGCGCCACCGACACGCTCAAGGCCTTCGGCTCGTGTCGCCTCTGCCTGTGCGAGGTCGACGGCCGCAAGGGCTACCCGGCCTCCTGCACCACGACCGTGGCCGCGGGCATGAAAGTGCGCACCGAGTCGCCGAAGCTCGAGCAGCTGCGGCGCAGCGTGATGGAGCTCTATCTCTCCGACTACCCGATCGAGCGGCAGCCGACCGAGGCGGAGGCACATACCGAGCTGCTCGCCATGGCGCAGAAGCTCGGTGTCAGCTCGAGTCCGTACGCCAACGGCCAGCGTCACCAGGGCCAAGCCAAGGACGACAGCAATCCTTACTTCACCTTCGACCCGAATGTCTGCATCGTCTGCTCGCGCTGCGTGCGCGCCTGCGATGAGATCCAGGGGACTTTCGCGCTCACCATCCAGGGCCGCGGCTTTGGCTCGAAGGTGGCAGCGAGCCAGGACCAGCCGTTCCTCGAGTCCGAGTGCGTTTCCTGCGGCGCGTGCGTGGAGGCCTGCCCGACCGCGGCGCTCACCGAGAAGTCGCTGGTCGCACTTGGCCCCACCGAACGCGCCGAGAAGACCACCTGTGCCTATTGCGGCGTCGGCTGCGGCTTCACCGCCGAGGTACGCGGCGAGGGCGCCGACACCGAGGTGGTGCGCATGGTGCCGGACCGCGACGGCAAGGCCAATCACGGTCATGCCTGCGTCAAGGGGCGCTTCGCCTGGGGCTATGCCACCCATCCCGACCGGCAACTGCAGCCGATGGTCCGCAAGACCATCCGCGACAACTGGCGTGAGGTCTCGTGGGAGGAGGCGATCGGCTACGCGGCGAGCGAGTTCAAGCGCATCCAGGCCAAATACGGCCGCGACTCGATCGGCGGCATCACCTCCTCACGCTGCACCAACGAAGAGACCTTCCTGGTGCAGAAGCTGGTGCGGGCCGCTTTCGGCAACAACAACGTCGACACCTGCGCGCGCGTCTGCCACTCGCCGACCGGTTACGGCCTGAAGAACACCATGGGAGAGTCGGCCGGCACCCAGGCGTTCGATTCGGTCATGAAGGCCGATGCCATCATGATCATCGGCGCCAACCCGACCGACGGACATCCGGTATTCGCTTCGCAGCTGAAGCGGCGGCTGCGTCAGGGCGCGAAGCTGATCATCGCCGACCCGCGGCAGATCGGCCTGGTGCGCTCGCCGCACGTCGAGGCGAACGAGCACCTGCAACTGAAGCCCGGCACCAACGTTGCTCTCTTGAACGCGCTGGCCCACGTGGTCGTTACCGAGGGGCTCACCAAGGAAGCCTATGTGGCGGAGCGCTGCGAGGCGGACAGCTTTGCCAGGTGGAAGGCGTTCGTCTCCGAGCCGCGCAACTCGCCTGAGGCCTCCGAGAGTATCACCGGGGTACCCGCCGAGCGCGTGCGCCGCGCGGCGCGCCTGTACGCGACAGCCGGCAACGGCGCCATCTATTACGGCCTCGGCGTGACCGAGCACAGCCAGGGCACGACCGCCGTCATGGGCATCGCCAACCTCGCCATGGCCACCGGCAATCTCGGCCGCGAGGGCGTCGGCGTGTCGCCGCTGCGCGGTCAGAACAACGTGCAGGGCTCGTGCGACATGGGCTCGTTCCCGCACGAGTTCACTGCCTACCGCCACGTGTCCGACCC